>Ga0073930_1001180_pt1 | contig 24926 bp, 24 predicted proteins | sample DewCreD2012metaG_5_FD_76968 | JGI IMG/M metagenome (GOLD analysis project Ga0073930, IMG submission 76968) | Hot spring sediment bacterial and archeal communities from British Columbia, Canada, to study Microbial Dark Matter (Phase II) - Dewar... ...
AGAAGCGTTGGAGGAGGGCGTAGATTGTGTTCACGGGCAGGGTGGTCAGGGTCGCGTTGTGCGGGTAGCGCCGTTTCATAGGAAGAGGATACCCGACCCCAACGGAATTTTCGAACACCCTCCACCCCCCTTGACCTGCGCGGGAGACTTCGGGTATAATCATGGCGTCCCCGGTGGGGCCATGGTCTAGGGGACTAGGACGCCTGGTTTTCAGCCAGGAGGACGGGGGTTCGAATCCCCCTGGCCCTACCATTTTTTGTCGCCACAGGTATAATCCCCCATAAGGAGCTAAAGGATGAAGCTGCACGAGTATCAGGCGAAACAGATATTGCACGATGTGGGGCTGCCCGTACCACAAGGCGAGGTGGTCAGCAGTCCTGAAGGGGCACGGGCAATCGCCGAGCGACTGGGCAAACGGGTGGTGATAAAAGCGCAGGTGCTGATGGGCGGACGCGGCAAAGCCGGTGGCATCAAATCGGCAAACACACCGGACGAAGCCGAACAGGTCGCCCGCGACATTCTCGGCAAACGACTAATCTCGCCGCAGAACCCCCAGGGCATGGTCGCCGAGAAGGTGCTGGTCGAGGAAGCCATCGATATCGCCCGAGAGTTCTATATCGGCATCACCGTGGACCGTACAAGCCAGCGGAATGCCCTGATGGTCAGCCAGTATGGTGGCATGGACATCGAGGAGATTGCTGCAACCCATCCCAACGCCATCGCGACGGTCGACATCGACCCCTGTCTCGGGCTGACCGACTACAAGGCACGCGAAGCGCTCTACAGGGCAGGTTTCGATACCGCCTTGACGCGCCAGCTGATGCCCATCCTACACGGACTGTATCGAGCCTATCTTGCCTGTGATGCCAACCTCGCCGAGATTAACCCCTGCGCGCTGACCGCCGACGGACAAATCATCGTGGCGGATGCCAAGATGACCATCGACGACAACGCCCTGTTTCGCCAGAAACGGTTAGCCGCCTATCGCGAGGAGAGCGCGGAGGACCCTATCGAAGCAGAGGCGCAGCAGCGCGGCATCGCCTATGTCCGACTGGGCGGCAACATCGGCATTATAGGCAACGGGGCAGGACTGGTGATGTGCACCGTGGACGAAGTGGCGCGTGCCGGGGGCAAGCCCGCCAACTTTCTCGATATCGGGGGCGGCGCCAAAGCCGAGCAGGTGCGGAATGCCGTCGAGATCGTGCTGATGGACCCGAAGGTGAAGGGGCTGCTGTTCAATATCTTTGGCGGCATCACACGCGGGGACGAGGTGGCGCGAGGCATTCTCGACGCACTCCAAGCGATGGACATCCGTATCCCGATCGTGGTACGCCTGGCAGGCACGCATGCGGAGGAGGGGCTTGCCTTGCTGCAGGGCACACCCCTCATCCCAGCTGAGACAATGCAGGAAGCAGCCCGCCGCATCGTGGAGCTGGTTCAGACTGCAGATGCATAGCTATGTTTCCCTTTTACGGCACACCGTAGTATTCAGACAACATCATATAGCACCGGGGCGGCGTGCTGAAATCGGGAGACCATGGGCGTGCCAGCGCCACACGCAGCAAGGCACCACTTGGAATGTTGTTACCTCCCTGAATGCGCGGCGCCACCGCCACATAGCGCAGCCCCAGCGGCACCTCACGGCTGAAAGCTCTTAGCTTGTCGAACTGCACCTCCACGCGCAGACTGAAATCAGGTATCCAAAATGAGGTGCTATAGGGAGGGGAATCTTCGGGTAAGATATAGTGTGACCAGCTATCTCCTGGGCCTTGCAGGTCACGTTTCAGTTTGCCCTCGAAGAGAAGGTCCACCCCTCCACGCACAAGGGGAATCTGGGGATTGCGTAGCAAGATAGCATAAAGACTCTCTGCCAGCGGCTCATTGAGCCGCCCCCTATATTCAGCCCTGTGCAAGCGCGAGTCCTCTAAATGAGGGGGCCTGAGTTTATGGGGAGGCGATGGACTTGCAACAATATGCCAGATTTCGCCCACCCGGAAGGATGTCTCACTCAGCAGCGGGAACGAGCCGTCAGCGGTCAGCAAGCGCCAGTAGCGCACGGGTGTTAACTGCCCGCTCGCATCGCGTTCCACCTGAAGGGAACCTACGCAGCAGTGCCCTTAATGCATATGCGCTACAGCAACAATAATGACTTCAAACTCCTGTAATAGGGGTGGCTCCCCACGGTCAACGATCATGGCGTGATATGCTCCACCTCCGCTGCAAACTGTTTCGCCATTCGGTCCGCAATCAGACTTCGATGGCACGCTTCGGGATAGGTCTCCACACATAGCAAGGCGATGCGCTGTATGCCTTGGGCTTGCAGGGCACGGATGTCTGCCCAGTCGTACCGGTCCAGCACTCGCCGATTATATGCGTCAATATAATCTGGGGCGAGTTGCAAGCGTTTGCGTTTGAGCGTACGGTTCGCGGCATCGTGCACTTTTTGAATCTGGCGTATTTCGATGGGCGGGGCTAATGCCTTGACATAGCAGTATTGCACGCCGTGCTGTGTCAATAATGCTTGCAGGGACTTTGCATTGGCAAATCGATAGCGCGCGCCGCGCACCCCGCGCCGCTGGCGTGTATCAATTAGAACCTGCACGCCCCGGTGCTGAAGCGCGCTTACAAACGCCTCAAGTGTCCAGCCATAGACGCCTATTGTAAAGACCTGCATCGCTTGCTCCTTACTTATTATACCACTATCCTGATCGGGTGAGACTCGGCATTTTCTCATCGGGTATTCTTCTGCTATGCAGCTTTACAGCATCGGACATTCGAACCACTCGCCAGAACGGTTTCTTGAACTACTGCGCTTACATGGGATTGACGCCATCATCGATGTGCGTAGCGTCCCTTACTCAAAGCGATTCCCCCATTTTGCGCGTGAAGCACTGGCGTCCCGGCTTAGGGCAGCTGGCGTCGCGTATCACTTTTTTGGGGATGATCTGGGCGGCTTTCCTCAAGATCGCGATTGCTATGCTGAAACGGGACAAGTGCTCTACGAACGGGTCGTGCAGAAACCGTTTTTCCGGAACGCCCTTGAGCAGCTGTTGAAGCTGCCCTATGCCCGTGTCGCCTTGATGTGTTCCGAGGAGAATCCCGGCGATTGTCACCGTGCCAAACTGATTGCGCAACACCTGCTGAAAGCCCATGGGATCGATGTGCTGCATATTCGTGCGGATGGCAGCCTGCTTAGCGAATCGGCGCGGCGGGCAGGCGAGACCGCTTCTTTATTTGAAGAATTTGAACTTGGGACTTCGCGCAAAGCCCCTCAAAAATTTGGTCGGTGAACGGTTCCATGGGCGACAGGGTATACTCCCTATCGGGTTAAATCGGTCATGAGAAATCCGACCTTGCCTGAGCATCTGGACTTGCAGGTGGAGCTGCCGATGGTGCCGCCGCGCTCCAAAACACGCCCATCGGTCGCGTCCACGGAGGCGACCCGCGCCATCGAACAGGACGCCGAAATTCCCCAGCTAAGCGAGCAGGAGATGATCGAACGCATCCAGCACCTGCGTAAGGAGCGCAACGCCATCATCCTTGCCCATAACTACCAGCTCCCCATCATTCAGGACCTGGCGGACTTCGTGGGCGACTCGCTCCAGCTCTCGCAACAGGCAGCGCAAACAGAGGCTAAAGTGATCGTGTTCTGTGGAGTGCATTTTATGGCGGAAACGGCTGCCATTCTCTGCCCAGACAAAACGGTGCTTATCCCCGACCCGGAAGCGGGCTGCTCCCTCGCAGCCACCGTCACCGCCGAGGAGGTGCGTCAGTGGAAAGCACAGCACCCGAACGGCGTCGTGGTCGCCTATGTGAACACGAATGCCGATGTGAAAGCCGAAGCCGACTACTGCTGCACCTCCAGCAATGCCCTCAAGGTCGTGCAGGCAATCCCTGAAGAGAAGGAGATCCTGTTCCTGCCCGATATGTTTCTGGGGCTGTATGTGCAGCGCATGACGGGGCGCAAGCTGCACCTATGGATGGGCGAATGCCATGTACATGCAGGTATTCGTTCGGAAGACATTATGCGCATGCTGCATGAACATCCGGAAGCAGACCTGCTGATGCATCCGGAGTGCGGCTGCGTGAGCCAGTGCATGTTCGCGCTGGCGGAAGGCGAGCTGCCTGCAGAACGCACCTTCATCTATGGCACCGGCGGGATGGTGCGGCATGTGCGCCAGTCGCCCGCCCCGGTGCATCTGGTCGCCACCGAAGTTGGCATGCTGCACCGCCTGAAGAAGGAAGCGCCGCAGAAAGAGTTTATCCCTGTCAGGGCGGACGCCATCTGCGAATATATGAAGACCATCACCCTGCCCAAACTCTATCGGTCATTACGCGACATGGTCTATGCAGTGCGCGTGCCCGAGGAGATTGCTGCGCGCGCCCGCCGCGCTATCGAACGCATGCTGGAAATTGTGTGATGATGAATCTGCCGTTCCCTGCGGAGCTGCTGGAGCTACTGGCATGTCCTGCGTGCGAGCATCGCCCGCCCCTGCGTTGGCAGGAGGGTGTGCTGGTGTGTGATGTATGCCATCGCGCCTATCCCGTGCGTGACGGCATTCCTGTATTGCTGGTAGAGGAAGCAAGCCCGCTCGAACCGCCGTCTGCGCCCCCATCTGAAGACGCTAGGAGCACCCCTTGACAAACCCCCACCCCTATTGGGTATATTAAAAGGGCGTATGACGCGGGGTGGAGCAGTCTGGTAGCTCGTCGGGCTCATAACCCGAAGGTCGTGGGTTCAAATCCCACCCCCGCAACCATTTTTATTTTGTGCTATTTTTGCTGAAAGCGCGCATGGGCTTCCTGAATGAGGCGGTGGGCTTCATTGGCAGCGCGCCAGCCCAGCAGCGCGGTCGGCTTGCCCTCCAATTCCTTGTAAATCTCAAAGAAATGCTCAATCTCGCGCACCAAATGGGTGGGCAGATCCGATAATTCGCGAACCTCCTCAAACCGCGGGTCGTGAGCAGGTACTGCCAGGATCTTCTCGTCCTCGCCTTTTTCATCGCGCATCACCAGCGTCGCGATGGGGCGCGCCATCACTACGCAACCCATAAAGGTTGGCTCAGTGACCAGCACCAGTGCATCTAATGCGTCGCCATCCAGCGAGAGCGTCTGCGGAATAAAGCCATAGTCCCCCGGATAATGCATCGGTGAGTACAGCACCCGATCAAGCCGAAAGATGTTGAGATGGGGATCGTACTCGATCTTGTTGCGCGTGCCTTTCGGGATTTCGACCACCACGGGCACGATTGCGGGCGCATCCTCACCAATCGGTAGACGGTACAGGCTCACCGTTCCCCTCGCTGCTGTTTGAGTCGATAGTAGAGCTGCGCAGGCATGCCGTGCGCTTTCACCGCACCGCTCATCTCCGACTGATCGAAGTCGCGCGTTTCAAAGGAGGCGAGTGCTTCATCATAGAGCGCCCAGGGGCTGGTGCGAGCGACCACAGCGGCGTTGCCCTTATACAGGCGCAGCGTCACGGAACCCGTTACGCGCTCCTGCACCTTGTTGATGAACGCTTCCAGCGACTCCTTGAACGGGTCGAGCCACAGCCCAGCATAAGCGAGTTCCGCCCACGCCCGATCCGCTTGCATCTTGAAACGCAGCTCGTCACGTGCACAGACCAGCGCCTCCAGCGCGCGATGCGCCGTAATCAGCACGACGGCAGCAGGACACTCATAGTTTTCGCGTACCTTCAGTCCAATCAGGCGATCCTCCATCATGTCGATCCGCCCAACACCATGCATGCCCGCGGTCCCGTTAAGCGTTTGAATCAGCGCAAGCGGTTCCATGCGTTGCCCGTCCAGAGCCACGGGTGTACCCCGCTCAAACTCAATAGTGAGCATCTGGGGTGTATCGGGAGCCTCTTGCGGATTGCGTGTCCAGCGATAAATCTCTTCCGGGGGCATATAGCCAGGGTTCTCAAGGCGCCCGCCCTCGATAGAGCGCCCCCAAAGGTTCTCATCGATGCTCCAGATCTTTTCGGCACTTTGATGAATCGGGATGCCGCGTGCCCGCGCATACTCAACCTCCTCACGGCGCGTCAGGTTGCGCTCACGCATGGGAGCAATAATCGGCACATGCGGCATCAGCGTGCGCATGATGAACTCCAGACGGAACTGGTCGTTGCCTTTACCCGTGCAACCATGCACGAAGGCATCCACCCGGGGGAGCCGCTGCGCAATCTCCACCGCTTTGAGCCCAATGAGCGGGCGTGCAATGGCTGTGCTGAGCGGATAGCCCTGATAGTCGGCATTCGCCTTGACCGCGGGGACGCAATAGTCGCAGGCGAACTCAGCACGTGCATCCACCGTGTAATGCTCCGTGCCGAGCATGCGGGCACGCGCCTCCGCATCCGCAATATCCTCACGGGGCTGACCCACATCGACCGTAACGGTCACGATATGGTCAAACCCATACTCCTCGCGCAGCAGCGGGATGCACACGGTAGTGTCCAGCCCGCCCGAATAGACCAGAACCGCTGTTTTTGCCATAACGATGGCGGGATTATACCGCATAGTGCCCTCCCGAACGCCTACAACTCCATCCCAACACCCCAATCTGCTCGCAAATTCCCCAGAAAACTGGCAGGAATACGGTCACAAATAGCGAATACATGCTACAATCAGAGGAGAGAGGTCTTATGAACAAGTGGCTGGATCGCTTTACAGGGTTCACCTATAACCTGAGTGAATCGCAGCGTGATGCGATACGCACCATGCTGGCGGAGGCGAGTAAGCAGCATATCAGCGGCGATATCGAACAGGCTGCAAACGCCATCGCGCGTTTCTGGTATGAGGATTACTATGAGCGCGTGTTTCCCTTGCGCTTCGGGCGTACCCCCGTCGAATCGAGCAACCTTTACACGCGCGGTGCGTCGCTGAGTTATACAGAGAAGAACGGTAAAAACTATTTACAGGTACCTGACAATGCCTCCTGGCGCGAGCAGTTCCTGCAGGAGATGCACTACCCGCCCATCCTCCCTGCAGAGACCCAGCCCGAATCGGGCGACCCCGCGCTGCTGATTGCCGACCACCACCTGGCGACCGCGGCGTTGCTAAATGTATGCCTGCGGCGGTTGGGCGTAAGCCAAGAGATATTGCACCAAGCACGGCTGGGCGCACTGGTGCACGAACTCATCGACCTGCCCGCGATTGCGCAGGCACTAAGCAACTACCCTGTTGCCCATGCGCTGGCACAGTACCTGAAATCGGGCGATACATCGCTGCCCAGCGAGCTTCAGGCGCATCAATCGCTGATCGATGCGATTCACCAAAACGCCCCATCCAACGCCCCTGATACCCGATTCTGCATCGTGGGGCTATCGGCGCAGCGAATCAAGCAGTATGTGTTCGAGACGCCCGGCTTGCCCGAGATTCGAGGCGCATCGATTCTGCTGGATCAGGTTGTTAGGCTCATGAGCCAAGAAGTGGAAAAGCAAATCGGGCGTGAGTGCGTGTTGCAGTGCGCCGCTTCCACACTGATTTTCCTCGCACCCGAGCCAGCCGACTGGGAGAACCGCCTCAAACGCGCGTTCTATGAGACCACGCTGGTCGCCTTCTGTGCTGCGGCGGCGTACGAGACGACTCTAAAGCGGTTTCTGAGTGATTACAACGCGTGCATGCGGGACTTCCTCTCAGCGATGGACGCTGACCGCTACCGCGCCGAGCTACCTGTGTGGGAGTGCTTGCCGTTTGAAGCACGGTGCGCCTTCTGTAAAAAGCGCGCAGCGACCACATTAGAAACGATGCCCGACGATGAGTATGCGCCTCTCTGTATGGCATGCAGGATTAAGTTTCAACAAGGTCGTGGAAACCAGCGCCAGGAATTGGGAGAGAATCTGCTCCGTAACGCTGGCATAATGCAGATTCTAAAATATTACAATCTACCCCCTGGTGAAGCCTTCACGGGCAGCTTGGACGAGATGGTTCCTGAGCTGGACGAGCGCGAGCAGAAGAAGCAGGTCGCCTTCATCTACGGCGATGGGAGCAACTTCGGGCAGATTACCAAAAACCTGAAGTCGCTGGCGCAGAGCCTGCAGTGGACGCGTCGCGCCGAGCTGGTTAACCGCGCCGCGATTGCCCTCGCCCTTAGCTGCGCCCTCCAAGAATCGCTAAAAGATGTCAACACCTACCTGGAGCGCGTGCCGTTCGAGGTGCTGGTCATCGGCGGCGACGACTTCAGCTTGTTCACTTGGAGCCGACTCGCCTTGCGCTTTTGCCAGCAGTTCGTGAAACTGACCGATCTGGAATACGCTAAAGGCGACATCCGGAAGTGTATTGTGGGCGAAACCCCCATCTGCTACGGCGTGGGCTGTCTGATAAGCGATGAGAAAGCCCCCGCCCAGCGCGTAGTGGAGTTCACCGAAGCAAACTTGCTCAAATTCGCCAAGCGCGGGCGTCAAAGCCTATAATCGCGGCACTGTCGCTTTCCTGTTCACTACGAACGCCGACCAAATACCCGGCAATTACAAGGAGCATCTCTGCCGCAACTACCGTAAAGAAGCGCGGCTGGGCAAAGGGCAGGCGGCACAGGTTCTCGTCTACCTAACAATGCAGCCACTGACAGCAAAAGAGCTGGATGCCTTTCTGCTCTGTGCTTCGAGTTTGAAGGATGAGCTGGGCAGCTTGCAGCGTCTCGCCGAGCCGTTCGTGCAACAGCCTATCGAAGCCGCCCTGCTCCACTTCGTGTATCAGCAAGCACGAACTGAGCGATCCGAAGACCGCAAGGGATTCTTTGACCAGCTGATGAGACTGCAAGCCTCCAACGGGCAAGGTGGCAGCATCCAACTGTTCCCTATTCAACGACTCAATCGCATCTCCATAGACCATGAGAATCGCACCCATGCCTACTTTGCGCCCATCTTAGACCTGCTGGAGATTGCCAAAAGCCTGCGCTGAAGGAGGGTAATCATGCAACCGTTTGAGATACAAGTAGCCGTAAGACCACTGAGCGACCTGCATATCGCGGGCACGGGGCGTGGCGTCGTGCTGATCGACCGCTGTATTGAGCTGGACGCCCACGCACGCCCCTATATCCCATCTACCTCTTTCAAAGGGCGCGTGCGGGCGTACTACGAGCGATTGCTGCACGCGCTGGGCTATGACCTGAAAGGCTGCAAACCACCTGCGCCCCAGAACATGTGCAATGACCCTGCGAATCTTTGCCCCGTGTGCCAACTGTTCGGCTCGCCCGCACAACAAAGCCGTATCGAGTTCACTCACCTGACACAGTCCGAGAACCTCAACCCCACCACCCGCATCGGCATCGGCGTGAACCGACAGCTGAACACCGTGGAAGAGGGACGGCTGTTTTTCTACGAGGCAGCACCGAAACCAGAAAGGGCCCCCTTCAGAGGCTTCATACGCGGCTGGGCAACCGAGCAGGAGATTGCGCTGTTGATTGCCGCAATGCGCATGATTGCCCACTTCGGCGGCCAGAAAGCACGCGGGCTGGGACGCGTAGAGGTTCAAGTTGAAACGGTCTGCATCCGCCAGAACGGAGCGTGGCAAGAGCACGATATCCAGAGCCTGCTCGAATCTCTGAAACAGGAGGCGACCCGATGATACGCTATCGCTTGACACTAACGCCGCTGTCGCCGATCGCGGTCGGCGAATGGATGACCTCGCGCAGCAATGTGCGCGAGAGCATGAGTTATATCCCAGGTGGGGTCCTCCGGGGCGCGCTGGCGCAACTCATACTGGAACACATGGGCACGCATAACTCCAGCCGCCGCACGCTGGGCAACCAGAGCCAGCTCCAAAGCCTGTTTCAGCAGGTCTTCGCCAAAGACGGCGCGCAATTCAGCTTTCTGATGCCCTTCGGAGCGGAATGGATCCCTGCGCCTGCCACCGCACTGTTCAACAAACAGCGCAGCGAGTACCTTTATGATACGCTGTTTGCGCTCTTCAAGGGCGAGCCTTACCCGGCGCAATGCCCCAAAACCAACGAGCGTCTGGAACGCGGGCGAGGCTATCTGGTTCACGCGAACGGGGGGTGGGGCAAAGCCGAGCCGCCTCGAAAGACCACCTTTGTGCGCGTGGGGCTGAACCGCCAGACCGAAGCTGCCGAGGAGGGCGTCCTCTACGCGATTGAAGCGATCGATATCGCCTCTAATCAGGAGGATACCGAGGCGCGACCCCGCTTCACGGGGTTCGTCGAGTTCCCTGATGAGGCATGCCGACAGGCGTTTGATGCGCTGCTGGACACGCTGCGTTGGCGCTGTGGGGCGATCCGATCGCGCATCGGCTCGGCGCGGTCGCGCGGCTTCGGCGAAGTTGTGCTGGCGTGTGATCCCGATACGCCTCAGGTTCAAGAACTGCATTTGGAGAAGTTTCGCGAGCGTGCGGGCGCGCCTGTGTTCACCTTGCTGGCACGCACGCCCGTGATTGTGTACGACGAGTGTGGGCTGCCTGCTCAATCGCTGACCCCTGAGCTGCTGCGCCGCTACCTGCCTTGCCTGCCAGAGAGCGTGCAGCTGTGCGAGCAAGCCACGCGCATCGAACGCGAGCTGGTCAGCGGCTGGTCGGGCGCGTGGGGCTTGCCCAAGCCCGTGCAGCAAGCGTTCGCCGCGGGCAGCGTGTTCACCTACACCTACGATTCCAGCGATACCGACGCCCTGCGGTCGTGCCTGCAACAACTGGCTCCCATCGGCGCACGCACCGCTGAAGGGTACGGACAACTCATCGTCAACTCGAAGTATCACATCGATCAGAACATTCTGCAATTCCTGCAAGGAGGTGAAACTCATGGCAACTGAAACTTCCGCGATCCTTAGTGAGCTGGTGCGCAAAGCGGAGACGATCGTCGCCGACTGTTTTGGCGAAGGGGGGCGCGGAAGCGCTGGCTCCACCGGGCGAACGCAGCTCTCGAACGCTATCGACGCCATCAATCAAGCGCAAGGCTCTATCGAGGTCTTCATCAACTGGGTACGCTACCAGATGGCGCGTGAGGAGTTCTGGCGCACTCGTGGCAAAAGCAAGTCGTTGGGCGAGCTGGTTTGCGAATACGCCGAGGAGCTAAAAAAACGCGACCCCGAACGCGCCGCGCAATATCTGACCTATTTTCTGGGCTTTATGCGCCGCGCACTGGTGGCGGTAAGTTACCTGGACAAAATTCCTCCACAACTGAAGGAGGTGGGCTGAAGTGAAGTGGAATACCTTTGAGAATCGCCTGCGCATCACGGGCGAGCTGGTGGCACGAACGGGTGTGCGAGTCGGCATGAGCGCGGAGACCGCCATGCCCACAGCCACCGACCTTCCTGTCATCAAAGACGCCTACGGACGCCCCTTCATCCCCGGCTCCAGCCTGCGCGGCGCCGTGCGTGCCTATGTGGAACGAATCGTGCGTGCCTTCGAACCCCACGTAGGCAACGGCAAAGGCGCATCGAACCCCACAAACCCCACAGAGTGGGCAATTCCACCGGAAAAGAAGCTAGAGCTGTCAGGCAGAGAGGACTATGAAGAACAAATCTATCAGCTATCCTGCCGTGTGGAGCGCGTGTTCGGCTCGGCATGGCTCGCCTCGCGCGTGCGCTTCTCCGACCTGCCACTGATGGAGACCCACGCCCAAGTGGAACCTGAGCTGCGCGACTCGGTCGCCATCGACCGTGAGAAAGAGAGCGTTGCAAACAAGTACGACTTCGAGGCGCTGCCCGCTGGCGTCCGATTCCAGTTCGAGCTCATCGCCGAGAACCTGAACGATGAGGAGCTGGGGCTGGTGCTGCTGGGTATCCGCGCCCTCGAAAACGGAGACATCCTTGTCGGCGGCTTCAAAGGGCGCGGACTGGGGCATGTGAAACTGGAAAACGCCCAGTACCAGTGGGTCGAGCGAGCGAACCTCGCGGATTATCTGATTAAAGGCGAATGGGGCACGCTGAGCGAGGAGCGACGGAACGAATGCCTTCAGAAACTTTTCCAATCGATGACGGGAGGAGGCTAACCATGCACGGACGACTCTATAACCAGCTGGATCTGGAGATTGCGATTATTCCGCAAACGCCGCTACTCATCAAATCGGGACAGAAGGCGAGTATCGACCCTGCGTTGCCCGACATGCAGTTTGTGCGCACGCGGTGCAGACTGCCCAACGGCGATGTAGATGAGGTGGTTTATATCCCAGGTTCCAGCCTGCGGGGCGTAGTCCGCGCACACGCCGAACGGCTGGTGCGCACAGTGAATGAGAACCAAGCTTGCTCGGTCGAGGCGAAACGGTTCTGCCTGCGCCAGAAAAACCTAAAGGAGGATAAGGAACCTGCCGACCGCCTATACCGCGAATCGTGCTATGCTTGTAAACTGTTCGGCAACACAGGCATCGCCTCCCGCGTGCAGATGAGCGATCTCTATCCAGCTACCAAGACGCTGAGCGAGACACGGTTCGGCGTTGCCATCGACCGCATCACAGGCGCAGTGGCGGTGGGCCCCTTCGACTTGGAAGTAGTGACCGACGCGCGGTTTGAGGGGCGCATTATCCTGCGCAACTTCACGATAGGACCGCTGGGGCTGCTCGGTGCATCGCTGCTGGATATTGCCGACGGGCTGGTCGCCCTGGGACACGCCAAATCGCGCGGGCTGGGACGCGTGTCTATCGAGTTCACACGAGCGCAATTCCGATTCGCCAAGAAAGCGGAAGGTGAATTTCTGGGCGTGGGCGCACTTGCAGAGGGCAAAGTGCGCGAAGCCTATCAACTCCCCGATAACGACACCCTGCCCATCAATGGACTAAACGCCGTACAACGCGACGCCCTCTACTATCAAGCGGTAAGCAACGACGACCAGCAGATTCGTCGCTGGCTCGAAGCCGCCGCGCCACGCTGGGTGCAGGAGGTGCCCAATGCAGGGTAAGGTCTATCGCTATCACGGTGCCGCGACCGACCCGCTCGCCCTCTGGCAGTCGCTGAACCTGCAAGGAAGCGCAAAATGGTTCGGCTGGAGTGAAACGCAAATGTACCTGCCTTATGACCTGCCCACTGCCCTGCCACAAGAGCCGTGGGAACGGCTCACTATCTTCAACGAACACGCTGAACTGAGGCTTCTACACACGGGCGACGAGACGGTCATCTTGCTCCTGACCGAACAGGAACTGCCACCGCAAGGGTCGGAATGGAGCCAGTGTGGGGATTCGTATGAGACGGAATCAGCCTGTCATATCCTGCTGGGCGACCCGCCCGAAAGCGCAGGAGGAGCAACCACCCAGCTGGCGGATGTGGCGTTTCCCAGAATGTTCGACTACGGAATTGCGCTAATGCCCAGCAAGGGGCGTCGCCACAAAGTGATTCTAAAGGTGTACTACTATTACGATTCGGCGCATCGCCTGCGCTACATACGCTACGCAGGCTTGGATCAACACACTTGGTGAGGTGAGTCCTATGTACGAAGAGAAACCTTATGATTTCGTCGGTTTTCCAGCAAAGCCACCCCAGCGCGAGGAAGGCGTGGGGCAAGACAGGATTCGCTCCAACCTGCTTACGGGCACACTCACGCTGACGATGCAGACCATGACGCCTGTGCATGTCGGATCGGGCTACTCGGATTTCGTGAAGGCAGGCAACCAGGAGTATCTGGCGGCGCTGCAGGCGTCTAAAAAAGTGTGCGAGCCAGATGCCATCCGGCGTAGGTATCTCATCCCCGGTTCGAGCATCAAAGGCGCGGTGCGCAGCATCGTGGAGGCGATTACCTACTCCTGCGTGCGAGTCACGCAAGGGAGGAATCGTTCCTTTTTGCCACAGGGCTACGGCGGATGTATCCAACCCGATGAGCTGTGCCCCGCGTGCCGGCTGTTTGGGGCACAGGACTATCAAGGGCACCTGAGCTTCGAAGATGCGATTGCACCTAAAGGCTCGCTTGTACTAATCGGAACACCCCTGCTCTGGACTCCTGCACGAAGCGGAAGAGGTTTGCCCCCGCGCTATCTTGAGGAGGGTCAGGCGAAAGGGCGCAAGTTCTATCGAATGCCAAAAATGCCTCAGGGGCTGACTCACGCACTTGTATCAAAACAGGCACAGAACTGCCGTTGCGCATCCATTTTGCCAATCTTGCCTCGGCCGAGCTGGGCGTGCTGCTTACTGCGCTTGGTCTGCACCACGAATATCCATTCCCCATCAAGCTGGGCGGCGGCAAACCCGTGGGGCTGGGCACAGTTCGAATCAAACCCGTGAGCCTGACGCTGATTCAGGGAGCGAATGCCGTCCGCCAGTCAGGGCGACTGGGACAAACCCAGACGCTATTGCAAGGCGATGAACTTCAACAGAAGGTACGGGACTATATCACGCAAGCACAAAGCCTACTGGAGCAGGAATCTCTTAAGGAGCTCGCCAAGATATTCGCTGAAGAGGGTCTTAACGACACTGCACCTGCAGACGCTTACTAAACGGAGGTCAGCATGACAAACTGGGACGCGATCATGAAGGAGGCGAGGCGGTTGGCAAACCTGCTACAACGCGCCGAAATCGATCTCAACGAGGCGGAAAAAGCGCTGGGCTACTACCTGTTCAAAGACTGCAACGACCAAGCAATGGAACGCTACCTGCACGAGATGGGAACGAATCCCCCACCTCGCAGCCGCCGCACACAAAACTACTATAGAGAACTCCACCGCATTTGGAAACAGTGGAGCGCGAATTGCTCGCTTTCAGGCTTGAATAAAGCACGAGCCTGGGGCTGGGGGATTAAGATGACAAAGGGTGTGAGAGCATGAAAGACTCACTCGAGAGGACAGAGGAAATCAGTTTTGACGAACTTGGGCCCAAGCCTTTTCTTGAGTGGCTCAGAGGGCAAGGCGAAACGCTCGCTCAACATACTGTTGTTGAGGCAGGCAGGATGCCTTTCATTCAGGCGGTTCAGAAATTTGAACATGAGTATCGCCGTTACCTACATGATGTGGTCTGCCGTAAAACTGCTTTTGAGGATTTTGAAATAATTAACATATCTTTGTGGAATAGAAGAATTGATATTAATGCTGATTGGGTAACGAACCTTTACAACATTTTAATCAAACTCTTTGAAGCTGAGTTTGGTGTTAGTGGTATGACACCACGCCGATTTGTTAGTGCGATTATCACACACACAAAGAGAGCTAAGGAATTCTTGGAAAAATACTTAAATCGATATAGAAAAACATCTTCCATCGTTCGAAATATTCCTGAACAGGTGATTCGCGCTTCGTGCCTGCTATGTCGCGAGTGGGAAAATCTGACGAATCTGCTCTACGAAATGGCTCTTTACCTTCTCAATTCTGATATTCCTGATAGCAAAATAGAAAAGTGGCATAAAAAATTAAGTGATTTGAAAAGAGCCATTGTGGATCACCGTTTAGATTGTTTAGACCCGCTCTTAGGTGGAGATGGTTCTTTGGGCGGGCGAACCGATAATGAAACACTTACTATTAACCATAGATTAACTGATATTCTCGATGCGATTAGAGATATACGTAACAAAGTAGCTCATCCCAACGATCTCAAAATTGAAGATATAGAACGACTCGTAGAATACTCGGATTATGTGCTTCAAAAACTGGAGAATGCATGCCCTCTTGTTGCTCGTATAGTAAGCGTACAAATAAATGTGAATGGTTCGAATGAGATTGGTATTTATACAGAAGTTGATCAGCGGAAAAAAGGGCCAGTGTACTTGCCATATGAAAGAATACTTAACATTGGTGCAGAGCCTGTTTCTGACTTGAATGGTAAAGAGGTCATTGTGTTCCCCACCCGTATCGAGAAAGGGCAATACAAAATCAATACTATTACACCTGTAATCTTGCTTAGGAAAAGAGAGTATGTAGAAAAAATACATTCGGCAAGAGATGAACAACTAAAAATTACAATAACTTATGTTGTGAGAGAAGCTGAAGAATACATTCCTGAGGTGCGCGTAGATGAATAGAATCCTTCACTTCATGCAACACCACGAACTCATTTTCTCCATCGGGGTGTTCGGATTAGCGCAGATGAGCGCAGACATGCTGGCGGATCTGGGATGTAGCTGGATAGCAGCGATCCTGCGCGGGCTGGGGCTTGCGCTCTTGCGCTCTTTATAGTCATTCTCTTCTGGAGTATATCACGACAGAAGAATATGCTAACAGTGCCCGTCGTATTCACAGAATCTGCCAGCCGCGAGGATGCCCGTGCCGAACTGAAGCAGTTTGAAGACTCCACACGCACCGACCGCCTCGTGAAAATTCTGGATTCGAGCTCGCCCGTGCGCGAGGAGGAGTTATACATCCAATTGAGCAAAGCCGAAACGCTGCGCCAAACGGACGAGACCAACCCCTGGCAAGAAGCCCTGCAACAGATGGTGCATGAGTGGGACAAGGAGGTGGATGATCGCCTGCAACGCTGGGTGGTGGGTCAGTATAAAGGGGTGATCTATCTGGTCAGCCCGAATGTCGTGCTGCCAGCGGCGTTTTACTTGGGCGCAGCAGTAGGGCTGCGACGCCGCCTGAAAATCTATCAGCGGAACAACCCCGGCGACTATCACCTCGCGATTGACCTTTCAGAAAACCCGCGTATCCTGCTGGAACCACCTGCACAAGACATCTCGCAGATTCGCACCGTTCCAGAAGGCGCGACGCCGCCCGGAACCCGCAGGGGGCAACTAATCTTACATCTTATCATCTCTGATAGGCATGAGCCGCAACTGGAAGCGCACCCCGAGCATGTTAGCGCAGACTCGGTCGCGCTCTTTTATCCCAAAGCGCTGCCCATGGGCGCCGACTGGCTACCTTATGTGCAGGCGTTTGTGCAACGCGCCAAGCCGTGGGTGGAACGGTATCAGCAGGTTGATATGTGCCTCTCAGTGCCCAATTCCGTCGCGATGGCGCTGGGCATGGCGTTCTCGCGGTCGCCTCAGATTCGTGTTTGCCACTGGTACGCGGGCGTTTATAAACCCGTCGCCGCCCTAAGCTGGATCGAACAGAGACTGCCCTTTGATTGAGCTGTACCGACTCAGGTTCTGCCAGTGTGGCTCCAACCCTGTGATTGCGCTATAGCGAAAAGAACGGCTGCAGGAATAGAGACTCCGCGAGCGAACTCTTTGTCACGAGGGAGGTTCGATGCGACGATGCGAAGATTGATGAGCTGGCTTGGGCTGGTACTGTTGTGCACCACTTTGAAGGCACAGTCCCCTGATATCGCCTCGATGCTGCGCGATGCATTCCCCGTGTCGCAGCTAAAGCCCGGCATGAAAGGCTATGGTCTGACCGTGTTCAAAGGCACCCAGATCGAACGATTCGAGGTGGAAGTGGTCGGGGTGCTGGAAAATGCGAACTTGGGACGACCACTCGTGCTGATTAAAATGAAGGGTGGCCCCATCACAGGGCGTCAAGCAAATATTATTGCCGGCATGAGCGGCAGTCCCATTTTTATCAACGGCAAGATTCTGGGGGCAGTCGCTTACGGATTTGCTTTCCCACGCGAGCCGCATGGATTGGTAACCCCTCTGGAAGATATGCTAACCACTTTTGACCCACGCCTCGATCGACGCGCGGCGAGCCTGACCACGCCGCGAGTGGTGCGTCGCCCGATTCGGCTGGGGGAGCGGCTTTATGCGGGCGTGCATATCGGACCGAATCCGCCTTCTGCCCCTAATCTGGCTTGGGCGCGCCCCCTCATGACGCCCGTGATGGTCAGCGGTGTCTCAGCGCGTGGACTGGAACGGTTGCGTAAGAAACTGGAGCCTTACGGGTTGATGCCGGTGATGGCACCCGGCGGGGCAGGCAAACCGATTAAAGTGCAGTTTGAGCCGGGCGCGGCGTTCGGCGTGGCGCTCGCCACAGGCGATCTCGATTTCACGGCGATCGGCACCTTGACCTATCGCAAGGGCGATTATGTGCTGGCGTTTGGGCATCCCTTCTTTGGCACAGGCGAAGTGGAGATGCCTATGACCGTCGCAGAAATTGTGGATGTGTTCCCCTCTTATTACGCCTCATTCAAACTGGGCAATCGGGCACAAACGCTGGGCACCGTCTATCACGATGGTGCTTTCGCCGTCGCCGGACGGCTGAGGCGCAACGCCCAGATGATGCCCGTACAAATGCGCATCACCAATGCCCAGACGGGGGTGGCACGCACCTTCCGCTGCGAACTGTTCCGTCATAAGCTTCTGACCCCATTCCTGATCGAGATTGCCGCGTCCGAGTTTATCGGGCGGGTCTATTTCGCACTGGGTGACGCAACAGTAACAGTGCGCTGGACACTCAAAACACAACCTTATGGCGAGATTCGCTACGAAAACCGCCTGTTTAGCGAGACCTTTGTGGAGAATGTTGCTCTACAGGACCTGAGCTATCTGCCGGGCTTGCTACAGAGCACCCCCGATCGCAAGGTGGAGCTGGAGGGGCTGGAGATGGAACTAATTATCCAGCCCGGTCGCCAGACCGCGTTTATCGAGCGCATCACGACCGATAAAGGCGCGTATCGACCAGGCGAACAGGTGAAAGCAACGGCATGGGTGCGTCCCGCGCATGCACCCTCGGCACCGACACCTTACGCCTTCACTTTTCACATTCCCTATGACGCCACGCCAGGACGCTACACCTTGCAAATAGCCGCTGAAGGTGAAGGCGCTGGCGTACCGACCGGTCTACCAATGGGGCTGGTGCGCGTCCTGATAGGGGGTGGTGGAGGTGGCACGCCCTCCACAGAGCAACTGCTTCGCGAGTTCCAGCGACGCGAGCGCAACTATCAGCTGGTCGCCACACTCACCCTGCCCATGATGGGCGCAACAGTGCAAGGTGAACCGCTCTATCAGATGCCCCCGCTGATGCGTGAGATTTTAACCAGCCCACGCGCCTCAGGTATTCAGCCCGAACCGGATCAGATGAAACAGGTGCTTTCCACCGAATGGGTGCTACAGGGTTCGCAAATGCTCTTTTTGACCGTACTGCCGCCAGAGGAAGGTGAAGGGGTTCTGCCAGGAATGCCCGGCTTGCCGCCTGGCGCAATTATTTCACCACCCACGCCGTCCCTATCGCCCGGGACGATGGAGGGATTCAGTGGGGAGAGTGCTTTTGAGTCAGACGTCCCGGACCTGTCCGAGATGGAGGTGCAGGCAGAGCGCACCACGACGGAAACGCCCGCCTTATCGGAACAGCCCACTACCGAGACCCAGCGCAAGCGTGAAACACCCGTTAGCCGTGCGCTAAAACGCTGGGAACTGACCGATTTCCGTATGCTCAGCCGCGGCAAAATGGAGGGAGTTGCCGTAGATACAGAAGGCACTTTGCATCCCGCACCACACCCACGACCTCTCACCCGCCTCGAGCTGGACTACATCGGGTGTCTCGCCCGCGATTCCCAAGGCACGCTCTATGCAGGTGGCGGTATGCCGGCACGCCTTATGGCGGTCAATCCTGACGGCACGGTTCAGCGCACGCTAAACCTGCCCGGGCTGATGGCAACCGCAGCCACGGTTGCCCCCGACAACACGCTCTATATAGGCGTTTCGCCCGAAGGCACAATCCATCGCCTCAAAAACGGGCATCTGGAACTGATCGCCCGCACAGGAGCACGCTACATTAATGCCCTGCTAACAGCCGGGCAACGGCTCTACATCGCAACGGGTGTGCCTGCACGCCTGCTAATGTGGGATGGAAACTCCTTGAATGAGCTTCTGCGCTCGGACGAGACACATTTTACTGCGCTGGCATGGGATTCGGCGGGCAATCTCTATGTGGGCAGCTCGGAACGGGGGCTTGTCTATCAGCTGACGCCCGACGGCTTCTCCCGTGTGATTGCCGATTTGCGTGAGCCAACCGTCAGTGCGCTTGCCTGCGATGAGCACGGCAATCTTTACATCGGCACGATGCCCGCTGGCAATCTCTATCGCCTGTCGCCTGAAGGCACCCTGAAACCGCTCCATCCGCAGGGCAGACTCAGCATCCGGGCACTTCTGGTGGACAAAGACAACCTTTACGCGCTCAGTGCCGATAGCCTCTACCGCACCCGCTGTACCGGCTCCGACGCGCCACTTACTCTGCTGCTGCGCCAGTCGCTGGAACTGGTGTGCGCAGTCGGAAGCATGCCGCTTACACTTGCCTCCGCCCACGAAGCACAGCTCTGGAGCCTACAACCAAACGAGCCGGAAACCGGGTCGCAAGGAGGCATCTACCTCTCCCCTGTGCTGGACGCGGGTCAACAGGCGCGCTGGGGCGTGATGCGCTGGAACGCCCTTGTCCCCGAGGGAGCGCTGGTGGAGATTCAGACCCGCTCGGGCAACACACGCGAACCCGACGCGAGCTGGAGCACTTGGTCTGCCCCCGCCACGAACCCTGAAGGCAGCCCCATTCTCAGCCCACCAGCCCGATTCTTGCAGGTGCGCGTGCGTCTGTCGGGCAACCCTGCCCCGCAGGTGCGCGCACTCACGCTGACCTATATCCCTGCCAACCGCCCGCCAGAAGTGCAACTTATCACACCCAAACCCTATACCGTCTGGAGCGAAAAGCAGACGATTCGCTGGTCAGCGCGCGACCCAGACGGCGACACGCTGCGCTTCACTGTGGAAATCTCCAGCGACGGCGGCAAAAGCTGGCAAAAACTCAAAGACCAGGGCAGCACAGACATGCATAGCGAATCAGGCGAACTGGACATGCCCGACCCCGCAAAAATGTTGCAGGAGCTGAAGCAGGCACTGGAAAACTCACCCGACATCCCGGCGGAGGTACGCGCCCAGATCGAGCAGCAGGCGCCGGAACTGGTTCAGCAAATGCAGACTGCGATGAAGCAGCTGCCCGCTACTTTACCCACCACGCCGCCAACGCCGACAGAGCCGACGCCACCAGTCGCTCCGCGCCAGATGGAATGGGACACCACCAAAACGCCGGACGGCGTCTACCTGCTGCGCCTGAAGGCAAGTGACCAGCCCGCCTCCCCTACCGACTACGCCGAAGTCTACACACCGCCCGTGCCCGTCGTGATCTGCAACACACCGCCAGTCCTGTCTGTGCGTCAGGAACGCCTAAAGGTAAATGATGACCGCACGGTAGAGCTGAGCGGCTACGCCCTGCAGGTGTTCAACGCCGCAGCGAACCAGCCCGCCCCCTCCGACAATACGAAGGCGAAGCCTCACCATGCCAGCAAACGCATCCCGCGCAACAGCGTGCCTATCGTCGGTGTGCAGTACCGCATCGACAAAAACGAATGGCTCAGCGCGGAACCGCTGAACGGGTTGTTCGACTCGGCTTTTGAGATGTTTCGCCTGAAAACGGAGCCACTGGAACCAGGTGAGCATACCCTCACCATCAAAGCCTTCAACGCAGCGGGAAAAAGCGCCGAACAGGAGCTGAAGGTCATCGTCCCAGCAAAGCCGGAGGGGAAGGGAAATGCCCAATCCTCCAGATAACGCGGTGCGCCCGCATGTGGTGATTATCGGAGGCGGCTTCGGCGGATTGCAAGCGGCCAGAGGGCTGCGCCACGCGCCAGTCGAGATTACCCTTATCGACCGGCGCAACTTCCATCTGTTCCAGCCCCTGCTCTATCAGGTTGCAACGGGCGGCTTGGGACCCGCTGAGATTGCGGTGCCACTGCGCGCCTTGTTCAAACATCAGCCCCATATTCGTGTGCTGAACGCAGAAGTGGTGGACATCGACCCACAACAGCAGACGGTATACCTGCACGATGGCGAGCCAATCACCTATGACTATCTGATCGTCGCAGCAGGAGCAAGCTACCACCACTTCGGACACGATGAATGGGCAAAGTACGCGCCCGGACTGAAAACAATTGAGGACGCCCAAGAGATCCGGCGGCGTGTACTGCTCGCGCTGGAGCATGCCGAGCGCGAAAGCGACCCGCAACGCCAGCAAGCGTGGCTCACTTTCGTGATTGTCGGGGGTGGCCCCACAGGGGTGGAACTGGCGGGTGCGCTGGCAGAACTGGTGCATGTGACGGTGCGTGGTGAATTCCGCCGATTTGATCCTGCCAATGCACGCCTACTGCTGCTGGAGGGTGGACCACGACTGCTGCCAACCTATCCTCCAAACCTGAGTGAGAACGCCCGTCAGTCGCTTCAGCGACTTGGTGTCGAGGTCGTGACAAACGCACTGGTAAACCAGGTGGATGAGCAGGGCGTTCAATACACCCATAAGGGCAATCAGGTTCGGGTGCAAACGCGCACCGTGTTGTGGGCGGCGGGCATACGCACCGTGCCACTCGCGGAACGGCTTGCCCAGCGCACCCATGCGCCTACAGATAAAGGCGGACGATTGATGGTGGAGCCAGACCTTTCACTGCCCAGCTACCCGAACCTCTTTGTGATCGGTGACCTCGCCCACTATGCTCACCAGACAGGCACACCGCTGCCCGCCGTGGCACCTGTTGCCATGCAGCAAGGAAGCTATGTGGCACGGGTCATCCGGGAGCGATTGCACGGACGCCAACCGCCCCCTTTCCGCTATAAAGATAAAGGGGACGCCGCCGTCATCGGACGCAAAGCCGCCGTCATCAAAATCGGCAAGCTCCATTTGACAGGCTTCCTCGCATGGCTCGGCTGGCTCTTTATCCACCTGCTCTATCTGGTGGGATTCGAGAACAAACTGCTCGTGATGATTCAGTGGGCATGGAACTATTTCACGCGCAATCGACGCGCACGGCTCATCCTCTATTGCTACGGGACACCACCGCACACGCCCGAATCGCGTATAATATCTCCTGGCGATGAGGCCAGGAGGGAACAACGATGAGTCAACAACTCGTTACGGAACGCAAAGCACGGTTCGAAACGCTGTCGGGCATCGAAATCAAACGCTATTACACGCCCGACGATATCGCGACGCTGGACTATCAACGCGACCTGGGCAACCCCGGCGAATACCCGTTTACGCGCGGGCTGTATGAGACGGGGTATCGCACCAAACTCTGGACCATTCGTCAATTTTCGGGCTTTGCTACCCCCGAAGAGACCAATCAACGGTACAAGTACCTGATCTCGCAAGGGCAGACGGGGCTCTCGGTGGCGTTTGACCTGCCAACGCTGATGGGCGTCGACCCAGATGACCCCGAAGCGGAAGGCGAGGTCGGCAAGTGCGGAGTCAGCGTCGCCTCGCTCAAAGATATGGAAATCCTGTTCGATGGCATCGATCTGGGCAGCATCACCACCTCCATGACCATCAACGCGCCCGCGATTATCATCTGGGCGATGTATCTCGCGGTCGCCGAAAAGCAGGGCGTGCCACTGGAGAAGCTCTCCGGCACAATCCAGAACGATATTCTCAAAGAGTTCATCGCGCAGAAGGAGTGGATTTTCCCACCAGAACCCCACATGAAGCTTATCGTGGACACGGTGGAGTTCGGTTGCCAGTATGTACCGAAATGGCACCCCATCAGTATCAGCGGCTATCACATTCGCGAGGCAGGTTCCACCGCCGTTCAAGAGCTGGCGTTCACCCTGGCAAACGGCTTCGAGTATGTGCGCTGGTGCCTGGAGCGCGGGCTGGACATCGACGAATTTGCGCCGAAGCTCTCCTTCTTCTTCAATGCCCATATCGACTTCTTTGAGGAGATAGGCAAGTTCCGTGCGGCGCGTCGAATCTGGGCACAGGAGATGCGCGAGACCTTCGGCGCGAAGAATCCCCGCTCATGGTGGCTGCGATTCCACACGCAAACCGCCGGGTGCTCCCTCACGATGCAACAGCCCTATGTGAATATCATTCGCTCCACCATCGAGGCGCTGGCAGCCGTGCTGGGCGGCACGCAATCGCTGCATGTGAACTCGTTTGATGAGGCATGGGCACTGCCCACCGAGGAAGCTGCCCTGCTCTCGCTACGCACCCAGCAGGTCATCGCCGAAGAGACGGGCGTTGCCAACACCGTCGACCCGTTGGGTGGCGCGTACTTCGTGGAGTGGATGACTAACAAGATGGAGGAGGGCGCTCGCGAATACTTCCGCCGTATCGAGCAGCAAGGCGGCGTCATCCCTGCTATCAAGAGCGGCTTCTTCCAGCAAGAGATCGCCGATGCCGCCTATCACTTCCAGCGTCGCGTGGAGGAGCGTGATTTTATCTGGGTCGGCGTGAACGAGTATGTAATGGAACAGGAGCCAATCCCGTTCCGCATCCTCAAGATTCCCGAGGAAACGCGCGAGAAGCAGGTGCAGCGCATGCAAGCACTGCGACGCGAGCGGGATAATCGAGCCGTGACACAGGCTCTGCGCGACCTGCAGGTCGCAGCGCGACGCGAGGAGAACCTGATGCCGCCCATCCTGACCGCGGTGAAAGCCTACGCCACACTGGGCGAAATCGTGAATGCACTGAAGGAGGTGTACGGCGTCTACACGGAAGCGCTCGTGATCTAAACGGCGAGGGATACTTCCTGCAGCGACCGCACCAGGCAAATGCGGGAAAACGGAACGCAGCTGTTCGGGAAATCCTGGCAGGTAGGGGCAGACACACGGGTCTGCCCCTGGGGTGTCTGCCCTCTGAAATTCGTACACCCCCAAGCGAGATTGCCAAACCGCAATCCCTTATCCGACCAGTCATGCAGCCAGATGTTTACTGCCTGTAAAGAAAAATGGTCTAAAGCGACGGATAAAAGGCAAACACATATCCTTGCTGCCCCCATTCTTTCGCTCGGTGCGCATAACGACAAAGCCACTCCTTGTCACTCTCTTCCCACGCCTCAATAAGGTCAAGCGCCTCCTTGCCAAGCAGCGACACTAACACCTCTAAGAGGGTCGAAACCCCCATACCCGTTTCAGAAAGCTTGGTGGGGTCTTTCTTCGCAACTTCTAATCGCTGAACGATTAGAGGCACCACGCGAACCCCCTCATCGACCAGTAGCTGGGCACGAATCGTGTCTTTACCTTTAGCTGACAGTAGCTGTTCAACAAGAAGAGCAGGGTCACGTGCCGTCTCACCTAATCGGATAAAAGAACGCCACGCTTTGGCAACCGCGTCATCGCCCGTCACAGCCGCACGCACATCCATTCCGCGCTTGG
>Ga0073930_1001194_pt1 | contig 24792 bp, 24 predicted proteins | sample DewCreD2012metaG_5_FD_76968 | JGI IMG/M metagenome (GOLD analysis project Ga0073930, IMG submission 76968) | Hot spring sediment bacterial and archeal communities from British Columbia, Canada, to study Microbial Dark Matter (Phase II) - Dewar... ...
CAGCAGTCCTAAACAAAGACCCATCCTTAGACGCCCCAGCCAATCCCAATAAAGGCATAGAGGCTTAGAACTAATAGAGTATACCACACCGGGTATAGGGTATAATGGTGGTGTAGAGGAACCCGTTTCCGCCATAGACACACCCCTACCATTAAGAAGCAACCCCCGCGCCCTAATCGGTCCAGACCATCTTCAGACGCGGCAAATGTCATATCTCTCCTTGCGTAGCGATTGCATTGTGCTACTCCCTCCGCAGGATGACAATATGTTCCTGGGTCATCGTCTCGCACAACTCGCCTAGTTTGTTGGAAGGGCTGTTGCGTAGGGGCATTCGTTTGTTGGGAATGCGGCGATGATAGGTTGTGAAATGCTTCCAGCCAAAGCAAGAGGCAATCTCAATAAGGATTAAATCGGTCGGGATGCGCACCCCTTTGACCGTGCGATTGCCGACCACGAAACAAGCATAGCTTTCTGGCTTGGCTACGCGCGTGATCTCAAGGAAACATTCGGAGAAGTCATCGTAGAACTGCTTTACTTGGGCGGCTCGGTTCGGATGATGCGCATGGATCGTGTCCAGCGTCTGGTTCAAGGTGGGCGAATGATACACCACTCGGGCGGCGCGTTTCTGCCCGCCTAAGGTGCGTCGATCGATGGACTTCGCAATCTTGTCCTCAAAGCCCAGCCACTGCAGCAGCAGACGCGAGAACTGTCCGTAAGCCACTGTCGTTTGCGAATCGCCATAGGGTGGCGAAGTGACAATCAGATCAACCGTGTTGTCCTCCAGCGGAATTTTGAGGCGTGTGTCCCCCTCGATGACATGCACCCAGGTCCGCTGGACACACTCGGCAAGGAACTCAGCTAAGCCGCGCAGATTGCGTCCAACCCTTTCCCAGAAAGTCGGAAAGACTTGCGGGCGATAGTGGAGCAGTTCCGAGGTGGGGATACGGTATAGCTTATACTCGTCCCGCCGGGTGTTGGAACTCTCACGCACCGTAGCCGCGAACGCCACAAGGAAAAAATCGCGTGTCGATGGAGCGGTGTAGGTGTAGATCGCATGTTTTAGCAGCGCTAAATCGGTTCGTGCTTCAGGTTTGAACCAGTAATCGATATTGAAAAATCGTGGCGGCTCGATGGAAACGCCCTGTTTCAGCAAATGCTCCACGCCTTGCCTGAGCGCGTTGGCATCCTGCACGACCGCTCCTAAGTCGAAGCAGGTCGTTTTTGCCCGTGCGAGAAATACCGCAAATGGATTAAGATCGATGCCGACCGCATGCATGCCCGCCAAGCGCGCCTCTACTAATGAGGTGCCAGAGCCGCAAAACGGATCTAAGAGGGTTCCTTCCGGTCGACCATAAAGCCGTATCAATCGTCGGGCGACCTGCGGAATCATCATCGCCGGGTAGATATGATAGCAATGCGTATGCGACTTGGTATCTGCTGTCGCATAGTCCCAATCTTCTATATGGTCTTCCGCATACGACAACCCAGTCAACGCCAACGGGAGCTGCTCACGCACCCTCTCCGTAGCATCCATCCAGTCGCTTGCCCGCTTCATATAGGGGATTATACCAGCCTGGGGGCTCCTCAGTGTGCGATATGATGTGCACGCACTTCCCGGATGACCGTCACTTTCACCTGCCCGGGGTACTCCAGCTCCGATTGGATCTTGTGGGCGATTTCGCGGGCAAGTTGATGGGCACGCAGGTCGTCCACCTCATTTGGCTTGACCAGCACGCGCACCTCACGCCCCGCCTGAATGGCGTAAACCTTCTCCACGCCTTCGAAGCTCAGCGCGATACGCTCCAAATCCTGCATACGGCGCAGATACTGCTGCAGCGACTCGCGCCGTGCGCACGGACGCGCCGCGGAGATTGAGTCGGCGATAATCACCACATGCGCTTCCAAGCTGGCAGGTTCAATATCATAGTGATGCGCTCCGACTGCGTTGCACACAATCTCCGATTCACCGTATCGCTGCAGGAACTCCATGCCGACCAGCGCGTGGGGACCTTCGGAAGCGTTCTCGATCGCTTTGCCAATGTCGTGTAGCAGCGCAGCGCGTTTGACAATGCGCGTATCCAGCTTCAGCTCCGCCGCAAGCAAGCCTGCCAGTTGCGCTACCTCGATGGAGTGGTCCAGCACATTCTGCGCGTAGCTGGTGCGATAGCGCAGTTTACCCAGCGTACGCACGATTTCGGGGTGCATGCCCGTCAGCCCTACCTGCAGCACCGCTTCCTCGCCCGCCTGCCAGATACGCCGTTCGATCTCGACGCGAGCGCGCTCGTACTCCTCCTCGATACGCGCCGGATGAATGCGCCCATCCTGAATAAGGTTCACCAGGGTCATCCGAGCGATTTCGCGCCGCACGGGGTCAAAAGAGGAAAGCACGACCGCTTCGGGCGTGTCATCGATAATCACATCGACGCCCGTGACATGCTCGAAGTGGCGTACATTGCGCCCCTCGCGCCCGATGATGCGTCCCTTCATCTCGTCGCTGGGCAGGTGCACCACCGTGATCGTGTTCGCGCCAACATGCTTCACCACACAGCGCTGGATAACATCGAGAATAATCTGGCGGGCACGCCGCTCGGCGTCACGGCGGGTCTCCTCCTCGATCTGGCGGGCAAGAATGGTAGCTTCGTGCTCCAGCTCATCGCGCACCTCGCGCAGCAGCAGCTCCCGTGCCTGCTCCGCCGTCATGCCACTGATACGCTCCAGTTCGAATCGGCGTTGCGCCGCTAACTCGCGCAGCTCACTTTGCTTCTTGGTCAGCAGAGCTTCGCGCTCCATCAACGCCTGCTCTTTCTGTTCCAGCAGTTCGAAGCGGTGTTCGAGCAGTTCCTCGCGCTGGAGCAATCGCTGTTCGAGGCGCAGCACCTCGCCGCGTTTCTCACGGGCTTCCTGTTCCGCCTGCTCGATGATGCGATGTGCCTCCTCGCGCGCCTTAAGTGTGATTTCACGCATCAGGGTCTCACGCTCGCGCTCAAACTGAGCGCGTTCCTGTTCAACTGCCGCCTTCTGCTGTTGTGCCTCCTGCAGCTGGTGTTGTACCTGCTGAATCCATTCGTCTGCCTGTCCCGCAAGGCGTTGTCTGAACTGCCTCGCCGCCAATGCATAAGTGATGCCCGCGGAGAAACCAGCCGCAATCACAATAGCCCCGATCCAGAAAATGGTTTCCATCTGTGTTTTCCTCCTATCAAGGGTTGGACACGGTGAACCTGTCCAACAGGTCCGCATGCTGAATATGGCTTCCTAGTGCTACTCTTCAATACTCGCTTCGCTCAGGAAAGGGTTCCAGCGGTGGAGTGCGCTGCGGGCGACCTCCGGCTCAAACCCACGGTTCAGCAGGAAGCGGAACCAGCGGGCAACGGTGCGCTCATTGGGTGGTGGCTTCGCCTCGCCAAACCGTGCCTGCAACGCCCTCACCGCGCGGCTCTCCTCGTCGCTCTCCAACAGAGGTGGGGTCAAGCCGCGCCGTTCAAACTCCCGCTCAATGCGCCGCCAGCCCGAGGGTTGCTCCTGTTCCAGCCGCTCAACTAAACGCTGAGCAACGCGCTCGTCGGAAAGCCAGCGCTGCTCAATCAGCCATTCAAGCGTGCGCTGCACAATCGGTTCCGCAAAGCCTTTGGCTCGCAAGCGTGCCGCCATCTCCTGTTGCGAATAGTCACGCGCACGCAGCCATCGCAACGCGGCCCGCTTCGCCTGCACAAGAGACATCTCATCACTCATCGCGCCCCACCTCTGAACCGCTTTCGCCTCCAGACAATGAACCCTTCGATAAAAGGATACCCGCTGCGCAGGGTCTGTTCTGCTGTTTCGAGCAGGAGTTTCGGCGAACTGCGCGAACCGAAAAAGCACCATGGCAAAGCGTGGCGTGATGGAGGTCTCACTGATTTTTCCGCCCGCCGAGATTGTTCAGCGGTACTATAAGGGGCTGATCTATCTGGCGGCACGGACTTGTTATAGCGAAAAGACACCCCAGCAGATTTGGGACGAATTTCTCTCAGACAAAGTGCCCCCTGAACGGGTGCACAGTTTGCTCACCCATGTGATCGAATCGGGGCACCACAGCACCATCGAGCATATCAGCTTCACCTTCGCTATTGCCGGGGTGAGTCGTGCGTTATCGCATCAGTTGGTTCGCCACCGAATTGGGGTGGCTTTTGACCAGCAGAGCCAGCGTTATGTGAAATACAAGGAGCCGCTCTATGTGACGCCACCCTCTATTGAGAATGAGCCCGACGCCTTGTGTGAGTTTGAGCGGTTGCGCGACCTGAGTGAGGAGGTCTATCATCGCTTTTTGCAGCTGGGCATCCCGGCGGAGGATGCTCGCTTTGTGTTTCCGAACGCGGTGGCGACCAATCTGATTATGACGGTGAATTTGCGTCAGTTGATGCATATGGCAGGTTTGCGTCTATGTACGCTTGCCCAGTGGGAGATTCGTCAGCTGTTCAAGTTGATTCGCAAGGAGTTGATGCAAGTGGAGCCTTATTTTGGCAAGTTGTTGGTACCGAAGTGTGTGCCGTTGGGTTGTTGCGATGAACAGCGGAACGAGGACGAGCATTGCAAGATTCGTCCGCATCGGAACACTGTTTTCCGTGTCTGGGAGTTGTACAAGCAGGGGAAGCTGGTGGAGCAGGAGTAGCCGGGGCCCCGAGGCAACCGCCTCACGAAGCAGGAGGGCGCACGGCAGATGAAAGCGTCCGCTCAACAAGGGTTGCTTCTCTCGCTTTGCCTGCTTGCAGGGTGCAGCGAATCGCGGCGTCCGCATCCCGAGCAGTTCCACTATCCCATCGGGGTCTATATCCAGTCCACTCCTAACGACTTCTGGCTGGCAGTGGAGACAGGGCTGCGCAAGCGGCTCCACCTGCCTGGGGTGACGCTGACAGTGCGCTATTTTCGCCAGAATGAGCGTGAGCGCGTTGCCCGCGTGCTGCGCGAGGGTGATTGGCGTGCTGTCGCACTCTGCGCCCCGCCCGATGAATGGACCAACCAGACCATTCAGCAGGTGATGGGCAACGGCATCCCACTGCTCTGTCTGGCGACCGACGCGCCCGATTCAGTGCGGGCAGGCTTTGTGGGGACTTACTATTACGACGCGGGGCGCAAGGTAGGTGCCTGGTACGCGCGTCGCGTCCCCCAGGGGGTCATCGTGGTGATGACAGGGCATCCCGTGCCGCGCGCCGCCAGCGAGTTCTGGGAAGGCTTCCGACACGGACTGCTGTTCAATCGACGCGTGTGCGCCCAGCTCATCTCGCTCAGCGATAGCCGCCAGGCATGGAACGCTTTTCAACAGGTGCAGGGCAACCCAGCCGTGCAAGGCATCTTCTTGATGGGTGCGGAGGTCGCCGCGCAGGTGCTGCAAGCGCTGGAAGGCAAACCGCGCCCCGCACGACTGGGCATGTTCAGCTGGCGCAAGGAGGCGGAACAGTGGTTCCTGCACGGACACTGCGACCTGCTAATCCAGGAACAGCCCGAGGCGATTGGCGAACGGCTCGGCAATCTGCTCCGCGACCACAGCGCAGGACGGGGCAAACCCCAAAATGTGTTTATACCCTATCTGTGGCGGGCACGATGAACCGTTTGCTCTCCCACGCCAATGAATCGCAATCCGGAGCCAACGGATTGCAATCCGGAGCGAACGGATCGCAATCCGGAGCCGACGGATCGCAATTCGGAGCGAATGGATCGCAATCCGGAGCCGATGGACCGCGATCGGGGGAGCAGGAATCGCTGCTCCACACCCAGAATCCTTTATCCCACGCCGAGGGATTCGAGTTGCGCGTGAATCAATCGTGATTGGGTGCGAATCAATCGCAATTGGAAGCCGATCAATCGCGATTGGAAGCGAATCAATATTGCAAGGTGATGGGGATGGCACTCGTTCGTGCGGCGCTTCTGGATTGGCGCAAGTATCTGGTCGGGATTTTGACGCAGTTTCTGGGGAATCCCGTCATCGGGCGCGAGCTGCGGGTGCGCGTGCGGTTTGCGCGTGCCTACTGGCTGCAAGCGCTCTATCTGCTGTTCCTGATTCTAATTGTGGGCATCGCCTACGCAGGCACGCTCGGCACCCAAATCGCGATGGACCCCTATCGCGCCCAGCAGTATCTGCAACAGTTCTACTGGGTGATATTTGGCACGCTCACCTCGCTCATCGTGCTGATTGCGCCCGGCTTGACCGCCAGCGCAATTACCCTGGAACGGGAACGGCGCACCCTCGACCTGCTGCTGGCGACGCCGCTCACTGCGCGCGAGCTGCTCACGGGCAAGCTGGTCGGCTCGTTTGCCTTTATGGTGCTGCTGCTTGCGCTCACGCTGCCGGCAAGCGCGGTGTGTGTGCTGCTTGGTGGAGCCACCTTTGGCGAGATGCTGGAGAGCTACCTGATGCTGGCACTGAGCGGGCTGACCCTTAGCGCGGTCGCGCTGTTCACCTCCGCCTACTCGCGCAGCTCGATGTGGGCGGTCTTCGGAGGCTATCTGCTCTGCTTTCTGTATCTCGGTGGCACGCTGCCGTTCACCCTGCTCAGCTTCGCCCTGTTGGGTGGCGGTGCTGTAGGGCTAACCGGGCGCGAGCTGTTGATGCCGCTGGCAGTGCTGAACCCCTTCAGCGCGCCCGCACTCGCCGGACTTGTGCTGAAGATCGGCCGTTGGGAGATACCCGCATGGGTGGTCAGTGCGGTGGTGTGCCTGCTGTTCGTGCGACTGGTGATGACCGGAGCGGCACGGCGCGTGGGACTGTACGATAAAGAGGTGCTGCCCTCGTTCCGGCGCCAGCTGCTGCTCGTGGCAGGCATTTATGTCTATCTCACAACCGCTGGACTCACCGTCGCCCTCGGTGGCATGGGCAGCGGAATGGGACTCGATATGATTTCCACTTTCACGATGATGATCACCTTCCCGATGGCGGCGATGGTGCTACTCATCAGTCCCATCGGCAAGCGCGATGAGCATCCGATGGTGGACGACGGACTGTTCAAGCCGTGGCGCATGTTTCAACCGTCGGCAGCGGGCGCACTGCCTTACATCACGCTGTTATGGCTGGTGAGTGTGGGGGCAGTACTGCTGGGCAGCGCCGGCATGTGGGCACGGCTTAATCTGTTTCAGCAGCAAGCATACTTCGCCGTCGTGTTCTATTTCTACGGTATCTGGGTGTTGTTGTGGGGGGTCTCGCGGCTCAGCTCACGCATCGCGGGGCACTGGGGACTGGGAGTGGCACGCTGGCTGGCTATCACGCTGACCGTTGCCCTGATTATCCTGCCACCCTTCGCCCAGGTTCTGCTCTATGAGGAATTTCCCACCCGCTTCGATGCCCTCACGCCCGTCCAATGGCTCTGGTTCCCCCTGCCCTTGTGGTGCTTTCTCGAGGAGCTTTACCGAAGCACCGCGTTTACTACCCCGGGATCTTTAGAACCGTTGGCGATGCTCGTCGGCGCTGGCATCGGCTGGCTTCTGGCAGGTCTTCTACTCGGTTTAATTTCATGCCGGCACCACGCCATGCGCCTCGATGTGCCATAATATAGGGCACACCTGTCCGGCTCACCTAACTCGTCCGGCAGGACCGACTCATCCAGCAGAAACCGAGGGAGATAACGATGATCGAAACGATGGTACAGGACCCCCGAGATCGGGTGGCGATGGACTATTTACTGGGACAGATTCTACAAGCGTTCATGGAGGGGCCACCCGTGCCCCTTCGCACAAACGAACTGGTGGCACACCTGAAGGCAGTGCCACTGGACGCGGCGCGGTTGCGCGCAGTGCTGCTCAACGAGCCGAGCCGCTTCCTGCAGGAGGAGCGCCGTTGGCTGCCCCTCTATCGCAAGGTCTCACCGCGCCTGCCACTCACAGCTTTCGTAGAGCGACTGCTCCGCGCCGTTGGCTTGCCCCTGTCGGTGGAACAGGTCGCGCGGGAGTGCGGCATCCACTACCGACGCAGCTACGAATATTACGAGACCATCCTGCCGCGAATCTGCCACAACGCCGAAACCCTGTTTTGCACATCGAACCGCATCGTGGGACTGCGCGAATGGCTCTTCCGCCCTGAGTGGATCGAGCCGATCCCCTATGAATGGGAGCGCTCAGAGGAGCGCGAGCGTGCCGCCCAAGACGCCCTCTTCTATAACGACCTCACCTGGGACGAAGTGAAGCCGTACCTCAACAAAGCACGCAAAATCGACTGGCGACAACCTGACGCCCCCGTGCAGTTCCTACAGCAGCTCAAGGCACCGCTCTCGAACCGAATCCTCGGCTTTCTCAGCTGGTACTTCACGCTGTCGCCGGACCCGCGCTGGGTCTATCCATACGACCCAGTAGCCCTCTTCGACCGCGTGTACCAGTCAGATAAATTCCTCTGGGGTCCAGATGGGCAGTGGCATCCTGCATCCGTGCGAGAGGAATGGCTGCAGCGCGCGTTGCAACTCGCCGAGGAGCTACACCGCCAGCTGCCCGAGGAGGAGATGCAACCCCTCGAACTGCGCCCAGACGAGGTGGAACAGATCGTCAACCACATTCTACAGCAGCCCGGCATCGTGCATGCTGCCACGCTGCTCGAAGAGATGTTCGAAGTCTCACCCACCAGCCGTACCTTCAAAGAAGACCTCGATACGCTCATCTCCGCCCTGATTGCCGATCGGCGCCTCGGATGGTTCGGCTACGACCGCTTCGGACGGACGGACCATGTACCGCCCTATGTGAAGGAATTACCCCCCGTGTTCGCTTTTCCGCCCCTGCCCGATATTCGCAACGAACAGGGCGAGCCATACGACATCGTGCTGGTAGAGGGGGCATTCCCACGCTCGCTGCGTCAGGAATTTCGCGACCCACGGGCGCAGGATGTGGGCGATGAGGAACCAATCCCCATGCCCGAAGTGATGCCCACCCATGTGCGCCTCGTGCTGCGCCCACCCCATAAAGACCTCGGCACTTTTCCACTCTGCCAGATCCCAACAGGCTTCTTCGAAGACACGCCCGATATCCAGCAGTTCACCTTCATCGACGAACAGGGACGCACTTATGAAGTCTGGCTGAATTACCAGGTACGCCTCTTCTTCGGACTGTTCGAACGGTTCGCCGAGCTGGATATCATCTCGGGCGCCATTTTCGAACTGCATCGCACCGAGCGCCCCGATGTGTTCCGCTTTCTCTATACCGGCATGGTTGACCCACTGTTAGCTATCTCGCCTGCCCGCTATAAGCGACTGCTGGAACTGCAGGCAAAAGCCGACCAGATGTCCACCTACCATATCCTGATCGAGGTAATGCGCCAGCATCCAACAGGCGCGGACTTCCTCACTCTGCACAACGAAGTCAATGTGGTGCGGCGCACCAAACGCGAGCTAACCGCCTCGCTCCTGAGCGCGTATCCATGCTTCGAACTGCACAAAGGCTCCACCGTGTGGCATCTGGTGGAATCGGAGATCGATAAACCCATGCGCAAGAAGATGCGCATCTACATTTACCGGGAGGAGGCACACGAGTGAGCCATGCATCCCGCAATGAGGCAGCTCTATGAACTGCAACAGCTCGACCTCTACCTGGAGGTGTTGCGCCAGACGCTGAGCAAACTGGATCCGGGCGACCACCTCAAGGAGGAGATTCAACGGCAGCGCGCCGTGCTGGAAAACATCAAACGCGAGTACGACGCCCTGCACGCGGAAGCGGTGGATCAGGAGCTCCAACTGCGCATGCTCGACGAAAAACTGCGCGAAGCCGAACGGGACCTCTACTCTGGACGCATCAGGAACCCAAAGGAGCTTGCTGCGCTGGAAAAGGACATCGCGCTCATCAAACAGCGCCGCGGCGAAATGGATCTCCGCATGCTGGAAATGTGGGACAAGATGGAGACCCTGCGCCAGCGCATCAACGAAAGCGAAACCCAGATGAGCGAGGTGGAGCAACGCTACGAAGCCTACCTGGTGGAGTATCACCAGCGCAAAGCCGCGCTGGAGACCGAAATCCAGTTTCATGAGCGACAGCGCGAGCAACTGGCACAGCAGATCGATTCGGAAGCGCTCGCCCGCTACGAACTCATCCGTCAGCGAATGGGTGCTATCGCCGTTGCCCTTGTGGTGAACCGCGCATGCGACTTCTGCCACACCCTGCTCACCCCCTACATGCTCAAGCAGCTGGAACACGGCACCGAATTAATCACCTGCGAGAACTGCGCCCGCCTGCTCTACTGGAAGGAACTGGACCCACCACCCGAAGAATAAGGTAGCTTGGCAATCCATCCTGGGCGCATTTGTGCCATAATATAGAAACGGAGACTCGATGGCAATCGAAACGATACGCCGGCAGTGGGCTGGGGTAATGGAGCGCGCACTGCGCCCCATCGACCTGTTGCAGCAACTCATCGCCCGCCTGACGGGGTGGTTCAACCAGGAGCGCTGGACGACCCTGCTGACCGTTCTGGCACTGGTGCTGGCGAATCTGGTCATCCTGTTTTTTATGGCGCAGGGTCAGGACAATCGCGCCATCGCATTCGTGATTCTGACACTGGTTGCCCCCCTGACGTTCCTAATTCCGGAGATAAGTATCGCAGCTTTTATCACTGCGGGATCGGGAATGTTTGTGAACGCGATGTACTTTGCCGCGGAACCAGGTATGGGTACCGGAGAGCGCACTTTGACCCTGACCTTTCTGGTAATTCTCACCGCGCGCGCCTTCTATGAATACCTGCGCACGCCTGTTCCACAGCGCCCCAAGTTGTTTTCATTGTTTACCATCCTTCTCATACTCTTCTGGCTCTACTACATGACGCATGTAGCTGTTATCTACCTATTTCACTATGATGAAGTACCCGTGGATTCGATCGCCGCCGTTTTTGGCGTGTATCGCCCTGGCCTCTTTCGTTTCTTCGACTATCATATGCTCTGGATAGGTCTATTTCCCACAATGGTTCTGCTCCGAGACATGGCGCGCGCCAAGCGTGTGCTGGTTATCCTTGGCATTGTTATGTCTATTGGCATACTCAGCATTTTATGGGAATACTTTGCTCCGCTACCGCTTTTCTTGAAAATTTTATTTCAGTTAAAAGCTGCAGGGGAAACGACCGAAGGCTATCGGGTGCGTGATCCTGCCCCACTTTACATGTTTATGGCAGGTTTCTTCTTCGCCATCTATGCTGTAGGACTCCAGCGTGGGTGGCGCAATGTATTAGCTCTTCTCTTCATCACAGCTGCAACATTTGCCATTCTGATCACCAAGAACCGCATCTTATGGGCAGGTATTCTTGCGTTTCTGCCCATCGCCCTCCTGTGGAAACCCCCCCAAGTGCTCTTCAAACAGGCCATTGTGCTGGGGATTACCATCCTTGTTGCGCTGACAGGCTTGTTCCACCCACGGGTTAATGAAACGGTGACAAGGGTTGTGAATGAGGTCATCGAACGCTGGTCGCGTAATCATGCTTATGGAGGTGATCCCAGAATGGATCCCTCTTATCAGGGGAGAGTTCGTGAGCGCGAGGCGTGGGAGTATCAGATGCGTACTTTGCCGCTGACCCAGCGGCTTTTCGGGAGAGGTCTGGAGGCTGGTTATGGGCGCTATATCAGTTTGTACGATGCAGGGTATCAAAACCCACGCTTTCGCACTCTCTACACCGAAAAGGTTCATATGCACTTTGCTTGGCTTGGACGCATCTATCGTATTGGATGGGTAGGCACCCTATTACTGGCAGCAACGATCCTTGCCTTTTTTATCCGCGCAATACAGATTTTCTACTCTACGAAAGAGCCTTTTGTTCGGGGATTAATTATAGGTGTCTGTGGTGCAATGGTAGGTGTCCTGGCTTTCGACTCACTCCACAGCCTTCTCAATCGTTCGGAGGCCCTGCCTGTAATCCTGATGGGGGCCTTTGTGGAAATCATTCCCCACTGGCAGCGAACGGGGCAACTTGCACCAAGCACCATTGAGCAGCAAACGTCCTCAGAGGCACTCTCCACGGCATAAACGGATGATGGCAACGGAACAGAAGGCTGTTCTTTTTCAGCTAATCACCTCACTTGTACCTGCAGGGGCAGAGCGGATGGTGCTGAACCTGCTGAAGCTCCACGATCGCCAGCGATACCAGCCGGTCTGTATCTGCCTGGCGAATCCGACAGGCTCACACTATGAGCGCCAAGTCCAAGAAATGGACATCCCGCTCTACTTTTTAGGCAAAGGTGACAAAGCAGACTTGGGTGTCTTCAAGAAATTAGACGCCCTGTTCCGCCAATATAGTCCCGCAATTGTGCATACCCATCTCCTGGCGTTGAATTACGCTTATCCCCTGATGATACGCTATCGTACTCCAGTGCGCGTGCATACGGTGCATAGCCTGGCGCATTATGAGATGGGAACAAGGGTAAGCCGAATCGTGCGCACATTGGCTTTCCGCTATCGAGTAGGAGGGGTGATCCCTGTCGCAATTGCAGAGGAGGTTCGACGCACTCTCGAATGCCTCTATGGCTACCATAATGCCCCTTTAATTCCTAACGGCATTCCAACCAGTGAATATGCACCCAGTGCTGAACGACGCGCCTGCTGGCGGGCAGAGCACGGCATCGAGCCACACGCGATTGTCATCACTCATGTAGGGCGCTTTGTGGAGGTCAAAAACCATGCATTGCTGGTCAATGCCTTCGCGCGTCTTCATTCCACAACCCCCCTGTACCTAGTGCTGGTTGGAGGGGGGGAACTGGAAGGTGCCGTGCGTCGACAGGTGGAACAGTTGGGGCTTCCGCAGAAAGTGCGCTTCCTGGGGATACGAAGCGATGTGCCCGATATCTTGAACGCCTCCGATATTTTTGCCCTCTCTTCCCGATGGGAGGGCAATCCAATGTCCGTGCAGGAGGCGATGGCAAGCGGGCTTCCTGTCGTCAGCACCGCGGTGGGAGGCGTGCCCGAACTGGTGCAGCACGGCAAAACGGGGCTGCTGGTACCTCCCGAAAATGTGGACGCGCTCGCGCAAGCCCTGCAACAGTTGATTGATCAGCCAGACCAGAGATGCCTCCTGGGCAAGCAGGCTCGCCAACATGCCCAACAACATTTTGATATCCAACAAACGGTTCGAATGTACGAGGAGCTTTATTCCAATCTGCACAGTACGCGACATAGATATTAACACGCAGAGAAGGAGTCATTTCATCATGGGCGATCCCCAAGAATCGTTGCGCAAACGGGTGTTGCATGGTAGTCTGTACCTGATCATCCGACAAGGTATCGCTATCGGAATCGGGCTGGTCGGGATGTTGCTGATTACTCGCCTTGTCGGACCAGGCATTTATGGACTTTATAGTTCAGCTTTATCAATATTTAATTATTTAATACTGATTGGTTTGATGGGAACAAATATTTATCTGATTCGAGAGCGACATGATGCCCCCGCAGAGCTATTTCATCTGGCATTTTGGTGGCTTCTTTTCTACGGGGTGACTTTAATGAGTTGTGTATGGCTTATCTCACTGCTTTTATTGAAGCTGTGGAAAGCATACGAGGACCTGCTCCTCGCCACTGCGGTGATGGGCACCATGCTGCCCTTCTCGCTAGTCGCCTATGTCCCCGCTGCCTTGTTGGAACGCGAATTGGACTATCGTCGAACTGCCTTAATAGAAATAAGCACGACCCTCAGCTTCTACATAGTAGCAATCGCGTTGGCATGGCTAAAAGGCAGTCTTTGGGCATTGGTAATCGGCTTCCTCATCAGTCAAGCCATATTTTGTACAGGTTTTTTTCTAACAGCGCGCTACCGTCCTCTTTGGTATTGGAACGCAGGGCAGCTGCGTGCAATGCTTGGATACAGCATCAGTCAGGCGGTTTCGCGCTGGATTTACGGTGTGCGGGAGCTAGCTCTGCCTCTCATTGTGCTACCCCTTGCCGGTAAAGAAGCAACAGGTTATTTTGCGATTGTAAATCGCTTATTAGGAATCTTATCAATTGTAATGACTGCAACGCAGCGTATTTCTGTGCCGACCTTTGCACGAGTTCAGAACGATTTAACACGGTTAACTCGAGCAGTCAATCAAGCGATGCACTTACAGACACTGGCGTTGGGTCTCTCGTTTGTAGGCTTTATGATGGTTGCCCCCTATGCCTTGCCTATTCTGTTAGGTGAGCGGTGGCACGTTCCCACATTTCTAACCATTTTCACCGTTTTAGCAGTACGCTATCTCTTGGCTGCGCTTTTCGGGATACAAGGCGCCGCTCTATATGTCAAGAAAGAGAACCTCACAATGCTTTACGCAAATATAGCATTTGCTATATCGCTGATCCTGTTTGCTTATGGACTGATGTATATTTTGCCGACACCTTATCGCCTTTATGGCTTTCTGGCAGCCGAGTTCTTGGCTCACCTGCCAAACTATTATATTGTTGATTGTGGATTTCGGCGCGCCATCGGCAACCCAATCTATTCTGTGGTGATACTCTGGATCATTGCCTTCTCGTCTGCCCTGCTTGCCCCATTGGTAAATGGAGGGCTCTACCTGGTAGCAGTCTTACTGCTTCTACTCCCGCCCAGTAGTCGGGGCCAGATGATTGCGCTTTATCGGGAACTGCGCACCACCCGAATATAGGGGACGATAGAACGGATGTAGATCGATAGCCCGGACCCCACTGCGCCAATAGGTGTAGTTCACCCAGCGAATACGCTGCACCAACGCTTGACTTTCCGGCAGCCCGGAACGCACATAGTAGTAATGAGCGCTGTCACTGTAAGGAATATCGGTGTAGACCGCCGCCACAATATACCCACGCGTTTCTGCATAGCGACGCAAAATATCGATCATTTCGTCCCACCTACCGTTCCTGCGAGGCGATATCAGCGGAGTGTAGCGGGCATGAAACATAATGAGCGCAGGCTTATATCGATCCAAATACTCCTCGGACACCATCCCATGATGAGCAATCCAAAGGTCATTCAGCCCCCATGTATCGATCGCTTTCCAGCGTGAGTAAAAAGGTAGAAGTCCTGCCTCCGTTACCGCCATATAATAGCCCCTGTTTGCATACGGTGCGAGAACCCGTGCCACCTCATAACGACCGTCCCATTGGGGGAGATCTTGAAACAGGGTCAGCAAAGCATATATATAGATCCACAAAATGGAGAGCATGAATGCGACTCCGCGGAGAATCGCCCGGTCACGCAATGAATTGGACACTAGATCGACGCGTACCCGTTGACGAAGAACCCTATACGCAGGGAAGGTCACCATAAGCGACAATGGCAAAGTGACATATTGAAACCGTCCATAAATATTCATTTCATCAGAAAGCAGTATAAAAAGCCCCACAAAACCGATAATAGGAAGCATCATGCTGATCAAAAGACGGCGCTGGCTACCCACCAATAGAGCGACAAACCATATCGACAGGAGCGGAAGACAGAACCAAACAAAGTTCATTATCGAACTGCGCAACCCTGAGAGGTAGATCATGCCCCCACCTTTCTTATAATAAGGATTAGGTAACGGATGTCCAAAATAGTCCCAACGCCACAGGAAATAGACTCCTCCTAACCCAACAACGAATATAAGCCATGCCAGTGCCGGCTGCACAGATTGCCGCCACCCACGCGCGATCACTATACCCAACAGCATCAATAAGGAGAGCAGTACCCCCTCAGGACGCGTTAGACCCGTCAGAAGTGAAAATACCCCAAAGCCCGCCGACCATCGCCAGTCCGCACCATACAGCATGAGATACAGCGCACAGAGCCATGTGAGGGAAGCCCACAAAGCAAATACAGGCGCACCAAAACAGGTAGATACATATAACGCAGCTGCACTCGTCGCCAGATAAAGACTGCCTAACGCAGCAATCCAGCGAGTCACACGAAACAATCCGACTCCTGTCAGGTAAATCAATACCACAGTCAATAAGTGGGCGGTTAAAATGAGCATCCGAGTGGCTTGCTCGGGCGATAGCCCTGCCCTAATGAGTCCTGCCACCATCACCATAAACAGAAAATCCGTTGCCCCATCTACAGGCTTCTCGCCTATATTCCACACGATGCCATGCCCCTCTGCTAAATGCAGCGCATACCGCATAAGCATCGCTGCATCTTCCGCAGGTGGCAGCTGGAAATCGGCACGGCGAAATAGATACACGACCGCTAGGATCAGAAGTAACATCACGATTCCCGCATCCAACAGGCGAACCAACGTCCTACGCTCTCGACTCGCTGCTACTTCTTGCATGGTATTTTCACCTCTTTTTTATTTGATGAATTAGATCGGCGACATAATAGCCGATCCAGGTACTGCTGCGCTACATGAACCTCATGAAACTGCAGAAGCCATTCCTCAGGAACGGAAGGTGCAATGCCATCCAGCACGCGCTTAATCGCTTTCGCCATACCCTCCGCATCTCCTACAGGCACCAGATAACCGTACCTGCCATTATCGAGCACCTCGCAAGGACCACTGGGACAGTCGGTACTGACCACTGGGCATCCACATGCCATCGCTTGCACCAGGACATTAGGGAAGCCCTCATAATGGGAGGAGAGTACAAAAACGGCTGCTCGCCGCATGTAGGCAAATGGGTTTTCGACAAAACCTGGCATGCTTACTTCATTGGTAATACCCAGCTGCTGAGCCAGTGCCTCCAGCTCTTGACGCAGAGGTCCCTCACCCAGCAACAATAGGCGGGCAGCCCGATCCGCTCGCACCAACGCAAAAGCTCTCATCAATGTGGCAAAATCTTTCTGATGATCAAACCGACCGACCCCCAGCACCACAGGGGGCTGCCCCGCGGTCAACCACCCATGATCCACAGGCTCATCGCGCAGCTGAAGTAGCCGCTGTGTATAGGCGGGATTGTAAATCAGAGTGATCCGATCTTCAGGAATACACCTATAGCGGTAGAGATCCTGCTGCACCCCTTTGGAGACCGCTACCACATAGTCCGCATGAGGATAAGCAAATTGAATGATCAATCGCTCGAAAACTTTATCTTTCATTGGATTCTGCTTGATTCGGAAGGAGGGGGTATTCGCCTCGCGCACGACCACGGTGGTTTTCATGCGGGCGAGACGGGCTGCCAGCACCGCAAACAGATTGGGATAAGGAAGGCTGGATAAAAGACCATCAGGCGATTCGCCCCGCAGATAATGTTGGAGCGGTTTTAGTGTACGCAACATCCGCCTTACACCAAAATCGATCAGATTCACCTCCGGGGAAACCTCCTTAAGATAGACCCCTTTTTTTTCTGCCAGCAGAAAATCGACCTGATGCCCTTGATGGACGAACTGATTCGCCAGAGTAACCAGGACTCGCTCTGCTCCACCACCCTCCAGGTTCGTGATGAAAAGCGCAAGCTTCGCCATCATCTATAATATACCATAGAGGCAACCAGCAATGAGAAAAGCACTGGTCACGGGCGGCGCGGGCTTCATCGGCAGCCACCTGATCGATCGACTGCTCGCCGAAGGCTGGGCGGTGGACAACCTGGACAACTTCGATTCGTTCTATGACGCGCGAACCAAGTGGGCAAATGTGCAGAGCCATCTCACCTCGCCCCACTATCAGCTGCTGGTGCTGGACCTGCGCGACATGGACAACATGCGCCAGCAGTTGAGCGGCGACTATGAGGTCATCATCCATCTGGCGGCGCGGGCGGGCGTGCGCCCCTCTATCCAACACCCCATCCTCTATCAGGAGGTGAATGTGCGCGGCACGCAGAACTTGCTGGAACTGGCACGCGAGTGGGGCGTGAAACAGTTCCTCTTTGCCTCCTCCAGCAGCGTGTACGGGGTCAATCCGAAGGTGCCCTGGCGCGAGGACGACCATGTGCTGATGCCCATCAGCCCTTATGCCGCAACCAAAGTTGCGGGCGAGCTGCTGGGGCATGTCTATGCCCATCTCTATGGCTTCCGCTTTATCGCCCTACGCTTTTTTACGGTGTACGGCCCGCGCCAGCGACCCGACTTAGCCATCCACAAGTTCGCACGGCTGATGCTGCAGGGTAAACCCATACCCTTCTTCGGCGACGGCAATAGCCGCCGCGACTATACCTATATCGAAGACATCGTTCAGGGCATTATGGGCGCAATCCACTACACCGACAGCTCCTACGAGGTAATTAATCTGGGGCACAACGAACCAGTGTCGCTGAACGAACTGGTACGCACGCTGGCAGAAGAGCTGGGTGTGGAGCCGATTCTGGAACGATTGCCCGACCAGCCAGGCGATGTGCCCCAAACCTGGGCAGACATCGAGAAGGCGAAACGCCTACTCGGCTATCAGCCCACCACCCCCTTCCGAGAGGGCATCCGCCGATTTGTCAAATGGCTCCGCCAGCAGGTATAATACGAGTGGCAAACGGCGAAGAGTAACTGCTTTGGTAAACAATGACACGAACGACAGGGCAAACGGAGCGCGCAATTACCGATGACCTGACGGCTATGCTGGAAGTGCTGCCTCCTGCCATTCGCCAATGGCTGGAGGAGCAGCCCGACCTGGAGGAGTTGCTGGAGGTCGTGCTGGACCTGGGGCGCATGCCAGAGGCACGCTTCATGCACCGCACCATCCGCCTGGAAGGCGCCCAGGTCGAGGAGTACGACCTCAAATATGTGGCGGATCGCATCGGTGAGTTCGGCAAGGATAACCGCGCGGGCATTCCGCGCACCCTGCATCGCATCTCAGCCATTCGCAATCGGCAGGGGCGCATCATCGGGCTGACCTGCCGCGTGGGACGCGCCATCTACGGCACCATCGACATCATCCACGACATCGTGGCATCGGGCAAGAATATCCTGCTATTGGGCAAGCCAGGCGTGGGTAAGACGACCCGCCTGCGTGAGGTGGCGCGCGTGCTGGCTGATGAGTACGACAAGCGGGTGGTCATCGTGGACACCTCAAACGAAATCGCGGGCGATGGCGACATCCCCCACCCGGGCATCGGCTTCGCACGGCGCATGCAGGTACCTGAACCGAGCCTGCAGCACGCCGTGATGATCGAAGCCGTCGAGAACCATATGCCCGAAGTGATTATCATCGATGAGATCGGCACCGAGCTGGAGGCGTATGCTGCCCGAACCATCGCCGAGCGCGGCGTGCAGCTCATCGGCACCGCACACGGCACCTCGCTGGACAACCTGTTGATGAACCCAACCCTCTCCGATCTGGTGGGCGGCGTCCAGACCGTCACCCTTTCCGATGAGGAGGCGCGACGGCGTGGCACGCAAAAAACGGTGCTGGAACGCAAAGCACCCCCCACCTTCGATGTGGTGATCGAAATCCTCGACTTCCATCGACTGGCAGTCCACCACGATGTGGCACAGACCGTGGATCGGATGCTGCGCGGCATTCCACCCCGTCCAGAAATCCGTGTGCAATCGCCCACAGGCGAAATCGAGATTGTGCAGCGGAGTGACCTGCTGCCACGCGCTTCGGCAGAAAGCGAAAAGGCAGCTGCACCTGCCAGCACGCCGATGGTCATCACACCCTCGACCGAAACCACACGACGTACACCCACCCGCATCTTCCCCTACGGGGTAAGCCGCAGCCGATTGGAGAAAGCCCTACGCGAGCTGCGGATCCCCGCCTATATCGCGCGGGATGTGAGCGACGCCGACGCCATGGTGGTCATCCATTCCACCTTCCAGCGCCGCCCGCCCAAAGTGCGCGAGGCACTCCAACGCCAGATCCCCATCGCCGTCGTGCGCAGCAACACCTATTCACAGTTAGCCAACGCGCTGCGCGAGCTGTTCGAACGCCCGCAAACCGATGAAAGCGCGGAGGAACGCGCCCTGCGCGAGGCGGAAGAGGGCGTCGAATATGTGCTGGCGACAGCGCAACCGTACGAACTCTCGCCCCAGAACGCCTACCTACGCCGACTGCAACACCAACTGATCGAGAAGTATCGCCTGCTCTCCGAAAGCGTGGGCGAGGAGCCGCGCCGCCGCGTGCGCATCTTGCCCATCTACGCCGATGAACAGGGGGAGCGATGAGGTCAAGCGCCCCTTTCATCACCTTCGAAGGCATCGAAGGCTCCGGCAAAACCACACTCAGCCGATGGCTCGCCGAATGGCTGAACACACAGGAAATACCCACGCTCTGGACCTGTGAGCCGGGCGGCAGCGAACTGGGAGTCGCCCTACGCAACGCGCTGCTCCACTCCTCTGTCGACATCCTTACCGAACTTTTCCTCTTTTTAGCCGACCGGGCACACCATGTGCGTACCGTCATCCTGCCTGCATTGCAACGAGGGACATGGGTTATCTGCGACCGCTACGCCGACTCAACTCTTGCCTATCAAGGTTATGGACGCGGGCTGAACCTGCGCTGGCTCCGACAACTGAACAAAGTCGCCACACAGGGGCTGAAACCTGACCTCACTTTTCTCATCGATGTGCCCGTGGAAGTGGCACTTACACGCACCACCCAACCCAACCGTTTCGAGCAGGAGAGCCTCGCATTCCATCAGCGCGTGCGAAAAGGCTATCTGCAACTGGCTGAACGGCTGTCTGAGTGCGACCGCTTCGTCATTCTGGACGGCACCAAGCCGCTCGAAACGCTGCAGCGGACGATTCAGCGTGTGGTTCGCACACGCATACCCATTCAAACCTCCCTCGCTCCCTCTGGGAGGAATGGCAAAGAGGAGGGGGTGTCCGGATGAAACTGGTCATCGCGGTGATCCAGACGCGAGATAAAGGGCGCGTGGTCGACGCGCTGCGGGAGCACCAGTTCAAGTTCACTCAAATCGCCAGCACAGGGGGGTTCCTGCGGGAAGGCAACACCACCCTGCTACTCGGCATCGAGGACGACCAGCTGGAACCCTTACTGCGCTTGCTGGAAGAGAACTGCCACACGCGCGAGCAGTACATCAACCCCATCCCGCCCGACGCCGCGCCAATCGGCACCTTCCTGCCAATTCCCATCGCCGTCGAAGTCGGGGGCGCCGTGGTGTTTGTGTTGCCCGTCGAACGCTTCGAGCGGTTTTGAAGGGTATAATTCTAAATCGCTATGCAAGAGACCATCCTGCCTGTCAACATCACGGAGCGGGCGGTGGCGCGAATCAAACAGCTGCTGGCGCGGCGGGGCAAACCCGACGCCTACCTGCGCATCGGCGTACGGGCAGGCGGCTGCTCCGGGTTGGAGTACCTGATGCAGCCCGAAGATGCACCGCGCCCGAATGACCTGCAGTTCGAACACAAAGGACTGCGCATCCTGATTGACCCAAAAAGCGCGCGCATCCTGCAGGGCACCACCATCGATTACACGGGCGAACTTATCGGCAGCGGCTTCCGATTCCACAACCCGAACGCCAAGCGACAGTGCGGATGCGGCACCTCCTTCAGCCTGTAGTAGGAAGAAAGCGCAAAGCGTCAAACAAGTTAAGGGTGAAGACAATGAGGAGCAGAGGAGCGATTGGCTTTCTCATAAGCTGGCTATGGATGGCGGCATGGGCACAGGTGCCTACCGTGACATGGCAATTTTTTGGCAACGCCGCCCGCAACAACCCCGCCCTGCCAGGACTGGGCAGCCGAACCGTGTACTACCCCTGTCTGAACCGCCTGTACGCCATCAATCGGGCGGATGGCACCCTGCGCTGGCAATATCCCGCTGATGCCCCACTCAACGCCACCTTTCTGGGGCAGCCCGTGGAAGGGAAGGAGCTGGTCTACATCGGCGCCAGCAACGGCAACCTCTACGCGCTGGACCTCGAGACGGGCAAACTACGCTGGATCTTCACCGCCGAGAGCGCGCCCACCGCAATCCCGGTGCTGGACGAAGACACGCTCTATATCGGCACGGGACGCGGCGAGGTCTACGCTCTGAACGCACGCAGCGGCGACCCGCTCTGGAAGGAGCCATATCGCGCGGGCGACTATATCGCCGGGCGCATCGTCAAAGTGGGAGATATCCTCGTGTTCGGCACCAACGGCGGCACCGTGCACGCCATCACGGCAAGCGGTGGACGAAGACGCTGGGCCATCAATCTACCCAGCCCTGCTTACGACTCGCAGCCCGTCTACGCCCACAACAGCATCTATCTCACTGCCAACGACCAGCTGATCGCACTCAACCCCAGCAGCGGCGCGCCGCGCTGGACCCACCGATTCACCACCGAACTGCGCCTTGCGCCCGCCGCCGATGAAAACCATGTGGTGGTCATCACGCGCGAGCAACGCATCTATGTTTTTGACCATAACGGACGACTGCTCACAGGCGACAAGACACCTGTCGAAACACGCTATGAACCGCTGGTTGCCCCCGTCATCCACAACGGCGCCCTGTGGGTTAGCACGCGACGCGGCACCCTCCTCGTCTACACCCTGCCCGACCTGCAACTGCGCTGGCTCTACACCCTGCGCCCACCCGAGGGCACACGCGACGCGAACAACCGCCCCGTCTACTACCTGCCTCTGAACCGCAACCCGATTTTCACAGAGCAGGGCTTCTTGCTCGCCAGCGATGAGGGCAGCTTGACCGCCTTCACCTACGACTGGCTGGACCGCATTCCACCCATGGTACTACGCACCACCCCTGCCATGGGCGAAATGATGTCGGGGCAGCTGCCCCTGGAGTTCGGCGCACGCCTACGCGACGACCAGAGCGGCATTAATCCCGACTCGATCCAGCTGCTGCTGAACGACGAGCCGTTGCCTGTTGAATATGAGCCGTCCACCGGCGAGCTGAGCGTCGTGCTGAAGGCAGGCGGGAGCAGCGTGGCGAAACCGCTGCCCGACGGGCGCCACACCCTAACCCTCATCGTCAGCGACTGGGCGGGCAACAGCCTGCGCTTCCAGTGGGGCATCTATGTCGATAACAGCCTGCGCAAAACCACCCCGCGCCCCGCAGGACAGCAGCAGCCACCCGCCAGCGGCGGAGGGGGACGCGGCGGGCGTGGAGGCTATGGCGGCGGTCAGTAAGCCTGCCCACACCCCGCAGGCGGCGCAGACCCCACCAGCCATCCGCGCCGAACGGCTCACCAAAGAGTTCCGCCTCGCCCACCAGCCCTACGCCTCGCTGAAGGGGCTGCTGCTCTCCTTCCTGCCACGCCGCGTGGAGCACATCGTCGCCTTGAACGCCATCAGCTTCACCATCCACAAAGGCGAAACGGTCGCCCTCATCGGGCAGAACGGCTCCGGCAAAAGCACACTGCTGGGGCTAATCGCGCGGGTCTACCGCCCAACCAGCGGCATCCTGGAGGTGCACGGGTGCGTCGCCCCACTGCTCGAACTCGGCGCAGGCTTCCATCCCGACCTCACCGGACGGGAGAACATCTACTTCAACGGCGTCATCCTGGGGCTGACCCGCAAGCAAATCAGCGAACGGCTCGACGCCATTATCCGCTTCGCGGAGCTGGAGGACTATATCGACGCGCCCGTACGCACCTACTCCTCCGGAATGCTGATGCGACTGGGCTTCGCAGTCGCTGCCCATGTGGATGCCGATATCCTGCTGGTGGACGAGGTGCTGGCAGTGGGCGACGCCCATTTCCAGCAAAAGTGCTACCGCAAAATCCGCCAATTCCAGCAGGAGGGACGCACCATCCTGTTTGTTTCACACGATATGGACGCCGTGCGCCAGATTGCTCCCCGTACCCTTTGGCTGGAGAAGGGCATCCTGCGCGCCGACGGCGATACAGAAACGGTGGTGACCCAATATCTCTCAAGCCTAAACGAATAAATCAAGGGTCAAGGTGAGAGGCAAACTCCCTCTCCCCGCGGGGCAGAGGGACAATGCGCGAGGAGGGGCGCATCGGATGAAACGCGCCGACGGGAAGCTCCCCAACGCCGTCGGAAACGATAACCTTGCCGAAGTTATCGATAACCTTGCCGAAGTTATCGATAACCTTGCCGAAGTTATAGATAACCGCGCCGTCGGAGAACTTCCCAATGACCTATCAAACACACCATAGCAGGAGTTTCCGATGCCAGGTGGAATTCCAATCCCTCCAGGAGGCATGCAGATGGCAAGGAACTACATACCGAGGAATGACCAAGACTTCAAAAAGGGGCGGGTTTTTCTCCCGCCCCTTGCGAAACCACGCCTCTCTAAAGCGTGGAACCTAACACCCACTGCCAAAGTTGAACAGCACAATCAGCAGGTCGGCATCGTCCACGATACCATCTTTATTGATGTCCTCGTGGCGCGTAGAGCCTGTGCCCGGCGTGCCGAACGCGAACAGCACCGCCAGTAGGTCACTATCGTCAATACACCCGTCGCCGTTCGTGTCGCCTATGCGCCAGGTATCCAGCAGGAACGCTTCACCACGCCCTGTGGCGGCGTTCCAGCCCTGCCCCACAATATAGCGTCCATCGGGCGAGATGGCGGAGGCTATCTCAAGATAAGAGCCGTTGGTGAGCAGGCTGGCGTAGGTGAGGTTCAGGTCTTCCATCCCGCCACTGGGTGTCCAGCGAAAGGCACGAGTATACCCGCTGGCGTTGTGTGCCCAGCCGACTACTACCGAGCCGTCCGCGGAAACACCAGACGCCCAGCTGTGATCACCCCCCAGCGTGCCGAGATTCTGCATCCCGCCCGCTGCAGTCCAGCGAAAGGCATGCTCTTGCCCGCTGGCGTTGTCTGCCAAGCCGACCACCACCGCGCCGTCCGCGGAAACACCATACGCCTCGCTCCAATCACCCCCCAGCGTGCCCAGCCAGGTCAGCGATTGCGCATAGACACGGGTTCCTACGCCCAGCACAACGCTCAACGACACGCTCAACACGAGCCAGTTTTTGCGCTCTCGTCTCATCGTTCGGTCCTCCTCTCTTAGATGGTGGAAGGGCGACCCCTTCCCGTTCGCGGCGGTTCCCCAAAGCCCAGCAGCCCCTGAGGGCGCATTGCCCTGCAGCAAGCTCCCCTG
>Ga0073930_1001197_pt1 | contig 24729 bp, 20 predicted proteins | sample DewCreD2012metaG_5_FD_76968 | JGI IMG/M metagenome (GOLD analysis project Ga0073930, IMG submission 76968) | Hot spring sediment bacterial and archeal communities from British Columbia, Canada, to study Microbial Dark Matter (Phase II) - Dewar... ...
CGTCTCGGCCATGAACAGCTCGGTGGGCACCTCCACCCCGGCTGCCTGGAAGCGGTCCACGCAGCGAGGGCGGATGCCCAGGGCCACGAATTCGCCCAGGACGCGGCCGTCGTGGGCCACTCCCCGGGGCTCGAAGCGGAACAGCTCCTGCATGGTCACCGTGCGGCCCTCCATGCCCGTGATCTCCGAGATGGACACCACGCGTCGGCGGCCGTCCGAATGGCGGGCCATCTGCACGATGATGTGCAGGGCCGAGGCGATCTGCTCGCGGATGGCCTGCACCGGCAGGTCGAAGCCGGCCATGAGCACCATGTTCTCCACCCTGGCCAGGGCGTCGCGGGGCGAGTTGGCGTGGATGGTGGACATGGAGCCCTCGTGACCGGTGTTCATGGCCTGCATCATGTCGAAGGCCTCGGGGCCGCGCACCTCGCCCACGATGATGCGGTCGGGGCGCATGCGCAGGGCGTTGCGGAACAGGTCGCGCTGCGTCACTTCGTTCTTGCCCTCCAGGTTGGGGGGCCGCGCCTCCAGACGCAGCACGTGGGGCTGCTGCAGCCGGAGCTCCAGCGGGTCCTCGATGGTGATGATGCGTTCCCGTTCCGGGATATAGGCCGAGAGGGCGTTCAGGAAGGTCGTCTTGCCGGTGCCCGTGCCGCCGGAGATGAGGATGTTCAGTCGCGCTTTGACGCACGCCTCCAGGAAGATGGCCCACTCCCGCGGCAGGGTGCCGCCCTGGATGAGCTGTTCCATGGTCAGCTTGTCGGTGCGGAACTTGCGGATGGTGATGAGGGGGCTGTCGGGCGCCACGGGCGGGATGATGATGTTCACCCGCGAGCCGTCGGGCAGGCGCGCGTCCACCATGGGCGACGCCTCGTCCACCCGCCGGCCCAGCGGGGCGATGATGCGCTCGGCGATGCGCATGATGTGCTCGTGGTCGCGGAATCGCACGTCGCTCAGGTGGATGATGCCGTCCCGCTCGAAGTAGACCTCCCGCGGCCCGTTGACCATCACCTCCGAGATGGAGGGGTCGCGGATGAGAGGGTCGATGGGCCCGTAGCCGAGGACCTCGTTGACGACGGCGGTCACCACCTCGTCGCGCAGTTCGCCGACTACGTGGGGCGCCACCTCGCCCAGCAGGGCGCGGGCTGCCATCTCCACGGCGGCGCGAGCGCTGTCGGGGTCCAAACGCTCCATCTGGGCCACGTCCACGTCCCGCAGCAGGCGCTGGTGCACGTGCAGCACCAGCTCGAGGAGCTGGTCGTCCTCACGCTGGCGGGCCGGGGCGGGCCGCGGCGGCGTCTCGGCGGGCCCTGCCATTGTCGACTGTGGCCCCAGGGGCCGGTAGTGCCATTGCCACTGGCTCATGCTGGGTCTCACCTCCTGAGGGCGTCTCACCCGCCTAAGCTCCCGCGCGGCGGCGTCCGCCGTTGCCCGGGAAGAGCCTGGGGAACTTCCAGCCGGCCACCGCAGGCCGGGTGCCGGCGCCGCTGAGCTTGGCGGCCAGGCCGCGCACGCTCTGGGCCATCTTCGACTCGGGTGCAGAGAGCACTGCCGGCTGTCCCAACTGGGCGCACTGGTGCACCACGGGGTCGAACGGCAGCGTCCAGAAGAGCTCCCGGTCGAGGACGGTACGCAGGTCGTCGTGGCGCACGCCGTTGGTCGGATAGGTATGGTTCAGGACGACCTTCACCTTCTCCATGTCAAGGCCCCAGGACTTGAGCAGCCCCAGGGCGAGCATGGTGTCCTTGAGGCTGGTAATGTCGGGTGTGGTCACGAGCAGGCAGAGGGTGGCCACCTCCATGGCGGCGGCGGTGCAGGGGTTCAGCCCCGATGGGGTGTCCAGCACCACGTAGTCCTGGCTCTGGGCGATGAGCTGCACCACCCGCTGCAGGTCCAGGGGCTGGACCTCCTGCCACGTCTCCACCATGGTGGCGGTAGGGAGGACCAGCAGGCCGCTGGGGTGGGGCTGCAGGTAGTCCAGCACCGTATTGCGGTCCAAGGCATCGGCCCGGCGAGCCACCTGGGCCAGGCAGTGGGAGAGGGGCACGTGATCCATGTTCATCAGCAGGCCCACGTCGCCGTAGTTGGGCTCGGTGTCCACAAGCGCCACCGACTGGGCGGTGGCCTGACGCAGGGCCAGGGCCAGGTTGACCGACAGGGTGCTCTTGCCCACGCCCCCCTTCAGGCTGGCCACGGCGATGATGGTCCCCTGGGCCGGCATCCCCTCCGTCTGGCGGGCCTGGCGCATGCGCCGCTTCTCCTCCGCCTCCAGCACGGCGTAGATGGAGCGGGTCAGCTCCTGTCCGGAGACAGGCTTGAGGAGGAAATCGCGGGCGCCGGCCAGCACCGCCCGCCGCATCACGTCCACTTCCGACAGAGAGGAGTAGACGACGACGGGCGTCTCGGGCAGGGCGTTGGCCAGGGACTCGACGGTCTGCAGGCACGGCATCAGGGGCTCCTCGGCCGCCACCAGCACCACGTCGGGCTGGGTACTGCGGGCGATAGTGACGGCGTCGATGCCCAGGCCGGCCTCCCCGGCCAGGGAGAAGTGCCCCCGGGCCAGGGCCTTTTTCATGTCCGCCCGGCTGTTCAGGTCGGGGTCTACGATGAGCACCGCTGGCATCTTGGCCATGGCCTTAGCTCCACCTCCTCAACCGCTGGCCGCCTCGCCCACCGCCATCAGCGCCGGGTGAAGGGCGGGAGCACCTGCGGCATGAAGTCGGGCGCGATAGCGGGCCGCACCGGCGCCTCGCCGGTGTCGCCGAAGCGACGCAGGGCCACCCGCAGCTCGCCGACGCTCTGGGCCCAGACCAGCCGCTGGGCCTGCTCCGGCGTCACCGCCAGGGTGAGGGTCGCGGCCTTGGGGTTGGGCTTGACCTCCTGCACCGGCACCCGCTGGGGCTGCCCGGTGCCGTCCTGGGGCTCGCCCGCCACTACCGGCTCCACCGCCTGGGCCACCGCCAGCACCTCCACGTCCTGGAGCACGGTCATGGTCAGGTACTTCTCGAAGTCGGTGCCCTCGGTGGGGTCGCTCTTCAGGCCGTACAGGGTGACGTCGAACACGCCGATGACGTCCACCCGGTCGCCGGGGCGGATGAGGCCGCCGGCAGCGGTGGCCTCCTCGATGGGGATGGAGACGGCCCGCATGCCCTTGGGCACCACGTAGGAGAGGGGCATGTCGGTGGACACGGTGCCCGGGGCGACGCCGGCGGCGGCCACGTCCCGCGCCTGCACCTGCTCGCCGGCGGAGATGGGGAAGCGGGCCACCTTGCCGACCACCAGGCCGGTGTCGCGGAAGGCACCGTCCAGGGCGACGTTAGCGGGCACCTGGCGCACCTCTACCATCTCGGCGGTGATGGTGGTGCCGGGCTCGATGGCCTGCTTGGCCACCACCACCGGTACGGCGCCATCGCCGGCGCCCGAGCCGCTGCCGCTGGAGCTGAGGGCCACCGCCACCAGGAGGGCGGCCACAGCGCCGAAGACGAGGGCCAGGAGGAGGACCATGCGCTCCGGCCTGCCCCGGATGCCTCTAGTCATGACGTTGCCAGCCATACCTGTGCCACCTACCTTTCCCCGATTACCTCTGCCTGCTCATTCGATGAGGACTGCCACCAGGGGTGCCAGGTCCCCGGAGCCGGGGTTGTCCGGCTCGACGACCAGCTTCCAGGGGTCCTGCATGGCGACGTCCGGCAGCCAGTACCCCCAGACCATCTCGGTCTTGCCGTCGCCATCCCTGTCCACTTCCCAAGGATTTTTTCGTGCCCATCCGCCGATGTAGAAGGTGCCCAGCATGTAGACCTTTACGTGCTTGTCCTGCCCTCCGCCCTCGAAGTTCTCCGTAATGGGGATCACCACCACCCTTCCCTGGCAACGCGAGTCCTGCGCCTTATTCCTGGCATCGTCGGGGCTGCTGGCGTCGCAGAACGGCGTCGCCTGGTTGCCAGAGGGGCCACATCTGGGCACGTCGCGCTCGTTGTATGGGGGGCTGGTGACGCGGGTGTACAGGGCGTCGCAGGTGTTCTGTCCCATGCTGCCTGTCTTGCTCATCAACTCAACGTTCTGCCCGTCAAATACGACCCCGCTCGACCCGCCGGCGCCGGTGATAGCGTTCCGGTAGTCGGATGCGCCGCCGCCGTCTACTGCCAGGGCGTCGAAGTTGCCGGGCGTCAAGGTTGTACCCAGGTGGAAGGGGAAGAACGAGTCTGCATCGAGCCCGCAGGTAGGGCTACTAGGGTTCTGGCAGAAGACGGCCCACGGCATGACGGTGGCGCCCCGGGCGCGGACGCGCATGGCGCCGGCGGGCTTGCTCACCGTCGGGTCGCCGAAGCCGAGAAGACGGGCGAACAGGCTGTGCGACCGCAGGCTCACCCGCGCCCGCACCGTGTCCGAGCGCCCGTCGCCGTCCCGGTCTTCGAAGGTGCAGCAGTCCAGCGTCGCCCGGTCGAGCATGTCGGCGGGGATGTTCTGCTGGAACCAGGCCTCGGCCACCTGCCGGGCCGACGATTCCCCGGGCTCGGGCAGCTCCAGGACGGCGGCGAGGACTACTGCGTCGGCCTTGTTCTGGGCGAAGCGCAGGTCGCGCAGCCAAACGCCCAGGTCCACGGCGATGGCGCCGGTCATGAGGGCGATGACGGTGAGGCCGATCATCCACATCACCGCCTGGCCCTGCTGCCCCCGGTGCAGGGCCACGAGCAAGCGCCTGGCTAGCTGCATGACAGACCACCTCCCGAGCCCGTGGCCGCCGTCTCCAGTCGCATGTCCACCTTCGTCCGCACCGTCACGTCGGGCAGGAAGGGGAAGAAGTTCGAGAGCAAGGGGAAGGTGTAGGCGCGCCGGGCGCAGACGATGACCGAATCGCCCCGGTCGGTGGGGGCAGTGGAGACGGTGCCGCTGCGGTTCTCGTAGGTCACGCCCACGTCCTGGTCGTCCAGAATGCCACCGGAGGCGTTGACCACCTTGGTCGCGATGTCCTGAAAGGTGCGGTTGCCGCCCAGGGCGGCGTAGCGGGCGCCCTCGCGGGCGGCGTTGGAGACCATGACCCAGTTGCGCAGCAACAGGCCGAAATCAACGAGGACAAGCAAAAGTAGGACTAGCACTGGCACCAAAAGCAGAAACTCAACGGTAGCTTGGCCGCCGCCGCAGTGCCGGCGCGTCCTGGGCTGTGGTCTGGCTGCATTACTATGCATCGCTCTTGATATCCTTTTGGCCTGGGGTGGGATGAATCCCACCCCAGGCCAAGACGCGCTTCTACAGTCCCGGCTCGAAGCTAATGCCCTCTATGAACTCCGCGATTCGGTCCAGCAGGCCCTCGAGCGCGCCCGTCAGCACGCCCGCTATCAGCGCTACGACCATGGCCACGACCACGCCCGTTATCACAATGTACTCGGCCGTGTCCTGGCCCCGCTCGTCCACGTGCAGGCGCGCCAGCAGGCCGCGCAGGGCGGCGCGGGCCGCGTCGACGGCGCTGAGAAGCATCATGTACGCCATGTGTCCTTCCTCCTCCTCGATGCTCGTGGGTCTCGTCTGCGGGCTCGCGGGGGCCCGCCCCCCGGGGGAAGCTCCGCGGCAGGTGTGCGGGCGGTTTACAGGCCGGCGCGCAATGGCCTAAAATGGCCTCGCCAGAGGACACGGCGCCCGGCCTGCGGGTGCGCCCTTCCTGGCCGGCTGGAGGTCCCCCCACCTCCAGCCTTTTCGTTTGTCGCCTGCGCCGCTCCTCTCACCTCCCGTCTCGGGTCTCGGTCCGGGGGCCTTCGCGTCCCCCACTCCAATCTTCCTAACGCTCGGGGGCGAGAGGTCATTACAAAAGGCTCCGGCCCTGCCCGCTGAGCGCGCCCGCTTTCCCCGCGCCCGGCCCTGGGCAGAGCGGAAGCTCTCGGGCTACGTTGGCGGAAGGGCTGTAACTCTGGAGCTACGCGGTAGACGGCAGCGCGGCCAGAGGCGCGCGGAGCGGGGGCTACTGCGGGCCGTGCAGGTGGCGGAACCGCAGCAGGTACGGCCCCAGCTCGATGGCGTCGCCGTCCTCCAGCACCGCCCACAGCACCGGACGGCCGTTGACGACCACCTCGCCGCGGCGGGTCAGGTCGTGGAGCATGAATCGCCCTTCGCGGTACCACAGGCGCAGGTGCCGCGGCGCGATGCCCTCGCCGGGCAGCACCAGGTCGCACCCCTCGCGGCTGCCCACGGTGAAGGGAGCGCGGCCCAGCGACGCCTCCCCGACAGCCGCGCCGTCCTGCCGCCGGTGCACGCTGAGCTGGGCGAGGGCCACGTCCAGGACCTGGCGGTGGCCCTGGGAGGGTGACGGCCCGGCCGCTGCTTCGGGCACGACCATGGCGACGCTCTCCGCCTCGGCCCGGGCCGTCGTTGCCGCTGGCCGGGCCGACCGCCTCCGCCTGCGCACGCCTATGGCACCGGCGGCGGAAGCGAGGGCCACTGCCGCCCCTGCCGCCGCGGCCACGGGCAGCAGCCCGGGGCCTCCGGCGCCGCCCGTCAGCTCCAGGCGGAACAGGGCCTGGCCCTCCTGCCCGGCGGCGTCCCGGGCCACCACGGTCAGCTCCACCGGTCCCTGGCCTGCCTGACCCGGGTCCAGGTCGACGACAAAGGGCGGGGAGGCGTCCTCGGCCAGGGGCCGGCCGCCTAGGAGGAAGCGCACCGATTGCACCGGCGCCTGGGCAGCCACCAGTGCCTCCAGCCGCACCTTGCCCCGGAGGGCGGTCAGCGACTCGGCGCCCGGGGCCAGTTCGCCGGCCGGCGAGACCAGCCTGACGCGGGGCGGCACCTGGGCCACCGTGACCGCCACCTCCACGGCCGCGGTGCCGCCCAGCTCGTCCGTCACCTCCAGGCGCAGCCGGTGCGGCCCGGGGGCGACGGCCACCGGGTCGAGCAGGTGCTGGAAGGGGGGCGAGTCGGCGCGGGCGACCTCCTGGCCGTCCAGCAAATAGCGGGCGCCGGTGATGCGGCGGCTGGCCGAGATGGCCGGGACCAGCAAGACGGGTTCGGCCAGCCGCGCGCCCTGGGCGAGGGCGGGTAGCGACACCTGGGGCGGACGGTAGCCGGGCGGGGCCACCTCCACCGAGCGTCCTCCCTGGCCCCGGTCGGCGCCTCTGGTAACCTCCACCTGCAGGTCGTAGGTGCCGGCGCGGGCGTCGGCGCCGAGGTCGATCTGGAGCAGGTACTGGGAGCGCAACAGGGCGTGCACCTCTTCGAACACGGGTGGCAGGTCGGCAGGCGTCGGCGCCCACATTGCGCGGCCCTGGGAGCGGGCGGCGAGTTGGCCCAGGTACTCGCGGTCGGGCTGGGGGCCCAGGCCGACGGTGAAGAAGGGCACCCCACGGCCCGAGGCGGCGGCGAGGGAGCCCTCGCGGCTGGTGCGGCTCAGCCCGCCGAAATCGGCCCCGTCGCTCAGGAGCACCACGGCCCGGCGGGGCAGTTCGGCCGCCGCCGCCGACTCCACGGCCGTGGCCACCGCGTCGTACAGGGAGGTGTTGCCTCCGGCCTGCAGCCGGTCTATGGCCTGATAGAGGGCGTCCTTGTTAGCGGTGAAGGGCTGGGCCACGCTGACGCCGTCGCTGAAGACCAGGAGCATGGCCCTGTCGGCCGGGGTGAGCCTGGCCACGAAGTCACGCGCCACCTGCTTGGCCTTTGCCAGGGGGTCGCCCTGCATGCTGCCGCTCACGTCCACGGCCAGCACCACGGCGATGCCAGCGCCGGCGTCCAGGGCGGTGCGCACCTGCAGCACGGGCACGGGCCGCCCGTTGGCCGTGGCGCGGAAGCTGGCCGCCGGCAGGCCGCCCACGGGCAGGCCCGAGGCGTCGGCCACGCTGACGGTGGCCGTCAGTACGGGGAACGAGGACGCGTCCACGCCCACCAGCTGGACGGCGAGGGGGCCCTGGGCCGAGGCAGGCGACGCCGTGGACACGAGGAGCGAGAGGCAGAATAGCACGGCCACAGCGGCCGCGGTGGCGATGCCGAGCCGGGGCGGGCGGCCCATGCCCCTGCACCTCGAGGAGAGCGGATGGTGCCCGGGGCTCATGCTCCGCGCCTGCGTCTGCGGCGGCGCAGGCGGGACAGGAGCTCTTCCTTGGTGCGCTGTCGCCACTCGGGGGAGGGGCGCACGTCGGGGGAAAGGGTCGGTATGCCCCGCATGAGGGCCTTCAGCTCCTCCAGCTCCCGTCTGAATTCGGGGTGCCGCTCCAGCCAGCGCTGGGCCTCTCGCTCGCCTTGGAGGAGGGAGTCGAGCCTCTGGGCGAGTTCCTGTGCACGGCGGCGCAACGCGATTACGACCTCTCCGTGGGTATGAGCATTCGGCGCAGGTTGCTCAGGGCACGGAACTGGGTCACGCGGATGGCGTTGACCGTCTTGCCCAGAGCGGCGGCCACCTCGGGGTAGTCCATCTGGTTCACGAAGCGGAGCAAGATCACCTGGCGCTCCAGCGGCTTCAGCTTGAGAATGGCGCGCAGCACCTGCTCGTGCTGCAGGCCGGCGATGTAAGCGTCTTCGGGATCGACGCTAGCGGTGCTCGCCTCCGCCCCCATGTGTTCGAGGGAGCGACTGTGGTGGGAGTTGCGGCGCATGCGCGAGATCACCAGGTTATGGGCTATGGTGAGGAGCCAGGAGAGGAGAGGCTTGTCGCGCCACTGGTAACGGCCGATGGCCTGCCACGCGCGCAGGAACGTCTCCGCCGTCAGGTCTTCCGCCTCGGTGCGGTCGCGGGTCAGGTAATAGACGTGGCGGTAGACGCGGTCGACGTAACGCTCGTACAGCTCGCCGAAGGCCTCCACCTCCCCCTGCTGGCAACGGCGCAACAGGGATAAGTCGTGGCCGGAGTCGGGCGCTTCGGGGCTGCTAGCCCGGCCGCTTTCCATCACCTCCGCCCTCCCTCCTGCTGGGCCACAGCCCGCGCTGGGCCGCCAGGGCCGCTGGACGGGGCCATGTCTTCGCTCCTTCCTCGCTCACGTGCGCTGACGGACGACCTCGAAGCGAAGACGGTAAGGCCCCAGCTCCAGAAGGTCTCCATCCTCCAGGACTACCCACACCAGGGGCCGGCCCTGTATGGTAGCCGGCACCTCCGGCGCCAACAAGTGTAGCATGAACCGGTCCTCTCGGGGCCATATGCGGGCGAGCTGGGGCGGTAATGCCCCGGAGGGCGCCTCCAGCACTATCTCGCAGTCGGGGTCGGTACCCAGGGTGATGGCGGCGTCGGGCCGTAGTTCGAAACTACGACCGGCCATGGGCCCTTCCAGCACCACCAGCCGCGCGGTAGGGGGCGCAGGCGCCTGGGGAGGGGCAGCGCTCTCGGTCAGCGGCCCCTGCGGGGACCCGCCTACGGTACGCCCCCGAACCTGCAGCAGCCGCTCCAGGCCCGGTGACGTGGACCGGGCACGTGGCGGGGCCGCGGGCGGTGCCGGCGGCGGCAGCGCTGCCGCTCGCGCCTGCCTCCGCGAAGTCAGGGCACCGGCGAGACTCTGCGCCCCCCTCGCGGCCGCGCGGATGCCCGTGACTGTCGCGCGGACGAGGACGGGCCAGAGCTTCTGCCACGCCCTCCCGAGAGCCCTGGCGGTCGCCCTTAGGGCTATCGCTCCCCATCTGGCGGCCTCGGCCGCGGCCCGGGCCAGGGCCGGCAGCACGGCCGGCGCCTGGCGTGGCCGCCTCTCGCGGGGCCTCGCCGGGGCTGCTTCGGCGGGGGCTGGTGCGGGGGCCGCGCGGGGCGGCATCTCCGGCGGGGCGGCAACGGGCGGCGCCAACGGCCGCTGAGGTACGGCGGCGCGGGCCATAGCTCGCTGGGCATCGTAGGAAGCGCGAAGCTGTGGATCGCTCAGGACGCGGTACGCTTCTTCCACGGCGAGCACCCGCTCGCCTGCGCCGGCCAGGCTGTACTTTTTGGACAGGTGGGCATAGGCCAGCTCCACTACCTCGGCCGAGGCCAGGGGGTCCAGGTGCAGCACCTGATAGTAGTCGGGGAGCCCGGTCAGCCTGGGCGCGCGCGAGGCCAGGGCACGGCCCACCGCGGGGGCGAGGGAAGCCAGTGCGGCTATCGCGGCCAGGGCACCCAGGCCGGCAGCGCCGCCCCCGACCATGACCCCCTGCCAGTCCTCCAGGGCCTGCAGGCGGCCTTCTGCCTCCACGGCCCCCAGGGCGAGTCCCAGCCCCAGAGACACGGCCGAGGCCGTGGCTGCCAGCCACCCAAGCTCCCAGGCGAGTGCCGACAGGATCCCGGGGCGTTCCTCTGTGGTCTCGGTGGGACGACCCCGCACAGCGCCCTCGCCGGCCAGGGCGGACACCACCGCCGACATGGCCTCGTTCAGTTGCTGGAGGGCCTCTCTCCGGCCCTGCTCGTGGTAACGGAAGGCCAACAGCCAGTACGCCCGCTCCACCAGTTCCAGGTCGGCGTCGGGCGACAGCTGCAGGGTGCGGTAATGGGCCTCGAGGTCGCTAGTTCCCCTCTCGCTGGAGTCCAGGGCCTGGCCGGCCAGAGAAGCGCTCATAGCCCGGGGCCTCCCCTCCCCTAGTTACAACGCACCAGCCCCGTCGGTCATTACCGACCGGTGCGAAGATGATGCCGACGGCGACTGCAGCCCCGCTGGCCGGCGAGGTCGCAGACGATACAAAGAGTTTATCACAAAGGTCCTTGGGTGCCCACGGCTGCTGCCTGCGCTGGCAGCCGTGCCTGGGAGGCGGCGACGAAAGCGAGGGCCTGCAGGGCGATCATCGCTGCCCAGGCCGGCCCATACCCTCCCAGGGACTCCGCGGCCTGCCCGAACAGGGGCGGCGCTACCATGCTGCAGGCAAAGAGGCTGGTGAGGCTCAGGCCCATGACCTGGGCGGTCCTGGGGCCTGCCAGTTCTGCCAGCTGGGCGCTCACCAGGGCGTTCCATCCCAGAAGGGTGAGGCCGCCGGCCAGGGCCATCCCCGCCGCCACCGGCCAGCCCACCGACGCCGCAGAGTCCAGGAATGCTAGCGCCGTCAGGAAGAGGGCCCCGCCGGCTATGACCAGCAACAGGGGAGGCACCCTCTGGCCGCGGAAGGTACGGTCGGAGAGCCACCCCCAGCCCAGGCGGCCCGCCACGCCCCCGGTGTGCACCACTAGCAGCAGCCGCGCCGCTTCGCCGCGCTCCCAGCCGAACTCGTCCACCATATAGAGGGGAAGATAGCCGGTGAAGGCGAGCTGGCAGAAGATGAGACAGGAGCCGGTGACCGTGGCCATGACCAGCTGGCGGCGTGGCAGGGGGCCGCCGTCGGCCGCGGGCCCTGGCAGGTCGAGGCCATCGGAGCGGGGCATCGCTAGATACGTCACGAGGCCGCAAGAAACACAAGCTCCCCCGGCGATGGCCAGCGCGGCGCGCCAGCCCAGGGCGTTGGCCAGCCAGGGCAGGACGGCGGCGGCCACGAAGCCGCCCACCGGCAGCCCCGACTGCCTTACCCCCATTGCCAGCCCCCGCTCCCGCAGCGGGAACCAGCCGACCATGGCCTGGGTACCGGCCACGTGGCTGGAGGGGAAGCCGGCCCCGGCCACGGCCAGGAGCAGGGCGAGCGGCCAGAGGCCCCGGGTGCTCGCCGCCACCACCGTCACCGCACCCGTGAGAAGAGCACCGGCGGCCAGGACGCGCCGCTCGCCGAAGCGTCTGGTGAGGAGGCCTGTGAGGTAGAAAGCGAGGACGGCGCCGAGATCGAAAATGCCCAGTACTATGCCCGTCTGGGAAAGCGAGAGGCCGAGATCGCTGCGGAAGAAGGGGGCCAGGGCCGGCAGGCCGAAGCGAACGAAGGTCACCCCTGCCTGCTGGAGGGTGGCGACCCAGAGCACCGTCCAGCGGGCCGCCGGTGGCTCCGGCGTGGCCAGAGGCAGGTCGCGGGACGGCCCGGCCATCTCGGCAGAAGGCAGGGCCCCTCGTAAGGGGCCTGGTGGCATTATGCCCCGCCAGGGGCGTGAGCGCTACGACGGCCGCAGACGACGGGCGACCAGCGCCATGTCGTCCACGTCCTCCAGCCGCTCCACCAGCGCCACCAGCTCTGTCGCTGCCTGCTCTCCCACCACAGCCTCCGCCAGAGGACGGAACTTGGCCAGCAGCTCCTCCCAGGCCAGGGGACGCTCAGGCTCGCCCTTGGCCAGGGGCACCTCTTCCTCCAGACGCTCGCCGGCGGTGGTCACGACGGTCACCCGCGCGCCCAGGTCGTGTCGCGGCGCCCCACGGGCCCGGACGCGCGACGCCAGCCCCAGGACCTGCCGGTCGCCGAGGCGACGGTAACTGTCCCAGGTGAACCCGCCCTCGGCCAGGGCGATGGCGGCTGCGAAGTAGACGCTGAACTGGGCGTCCACCACGTTGGCGGGCTCCCGTTTGGGCCCCTCGGGCTCGGCCACCAGGGGTACCCCGGCAGGCGGCAGCTCTACCTCGACGCTGGCCACGTCCTCCGGGCCCAGGTCGTACTGCCGGGCCAGGGCCACCAGGCCGTCGATGACGGCGTGGTTGTAGCGGCAGCACGGGTAGGGCTTGATGGCCACGTGCATAACTTCGAAGTCCTGTCCGAGCGTGGCCACAGCCCGTTCCAGGTCGCGCTGCTCGCCGGCATAGGAGAAGTAGTACCCGAAGCGACCGGTGAAGGGTTCGGCCGCGCCCACCACTCCTTCCCGGGCCATCGCCAGGGCGACGATGGCATCGTGGGCGGCCATCCCCACGTGCACGCGCTTGTTCCAGGCGCCGTTCTGGAGGAACTGCAGCGAGCCCGCCGCCTGGGACAGGGCCAGGCCCCATGCGTCCAGCAGGGCCGGCTGGCCCAGCGCCAGCAGCCGTGCGCAGGCAGCGGTGGCGCCGAAGATGCCGGTGGTGGCGGTAGGGTGGAAGCCCCGGGCGTGGACGGCCTCGCCGTGGGCGCGCCCCAGTCGGCAGGTCACCTCGTAGCCGGCCACCGCCGCGGCCAGGAACTCGCGGCCGGGGGCATGAGAGGGCTCGGCCAGGGCCAGCAGGGCAGCGAACACCGGCGCGCCCGGGTGGAGCACGGCGTCGCGATGGGTGTCGTCAAAGTCCTGCGAATGGGCGAAGGCACCGTTGAGCAGGGCGGCGTAGTGGGACGGATAGAGCGACGCCTCCCCTGCCACGCTCGCCTCGCCGCTGCCGTCGCCCCGCAGGCGCGCCACCGCCCGCAGCAACGGCGGGGCCGAGTCCGCCAGGCGCCCTCCACAGGCTACGCCCAGGAAGTCCAGGAACAGCTCCTTGGTCCGGCGCACGACGTCCGGGGGCAGGTCGTCGTAGCGGATGCCCAGGGCGAACTCGGCCAGCCTCTGGGTGGCCGTGCCCGTACGTGTGGCCATGGCGCATCCCTCCCTCGTTCTGGGGCCGTGGTAACTGTCATGGTAAGGAGAGGGAAAGGCGTGTCAAGCCAACGGACTGCCCCCGGCCTAGGTCAGGGCAGTGACGAGGGTGCGGAGTCCCACGCTCAGAAGCGCCAGGGCCAGCACCCTGACGATCCAGCGGGCGCGCACGCGGTTGGAGAGCCAGGCCCCAGCCTGGGCGCCACCGACGGCGCCCAGGCAGAGGGCGACGATGCGCCCCACCCCGTGGCTGTAAGTGCCCGTGGCGATGTGGGAAAGGACGGCCACCAGCGCGTTCACCATCAGGATGAAGTGGGAGGTGGCGGTGGCCGTATGCACCGGGAAGCGCAGCACTTCGACCATAGCCGGCACATGTATGGTGCCGCCCCCGATGCCCAGCAGCGTGGCCACGTAGCCCACGCCCAGGCTCAGGGCCATTCCCGCCGGTAGCTGGTAGGGCGGGCGGGGTGGGTCGGCGGGCGCTGGCTCGGGCGCCCGGGCGGCGTAGGGGCGGCCCTGGGCCCGCACCAGCAGGACGATGGACATCAAGGCCAGAAGGGCACCGAAAACAGCCTCGAAGGCCCGGCGCGGCACGTGGCCTACCGTGAGGGAGCCCAGCACCGCTCCGGGGATGGTCGCTAACGAGAACAGGATCGCCGCCTGATAGTCCACCCGGCGCATGCGCATGTAGGCGAGAGTGCCCGAGGTCCCGTTGGCCAGCACGACCGCCAGGGACACGCCGGTTATGTAGTCCGCGCCCTCGCGGGGATAGAGCAGGAGCAGGGCCGGCACCAGCACGAATCCCCCTCCCGCCCCGATGAAGGTGCCGATGGCCCCTACCACCGCTCCCAGCAGGGCCAGCAGGAACCATTCCCACATGGGACTCTCGGCTGCGGAGGCGTCCGGGCGGGCGACGGCCGGGCTCGGCGCTACGGCCTGAGACTGCCCCCACCCGCAACTTACGCCTTCCTTCACGGTGGGGCAAGGGCAGGTTGCTCTTATGGGGGAACCAGTAGCGGCCCCGGGCCGTCTAGAAGTCAGTGAGACCCTGGACACGAAGGAGGTCGCGCTGTGAAGAGGAAAGTGTGGGCACTCCTCCTGGTTGCCCTGGTATCCGTGGCCGTCGCCTGCGCCGGGGGGAGCGAGACCAAAACCTCGCCGCCCCTGCCGCCGGACGCCATGCCGGTGAAGCCGGTGGACTCCGCACCTTCGCCCGAGCCGGCGCGAGAGGCCACTCGGCCTGCCGCCCCGCCTACCGGTGATGTGGGCTCCCTCCCCATGGACGCTGTCGGGGTCGACCGCAAGGTGGTCTACAACGCCCGCCTGGACCTGGAGGTGGAGGATGTAGATGCCGCTGTCGACCATGTGCAGCGGGTGGCCACGTCTCTCGGTGGCGGCCTCATGAACGCCAGCGTGCGTGACGAGGGCCAGGGCGGAGAGCGCCGGCGGGTGGCCGATGTCACCGTGCGCGTCCCCGCCTCGGCCTATGCCGATGCCCTCTCTCAGCTCAGGCGCCTGGCCTCCCGCGTCCGCACCGAGACAGCCCAGAGCAGCGACGTCACCGAGGAGTACGCCGACCTGCAGGCCCGCCTGCGCAACCTGCAGGCGACCGAGGCCCGCTACCTGGAGCTCCTGGGCCAGGCGCGTAACATCGGCGAGGTGCTCCAGGTGCAGGACAGGCTCAACTCCGTCCGGCTCGAGATCGAGCGCATCCAGGGCCGCATCAACCTGCTCGACCGCCTGACGGAGATGGCCACCATCACGGTCCACCTGGAGCCACCGGCAGCCGCTGCCGAGACGCCCTGGCGCCCGGGCGATGTGGCCGCCGACGCCTGGGAGGCCCTCCGCGCCATCATGCAGGGCCTGGCCACGGCGGCCATTTACTTCGCCATCGCGGGAGGGTGGCTGGCGGTGCTGCTGGCCTTGGGCCTGCTGGTCTGGCGGCGCTGGCAGGCGGCGAGGAGCAGCACTTGAGGCGGCCTGGGAGCAGGGGAAGGGACGTTCAGGATACGACCGGTGTCTGTTAGAATGCGGGCGCCGTGGACGACGATGCCCTCATCTCGCGGGCCCGCGCCGGCGACCTGGACGCCTTCAATCTCTTGGTGGAGCGCTATCAGGGGCTGGTGTTCAACGTGTGCCTGCGCATGCTGTCGGACCGCGCTGCCGCCGAGGACGCCGCCCAGGAGGCTTTCATCTCTGCCTATCGCGCCCTGGGCCGTTTCCGCGGCGGTAGCTTCCGCGCCTGGCTGCTGCGCATCGCGGCCAACCTGTGCTACGACGAGATGCGACGCTGGCGCAGGCGTCCCCTACCTCTGGAGGCGGCCGCGGACCTGGCGGCGCCGGCAGCTCAGTCTCCGGAATCAGCGCTGATGCGCGGCGAGCTGGCCGGGCACCTCCAGCGCGGGTTGGCGTCCCTGCCCGCCGACCAGCGGCTGGCCCTGGTCCTGCGCGATGTGCAGGGCCTGGCCTACGAGGAAATAGCCCAAGCTATGGCCTGCTCGCTGGGCACCGTCAAGTCTCGCATCGCCCGGGGAAGGGCGAGGTTGCGGGACTACTTGAAGGCGCAGGGGCTCCTGCCCTCGGGGGCGGCGCTGGCCCTGGAGGAGGAGTAGGCCACATGGCGCTGGCCTGGCTGCAGCACCTGCTGTCGCACCGCCACCTATCGGCCTACGCCGATGGCGAGCTGGCGTCGGGCCTGCGGCGCCGCGTGGAGGGCCACCTGGCCCGTTGCGCCCGCTGCCGGGCGGAGGTGGAGGAGCTGCAGGCGACCGCCCGCACCCTGTCACTACTGCCCCAGGAGGCGCCGCCGCGCTCCTTCGCCCTGGGGCCGGACCAGGTCGCGGCCCCTGCCCGCCGTCCGCCGCTCGCCCTGGCCCTGCGCGGCCTGCAGGCGGCCACTGTCGCCTTCTCGCTGTTGCTGGTGGCCCTGGTGGTCTGGGATGTGGCAGGGCCTGCCACCTCGAAACAGGCGGCGGCCCCGGCGGGCAGCCAGAGTGCCCCGGCGGCCGCCCCGAGGGAGGCCCCGGAAGGGGCAGGCGCCGCGCTAGCCGCCACGCCTACGCCGGCCCCCACTCGGCCGGATATGGGACTGGCGGGGCCCCAGGCCACGCCGACGCCAGCGGACCGGCGACGGCAGACGGAGGAGGCCCCTGCTGCTGAGGCGGGGGAGGAGACGGGTCGGTCGCTCCTCCGCGTCGCCCAGGTGGCGGCAGGAGTGGCGGCGGGCCTCGCCGCCGGGGCCTGGGCAGTACTCGCCATACGCTCGAGGCGCGCCTCGTAGGTGCCTGACCATGTCCTTCCTGGCATCGTTCGCCCAGCGCCTGCCCATAATCGGCATGGTGCACCTGCTGCCCCTGCCCGGGGCGCCCGGCTGGGGCGGAGACATGGCTGCGGTGCGACGCCGTGCCCTCGCGGACGCGCTGACACTGGTGGAGGAGGGTGTGGACGGGCTACTGGTCGAGAACTATGGCGACCTGCCGTTCCTGAAGGGGCCGGTAGGGCCCGAGACGGTGGCGGCCATGGCCGTGGTGGTGGCGGACGTCGTCCAGGCGACGAAGGTGCCGGTGGGCGTCAACGTCCTGCGCAACGACCCCATCGCTGCGCTGGCGGTGGCCTGCGCCGCCGGCGCGCGCTTCGTCCGCGTGAACGTCCACAGCGGCGCTGTGGCCACCGACCAGGGGGTCATCGAGGGGCGCGCCGGCGATGCCCTGCGCTATCGCCGCCTCCTCGGCGTGGACGGCGTGGCCCTTCTGGCCGACGTGGCCGTGAAGCACGGGGTGCCCCTGGGCCCGCAGCCCATCGGTGAGCAGGCCCGCGATGCGGCATACCGCGGCCTGGCCGATGCCCTTGTCGTTACCGGCCCCGTTACGGGGATGGAACCGTCTGTCGAGGACCTGAGGGCCGTACGGCGGGCGGTGCCCGACCGGCCGCTGCTCGTGGGGAGCGGGCTCAGCCCCGACAACGCCCTCACCCTGCTCGCCCTCGCCGATGGCGCCATCGTGGGGACGGCGCTGAAGCGGGACGGGCAGACTGCAGCGGAAGTGGACAGGGAGCGGGTGCGCCGCCTCATGACGGCGGTGCGAGAGGCTAGGGCGGCTTCGGGCTAAGGATGCCGGGGCGGTCGGGGCTCGCGCTCCAGAACGGGAGCCGGCGGAAGGGGCTGGGCGGGCGGCGGGGCCGCCCGCGACACGACCCCTACCTGGTCGGGAATGCCTACCACCAGCAGGGTGGTGGCCGCCGAGAGGATGGCCAGGCCGCCGAAGCCCCACTGTAACCCCTCCCCCACCGAAGGCGCCCGCGAGGCGGCCACCACCATCAGGGCCGTGCCCACAGCGCCCCCTATGAGACGGAACATCCCCCTCAGCCCGGTGATGGCAGCGATGCGGTCCGGCGCCAGCTCGATGGCGGCATTGTTGGCCGAGGGCCCCGATATGCCGAAGCCTATCCCGCTCAGACCGATGACCAGGGCCAGGAAGGTGAAATCGCTCAGGACCACGGGCCCGATACGCGGCCGGTGCAGTCCGGGCCAGAGGAGGGCCAGCGCCACGGCCATAGTCAGAAGTCCCAGCACCAGCGGCCGACGGTACCCCGTGCGGGGCAGGAGCAGGCTCGCCAGGGTGGCCGCGACGATGGACGCTGCCGCCCTCGGGGTGAGCAGTATGCCCGACTCGGTGGAGCCCATGCCGTACGCTTCGTGGGCATACAGCGGGATGAAAGAGAAGGCGCCGAAGACGCAGGCCCCGTACAGCACGTTCAGGGCGTTCACGAAGGCGAACTCCCGCCGCCGCAGCAGCGCCAGGTCCAGCACCGGTTCCGGGGCCCGCGCCTCGTGGCGCAGGAAGAGGACCGTGCCGGCGATGGCAGCCCCCAGGCCCACTGCCACCACCGGCAGACTCGGGTCGGAGTCGGTGCGCGACAGCTCGGTCAGGGCGTACACCAGGGCGGAGATGGCGACTGTCAGGAGGGCCGCGCCTGCCAGGTCCATGCGGTGGCCCCGTCGGGGCTGCCCGCGAGGCATGAGGGCCAGCAGGGCCACCACCAGGACGCCAGTGGGGGCGTTCATGGCGTAGGTCCAGCGCCAGCCCAGTTCGGCCACGATGAGGCCGCCGGCCGTGGGGCCGATAACCGAGCCCAGGGGCATGATGGACGATATCAGCCCCACCATCTGGGCGCGCCGCTCGGGAAAACTATCGCCGATGACGCCGTAGGCCGTCGGCAACAGCCCGCCTGCCGCCAGCCCCTGCAGGGCGCGGGCGAGTATAAGCACATAGACGTTAGGCGAGAGGGCACAGGCCAGGGAGGCCAGGGCGAAAACCATCAGCCCGCCAACGAAAACGGTCCGTCGCCCCAGTTCGTCGCTCAGCCTCCCCACGATGGGCATGGATACGGCCTGGGCCAGGGTGTAGACCGTCACCACCCACCCGGCCCATCGCAAGGGGGCATCGAGGTCGTCGATCAGGTCGGGGAGGGCCACCGAGACCATGGAGAACTGGAGCGCGGCGACCAGCAGGCAGAGGCAGACGAGCCCGAAGAGCAGGTAGGGGCGTAGAGCCGGACTCATGGCGCCGTGTCGGCCCACCAGCTAGCAACGATTGTATTATCCCCGCTGGTGCCGGCGAAAGCTCGGCCCTTCAGGCGGCGCGGACGCCGGACCGCAGGGCCCGGGCCAGCGAGGCGGCGAAGGCGGCCACGGCCAGCCAGGCCAGCACGCCGGCAGTGGCCGTCAAGTGGTCGGCCCCCTTGAGGTCGCCAGCTAACCACCCGCCAGCAGCGCGCATGACCGTCGCCATGGGGAGGAGCAAGAGGGCGAGTCTGACAGCCCAGCGGTAGGGCTCCCCCTCCTGCCGGGCCAGCGCGAAGGCGGGCATCACCAGGTAGGCCATCCCCATGATCATGGTGGTGACGGTCCCTACGCCCAGCACATGGCGAGCGGCGTCCAGCCGGGCATAGGCCACCGGCGTCCCTTCGGCCAGGGCGATAGTCCCCAGCACGGCTAACAGCAGGCCTCCTGCCAGCAGCCACAGCATGCCCATCTGCACCAGCACTCCTGCCCCGCGGGAAGTTGGCCGCAGCCGCGAGGGAGGACGCCACGGGCCGATGGCTATCGCTGGCGCGGCCAGCCCCAGGCCCACCAGCACGTAGCCCAGCGCCTCGGCCCGCACCAGCCCTTCGCCGGGGGCGTAGGTCTGCCACGCCGCCGCCAGTACGTACAGGCACAGGCCGGCGTTCAGCAGCGACCACATGCCCCAGGTGGCACGCGGCCCGGGGGCTTCTCGGCCGAAAAAGATGATGACGCTCCTGAGCGACACGCCCGCCACGGCCGCCAGCACGAAGCCCCACATCTCCAGGTTGTGGAGCGCTTGCTGGCGGTCGAAGGGCAGCAGCGCGACGCCGTTCGCAGCAGAGCCCAGGGCCCAGGACATCCCCAGGGATCGGACGACCAGCAGCCACAGCACCATTGTCGCCAGGTGCGGAGCATAGGACCTGCCCTGCCGCAGCGGCGCCCAGAGTCGGGGCAGCAGGAGGGAGGCGAAGGTCACGGCCCCGGCCAGCTCCAGCGCCGCGGCCGTAGCCAGGACTGCCCGCCCCGCGTCGGCGGTCGCCAGTGGCTGGCCCACCACTCGCACCGCCAGGCCACCCGCGGTGGCGACGAGAGATGCCAGCGCTGGCACGAGAGGGACAGCCGGCGTGCTGGCGAAACGAGGCACCAGGCGATAGGCCATGCCCATGATGAAGAGACCTGCCCAACCGGCGAGCTGGGCGTGGCCGTGGGCCTGGGCGATGGCCGGCCAGCGCCCCTCCAGCCCCCAGGTGCCGGTCCTGGCCAGCGCCAGCAGAGTCCCCAGGGAGAAGCCGCCGGCCAGGGCCACCGTCAGCGCAGTCCCCACGAACAGCAGGTGCAGGACAGGCGCCTCTTGCCTGGCCTGGCGGCCCACCGCCTTCGTCATCGTCGAGACCCAGTATAGGGCCTGCGAGGCGAAGACTGTCGGCAGCGCCTTGGGCATGGCATGCGTATACTTAGTGTGCAAAACCTGTCCGCCTCTCGGCGGGAGGGAGCGAGGCTGGAGTGGCCAACTGGCGACGCCGCGTCGGCCCGTACCTGGACATAGCGCGAGCGGCCTGGCAGAACCGCGACCGCCTGGGCTACGCCTGGCGCATCCTCCGCGACGGGGTCTGCGATGGCTGCGCCCTGGGGCAATCGGGCCTGCGCGACTGGACCATGGACGGCGTGCACCTCTGCTGGGTGCGACTCAACCTGCTGCGCCTGAACACCCAGCATCAGTTCGACCCCGCCCTGGCCGCCGACGTCGCGCGGCTGGAAGGGATGTCCGAGCGGGAGCTACGGTCCCTGGGCCGGCTGCCCACGCCCATGCTGCGCAGGAGGGGCGAAGGCGGCTTCCGGCCCATCGAGTGGGAGGAGGCGCTGGAGCTGGTGGCGCGGCGCCTGAGGAACGCCGACCCGAGGCGTATCGCCTTCTACCTCACCTCCCGCGGCACTGTCAACGAGACCTACTATGTGGCCCAGAAGGTGGCCAGGTTCCTGGGCACCAACCACATCGATAACTCGGCCCGCATCTGCCACGCACCCAGCACCGTCGCCCTCAAGCAGGCCCTGGGCTACGCAGCTTCCACGTGCAGCTACCGCGACTGGCTGGAGAGCGACCTGCTGGTGTTTATCGGTAGCGACGTGGCCAACAACCAGCCCGTCTCCATGAAGTACATCCACCTGGCCAAGAAGCGGGGCGCCAAGGTAGCAGTGGTGAACCCGTTCCGCGAGCCGGGCATGGAGACTTACTGGGTACCCTCGGCCCTGGACTCGGCGCTGCTGGGCACGCGAGTGGCCGATGCTTTCTTCCAGGTCAAGGTCGGAGGGGACATCGGCTTCCTCAACGGCGTGCTGCGGCACCTCATCGAACAGGGCTGGACGGACGAGGACTTCATCGCTGCCCACACCAGCGGCTGGCAGGAGGTCGTGGACGCGGTGCGCTCCCAGCCCTGGGAGGAGTTGGAGCGGGCGGCGGGCGCCACCCGCCAGGAGATGCTGGAGTTCGCCCGGCTGTACGCTAACGCCCGCACGGCCGTATTCGTCTGGTCTATGGGCATCACCATGCACAAGTACGGGGTGGACAACGTGCGGGCCATCGTCAACCTGGCCCTGGCCCGGGGAATGGTGGGCAGGCCCGGCGCGGGCCTCATGGCCATCCGTGGCCATTCGGGCGTGCAGGGCGGAGCGGAGATGGGGGCGGTGCCGAACCAGTTGCCGGGGGGCCTGCCCGTGGACGAGGAGACGGCGGGACGCTTCTCGCGCCTGTGGGGTTTTCCCGTGCCCTCGTGGCGGGGCTATTTCGTGGCCGAAATGGTGGATGCCGCCTGGCGGGGTGAGCTGGACGTGCTCTACTGCATCGGCAGCAACCTGCTGGATGTCCTGCCCGACAGGCGCTACGTGCGCCAGGCCCTGTCGCGCATACCGCTGCGCGTCCACCACGACATCGTCCTGAACCCCCAGATGCTGGTGGAGCCCGGCGAGGAGGTACTGGTGCTCCCCGCCACCACCCGCTACGAGATGGCCGGCGGTAACACGGAGACCACCACCGAGCGGCGGGTCATCTTCAACCCCGAAATACCCGGCCCCAGGGTGCCCGGGGCCCGCGACGAGTGGCGGGTGCTGGTGGAGCTGGCCCGTCGCGTCCGTCCAGAGATGGCGGGAGCCATCGACTTTCCGTCCACCCAGGCCGTTCGCGAGGAGATAGCCCGCGCCGTCCCCGCTTACGACGGCATCCAGCACCTGCGTCGCAAGGGAGACCAGTTCCAGTGGGGCGGGCCGCGTTTAGGGGAAGGCGGTAGCTTCGCCACGGCCGACGGCCGCGCCCGCTTCGTCCCCGTGCCACTGCCCAGGGAGGAAACGGCGGAGGGCATGTTCCGACTCACCACCCGCCGGGGCAAGCAGTTCAACAGCATGGTGTTCGCCAGTAAGGACTCCCTGATGGGGGCAGATCGCGACGAGGTGGTGCTCTCGCCTCGGGACCTGGAGAGGCTGGGGTTGCGGGAGGGCCAGCGCGTTCTCCTCCGCTCGGCCACGGGCGAGTTCGTGGGGCGTGCCCGTGCTGGCCCCATCTACCCCGGGACAGTGATGATGTGCTGGCCCGAGGCCAACGTCCTCATCCCGCGCGGGATCTCCGACCCGCAGTGCGGCATCCCTGCCTACCGCGACGCCTGGGTAGAGCTGGTCCCCCTGCCCGGCGACGCTACAGAGAGGGCCACCGTCGGGGCGTGAGTCCTCCCCATGCGCGTTCTGCTCTGGCTCCTGGTGCTGGCCATGGCAGGGATGGTGGGCCTGCTGGCCGTGCTGGCGCTGGAGCCGGCGCCCCCGCCGCTGCCCGAGATGGAGGTGGTGCTGCCGGGTCGCCAGGGCAACGGTACGCCCACCGCCCCGGCAGCCAGCCCCACGCCGCCCTCGGAGCCCACCGCCTTCGCGCTCGACCTGCTCAGCAGCAACACGACCATCATCGAGGCCACCTCGCCGCTGGGGCGTGGGTCGCTGGTGCAGGTAGCCCGCGGCACGGGCCTGGTGGTGCGCCTCCTGCCCGATGGCTACGTGATCCTCACCGCCGCCCACGTGCTGGACCCCGGCACCTCGGTGCGGGCACGCAGGGTTGCCGCCCGCATCTGGTGCGACGGAGAGATGGTCTCCAACTACCAGGGGGTGGACGTGGCAGTCCTCTACTGCCGCTTCGATGACCCTGGCGGACTGCCCCAGCTGCCAGAGCCGTCCCTGGTCCACGGCGTGAGCGGGTACGAGGGTCGCACCGTCCTTTTCCGCTGCCACTTCGACGATGCGCCCCGCGTGGGCCATGTCACCGGCCAGGCCCTGTCGCCCAGCGGCACCCCTCTGGTGATAACCGATATCCCTGCCGAGCCGGGATGCAGCGGCTCCGCCCTGCTGGACGCTGCCGGCAACGTCATCGCGGTGGTCATCGGCTCGGACCGCGAGCGGGGTACGGCCCTCGCCTCTGTCCTGCCCCAGGGCCTCAACCCCTGAAAGCCTCTTTTGTCCCCCTCGGGGGACTAACGTTCTTGCGGGCTTGTGCGTCACAACTATGGACAGATGCACGGCCCGGAGCATTTCGAGAGACAGCGCGGCCTGGCGTCCATCCGCGGCGCCGTCGTCCTCGCAGCCCTCATGGTGCTCGGCGCCCTGCTGCTCGCCGCGGGAGTCAGGGCCGCCGCAGGCGGCCAGCGGCCGCCCGCGCCGCCCGAGCCACCGGCACGCGGGGTCGCCCCTGCAGGCGGTGCGCCTGCAGCCCGGGCCACGGCGACCCAGGACGACGGGACTCCGTCCCTTGCCCCTCCCGCCACCTCCACCCCCGATTCAGCGCGAGCGCCGGCGGTGACGCCTGGCAGTCGGCCGGCGCCGGTGCTCACCCCAGGCCCCGGGCGTCCCAGCCTGGACGTGGCGACTCCCCCGCCCAGCGACCCCAGGGCCACGGTGCGGTCGGCCCGAGCAGGGCAACCACGACAGCAGCGGCCCCTGTCGGAGCCGGGCCCGCTGGCCAGAGTGCCCGGGGCGGTCGGCGCCACGGCCGGTGAGTCCCTGTCCCTGCCCATGCCCGTGCCAGGCCGCTGGCAGGTGACCTGCGGCTATCGCTGTGGCCTGCACGACGGCTTGCACACCTATGGCCTCGACCTGGTACGCCTCGACGGCCCCACAGCGGGAACGCCGGTGCGGGCACCCGTGGCGGGCCGCATCGTGGCCGTGGTGGACGGGACCGTGGCCTACTGCGGGGGCCGGTGGGTCACCGGCATCGCTGCCGGCTCGGTGGTGGTGCTGGAATTCCCTCTGGCCGACGGACAAATAGCCCACCTGCGCCTCATCCACCTGGACGCGGGCACCATACCGGCGTCGCTGCGTCCCCAGGACGGGCCGGTGGCGGTGGCCGCGGGCACATACCTGGGGTCGTTGGCCTACATCGGGCCCGGCTGCGCCCACCTGCACCTGGACCTGGCCCTGGTGGACGCAGGCGAGGAGGTGCCGGTGCCCCTCTCCCTCGGCGGGCGGTACCTGCCCGACTGCGGCCGGGACGAGTGCTGGACCGGCACTGTGCTCCCGTGAGGGCAACTAGCGACAGGTGTGTAACGGAGAAATGGTGTTACGGGTCATTACTGACGGAAACCGCAACGGAAAGGATGTGAGAGCCGGAAAATGTCAAATAACAACTGAATAGATGGCCCATAGTCGCATGTAAACCGGAAAGGAGGTGCACGTGTGGCAAACTTGAGGAGAGTATGGAGGAAGCTGGCCAGGGGGCAGCGGGGCATCACCGGCCTCGAGACGGCCATCATCCTGATCGCCTTCGTCATCGTGGCCTCGGTGTTCGCCTTCGTGACCCTGAGCACGGGGCTGTTCAGCGCCGAGCGGAGCAAGGAGACCA
>Ga0073930_1001221_pt1 | contig 24321 bp, 19 predicted proteins | sample DewCreD2012metaG_5_FD_76968 | JGI IMG/M metagenome (GOLD analysis project Ga0073930, IMG submission 76968) | Hot spring sediment bacterial and archeal communities from British Columbia, Canada, to study Microbial Dark Matter (Phase II) - Dewar... ...
AAGCGAAGGCCCCGCCCGGCCCCGGCCGGGTCGAGTCCGAACATGTCGCCCGGCACGAGCAGCACGCTGCGCTCGAGCCGGATCCGCTCGGCGAGCTCGCTCGGATCGATCGGAAGGTCGTAGGGCGCGTAGCAGATCGCGCCGGCGACCGGCGGGATGAGCGAGAGCACGTCCCGGTGCTCGCCGACCCAGTCCAGGACCACCGGCAGGTTCGCGCGCACGATCCCGCGGGTGCGCGCGAGGATCCGCTCGCGGACCTCGGGGCGAAGCGCGAGGCCGGTGAGGCGGTCGGAGATCGCGCTCGGCGTGAGCGTGGTGTAGTCGTGGCGGACCCAGACCTCGCGGATCAGCTCGGGCGGGGCGACGACCCAGCCCGAGCGCAGGCCCGGCATCCCGAAGGCCTTCGACAGGCCGCTCGTGACGACGACGCGCTCGGCGCGGCCGAAGAACGTCGGGGTGACGGCCTCGCCGGCGAGCTCGGCCCCGCGGTAGATCTCGTCGGCGACGATCCACGCCCCGACGCGGTCGGCGACCTCGATGACGGCCTCCATCTCGGCCTCCGTGAGCACCGCGCCGGTCGGGTTGTTCGGGTTGCAGACCATCACGGCCTTCGTCCGCGGGGTCACCGCGCGCTCGAGCGCCTCGAGGTCGAGCGCCCACCGGTCGCCCTCCCGGCGCAGGCCGAAGGTGTCGGTCGCCTCGCCGAAGTGGCGCCCGAGGCCCCAGCCCTGGAGGTAGTTGGGGACCATGAACGCGAGGCGGTCGCCGGGCTCGAGCAGGGTCCAGAGCACGAGCAGGTTCGCCTCCGAGCCCCCGTTGCAGAGCGTCACGTGCTCGGCGCTCGCGCCGGGGTAGAAGGAGGCGACCGCGGCTCGGGTCTCCTCCGCCCCCTCCGAGAGGGGGTAGCCGAGGGCCGTCGCGAGGAACGCCTCGGCGTCGGCCTCGGGCTCGAGGAGCTCGCGGATCGTCATCGGGACCACGCCGGACTCGGACAGGTCGACCTCGACGCGGTGCCAGTACAGGGACTGCATCCGCTCCATCTCGAACAGGTCGATGCGCGCCATCTCGCCCTCCTCGCTCTCCCGCCCGACCCTAGCACCGGGTAGGCTCGGGCGGGATGCGGATCCGCTCGCGCGAGGAGGTCGCCCGGGCGCTCGACATGCCCTCCTGCGTCGAGGCCGTCGAGCGCGCCTTCGCCGCGTACGCGACGGGCCGGGCCGAGCTGCCCGGCATCATCCACCTCGAGGTTCCCGAGTCCGGGGGCGAGATCCACGTGAAGGCCGGCCACCTCCACGGCGAGCCCTACTACGCCGTGAAGGTCGCGAGCGGCTTCTACGGCCTCGAGCCCCCGGCGATCGACGGGCTCGTGCTCGTCTTCGACGCGCGCGACGGGCGGCCGGCGGCGCTGCTGCTCGACGGGGGTCTGCTCACCGACGTGCGGACGGGGGCCGCGGGCGGGGTCGCCGCCCGGCACCTCGCGCCCGAGCGGGTGGGGACGGTGGCGGTGATCGGCACGGGGGCGCAGGCCCGCTTCCAGCTCGACGGGCTCGCCGTCGCGCGGCCCGGGTTCTCGCTCGTGCGGGTGTGGGGCCGGAACCCCGAGCACGCCGAGCGCTGCGTCCGCGACCTCCGCGAGCGCCCCGGCCTGCCCGAGGGCTGCCGCTTCGAGGTCGCGCCGGGCGTGCGCGAGGCGGTGGAGGGCGCCGAGGTCGTGATCACCTGCACCGCGAGCCGCGCGCCGCTCCTCCGGGCCGAGTGGATCGCCCCCGGCGCGCTCGTGACGGCCGTCGGGGCGGACGGGCCGGACAAGCAGGAGCTCGAGCCCGCGGTGCTCGCCCGCGCCGACCTGCTCGTCGTGGACAGCCGCGAGCAGTGCGCCCGGGTGGGGGAGCTGCACCACGCGCTCGAGGCCGGGCTCGTGCCCTCGGCGGAGGCGGCGGTCGAGCTCGGCGAGATCTGCGCCGGGCTGCGGCCGGGCCGGACCTCGCCGGGGCAGACCATCGTGTGCGACCTCACCGGGGTGGGGGTCCAGGACGTGGCCGCGGCGAACCTCGTGATGGCCCGGCTCGGCGAGGCCGAGCCCGAGCCCTAGCGCTCGGGGCGCTCGGCGGCCGCCCGCGCGTGGGCGAGCCGGGCGAGGACCTCGTCGTGGAGGACGCCGTTGGTCGTGAGCACCGAGCCGCCGTGCCGCAGCGGCTCCCCCTCGAAGGTGCTGACCCTGCCGCCCGCCTCCTCGACGACCACCTGGACGGCGGCCCAGTCCCAGGTGTTGAGCTCGGGCTCGAGCATGAGGTCGGCCGAGCCCCGGGCCACGAGCATGTGGGACCAGAAGTCGCCGAAGCCGCGCTCGCGCCGCGCCCCCCGGAGCAGCTCGAGGAAGGCCTCGGCGTAGGGGGTGGCGAGCAGGTCCCGGGCCTCGCCGTAGCAGACGAAGGCCCGCTCGAGCCGGTCGGCGCGCGAGACGCGGATCGGCTCGCCGTTCAGGGTGGCGCCGCCGCCGCGGCGGGCCGCGTAGCGCTCGCCGAGGGCCGGGGCGCTCACCACGCCGAGCACCGGGACCTCGTCCACGGCGAGCGCGATGAGCGTCGCCCAGATCTGGATGCCGTCGGCGAAGTTCCGGGTGCCGTCGATCGGGTCGACGATCCAGCGCCGGGCGGCGCGGCCCTGTAGCCCGGACTCCTCGCCGAGGACCGCGTCGTCCGGGTAGCGCCGGCGGATCTCCTCGCGGATCATGGCCTCGATCGCGAGGTCGGCCTCGGTCACCGGGCTGCGGTCGGCCTTCTCCCGGACGTCGAACGAGCCCCGGAAGAAGGACATCCCGATCCGGCCCGCCTCCTCGGCGAGCTCGAGGGCGAACGCGAGCTCCTCCTCGTACACGTCGAGCGCAGCCTACCGGCCGGCTCCACCGGGTGTCCCCCGTACCGGGTACGCTTGGAGGCGAGATGCAGACGACGCTGGAATCCACCGACAAGCACAAGGTCAAGCTCACCGTGGAGGTCGAGCCCGAGCGCTTCGGCCGGGACCTCGAACGCGCCTACCGCAAGGTGGCCGAGCAGGTGAAGATCCCCGGCTTCCGCAAGGGCAAGGCGCCGCGCCCGATCATCGACGCCCAGGTCGGGCGGGACGTGGTCCTCACCGAGTTCCTCGAGGAGGCCGTCCCCCGCTACTACCGGGAGGCCCTGCGCGAGCACGAGCTCGCGCCGATCGCCCAGCCCGACATCGACCTCGAGCAGCTCGAGGAGGGCAAGCCGTTCGTCTTCACGGCCACGGTGGAGATCCGGCCGCGCCTGCAGCTCACCGAGGCCGACTACAAGGGCATCCGGGTGGAGCGCCCCTCGACCCAGGTGAGCGAGGAGGAGGTCGAGCGGTTCCTCGACGCCCTCCGCGAGCGCTTCGCCGAGCTCGAGACCGTGCAGCGCCCGGCGGCCACCGGGGACTACGTCCTCATCGACCTGCGCGCGACGATCCACGACGAGGAGGTGCCCGAGGCCACGCGCTCGGACTTCCTCTACGAGGTGGGGGCCGGCGAGTTCACCGGGACCCTGGACGCGCAGCTCGTCGGGAAGCGGGCCGGCGAGATCCTCAAGTTCAACGCCACCCTGGACGACCGGTTCGGTGAGCGGGCCGGACAGGAGGTCACGTTCCAGGTGCTCCTCAAGGAGGTCAGGGGCAAGAAGCTGCCGGCGGCCGACGACGAGTTCGCCAAGACCGCCTCGGAGTTCGACACGATCGAGGAGCTCCGGGCGGCCCTGCGTGAGCAGCTCGCCGCCAACAAGGAGCGCGAGGCCGACGCGGAGGTCCGCGACCGGGTCCTGCGCGCCCTCGTCGAGGCCACCGAGGTCGACCTCCCCGAGACCCTCGTGGAGGAGGAGACCGAGCACCGGGTCCACCACGCTCGGGAGCGGGCGGAGCAGCTCGGCCTGCCCCTCGAGCGCCTGCTCGAGCTCCAGGGCACCGACGAGCTGCGCTTCCGGGCCGAGGCCCGAGAGCACGCCGTCCGCGCGATCAAGGCGGACCTGGTCCTGGAGGCCGTCGCTCGCGCCGAGGACATCCAGGTGACCGCCGAGGAGCTGGCGCAGGAGATCGGCCGCCTCGCCCAGGCGCTCGGACGCGACCCCAAGCAGGTGGCCGAGACCCTCGAGCAGGGCGGTCAGGTCGTAGCGCTGGCCGGTGATATCATCCGCTCGAAGGCGCTGGACGTGCTCGTGGAGCACGCCGAGATCGTCCCCGAGGACGGCGCCACGCAGGGCGGGTCGGCCGGCGAGGCGCCTGCCGATCCCCCGCACGACAACCCGGAGGCATGACCATGAAGGACTATCTCGTTCCCGTCGTCGTGGAGCAGACGAGCCGCGGGGAGCGCTCGTTCGACATCTACTCGCGGCTGCTGAAGGAGCGGATCGTGTTCCTCGGCACGCCGATCGACGATGCCGTGGGCAACCTCATCATGGCCCAGCTCCTGCACCTCGAGTCCGAGGACCCGGACAAGGACATCAGCCTGTACATCAACTCGCCGGGCGGCGACATCACGGCGCTGTTCGCGATCTACGACACGATGCAGTACATCAAGCCCGACGTGTCGACGATCGTGATGGGTCAGGCGGCCTCGGCCGCGGCGGTGCTGCTGCTCGCCGGCACGAAGGGCAAGCGGTACGCGCTCCCGCACTCGCGGGTGCTGCTGCACCAGCCGCACGGCGGCGCGCAGGGGCAGGCCGTGGACATCGAGATCCAGGCGCGCGAGATCATCCGCTACCGGAAGCTGCTCGACGAGATCATCGCGTTCCACACCGGCCAGCCGCTCGAGCGGGTGAGCAAGGACACCGACCGCGACTTCATCCTCACGGCCGAGGAGGCCGTCGAGTACGGGATCGTGGACGAGGTCATCACCTCCCGCAAGGTCAACCGCGAGCTCGCAGCGGCGGCCGCCGGCTCGTCGTAGTATCCGAGACCGGGCGGCCGGGATCGGCCCGGCCGCCCGAGCGGAAGGGGGCAGGCGCGGCAGATGGCGAGGATCGGCGAGTCGGACCTGCTGAAGTGCTCGTTCTGCGGGAAGAGCCAGAAGCAGGTGAAGAAGCTCATCGCGGGCCCCGGCGTGTACATCTGCGACGAGTGCATCGATCTCTGCAACGAGATCATCGAGGAGGAGCTCGCCGAGACCTCGGAGCTGCGGCTCGATGATCTGCCGAAGCCCGCGGAGATCTACGCCTTCCTCGACGAGTACGTCATCGGCCAGGAGCAGGCCAAGAAGGTCCTGTCGGTCGCCGTCTACAACCACTACAAGCGGATCCAGGTCGGGGCGAAGGACGACGACGTCGAGCTCCAGAAGTCCAACATCCTGATCCTCGGTCCGACGGGGTGCGGGAAGACGCTGCTCGCGCAGACCCTCGCGCGGCTGCTGAACGTGCCGTTCGCGATCGCCGACGCCACCGCCCTCACCGAGGCCGGGTACGTGGGGGAGGACGTCGAGAACATCCTCCTCAAGCTCATCCAGGCGGCCGACTACGACGTGAAGAAGGCCGAGACCGGGATCATCTACATCGACGAGGTCGACAAGATCGCGCGCAAGAGCGAGAACCCGTCGATCACGCGGGACGTCTCCGGCGAGGGGGTCCAGCAGGCGCTGCTGAAGATCCTCGAGGGCACGACCGCCTCGGTCCCGCCGCAGGGCGGCCGCAAGCACCCGCACCAGGAGTTCATCCAGATCGACACCACGAACATCCTGTTCATCTGCGGCGGCGCCTTCGCCGGCCTGGAGAAGATCGTCGAGTCCCGGATCGGCAGCCGCGGCGTCGGGTTCGGCGCGGACGTCCGCAAGGTCGAGGAGAAGGACCTCGGGGCGATCCTCAGCCAGGTGCTCCCCGAGGACCTGCTGAAGTACGGGCTCATCCCCGAGTTCGTCGGGCGGCTGCCGGTCATCACCCACGTCCACAACCTGGACAAGCAGGCGCTCGTCGACATCCTGACCAAGCCGAAGAACGCGCTCGTGAAGCAGTACAAGCGCTTCTTCGAGTTCGACGGGGTCGAGCTCGAGTTCACCGAGGACGCCCTGTCCTCCATCGCCGACCAGGCGATCCTGCGCGGCACCGGCGCGCGGGGCCTGCGGGCGATCATGGAGGAGGTCCTCCTGAACGTGATGTACGAGCTGCCCTCGCGCCGGGACGTCACGAAGTGCCTCATCGACCGGGACGTCGTGCTCACGGGCGTGAACCCCACGCTCGTCCCGGTGAAGGAGCCCCGCAAGCGCGCCGAGCGGCAGGAGCGCACCGCCTAGCCGGCGCTCGCTCGGCCTCGCAGCTGTGCCAGGCGACGGAGCTCGATCCGTGCCCCCGCCGCCTCCAGATCCGGCGCGGCTGCCTCGAGCCTCGCGAGGGCCTCGCCGATCCGGCCGAGCCCCAGCAGGGCCTCGGCGAGGTCGAGCTCGGTCCGGGCCCGCTCCCACCGCGCTTCGAGCCCGTCGAACCCGTCGCGGGCGCCACGGAGCAGATCCAGCGCACGCTCGCGGTCGCCGGCGGCGAGTGCCGCCCGGCCCTCGAGCCGGTCGAGGTGGACCGGGAGGGCGAGGAGCCCGGCCTCCGACGCGTACGTCCGCGCCCGCGCGAGGAGCGCCGGCACATCGTCCCACCGCTCGGCAAGGGCGAGGATCTCCGCCGCGACCTGCTCCTGGAACGGCTGAACGACCCGATGGCGGACGAGCTCGCCGTCAGCGAGAGCGTCGAGCGCTCCGGCGAGGTCGCCCCCGCGCGCACGCAGCCACGCCAGCCAGTACGACGCGATCACCGAGCCGCTGTGGACGGTGCCGCGGATCCGCTCGAGCGAGCGCATCAGGGCGGCGTCCGGCTCCTCGCGCGCGGCCCGCACGAAGGCCGCCGCGCCGACGATCCCCGCCATGAAGTACGGCGGGTCGTCGAGGCGCTCGCGGAGCAGCTCGGCCGCCTCGTCGAACAGCTCGAGCACGCCGTCCCAGTTCCCCATCTGGAAGCGGCTGAACGCCGCCCAGTTCAGGATGTGGGCCCGGACGCCCTCGGCGGAGTCTCCGGCCCGCGCCCAACCCTGCATCCCGTAGCCCTCGGACCTTGGGTACCGCCCGAGCATGCAGCTCTCCCACGCGGCCATCCCGTAGATGTCCGCGAGCTCCCACGGGTCGTCGATCCGGTCGGCGAGCGAGAGACGCCGCTCGACGACCGGCTGCGCCGGCCCGTACAGGCCCATCGCGACGAGCGACGAGCTCGCCCCGTCGAGCGCCGCCGAGGCCAGGTCGGCACGGCCAAGGCGCAGGGCGATCTCCGCGGCGCGCTCGCCGGCGGCGCTCGCGACCTCGACGGCGCCGAGGGTCGGCTCGTGGGTCAGGCCGAACCCGAACGGCTCGAATGCCCGCGCGGTGAGCAGCCGGACGCCCTCGATGGTCTCCTCGTCGTCGAGATGGTCCGCGCCGACCTGGAGGTAGTGCCGGACGACCTCCGGCTCGGGGAACCGCTTCATCGAGCCCGGCCACCGCAGCGGGCTCTCGAGCGCCCGGGCGCAGGCTGCGACGATCCCGAGTCGATCCTCCGGGAGGTGAGCCAGGCGCAGGTCCACGGCCTCGCGGAACGTCTGCCACGCTCGCTCCCCCTGGTAGTCCAAGAGCGAGATCGACCCCAGCTCCTCGAGCGCCTCGACCCGCTCGGCCGGGCCGTCGGCGAGCTCGAGCGCGCGCTCGGCGCTCGAGGTCGCCTTCGCGACCGCGAAGCGGCTACGCGCCTCGCGCGCGACGTCCATGAGGGCGGCGAACGCGCGGATGCGGAGCTCGGGCGCGGACGGCTCGTCGACCTCGCGCGCCGCCCGGTAAGCCTCGAGGTAGTGGTAGGCGAGCAGCTCGCCGAACTCGCGGCTGCGGGCTCCGGCGGTGTCCTCGATCCATCGCGCGACCGAGGCGTGGGCCGGCCCCCGCTCGCGCCGGGGAAGGCTCTCGTAGGCGACGTCGCGGGTGAGCACGTGCTTGAAGATGAACTCTGGCTCGCCGGCGACCGACGAGCCGAGGCGCGACCGGACGAGCTCGCGGGCCTCGAGGCGTTCGAGCGTGTCTCGGATCCGCTCGCCGTCGCCGTTCAGCAGTCGGCGGACGGGGCCCGGCCAGAACACGCGCCCCACGACCGCCGCGCGCTGGAGCGCGCGCTTCTCGTCGGGATGGAGCAGGTCGATGCGCGCCGCGAGCACGGCCTGGACGGTGTCGGGGATCTCGACCTCGCCGATCGTCGCCGCCGCCCGCCACCGGTCGCCGACGCGCTCGAGCTGCCCTCGGTCGATGAGGTGACGGACGATCTCCTCGAGGAAGAACGGGTTGCCCTCGGCGCGCTCGAGGATCCGGTCGTGGACCCGGGCCGGCAGATCGGCGACCGCGAGGAGCTCGGCGATGAGCCGGTGGGACTGCCGGGGCGAGAGCGGCTCGAGGGAGATCGCGGAGTGGTTCCGCCGACCGAACCGGAGACGTCTGCGAAGAGCACGGTGACGACCCGGCGCTCCACTCCGGCGGGCATGGGTTCGGGGTCGGCGATCCGCGCTCCGCACGAGGGGCAGAAGCGCGCTCCTTCGGGCGTGACGGCCCCGCAGGTCGCGCACGAGCGGACGAGCGAAGCCCCGCACGACGCGCAGAAACGCGCCTCCTCGGCGATCGCGCTTCCGCAGCTCGGACAGGCCCCCACCTGCGGCAAGTCTACGCTCTCGCCCCGGCGGCCATCTCGTAGACTCGCGCGCATGGTGGAGCACGTCTCGGGCGAGATGCCCGCCCAGTACGATCCGGCGGCCGCCGAGCGCCGCTGGTACCCCTGGTGGGTCGAGCGCGGGTACTTCCACGCACAGGCGCCGACCGACCGGAGGCCCTACTGCATCGTGCTGCCGCCCCCGAACGTCACGGGGCGGCTCCACATCGGCCACGCCCTCGACCACACGATCCAGGACGTCCTGATCCGTCGGGCCCGGATGCTCGGCTACGAGACGCTGTGGCTGCCGGGGACCGATCACGCGGGCATCGCGACCCAGGTCGTCGTCGAGCGCGAGCTCCGCAAGGAGGGGATCGAGCGGCGCGAGCTCGGCCGGGAGGCCTTCGTCGAGCGGGTGTGGGCCTGGAAGGAGAAGTACGGGGGCGAGATCGTCGAGCAGATGAAGGCCCTCGGCAACTCCTGCGACTGGGACCGTCTGCGCTTCACGATGGACGAGGGGCTCTCGCGCGCCGTCCGGGTCGCGTTCGTGCGGATGTACGAGGACGGGCTGATCTACCGGGGCGAGCGCCTGGTCAACTGGTGCCCGACCGACCAGACCGCGCTCTCGGACTCGGAGGTCGAGCACATCGAGGTCGAGGGCGAGCTCGTCACGTTCCGCTACCCGCTCGCCGACGGCTCCGGGCACATCGAGGTCGCCACCACCCGCCTGGAGACGATGCTCGGGGACACCGGGATCGCGGTCCACCCCGACGACGAGCGCTACCGCGGGCTCGTCGGCAGGACGGTGCGCCACCCCTTCGACGGGCGCGAGATCCCGGTCGTGGCCGACCCCGCGGTGGACCCCGCCTTCGGCACCGGCGCGGTGAAGGTGACGCCCGCCCACGACCCGACCGACTTCGAGATCGCGCAGCGCACCGGCCTGCCGCTGCGGAACATCCTGAACGCCGACGCGACGATGGCCGACGTCGTGCCCGAGGAGTTCCGCGGCCTCGACCGCTACTCGGCCCGGACGCGCGTGCGCGAGCGCCTGCGCGAGCTCGGCCTGCTCGTGAAGGAGGAGCGGCCGTACCCGCACGCGGTCGGCCACTGCTACCGCTGCCACAGCGAGATCGAGCCGTGGCTCTCGGGCAAGCAGTGGTTCGTCGCGGTGGAGCGCCTGAAGGAGCCGGCCCGGCAGGCCGCGCGCGAGGGGCGGGTGCGGTTCGTCCCCGAGCGGTGGGCCCGCAACTACGACGAGTGGCTCGCCGGCCTGCGCGACTGGAACATCTCGCGGCAGCTCTGGTGGGGCCACCGCATCCCCGTGTGGTACTGCGCCGAGGGGCACGAGTTCGCGGCGACCGAGGATCCGAGCGCCTGCGCGGTCTGCGGCAGCGCCGAGATCGAGCAGGACCCCGACGTGCTCGACACCTGGTTCTCCTCGCAGCTGTGGCCGTTCTCGACGCTCGGCTGGCCCGAGGACACGGAGGACCTGCGCACGTTCTACCCGACGACGGTCCTCGTCACCGGCTACGAGATCCTCTACCTGTGGGTCGCCCGCATGATCATGTCGGGCCTGTACCTCGTCGGGGACGTCCCCTTCCGCGACGTGCTCATCCACGGGCTCGTGCGCGACGCGCGGGGGCGCAAGATGAGCAAGTCGCTCGGCAACGTCATCGACCCCCTCGACATGGTGGAGCGCTACGGGGCCGACGCGCTGCGGTACGCGCTCGCGCGGATGGCCTCGCCCGATCAGCAGAACCTGCCGCTGTCGGAGGAGGCCATCGAGGCGGGGCGCAACTTCGCGAACAAGATCTGGAACGCGGCGCGTCTGATCCTCCGCGCGTTCCCCGGCGGGGTCCCGGCGCTGCCGCCCGTCGAGCGCCTCACCGCGACCGAACGCTGGCTGCTCTGGCGCTACCGGACCTGCGCGGTCGAGGTGAGCCGGGCGCTCGAGGAGTACCGGATCTCGGACGCCGCGGTGGCGATCCACCGCTTCATCTGGTCCGAGCTCTGCGACTGGGCGCTGGAGATGGAGAAGGAGCGCCTGTACGAGGGCGGGGAGCAGGCGCGCGCCGACGCGGCGAACGTCCTCGCCTGGGTGCTCGAGCGCACGCTGCGGCTCCTGCACCCGATCATGCCGTTCGTGACCGAGGAGATCTGGCAGCGCCTCGGGGTGGGGGAGTCGATCGTGGTCGCGCCCTGGCCCGATGTGGCCGAGCTCGAGGGCCTGGCCGAGGACTTCGAACGCGAGACGGCCGAGGCCTTCGCCTACGTGCAGGAGCTCGTCTCGGCGGTGCGGCGCTTCCGCGCCGACCACCGGATCGCGCCGAGGGCCGAGCTCGAGCTGCGGATCGTCGAGCGGGACGGCGAGCTGCGCGGGCTCGTCGAGCCGTTCCGGGCCGAGATCGGCCGGCTCGCGGGGGTCTCGAGCGTCGCCTTCGTGGACGCGAGCGCGGATGCGGCCGGCAGCGCGCGGCTGCTCGTCGCCGGGCGGCCGGTGCTCGTGCCGGTCGGCGACCTGTTCGACGTCCGGGCCGAGCGCGAGCGGCTCGGGGCGGCCCTCGCCCGGACCGAGGCCGACGCGGAGCGGGTGCGGGCCAAGCTCGCGAGCCCCGGTTTCTCGACCAAGGCGCCGGCGGAGGTCGTGGAGAAGGAGCGCGGGAAGCTCGAGCGGCTCGAGCGCGAGATCGCCGCGCTGCGGGAGCAGCTCGAGCAGCTCGCCGGCGGCGCCTGAGATGCGCTTCGACGAGGTCCTCGCCGAGCTCGACGGCCGGCAGCCCGAGCACATGCCGGAGCCGGACCTCGAGCGGATCCGCGCGCTCGCGACGCTGCTCGACGACCCCCAGCGCGCCTACCCGACCATCCACGTGACCGGCACGAACGGCAAGACGACGACGGCGCGTCTCGCGGCCGCCCTCGCGTGCGAGCACGGGCTCACCACCGGCCTATACACCTCGCCCCACCTGCGCTCGGTGACCGAGCGGTTCCTCGTCTGCGGGGAGGAGATCTCCGAGGAGGAGCTCGCCGCCGAGTACGAGCACCTGCTGCCGTTCCTGCGCCTGGTGGACGAGCGCGTGGGGCGGGTCACGTACTTCGAGGCGCTTACCGCGCTCGCGTTCCTGTGGTTCGCCGACAAGCCGGTCGCGCTCGGCGTGTTCGAGGTCGGCATGGGCGGCACGTGGGACGCGACGAACCTCGTCGAGGGCGACGTGGCCGTCATCTGTCCCGTGGGCCTGGATCACCCCGAGCTCGGCTCGACCGTGGAGGAGGTCGCCGGCGAGAAGGCCGGGATCATCAAGCCGGGGAAGGTGGCGGTGGTGCGGGAGCAGCTGCCGGAGGCGCTCCGGGTGCTCGAGGCCCGATGCGCCGAGGTCGGCGCGCGGATGGTGCTCGAGGGGCGGGACTTCTCCCTCGCCGCCCGCACCCCGGCCGTCGGCGGCCAGGTGCTCACGATCGAAGGCCACCGCGGCCGGTACGAGGACGTGCTGCTGCCGATCTTCGGCGAGCACGCGGCGCGGAACGCGGCCGCGGCGGTCGTCGCGCTCGAGGAGCTGCTCGAGCGGCCCCTGGGGGAGGAGGTCGTGCGGCGGGCGCTCGGGGCGGCGACCTCGCCCGGGCGTCTGGAGGTCGTCGCGCGCCGCCCGCTCGTCGTGCTCGACGGCGCGCACAACCCGGCCGCGGCGGAGGCGCTCGCGGCGGCCCTCCCCGAGGCGTTCGCGTGGGACCGGCTGCACCTCGTCATCGGGGTCTTCTCGAACAAGGACCTCGGGGGCATCGCCGACCGGCTGGCGCCGCTCGCCGACCGCGTGTACGCGTGCCGGACGGAGAGCGTGCGCGCGCGGCCCGCGGAGGAGGTGGCCGCGGCGTTCACCGTGCGAGGCGTTGCGGCGCAGGACTTCCCGAGCGTCGCGGAGGCCCTGCGCGCGGCGCGCGAGGCGGCCGCGGAGACCGATCTCGTGCTCGTGACGGGCTCTCTGTACACTGTCGCGGACGCCCGCCGCCTGGAGGAACCCAGAGGATGACATCGTCGACCCTGCTCATCGTCAAGCCCGACGGCGTCCGCCGCGGCCTCATCGGGGAGGTGCTGCGCCGCGTGGAGGCCAAGGGTCTGCGCATCACGGCGCTGCGGATGATGACCATCGACCGCGAGCTCGCCGAGCGGCACTACGCCGAGCACCGGGAGAAGCCGTTCTTCGAGGACCTCGTCGCGTTCATCACCTCGGGGCCGGTCGTCGTCGCGCGCCTGGAGGGCGAGCGGGCCGTCGAGGTCCTGCGGACGATGATGGGCCCCACCGATCCCGCGACCGCGCCGCCCGGGACCATCCGGGGGGACTTCGGCCTGGAGATCACCGAGAACCTCGTCCACGGCAGCGACTCGGCGGCCTCGGCGGAGCGGGAGCTCGCGCTGTTCTTCGGCTGAGCCGCGATGGCCGAGCTCGACCGGGCCGTCCGGCGGATCGAGGCCTTCTGCGACCGGCACGTCGAGCGGTTCGACACGCCCGGCCTCGCGCTCGCGCTGACCGACCGCGACGCCACCATCGCCGTGCTGCACCGGGGCTTCGCGAACCTCGACGCCCAGGAGCCCGTCGGCGAGCGCCACCGCTTCCAGATCGGCTCGATCTCCAAGGGCTTCACCGCGATGGCGCTCCTGCAGGAGCACGAGGCCGGCAGGCTCGCGCTCGACGCGCCGGTGACCGAGTACCTGCCGTGGTTCGCCGTGCGGGCGCCGCTCGGCGAGATCACCGTGCACCACCTGCTCTCGCACACCGCCGGGATCGTCTGCGGGATGGACGCGACCGGCGAGGCGACCCACGAGGTCTGGCTGCTGCGGGAGACGCCGGCGGGCTGGCCGCCGGGGGAGCGGTTCCGGTACTCGAACGTCGGGTACAAGGCGCTCGGGCTCGTGCTCGAGGCCGTGACCGGGCGGCGCTGGTGGGAGGTCGTGCGCGAGCGGGTCATGGAGCCGATCGGGATGGGCGAGGTCGACGTGATCATCACCGACGCCGTCCGCGAGCGCCTGGCCGTCGGGTACGCCTCGCCCTTCGGCGACCGCCCCTGGCTGCCGCGGCACGGGTTCGCGCCGTCCCCCTGGTTCGAGAGCGCGACGGCCGACGGGACGATCTGCGCGACCGCCGACGAGCTCGCCCGCTACGCGCGGCTGCTGCTGCACGGCGGCCGCGGCGTGCTCAGCCCCGAGGGCTTCGAGCGCATGACGACCCCCTTCGCGGAGGATCCGGAGGCGCCCGGCGAGGTCTACGGCTACGGCCTGAAGTGGGTCCGCGGCGAGCGCGACCTGCTCGGCCACTCCGGCGGGATGATCGGCTTCACCGCGTACCTGCTCGTGGACCCGCGCGCCGGGGTCGGCGCCGTGGCGCTCATGAACTCGGGCTTCGGCAAGCGCCTGGAGCTCGTGCGGTTCGCGCTCGCGTGCCTCGCTGCGGCTCGCGAGGGCGAGCCGCTCCCGCCGGTCCCCGAGCCCGAGCCGCGCGAGCGCGTGCCGGGGGCCGAGGCGCTCGCCGGGCGCTTCGCCGACGAGCGGGGCGAGCTCGAGCTCCGCGCGGAGGGGGAGCGCCTGATCCTCATCGAGGACGGCGACCCCGCGGTGCTCGTGCCGCTCGGGCCGGACCGGTTCGCCGTGGACGACCCGGCCCGCGAGCGCTCCGCCCTGCAGGTCGTCCGCGAGAGCGGCCGCACCGTGGAGCTCCGCTGGGGGCCGCGGTGGCTGCGCGCGCCGGGGCGACCCGAGGGCGAGGGCGAGGAGCCCTCGCCCGAGCACCGCGCGCTCACCGGCCGGTACCGCAGCTGGAACCCGTGGGCCCCGGGGTTCGAGGTGTTCGCCCGCCGGGACGGGCTGTGGCTCGAGATGCTCGGGAGCTCGGCCGACGTCGCCGACGTGCAGCCGCTCGTGCCGCTCCCGGACGGGTCCTTCGCGGTCGGTCCGCCGCCCACGCCCAGCCGGATCTCCTTCGACACCGAGATCGGCGGGCGTCCGACCCGGGCGTGGCTCGAGGGCGCGCCGTTCTACCGCTCGGACGTGCCGTAAGGGTCTCGGGCGCTCGAGAGGCGCAGAGCGCCCGGAAGGCGCAGAGCGCCCGGAAGGCTCAGAGCGCCCGGAACGCCACGCAGGCGTTCTGGCCGCCGAACCCGAACGAGTTCGACAGCGCGAGACGCACCCGCAGCTCGCGCGCCTCGTTCGGCACGTAGTCGAGGTCGCACTCGGGGTCGGGGTGCTCGTAGTGGATCGTCGGGGGCACGACCCCGTTCGCGATCGCGAGCGCGCACGCGGCTCCCTCCACGGCGCCGGCGGCGCCGAGCATGTGCCCGGTCATCGACTTCGTCGAGGAGACGGCGACCCGGCGGGCGTGGTCGCCGAGGACCGCCTTGATCGCCACGGTCTCGGAGGCGTCGTTCAGCGGGGTCGAGGTGCCGTGGGCGTTCACGTAGGTGACCGCGCTCGGATCCTCGCCGGCGTCCTCGAGCGCCCGCCGCATCGCGAGCGCCGCGCCCGAGCCCTTCGGGTCCGGCGCGGTGATGTGGTAGGCGTCGGCGCTCGCGCCGTAGCCCGCGACCTCGCAGTAGATCCGCGCGCCGCGGGCGCGGGCGTGCTCCTCCGCCTCGAGGACGAGCGCGCACGCCCCCTCGGAGAGCACGAAGCCGTCGCGCTCCGCGTCGAACGGGCGCGAGGCGGTCTCGGGGTCGGGGTTCCTCGTGAGGGCCGTCATCTGCGCGAAGGCGGCGACGGTGAGGGGCAGGGTCGCCGACTCGGATCCGCCGGCGATGCACAGGTCTACGTAGCCGTCGCGGATCAGCCGCATCGCCTCGCCGAGCGCGTGGTTCGAGGAGGCGCACGCCGAGATCGTGCACAGGTTCGGGCCGGTGAAGCCGTAGAGCATCGCGATGTGCCCGGCCGGGGCGTTGGCCATGAGCATCGGCACCATGAACGGCGAGATCCGTCCCGCGCCCCGCTCCAGCATCACCGAGTGCTGCGTGAGGAGCGTCTCGACGCCGCCGATGCCGGTGGCGAAGACGACGCCTGCCCGCTCGGCGGCGGGCTCGGGGTGCCCCGCATCCTCCATCGCGAGCTTCGCAGCGGCGAGCGCGAACTGGGTGAAGCGGTCGGTCCGGCGCGCCTCCTTGGGGTCGAGCCACGCCGAGGGGTCGAAGTCGGGAACCTCACCGGCGAGCGTGACCGGCAGGTCCTCGGTGGCGAACCGGGTGATCTTCCGGATGCCGTTGCGGCCGCCGGTCAGGCCCTCCCAGAAGGCGTCCACGCCGGTGCCGACCGGCGTGACCGGGCCGATCCCCGTGACGACGACCCGCCTGCCCACGGAACCAGGACCCGCCACGGGCTCAGGAGATGCCGAGCTTCTGCGCGACGAGCGCGACCGCCTGACCCACCGTCTTCACGTTCTCCATCTCCTCCTCGGGGATCTCGATGTTCCACTCCTCCTCGAGGGCGAGGACGGCCTCGACGAGGTCGAGGGAGTCGGCGTTCAGGTCCTCGGCGAAGCGGGCGTCGGGCACGACCTGGGACTCGTCGACCGCGAGCTGCTCGGCGAGCACCTTGCGGACCCGCGCCTCGATCTCTGCCTTGTCCATGGATCCTCCTTGGCTTCGGGGTTCGGTCGCACCATGCTAGGGGCTCCGGGCGTGGGCGACCAGCCCGGCGATCAGGCGGTGAGCCCGCCGTCCACGGGGATCACCGCGCCGTTCACGTAGCTCGCCTCCTCGGACATGAGGAAGCGCACGACCGCCGCCACCTCCTCGAGCCGGGCGGTGCGCCCGATCGGGGTCCAGTCCAGGTAGTAGGCGCGTGCCTCCTCGGTGAGGTGCGCGGTCATCTCGGTGTCCAGGAGGCCCGGGCAGACCGCGTTCACGGTGATCCCCTTGCCCCCGACCTCGCGGGCGAGGGACTTCGTGAAGCCGACGAGCGCGCTCTTGGAGGCCGCGTAGGCGGTCTGGCCGGCGTTCCCGCGCAGCGCGACGGCCGAGGAGAGGTTCACGATCCGGCCCCAGCGCGCGCGCAGCATCGTGCGCAGGGCCGCCTGGGTCGCGAGGAACGCCCCGCGCACGTTCGTGTCCATCGTCCGGTCGTACAGCTCCATCGGGTAGCGCAGCAGCAGCCCGTCCTGGCTGAAGCCGGCGTTGTTCACGAGGCCGGTCACGGGCCCGAGGGTCTCGACCACCCGCGCGAACGCCTCGCGCACCGAGCCCTCGTCGAGGGCGTCGAGCGGCACGACGGCGCCGACGCCGCCGGCCCGCTCGATCGCGTCGAGCGTCTCCTTGGCGTCGGCCTCGTTCGTGCGGTAGCCGACGGCCACGCGCCACCCGGCCGCCGCGAGCGCCTCGGCGCACGCGCGGCCGATCCCGCGCGAGCCTCCGGTGACGACGGCGACCTTGCTCGGCTCGGTCATGGGCTCGGGTGCGTCCATCGGATCAGGGTGGCCCCCCAGGCGAGGCCGGCGCCGAAGGAGGTGAGCAGGACCAGGTCGCCCGGCCGAACGCGGCCGGCGCGGTACGCGCGGTCGAGCGCGATCGGGATCGAGGCCGCCGAGGTGTTGCCGACCTCCGCGACGTCCACGATCGCCCGGTCGGGCCCGATCCCGAGGCGCTCGGCCACGGCGACCATGATGCGGGCGTTCGCCTGGTGGGGGATGAGCACGTCCACGTCCTGCGGGGTGTACCCGGCCTTGTCGAGCAGCTCGCGGCAGGCGCTCGCCATCTCGACGACGGCTCGCTTGAAGACCTCCCGGCCGGCCGGCATGCGGATCGCGTGGTCCCGGGCGGCGACGGTCTCGGGCGAGGCCGGTCGGGCCGAGCCCCCGGCGGGGATGATGAGGATCTCGGCCGCGGTCCCGTCGGCCCCGAGCACCGAGCCGATGATGCCGGGGACCTCCGACGGGCGGAGCACGACCGCGCCGGCGCCGTCGCCGAACAGCACGCACGTGCTGCGGTCGGAGAAGTCCATCACGCGCGAGAGCACCTCGGCGCCGATCACGAGCACGGTCTCGGCGGCACCGGAGCCGATGAAGGCGGCGCCCGTCGACAGCGCGTAGGAGAAGCCGGCGCAGGCCGCGTTCACGTCGAAGGCGGGGCAGGACAGCCCGAGCTTGCGCTGCACCCAGACGGCGGTGGCGGGGATCGGGGTGTCGGGGGTGAGCGTGGCGCAGACGATGAGGTCGACCTGCTCGGGCGCGACGCCCGCGTCCTCGAGCGCGCGGCGCACGGCGGCGACCGCGAGGTCCGAGGTGGCCTCGTCCTCGGCCGCGAAGCGGCGCTCGGCGATGCCGGTGCGCTCGCGGATCCACTCGTCGCTGGTCTCGACGAGACGCTCGAACCAGGCGTTCGGCACGACCCGCTCGGGCAGGTGCGAGCCGACCCCGGCGATGGTGGCGTGGCGCCCCGCGGTCACAGGTCCCCTCCTCGGCATCCCGGTGGACGTCTGAGGATAGCGCTCGACCGGCGCCGATGCCCGGTGGGCGCCCACGGTCGTTCAGGCGCCACGCGCGAAGGCTGCGGCGGTATCGGGGGAGCCGACGGCCACCGCCCGAGCGCCGGGGACGATGCGCTTGGCGAGCCGGGTCAGGACGTCGCCGGGCCCGGCCTCGACGAAGGTGTCGGCCCCGGCGGCGGCGAGGGCCTCCACGCAGCGGCTCCATCGGACCGGCGAGACCACCTGACGCTTGAGGAGGTCCCGGAGCTCCTCGGGGTCGGTCGTGAGCTCGCCGGTCACGTTCTCGGCGATCGGGAAGCCGGGCGCGCGGAAGGTGACCCGGTCGAGCACCTCGGCGAGGGGCCGGACGGCCGGCTCCATGAGCGGGGAGTGGAAGGCGCCGGCGACCTTCAGGCGGACCGCGCGGATCCGTCGCTCGGCCGCGAGCGCCTCGGCACGCTCCACCGCCTCGACGGAGCCGGAGAGGACGACCTGCTGCGGCGAGTTCTCGTTCGCGACGACGAGGACGTCCTCGCCGCGGGCGAGCTCGCAGAGCTCGGCCGCCTGCTGGGGCCCGACGCCGAGGAGCGCGCACATCGCGCCGGGGCGCGCCGCGCCGGCCTCGGCCATCGCGCGGCCGCGGACGATCACGACCTCCAGGGCGTCCTCGAGCTCGAGCGCGCCGGCCGCGACGAGCGCGGTGAGCTCGCCGAGCGAGTGGCCGGCGGCGCCGAGGGGGGCGCATCCCTCGGCCTCCAGCGCCCGGAAGGCCGCAACCCCGCAGGCGAGGAGCGCGGGCTGGACGAAGTCGGTGCGCGCGAGCGCCTCCTCGTCCCGGCAACCCTCGACCACGTCCCGGCCGAGCGCCGCCGAGGCTCGCTCGAGCACCCGTCGCCCCATCTCGTGCCCGGTCCAGGGGTCGGCCATGCCCGGGAACTGCGACCCCTGCCCGGGGAACACCACCGCGATGCCACGTCTGTCCACACCCACCCCCTTCGCTCGGCGCCTGCACCGACCGTCACACCGTACCTCAGCTGCGGGTCCATCCTCATGATGAGCCGGCCGTCGGAGCCGGCTCGGAGCCTGTGGTCGAGGGTTCGGTACGGATGTCGATGTCGAGACTTGAGGGTGCTCTCAACGCACAGTCGAGGGTTGCCAGGCTCCGCCGGGTCGGGTAGAAAGGCCGAGAACCGATGGCCGAGAGGGTGCGTCGCGGACTTCCCCGTTCCCCCGCCGAACGCCGCGCGGGCGGCGAGGGGATCCTCGGGTTCCTGGGTCAGGACATGGCGGTCGACCTGGGAACCGCGAACACGCTCGTCTACGTTCGGCGGCACGGCATCGTCCTGAACGAGCCCTCGGTGGTCGCGATCAACACGCTCACCGGCGCCATCCTCGCGGTCGGCAACGAGGCGAAGCGGATGATCGGCCGGACGCCCTCGCACATCCAGGCGGTCCGCCCGCTGAAGGACGGCGTCATCGCCGACTTCGACGTGACCGAGAAGATGCTCCGGTACTTCATCCAGCGGGTGCACAAGCGTCGGCTGCTCGCGAAGCCCCGGGTGGTGATCTGCGTCCCGAGCGGCATCACCGGGGTCGAGCAGCGGGCGGTCGAGGAGGCGGCGATCGCGGCCGGGGCGCGCCGCGCGTACATCATCGAGGAGCCGATGGCCGCGGCGATCGGCGCGGGCCTGCCGATCCACGAGCCGGCCGGGAACATGATCGTGGACATCGGCGGCGGCACGACCGAGGTGGCCGTGATCTCGCTCGGCGGCATCGTGACCTCCACCTCGCTGCGCGTGGGCGGCGACGAGCTCGACGAGGCGATCATCAACTACGTGAAGAAGGAGTACTCGCTCCTGCTCGGCGAGCGGACCGCCGAGGCGATCAAGCTCGCGATCGCGTCGGTGTACCCGATGCAGGAGGAGCTCGTCGCCGAGATCCCCGGCCGGGACCTGGTCTCGGGGCTGCCGAAGACGATCCAGATCACCGACGGCGAGATCCGCCAGGCCATCGAGGAGCCGGTCACCGCGATCATCGACAGCGTCAAGGCGACCCTGGACCGCACGCCGCCGGAGCTCGCCGGCGACATCATGCACCGTGGGATCGTCCTGACGGGCGGCGGGGCGCTGCTGCGAGGCCTCGACAAGCGGCTGCGGCACGAGACCGGCATGCCGGTCCGCATCGCCGAGAACCCTCTGTCCTCGGTGGCGATCGGCTCCGGGAAGTGCCTCGAGGAGTTCGAGGTCCTCCAGCGGGTCCTGGTGAGCCCGTCGAGAAGGTAGGGCCGCCGTGGCCCTGCCCTCGAGGACCCGCAGCGCGCGGCTCCTCGTCCTGATGCTCGTGTCGGCCTCCCTCGTCACCATCACCGTCGACTACCGGCAGGGGCCCCACGGCCCCCTCGCGGCGGCCGGGGACGCCGCCCTCGCCGCGATCAGCCCGCTCCAGGACGCGGTGTCCAAGGTGACGAAGCCGATAGGGAACTACGTCTCGACGCTCGTGCGGCTGCCGTCGATCCGGGCCGAGAACGAGGCGCTGCGGGCGCGCGTGGCCGAGCTCGAGGCACAGGTCGCGACGAGCGCCGACCTCGCCGCCCGGGTGAGCCAGCTCGAGGCCCTCCTCGGCCTGCGCGAGGAGCTCGGGGCGCTGCGGACGGTCGGCGCGCAGGTGATCGCGAACAGCGTCTCGAACCTGGAGTGGACGATCACGATCGACAAGGGCTCGAGCGACGGTGTCGGCGTGGACATGCCGGTGATCGCCCCCGCCGGCCTGGTGGGGCACGTGGTCCGCGTCGCACCCGACTCGGCGATCGTCCGCCTCATCATCGATCCGGACTCCGCGGTCGCCGCCCGGCTGGACGTCTCGCGAGCGACCGGGCTGCTGGAGGGGCAGGGGCAGCGGGACCTGCGGATGCGCCTGGTGGATCCCGCGACCGAGGTGCAGCCCGGCGAGCGCGTCGTGACGGCCGGCTACCGGATCCCGGGGGTCGGCGGCGGCCTGTACCCGCCGGGGATCCTCATCGGCTCCGTCTCCCACGTGCTCGCCGGCGAGGCCGAACTCGAGAAGTTCGTGACGGTCCGGCCGGCCGTCGACTTCTCCGCGCTCGACATGGTGCTCGTGGTCCTCTCGGATGGGTCGGGATAGCCTGGGCCGTGCGACGTACCCTGCTGCTCGCCGCCGTCATCGTGACGTCCCTCCTGCTCCAGACGACCGTCTTCGCCGACCTCCGGCTGCTCGGCGCCCGTCCCGAGCTCCTGTACCTCGTCACGATCGTCTTCGCGTTCCTCGACGGGCCCTCGGCGGGGGCCGTGACCGGGTTCGCCTCCGGGATGGCCGAGGACTTCCTGCTCGACCAACCGAAGGGCATCACCGCGCTCACGCTCACGCTCCTCGGGTACGTCGTCGGGCTGCTCCGCCAGTACGTGGTGAGCCCCTCGCCGCTGTTCCCGGTCGGGCTCGTCGCCGGCGGGACGTTCGCCGGGGTCCTCTTCTACGGGGTGGTCTCGTTCCTGCTCGGGCAGCTCGCGGTCTCGGTCCCGTACCTCGTGCGCGTGGCGGCCCTCTCGGCCGTCTACAACGCCATCCTCACGCCGCTGCTGTTCCCGGTGCTCCGTCGGGCCGTCGAGGCCTCCCGCGCGCAGAAGGTGGTCCGGTGGTGAGGCTGCCGTGACCGACCTGCGAACCTCCGGCCGCCTGCGGGTCCTCGCCGGGCTCGTCGCGCTCATGTTCGCGGCGCTCACGACCCGGCTGTGGTTCCTGCAGGTGCTCGCGGCCGAGCAGTACCGGCGGGAGGCCGCCGCCAACGCGGTCCGGCTCGTCGATGTGCCGGCGCGACGGGGTCGCATCCTCGACGCGCACGGCCGCGTCCTCGTCGGCAACCGTCCGAGCCTGGTGGTGACGATGAACCGGCAGGAGGCGGGGAACCGCACCGAGGAGGTCCTCGCGCGCCTGTCCGAGCTGCTGCACGTGCCGGCCTCCGAGCTCGGGGCCCGCCTGGACGATCCCCGCTACTACGCGTTCAGCCCGGTCCCGCTCGCGATAGACATCCCGCGCCGCGTGTACTTCTACCTCGCCGAGCACGCCGACGAGTTCCCCGGCGTGGAGGTGGTCGAGCGCCCGGTGCGGACCTATCCGGAGGGGACGCTCGCGGCCCACGTGCTCGGCTACCTACGCGAGATCAGCGCCGACAAGCTCGAGGACCCACGCTTCGCCGACTACGATCCGGGGGACCTCATCGGCGTGGCCGGCGTCGAGGCCGTCTACGAGTTCCAGCTCGCGGGCGAGGACGGGGTCGTGAAGTACCGCGTGGACTCCACCGGACGGAACCTCGGCGAGGTCGGCGAGCGGCCGCCGGTGCCCGGCAACGACGTGCAGCTCACGCTCGATCTGCGGATCCAGCGGCTCGCGGAGGAGAGCCTCCGAGCGGGCATGGAGGCCGCCCGCTCGATCTTCGACCCCAACACCGGCACGCACCTGCGCGCGAACGCGGGGGCCGTGATCGTGCTCGACCCCCGAACCGGTGCGGTGGAGGCGATGGCCTCCTCGCCGACGTACGACCCGAGCCTGTTCACCCGCCCCCTGACGCAGCAGGAGTACGAGCGCCGTTTCAACACGGCCAACACGGGGTACCCGCTCATCAACCGGGCGATCCAGGGCGAGTACGCGCCGGGGTCGACGTACAAGCCGTGGGTCGCGCTCTCGGCGCTGTCCACGCGGCCCGAGGGGGGCGCGCCGGGCCAGACGATCGTGAGCACGACCGGCTCCTACCCTTGCCCGCCGAGCTGGACCGTCCCCTACGACCGGAGCAACCCGAACGCGATCCAGTACGTGTTCCGCAACTGGACCTCCGCGAACCTCGGCTCCGTGAGCCTCGCGCGAGCGCTCGCGGTCTCCTGCGACACGGTCTTCTACCCGATGGGCTACGAGTACTGGAAGCTCTACTACCCGCCGCCGAACGCGGACGGCATCCCCGGCAACGACGACCAGCCCCCGCGCGAACCCCTGCAGCGCGACCTGCGCGCGATCGGGTTCGGCCGCCCGACGGGGATCGACCTCCCCTTCGAGAAGGACGGACGCGTGCCGGACGCGGCGTGGAAGGCCGAGATCCACCGCGAGTTCCCGAAGCTCTTCCCGGAGGGTCGGTGGGTGCCGGGCGACTTCATCCTCATGACGATCGGCCAGGGCGACACCCTCGTCACGCCGCTGCAGATGGCGGTCGCGTACGCCGCGCTCCAGAACGACGGGAGGGTCTGCGCCCCGCACCTGCTGGACCGCGTTCGGCGTCCGGACGGCCCGGTGGTGCGCGAGCTCCGGCCGCGGTGCAAGCGGCGGCTGCCGTTCCCGGCGTCGGACATCGCCTACGTCCGCGACGCGCTCGTGGAGGTGCCGCGGTCGGGGACGGCGGCGGGGGCCTTCGCCGGGTTCCCGTTCGACGAGGTGTGGGTGGCCGGCAAGACCGGCACCGCCGAGGTGTTCGGGCGGCAGGACACCTCGTGGTTCGCCGCGATGACCGAGGCGAACGGCGAGGAGCACGTGATCGTGGTCGTCGTCGAGCAGGGCGGTCACGGATCGACGACCGCGGCCCCCATCGCCCGGAGCATCATCGAGGGCATCTACGGGCTCGAGCGGAGCACGCTGGTGGGCGTGGAGGGGACGGACTGATGGATCTCGTCGCCGGACGTCACGTCGCCGCCGAGCGGCGGCCGATCCGCCACCTCGACCCGGTCCTCCTGCTCGTCGTCGTGGCGCTCATGGGCGCGAGCCTCCTGCTCGTCTACTCCGCGACCCATCGCTCGCTCGAGGCGATCGGGGCCGATCCCGGCTTCTACCTGAAGCGGCAGGCGACGTTCGCCGCCCTCGGGCTCGTCGTCGTGCTCGTGGCCGCGAGCTTCGACTACCGCTTCCTGAAGGTGTACGCGGGGATGATCTACACGGCGGCCATCGTGCTGCTCGTGCTCGTGCGGACGCCGCTCGGCACCGCGGTGAAGGGCTCGCAGCGGTGGTTCGAGCTGTTCGGCTTCCAGCTCACGCCGTCCGAGCTCGCGAAGGTCGCGCTCATCATCATGCTCGCGACGTTCCTGTCCGAGATCCGCCGCTCCGGCAACGAGCTCTCGCTGCCGGACGTCTACGGCGCGACGGCCATCGCCGGGCTCCCGGCCCTCCTCGTGTTCCTCCAGCCGGACCTCGGCACGTCGATCGTGCTCGCCGCGATCCTCGTCG
>Ga0073930_1001239_pt1 | contig 23974 bp, 27 predicted proteins | sample DewCreD2012metaG_5_FD_76968 | JGI IMG/M metagenome (GOLD analysis project Ga0073930, IMG submission 76968) | Hot spring sediment bacterial and archeal communities from British Columbia, Canada, to study Microbial Dark Matter (Phase II) - Dewar... ...
CGACAAATTCACCGACCAGCCGCCCGAAACCCTGGGCATCCAGCAACTGGCCGACTCGGGCATCCTGATCCGGGTTCTGTTCAACACCAAGCCCAAGGAGCAGTGGGCCATCGGGCGCGAGTTTCGCCGCCGCATCAAGCTGCGGCTCGACGCCGAAGGGATCGCCATTCCCTACCCCACGCGGCGCATCGTCAATTCATAAGCCCTACTGACCCTCGAGGCGGCCAGGGTTCGACTTTGAACCGGGCCTGCCCTTGCAGCGGCATAGAATGCAAAGGGATGAAAACCTGCGACTACCTGGTTATCGGCGGTGGCATTGTGGGCCTGACCATTGCCCTGGAGATAAAAAAGCGCGATGCCGCGGTCAGTGTGGTGGTGCTGGAGAAAGAGAAAGAACTGGCCCAGCACGGCTCCGGGCGCAACTCGGGGGTGTTGCACGCCGGTTTTTACTACACTGCCGACTCGCTTAAAGCCCGCTTCACCCGCGAGGGCAACGCCCGCTGGAAGCAGTTTGTGGAGGCGCGGGGCCTCCGGATTAACCGCTGCGGCAAGCTGGTGGTGGCTAAAAACGAGCAGGAGGTGGAGGGGCTAAAGGAACTCAAGCGCCGGGGCGACCTGAACAGGGTGGAGACCTACCTGATTCCCCTCGAGGAGGCCAGAAAAATCGAACCGCGGGTGAAATCGACCGAACTGGCCCTGTGGTCGCCCAACACCGCCACCGTGGATCCCAAAGAGTGCATGGCCGCCATCGCCGCCGAGTGTAGGGCCCAGGGCATCGAGATTCGCCTGGACAGCCCCTACCAGGGCCGGCGGGGCCGGGACATCATCACGCCCCAGGAGGTCTACAGCGCGGGCTTTGTGGTCAACGCCGCGGGCCTGCACGCCGACCGGGTGGCCCACGACTTTGGCGTGGGGCTGCGCTACCGCATCCTGCCCTTCAAGGGGCTGTATGTGTACGGCTCGGAGCCGGTGGGCGCGCTCAAAACCAACATCTACCCGGTGCCCGACCTGCGCAACACCTTTTTGGGCGTCCACTTCACGGTGACGGTGGACGGCCAGGCCAAGATTGGCCCCACCGCCATTCCGGCTTTCTGGCGCGAGAACTACGAAGGCCTGAAGGGCTTCGATGCGCTCGAGGCCCTCTCGATTCTGCGCGACGAGGCCATTCTGTTCTTCCGCAACGACTTCAACTTCCGCAGCCTGGCCCTGGAAGAGATCAAAAAGTACTCCAGAACCTACCTCGTCCAGCAGGCCGCGGCCCTCCTGGAAGGGGTGAAGCCGGAAAACTACCGCACCTGGGGCCGCCCCGGCATCCGCGCCCAGCTCTACGACCACCAGGACAAAAAGCTGGTGATGGACTTCTTGCTCGAGGGCAACGGGGAGGGCCTGCACGTGCTCAACGCCATCTCACCGGCTTGGACGGCCGCCATGCCCTTTGCCGAGTATGTGGTGGATCAGGTGCAGGCGCTGCACAAGGGTAAGGAGATAACCCAGGCCTGAGCGTTTCGCATTGACAAACCAACCCCACCAGCGCGTAGACTCCTGGCAGAAGGAGGCGTTATGAGCCTACACCCCCTGGCCGGCCAACCCGCACCCCATAGCCTTCTGGTGAACCTCCCTCGGTTGGTGAGCAGCTACTATGCCCTAAAGCCCGACCCCCTCAACCCGGCCCAGCAGGTGGCCTTTGGCACCAGCGGCCACCGGGGCACCTCCCTGGCCGGAACCTTCAACGAGGCCCATATCCTGGCCATCGCCCAGGCGGTGGCCGAGTACCGGGCCGAGCAAGGCATTACCGGGCCGCTGTTTATGGGCATGGATACCCATGCGCTTTCCGAGGCGGCCTGGACCACCGCGGTGGAGGTGCTGGCGGCCAATGGGGTGGAGGTGAGGGTTGAGGAAGGGCGCGGCTACACCCCAACCCCCCTGGTCTCGCACGCCATCCTCGAGTACAACCGCAATCGCAGCAGCGGCCTGGCCGACGGTATCGTGATCACCCCCAGCCACAACCCCCCCCAGGACGGCGGCTTCAAATACAACCCCCCCAACGGCGGCCCCGCCGATACCGGCGTGACCCGGGCCATACAGGAACGGGCCAACCAGATTTTGCGCGACGGCCTCACCGAGGTAAGGCGCTGGCCCTTCAGCCGGGCCCTGGAGGCGGTTCGGGCCTTCGATTTCGTCACCCCTTATGTGCGCCAACTGGAAAGCGTTGTGGACATGGCCGCCATCAAGGCCGCGGGTGTCCGGATTGGGGTAGACCCGCTGGGCGGCTCCTCGCTACGGGTCTGGCAGCGCATCGCCGAGCACTACGGCCTCAGCCTGACCGTGGTCAACGAACGCATTGACCCCAGCTTTGCCTTCATGACCCTGGATAAAGACGGCAAAATTCGCATGGACTGCTCGTCGCCCTACGCCATGGCCTCCTTGATTGGCCTCAAGGACAGGTTCGACGTGGCCATCGGCAACGACCCCGACGCCGACCGGCACGGCATCGTGACCCCGGACGGCCTGATGAACCCCAACCACTACCTGGCAGTTTGCATCCATTACCTGTATCAAAACCGCCCCGGCTGGCCCGCCGGCATGGGGGTGGGGAAGACCCTGGTCAGCAGCAGCATGATTGACCGGGTGGTGCACAGCCTGGGCCGCCGGCTGGTGGAGGTGCCGGTGGGCTTTAAGTATTTTGTGCAGGGGCTTTTGAGCGGAACCATCGGGTTTGGGGGCGAGGAGAGCGCGGGAGCCTCCTTTGTGCGCATGGACGGCTCGGCCTGGAGCACCGACAAAGACGGCATCATCCTGGGTTTGCTGGCCGCTGAGATTCTGGCCAAGACCGGCCGGTCGCCCAGCCAGCACTACCGCGACCTCGAGGCCCGCTTTGGCGCTTCGGTGTACACCCGCATTGATGCCGAGGCCAACAGTGCCCAGAAAAAGGTGCTGGCCAACCTTTCACCCGAGCTGGTGACCGCTACCGAGCTGGCCGGGGAGCCCATCCAGGCCAAGCTCACCCGCGCCCCCGGCAACAATGAGCCCATCGGCGGGCTCAAGGTGGTGACCGAGAACGCCTGGTTCGCGGCCCGGCCCTCCGGAACCGAGGACGTGTACAAAATCTACGCCGAAAGCTTCCGGGGCGAGGCCCACCTCGAGCGCGTCGTCCAGGAAGCCAGGCACCTGGTTGGAGAGGCTTTTCGCAGGGCCGGGGTTTGATGCGGGCGCGCTACTTTGAGGCCGCCTGCTCGGCCTCGATCTCCCAGAGCAGGTCGCGCAGTATCCAGCCCCTACCGGGGGCCTCGAGCTCCCCGTTGGTGATGCGCTCGAGCAGGTAAGCCCGCACCTGGGCAATGGGCAGACCGGCCTGAATGAGCTCGCCCAGGTTGCGGCTGCCGTCGAGCAGCACGGTCATATCGTTGGGGTTGCGTATGCCCGCCTGGGTGCGCCGGGCCGAAGGGTGGCGGATGCGCAGGGCGAACCAGGCATACTTGCGCAGCTTGGTGAGGTCGCCCTCCCGCAGCCCCCGCCAGGCCCGTTCGGCGGCGATGATCAGCGGAACCCCCCAGGCTCTGGCCGCCGCCCGCACGCTCTTGCCCCCCACAAAAACGGCAAAAGGTTCCACGGGCCGGGGCGTCTCCAGCACCCGACTGGGGGAGTCCAGCACGCTGCGGAAGCGGGCCCACTGATCGTTCATGCGGGCCCACTCCCCCACAAAAACCTTGAACGGCATAAGCGGGGATCCCTGCACCCGACCACCCTCAAACCGGAACTGACCCTGCTCGGGGTGGAGTGGAAAGGTGGCGATGGCCTCAAAGCCTTCCCAGTCCAGGATGCTGCCACCGACCACCTCGCCGAGCATGAAGTGCAATTTCAGGGGAAGCTGATGGGTTTTGAGGTGCAGAACCCCCGTTCCACGGCTGGCGTGGATCATCTGAAGCACGTCGCTTAGCGGGATGGTATCGAAGCTACCTTCCATCGCAACCCTTCTCCCAGGCCGAGCACCAGCGTGAAGCCCTGCCCCACATAGTCTTGCATGGCCTGTCGAATGGCCTCGATATGCTGTGTCTCGCTCAGGGCGGCCAGGGTAGGCCCGGCCCCTCCCACAAAGGCGGCCAGGGCCCCCGCGGCATAGACCCGCTCAAGAGCGGCCTCGAGGCCCGGCATCAGATGCGCGCGGTAGTGCTGGTGTAAGCGGTCTTTGGCGGCTTCGCGCAGGGCATCCAGGCGCCCGGCGTGCAGGGCCGCGGGCCACAGCGCGCTGCGGGCCAGATTAAAGATGGCATCGGCGTAGGGAATGGTTTTGGGCAGAGCGGCCCGGGCCAGCGGTGTCGGCACCTCGTAAGGCGGCACACCCAGAACAAAGCGCAGCCCTTTGGGTGAAGGCATGGGCAGGGCCAGCGGGGGGTCGGCCAGCGCGGCCACAAAGCCGCCGTACACCGCCGGGGCCACATTGTCGGGGTGGCCTTCCAGGGTGGCGGTCACCCGAAAGATGCCGTCCGGCCCGAGCCGCCCCCCAGAAAAGGCATCGGCCAGGGCTGCCCCCGCAACGAGGGCTGCCGAGCTGCTGCCCATGCCCCGGGCCAGGGGAATCGGATTGTGAGCCCAGACCGCCAGGGGCGGCGGGTCGGGCTCACCCAGGGACTGCCAGGCGGCCCGGTAGCCTTGGTGGATAAGATTGTCCGGGGTGTTGGGCACCTGCCCCTGGCCGCTGTAGTGCAGCTCGTTGCTGCAGGACGGGGTGGCGTGAACCTCGAGGTACAGATCGAGCGCCACCCCGAGCGCATCAAAGCCCGAACCCAGATTAGCCAGGGTCGCTGGAACTTGAACGTATACGGTATTGCCAGACATAGTGCTCCCGCTAGAAGGCGATGGTCTTTGCCATCATACCTGCATGCTGGGCTGGGGGTGGGTGCAGCCGCGGGGCAAAAACCATCAAATCAAGCTATACTACAGGCGGGTGACTTACTCCATTCCTTGGGCCCTGTGCGTGTTCTATAGCGGTTTTGCTCCCACCTTAGAGCACCGGTTTGGGGAGGCGGGGTCATGGCAGCCTGCTAGCATATGCGGTTGTATTTTCTACGAACCCGTGCCTGGCATGTAAGCCGGTTGTGGGTGGGGCATGCGAGAACTGCTGGCCTGTCAAACCAGTCGGGGTAGAGGATACCGTGAGCGTGTACCAGGGTCTGCTCGAGCGCATCTCGCCCTCTCTGATGGGCCACCTGCTCGATGCCCTGTCGCGCCGCGACCCCCTGGTGGAGCACGCGCCGGGTGGCTTGCTAATCCCGGAGTTGATTGAACGGCTGCGGGGGGAGGGTTTTTCCGGTTACCTGCTGGCCCGCTTCTCCGGCGAGGAGCGGGGTTGGTTGGCTTTTTATCGGGGGCGGCTTTTGGGGGCCTGGCGGCAGACCACCTACGGCCACCTCAGCGGTACCGTGGCCTACCGGGCTGTGCAGCGTGAGCTGGGCCTGGCCACCCTCTCGCTTTATCGGTTGCAGCCCGACGACCTGCCCCCTCTGGTGGCCCTTACCCAGGGGTCGCTGCGCCTGACCGGGGTGGAGGCCCGCGAGGTGGCGGTTGAGAACCTGATGCAGCCGCTTGTGCAGGAGCAGTTTACCGGTGCGCTGGTGCTCGAGGACGGCCTGGTAGGGCAGGCCTGGTTTTTGGCCCGGGGGAAGTATCTTTTTGAGGCCTTGCCACCGGCGCGGTTTGCTGCGGGGGTTCTGCATCTGGTGCAGGCCCCCAACCAGACCCCACCCGATCTGTATGAGCAGGCCCAGCAAGAGGATCGGGCTCAGCGAAGCCTGCGAATCAGCACGGCCTGGAATGCGGCCCACGAGGTGCTCAAGGAGTATATGGGGCGCGGAGCCTCCTTGGCCCTCGAGCGCCTGCAGCACATCTACGCCACCGACGACCCGGCCAGCCTGGAGAAAAACCTGCGCCGCTGGATGACCGAGAGCCTCGAGCCCAACGCGGCTGTGCTCTTTGACCGCCTGCTGCGTCCGACCCTGTAGCGGGTGGGCCGTAGGGGGTAATATCTATCAGGATGCTCATCGCCTGTAGCCAGGTTATCCAGGGCCACCTTCCAGAACCATGGGTGCTACACCCCTGGCAGGCCCGTTCTCGGATCGATAAAGGAACCTTCTAGTGGGAGGTTGTATGCTGCTAGCCATCGACATCGGCAACACCAACATTACCCTGGGCCTCTACCAGGGTGAGCAACTGGGGCCGCGCTGGCGCATCTCCACCGATCCCCAGCGCATGCCCGACGAGTACGGCATCACCCTGGTCAACCTGCTCTCCTTCAGCGGATACAAGCCCGCCCAGGTGGAGGCGGTGGTGCTGGCTTCGGTGGTGCCACCCCTGACCGCGACGCTGGTTCAGGCCGTGCAGGACTACCTTGGGCGGAAGCCTTTGGTGGTGGACTCGAGCCTCCAGACCGGGGTGCGGGTGCGCTACGACGACCCTTCGCAGGTGGGCGCCGACCGCATCGTGGATGCCGCGGCGGTGCATAAGCTCTACGGCGGCCCGGCCTGCGTGGTGGATTTCGGCACGGCCACCACCTTCGACGCCATCACCGCCGAGGGGGATTACCTGGGGGGGGCCATCGCGCCGGGCATCGGAATCGCCGCGGAGGCCCTGTTCCAGCGGGCCGCCAAGCTGCCCAAGATCGAGCTCAGGCGGCCCCCCACAGCCATCGGGCGTAACACCGTGCACTCGATGCAGTCGGGGTTGCTGTTCGGTTACGTGGGCCTGGTGGAGGGCATGGTGGCCCGCTTCCGCGCCGAGCTCGGGCCCCAGATGAAGGTTATCGGGACGGGCGGCCTGGCCGAACTCATCGCGCAGGAAACCCCGGTCATCGAGATCATCGCCCCCTGGCTGACCCTCGATGGCCTGCGCATCATCTGGGAGCTCAACCGATGAACCCCCTGCAGGGCAAGCGCATCGTGCTGGGTGTGAGCGGCTCCATCGCTGCCTACAAGGCCGCCGACCTCGCCAGCAAGCTCACCCAGGCCGGGGCCCTGGTGGATGTGATCCTGAGCGAGGGGGCCGAGCGCTTCATCACCCCGCTCACCTTCGCCTCCCTTACCGGGCGCAGGGCCTACGCCAGCCTGTGGGAGGGCGAGGCCCACGTGCTTCACGTCGGATTGGGGGAGGCCGCCGACTTGCTGGTGATCGCCCCCTGCACCGCCCACACCCTGGCCAAGCTGGCCCAGGGCCAGGCCGACAACCTGCTTACCCTGACCGTCCTGGCCGCGCGCTGTCCCGTGCTGGTGGCCCCCGCCATGGACGGGGGGATGTTCGAGCACCCCGCCACCCAGGCCAACCTCGAGACCCTGCGCCGCCGGGGTGTGCAGATCCTGGGCCCTGCCCAGGGCCGCATGGCCTCGGGGCTGGTGGGGCTGGGGCGGATGCTCGAGCCCGCCGAGATCCTGGGGCAGATTCGCCTGACCCTGGGCCGCGGCGGCCCCCTGGCCGGAAAACACGTGGTGGTGAGCGCGGGCGGCACCCAGGAGCCCCTCGACCCGGTGCGCTACCTCACCAACCGCTCCTCGGGCAAGCAGGGTTTTGCCCTGGCCCAGGCCGCGCTGGATCTGGGGGCTCGGGTCAGCCTGGTGGTGGGGGCTACGGCCGCCGCCCTGCCCACCCCCACCGGGGCCGAGCGCACCGACGTGGAAACCGCCGCCCAGATGGCCGAGGCGGTCTTGCGGCTGTGCCGGGAGGCGGATGTGCTGATCATGGCGGCCGCGGTGGCCGACTTCCGGCCCCGCCAGGTGCGGGCCCACAAGATCAAGAAGGAGCGGGAAGCCCCCCAGCTCGAACTCGAGCCCACCCCGGACATCCTGCTGGCCGTGGCTGAAGAGCGCCGGCACCTGGGCCGGCCAGCGGTGGTGGTGGGCTTCGCCGCCGAGAGTGAGAAACTGCGGGAGAACGCGCAGGACAAGCTCGAGCGCAAAAGTCTCTCCATGATCGTGGCCAACGATATCAGCGCCCCCGATGCCGGTTTCGCCGTGGACACCAACCGCGTTCTTCTGCTGCTGCCGGGCGGGGTGGTCGAGCCCCTGCCCCTCATGACCAAGGGCGAGGTGGCCGCAGCCGTTCTGGCGCGGGTGGTTGGTCTCCTCGCAGAGGGAGCCCAGGGATAGATCGCGCCTGCCCGCGGCTACGGGTTTTCAGCCCCTTCTTCCGCCCAGTGGTTGAGCGGCCCGATGCCCCCTCCGATGCCCGGGGCCGTCTCGATGGCCCGGGTCACGAAGCGCTTGGCTCGAGCCACAGCCTCGAGCAGCGCGACCCCTTTCGCCAGCAACGCGGTAATTGCGGCGGAAAGGGTGCAGCCGGTGCCGTGGGTATGGCTCGAGGGAATTTTGCGGGCGGTGAGGAGGTGTAGCGCGCGGCCGTCCCACAGCAGATCGGTGGAATCTTCCCCTGCCCGGTGACCGCCTTTGAGCAGCACGGCCTTGGGCCCCAGGCTTCCCAGCAGCCGGGCGGCTTCGCGGGCATCGGCCAGGTCGCGGATGGGCTGGCCCAGCAGGGCCTGGGCCTCGGGCAGGTTGGGGGTGAGCAGCGTGGCGAGGGGGAACAGTTCGGACTTGAGAGCCTCGAGGGCCTGCTCGGTCAGCAGCCAATCGCCGCTTTTGGCAACCAGCACAGGGTCTACCACCAGCGGCAAGTTTGTTTGAGCCAGGATTGGCGCAATGCTGTGCACGATGGCTGCATCCCCCAAAGCCCCGGTTTTGATGGCGTGGGCGCCGGGATCTTGCAGCACGGCTTCGAGCTGTCGCGCGACCAGACCGGGTTCCAAAGGCGCCACCTCACGCACCCCAAGGGTGTTCTGCACGGTCAGTACAGTGACCACGCTCATGCCGTAGACCCCAAAACGATGGAAGGTTTTGAGGTCAGCCTGCAGACCGGCCCCCCCGCTGGGGTCGCTACCGGCGATGGTGAGGGCGATGGGGAAGGGCACCGAGGCCTCCAGGGGTTTAGGCCGGCTCGAGGTCGCTCGCGCGGGCCTTGCCGCGCAGCACGGCTTCGACCAGGTTCATCGGACAGAAGGGGCCGCACATGCTACAGGCTTTGGTGCGGGTGGCGCGGGTCTCGTAGAGCCGGCGGGCCTCCTGGGGGAACAGGCATAGCTCGAACTGGCGCTCCCAGTCGAGGGCATAGCGGGCCTGGCTCATCTGGCGGTTGCGCAGGAGGGCGGCGGGGTGGCCTCGAGCCACGTCGGCGGCGTGGGCCGCCAGCTTGAAGGCGATCACCCCCTCGCGCACCTGCTGGACGCTGGGCAGGGCCAGGTGCTCGGCCGGGGTCAGGTAGCACAGCATGTCGGCGCCGTGCCAGCCTGCCACCGCCCCACCGATGGCCCCGGCTATATGGTCGTATCCTGCTGCAGTATCGATGGGGAGCATGCCCAGGATGTAGAAGGGGGCCTGATCGGTGAGCTTCTTCTGCAACTGCACGTTGGTCTGGATCTCGTTCAGGGGAATATGCCCCGGCCCCTCCACCATTACCTGCACCCCGGCCCGGCGCGCCCGTTCGACCAGCTCGCCCACCAGCAGCAGTTCCTGGATCTGGGGGCGGTCGGTGGCGTCGGCCAGGGAGCCCGGGCGCAGCCCGTCCCCCAGCGAAAGGGTCATGTCGTAGGTGCGGGCGATCTCCAATACGTCGTCGAAGCGCTCCCACAGGGGGTTTTCTCGCTCGTTGCGCAGCATCCAGGCCGCCAGCAGCCCGCCCCCCCGCGAGACGATGCCAGTGACCCTCGAGCTATTGCGGTAACGGCGCAGGCTTTCCTGGGTCACCCCCGCGTGAATGGTGATGTAGTCGACCCCCGAACGGCCGTGCTCTTCGATCACCGCCAGCAGCTCGTCGGGGGTCATATCGAAGACGCTCTTGCGCCGGGCCGCCCGGAACTCGGCCTCGTAGATCGGTACGGTGCCCAGCGGGACGCTGCTGGCCTCCAGGGTCATCTTGCGGATGCGGGCCAGGTCGCCCCCGGTGGAGAGATCCATCACGGCATCGGCGCCCGCCTCAATGGCGGCCCGGACTTTCTGCACCTCCTGCTCGGGGTCGGCGAAGTCGTAGGAGGTGCCCAGGTTGGCGTTGACCTTTACCCGCATCCCCTCGCCAATGGCGGTGAAATGGGTCAGGGTGCGGTGGTTGGGGTTGGCGGGGATGACCACCCGTCCGGCGGCCACGCGCTCCCGCACCAACTCCGGCTCGAGCCCCTCGGATTGGGCCACATAGGCCATGGCTTCGGTGATGATGCCCTTGCGGGCGGCTTCCAGTTGGGTCATGTTGGCTCCTTTGACTATCTATCGGTGTGTTTTCCACGAGTCCAGCACCATCTCGGTTACCCGGCGGGCGGTGGCCGGGGCCAGCAGGATGCCGTTGCGCCCGTGCCCGGTAGCGGCCAGGATGCCCGGGGCGAGCCGCCCAACCGTGAGCGAACCGGCTGGGCGGTAGCCCCAGTGCCGCTGGGTGATGGGGGCCTGGTGCAGCAGAGGGAAGTGCGTCCGGCGGTGCTGCTCCAGCCAGCGCAGCCCGGCTGCCTCCACACCGGGTCTCCAGCCCTCGCGCTGGGTGGCCCCCAGGTAGACCTGGGCGCCGCGGGGCAGCGCGTAGCTGTCCCCCACGAAGACCGGGCCGGGCGGGGGTGGGGCCGACAACAGCAGGGCCTCGCCCTTGAGGGGGCGCACCGCCAGGCCAAAGCGGCCCGACCAGGCGCCGCAAGCGATGACGATCTGGCGGGCTGCGATGCGTTGGGTGGGGGTGTGCACCCAGCCGGGCTCGAGGTGCAGGGCTTCTTCCCGCTGTAGGCTGCCGCCCATACTGACAAAGGCTTTTTGCACAGCGGCCAGCAGCGTGATCGGGTCGAGGTAGCCGCCGGGGAGGGGCTCGAGGTTGTGCAGGGCCTGCCAGCTATGCAGGGGGCCCTCGAGGCGCCACACCCCACCCAGGGCCACAGGAACGGCCATCCCGCTGAGGGCCTCGAGTTCGCGTGCGAGCGCTGGGTAGCACTCGAGCCCTTCCCGGGCCCACTCGAGCAACTCCCCTCCGAGACCCTCGGTGTAGGGGGCCAGCATGCCCGCCGAAGCCCGGGTGGCCTGCCCGGCCCTGCCCGCCTCGAGCACGGTGACCTCGAGCCCGGCCTGGCGCAGCCGGTAGGCGATGAGGCTGCCGATGATGCCGCCGCCCACCACCACCACCTCGCTCATAGCGGCATCTCCGGTTGGGGCAGGGGCACACCCTGGGCCGGGCTGGAGGGGCTGGCGGTGGGGCGTTCGGGCATGGGCCCGGCCTCGTAGGCCCGGCGCCCCGCCTCGACGGCCAGGCGGAAGGCAGCGGCCATCGCCACGGGGTTCTGGGCCTCGGCGATGGCGGTGTTAACCAGCACCGCGTCGGCTCCTAGCTCCATGGCCCCGGCCGCTTCCGAGGGCCAGCGCAGCCCGGCGTCCACTACGATGGGTGGTAAGTGGGCGCGTTGCTGCGCGAAAATCTCCAGCATGGCCCGGTTCCTGAGGCCCTGCCCTGAGCCGATGGGAGCGGCCAGGGGCATCACGGTGGCGCAGCCGAGCCGGGCCAGCCGCTGCGCCAGCACCGGGTCGGGGGCGATATAGGGCAACACCACAAAGCCCTCCTGCACCAGAATTTCCGCGGCGCGCCAGGTTTCCAGCGGGTCGGGTAGCAGGTAGGTGGGGTCGGGGATGACCTCCAGCTTGACCCAGTCGCTGCCTGTAAGCGCCCGCCCCAGCCGTGCCAGGCGCAGGGCCTCGGCAGCCGTGCGGGCTCCGGCGGTGTTGGGCAGCACCCGGTAGCGCTGCCAGTCCAGCGCTTCCAGCAGGCCCTGGTGTCCGGCGGCCCCCGCCTCGACGCGCCGGATGGAGACGGTGACCACCTCGGCCCCGGAGGCCTCGAGGGCCTCCCGCATCAGCGCGAAGTCGCGGTACTTGCCCGTGCCCACCAGCAAGCGGCTGTTCAGACGCTGCCCTGCAATCACCAGTGCGCTCACGGCTAGCCTCCCTGCATCAAGGTCACGATCTCCACCACATCCCCTGCCACCAGGGTGCGATCCGGCCAGCGGCCTTTGCTCCAGATCTCTTCGTTGAGCAAGACCACGACCGCCTCGGGGTTAACTCCCTGCTGGCGGCACACCGCCTCGACCATCTCGCCAAGGCTCTTCCCTTCGGCCTCCACCGCCCTGCCGTTAATCCAAACCATCCAGCCACCTCCGCATATGCCTTGCAGCTTTCTCGGGATCGGGTGCGTCTAAGATGCTCCGCACCACCGCCACCCGGCGGGCGCCTGCCTCCAGCACCTGGGGCAGGGTGTGCTCGTCGATGCCCCCAATAGCGAACCAGGGTACCCGGAGGTTTTGCGCGGCCCATCGCACGTAGGCCAGGCCCGCGGCCGGTCGCCCTGGTTTGGTGGGGGTTTCCCAGACCGGGCCTACCGAAAGGTAGCCCGGGCCGCCCTCGAGCGCGGCCTGCTCCCGCAGGGCCTGTTCGGGCTCATGGGTGCTGCGCCCGATCCAGCCCGAAAAAAAGCGCCGGGCCTGGGCCACGTTCAGATCCCCCTGCCCCAGGTGCACCCCGTGGGCCTCCAACAAAGCCGCCAGATCGGGGCGGTCGTTGATTATCAGCGGCACCCGGTAACGCGCACACAGCGCTCGCAGATTTTCCCCCAGGGCCAGGATGGCCTGGGCCTCGAGGTTCTTGGCCCGTAGCTGCAACAGATCCACCCCGCCCTCCAGGGCTGCCTCGAGGCGGCGCATCAGCTCTGCCTCAGCTTGACCGGGGCGTGGGGTCGCTACCAGATACAGTTTCCCGTGCAAAAACCCACCTCCTGAACCGGCCGAGGGTCAGGAGCAAGGCGCACGTCAGATTGTAGGGATTTCTCCATGGGCTTCCCTCCGCCGGTACTAACCGGATCAGGTTCCAAGGGTTACAGGGTTTACCCTGCTCTCAGCCCCTATAGGGGCACCCCTAGCCGATCACCCCGATGATACTGGGCTGCCACAGCCCGGTCAAGGTGAGCACGGGCTGCCCTTGACGCAGGGCTGCGGTAAAAGGCGTATGATAGCGGGGTTCGGATATGGCCTACCTTTGGCTGGGTTTTTTGTGGCTGCTCTGGGCGGTGGGCTTGCTGGGCGACTCGTATGTCCGCAGCCTGGCCGTGAGCCTGTCCAACTTTGTGGGGGCCTATGCGCTGTGGTGGGTGGCGGCCCGCTCGCCGGCTATCCTGCGTGGGGCCTTAACCGGCCTGGCGGTAGGCCTGCTGGTGTTGGGTGTGGGGGATCTGCTGTTCACCTATAACGTAGCCGCCGGTCTGGATACCCGAGCCATGCGCGAGGGCATCTACCTGACGGGGGTAGCCCTCTTGTTGTTGATGGGCAGCCTGCTCCCGTTCCGTATGGAGCGCCAGGGCTTGTACCCCCTTGGCTTTGCGCAGCGGCTGGCCTTGCTGGCCGGGCTGGGGGGGGTGCTGCTTTCGGCCCTCACCACCCTGATCCGCCCTCTGAACTTAGCCGAGCTGATCTATGCAGGGGTGGCCTTCTACCTGACCTTGCTGTTTGCGCAGCAGACCCCCGTGCTGGCTGGGGGTCGCATCGGGCGCTACTTGCAAGGGGTGGTGTGGGCGCTGGTGCTGGGCAGCCTGGCGCGATTGGTCTATATCTTGGGGAATGTGCCACCGGCGCAATGGTCTATCGTGGCCTACGATGTTTTGTGGATGCTGGCTATGAGCATTCTGTTGCTGGGTGTTATCAAGGCTCCCAAAAATCTCTAACCCCACCTAGCTGCAACTGCCTCATGGCCGATGGTAGGGCCTCGGCGACCTCGTGGGCCAGCAAACCCGGCTTGCCCGCCAGGTCACCGGCCAGCCCGTGCAGATAGACCCCCAGCCGGGCAGCCTCCCAGGCCGATAATCCCGCAGCCAGCAGGGCCGCGACCACCCCGGAAAGCACATCGCCCATCCCGCCGGTGGCCATGCTGGGGTTGCCGCTGCTGTTCACGGCCAGCAGGGGCGGCGAAAGGGGGGCTTCTTGGGGCTGCCAGGCCAGCACGGTGGGGCCGCCTTTGAGCACCACCACCAGCCCTGGATAGCGCTCGGCCAGGGCTTGGGCGGCCTCGAGGGGGGCGCGGGCGATCTGCTCGCTGGGTATACCCAACAGGCGGCTGGCCTCGCCGGGGTGGGGGGTTAGCACGGTGGGAAGGCCCGCTTTTACATAGGCCGACAGAACCTGCTTGTGCAGTGCGTCGGCGTCCAGCACCGTGGGTTTGCCCAGCTCCAGGGCAGCCTGTGCGGCCCTCACCCCCCCAGGGCCAGCACCCATACCCACCGCAATCGCCTCGGCGCGGACAGCTTGCAAATCGGCGCTGCTCCACTCCAGCAAAGGCAGCCGCACGGCTTCCAGCGGAGGGTTGACCGCACAATCGGCGGGGTAGGCCACCGTGACCAGCCCCGCCCCGGTTCGATACGCCCCCAGGGCTGCCAGGCTGGGCGCGCCCGTGTAACTGCGGTACCCGCCGGCTACCAGCACCCGCCCCACCGAGCCTTTATGGGCATTACCGGGGCGGGCAGGTAGAAGCGGGCGCATCGAGGCCTTGCATAACACCTCGGGGAGGTGGGGATTGTGCAGGGCCCTGGGGGGCATCCCGATGGACTCGAGCACAATCCGACCGCAGGCAGCCCGGTAGGGATAGAACAGGTGCTCGTTTTTCAGTCCCGCCAGGGCCACGGTCAGATCGGCCCGGATGTGGGGCTGGTAGGGCAGGCCCGACGGAAGGTCCACGGCCACCACCGGCAAGCCGGACTGATTAACCTTCTCGACCAGATCGGCATAAAAACCCTCCAGGGGCCCTCGCAGGCCGGTGCCAAACAGGGCATCCAGCACCACGCTGTGCGGTGCTGGCTCCCAGGCCGAGAGGGGGGCTATTTCCAGGCCATGGGCCAGCAGCGCCTGTCGTGCAACGGCCGCATCCCCTGTCTGGCCCTCGGCGGCATACACCCTTACCGGATGCCCCCAGTGGGCCAGCCAGCGGGCGGCTACCAGGCCATCACCCCCGTTGTTACCCTTGCCGCAGAGCACAGCGATTGAACGCCCCTCAAAGTGCTGCAAAAGCTGGCTGGCCGCCTGCTTTCCGGCAGCTTCCATCAGAATTAGGCTAGGGTAGCCCAGCACAACGGCTTGCTGGTCGGCTTCACGCATGGCTTGGGCGGTGTATAGGTGCATGTTTGCAGTACAGCCTAGCATCCTACAAACTTTACATACACTATGAGCATGGAACTGGAAGCTGCGCGCAAACGCTTGCTGGCTGCTCGTCGGGTGGCGGTGCTTACTGGAGCTGGCATCTCCCAGCCTTCAGGCATACCCACCTTTCGCGACGCTGCGGGCCTGTGGAAGGATTTCGACATTGAGGAATACGCCACCCCGGGAGCCTACGCCCGCAACCCCCAGAAGGTCTGGGAGTGGTACGCCTGGCGTTATCAAAAAGTCATGCAGGCGGAGCCCAACCGGGCCCACACGCTGCTGACCGTGCTGGAGCAGCGGGTAGGGGAGGGCTTTCTACTGGTGACCCAAAATGTGGATGGCCTGCACAGCCGGGCTGGCTCCCAGCGCCTGGTCGAACTGCACGGCAACATTGCCAGGGGCCGCTGCGAGCGCTGCGGCCAGCGGTTTCCCCTGCCCGATCCGGCCCGTTTTATGCCGCCGCCTTATTGCCCGACCTGCAAGGCCCGGGGCCGCCCCGATGTGGTGTGGTTTGGCGAGATGCTGCCACCGGGCGCTTTTGAGCAGGCCGAGCGGGCCTTTGCTGCTGCCGAGGTGGCTTTGGTAATAGGCACCAGCGCCGAGGTCGAACCCGCGGCCAGCCTGGGGTGGCTGGCGCGCTCGAGCGGCGCTTATCTGATCGAGATTAACCCCAACCCCACCCCGCTCTCGAGCCAGGCCGACTGCTTCCTCCGGATGGGCGCGGTGGAGGGCATGGAAGCCCTGATGGATGGTTTAAGATGACTTGCGCTGCCGGGCCCGGTCGTAGAGAATCCAGCCCCCCAGGGCCACCAAACCCACGATGGAGGCGGCCAGCAGGAAGGGCCCCAGCCGGGAGAAGTCGGCACCCAGCCAGGCGATCACCACCGCAACCGGCAGGGCCCCGAGCGCAGTAGCCAGCAAGAACTTGAGGGGGTGCATGCGCACCAGCCCGGCCACGAAGTTCACGCTGTCGGTGGGTACCACGAAGGAGAGCCGCAGGGCGATGATGGCCCAGGGGCCGTAGCGCTCGACCTGGGCCTCCACCTTGCGCCGGATCTCCTCGCTAACGAAGCGATCTACCACCACCGGGCCCAGCAGCCTGGCAAGGCTATAGCCCACCATGGCCGCGATAACCGCCCCAATCCAACCCAGAATCCCGCCGAATACCGGCCCAAACGCCAGTACCGAGATCAGCATCACCAGGGACATGGGCACCACCGAGACCAGGGTCTGGGCGATCATCAGACCGATAATGCTCAAGGGGCCCAGCCAGCCCAGCCCGGCCACCCAGGCCTGGATGGCCTGCTGATTCCCGCTGGCAAGCAGGTTATAGATCTCATCGACGCGTCCTTTGAAGCCGGGGAATACGAGATAGGCACCAAACAGCAGGCCGGCCAGCAGCAGCAAGGCCAGCAATACCGGCAGTGCGGGTAGGGTTCGGGGTGGGGGCAGCCGCTCCATTCCAGAAGTCCAGGATAACGCAAAGCATGAGAATTGCCTTTGCCCTTGGTCACACCTGGCATGCGAAGGGGGGATGGGGGGTAGCAGGCATTGTCCAAAACCAGGGCGCACCCCACGGATTCCCCGGCCGCTGGCGGTTAACATAAAACTTATGAGCCTGCGAGAACGGGTCTTTCCCCTCCGAACGCCCGAGGATGTGGACGCTTTTCTGGAGCGTTTTGAGCTGACGGCCATCTTCAAAGCCAGCACCAGTGACAAGACCCTCGAGGCCATGCGCTACGTGCAGAAGTACCTCGAGCCCCGCCCGGACGTAGCCGTTGGCATCATCCGCATCCCCGAAGACCGCCCGGCCTCGAGCCATGTCGAAGCCCGCACCGGCATCCAGCACCAGAGCCCGCAGTTCATCCTTTTTCGTCAGGCCCGGCCCCTCTTCGACCTCGACAACTGGAAGATCAACCCCGAGCAGCTAGAGCCTTTACTGTTGCAGCACCTGCCGGTTCACATCGGCAAACCCGTGCGCAACCCCGCGGTGGCGGGGTTCCAGGCCTACCTGGATCTGCTCGAGCGCTTTATTACGGGGCAGCTCAGCGAGGAGCGCTTCCAGTGGGGCTACCTGGATCGCCTCAAAAAAGAAGCCGACTGGCGCTCAGACGAAGACTTCGACCTGCTGAATAGCCTGTTTCCCAACCCCGACGGACGGGCTTTTACCCCTGGCAAGGTGGTGGCGCTGGAGTTTCAGGCCCAGCTTGCGGGCCGGGCCGAGCCGCTTGTGGAGCGGGCCCGACGCTTACGCGCTCGGGTTGAGGCCCTTCAAGCAACCAAAGCCGATGCGTTTTAGGACATGGGCACCTGGCGTAAAAGCCGGCCCTCGATGCGTTCCAGAATCTCCTCGAGGCTCTGCCCGGTAATGGTCAGGCCGTGGTTTTTGAGCCCCACCACCGCCCGGCCGGGGTCGGGGGCTTCGCGTACTTTTTGCGCCACGGCCTCGGCGAGCTGATAGGTGCCGCAGGGGTAGTTGAACTGGGTGGAGGGGATGTTCTCCATCCAGGCGTGCACGTGGATGATGGCCCCTACCTGGGGGTGTTCGCGGTAGATCATCCAGTGCTCAATGGCATCCACGCTCACCCGGCGGGGCTCGAGGCCCGGTGGCACCGAGAGGCGCATGGCGTTCTGGATGGGGTCGTAGTCGGTGACCATCAGGATGTCCCGCCCCACCTCGCGCAGGTTGGCTTTGTCCACCCCGCTGGCCGACATCCAGAAGCGTCGCTCGTCCTTGCGCACCGAAAGGTTGCCGTAGGATAGCCCGCCAATGCCATACAGCCGCTTGACGTGGCGGAAGTCTTCGGGCGGCAGAATTTCCTCGATGGGAAAAGCCGCCGGAAGCAAGTCCCACTCGGCTAGTTTGCGGCCGGCGGCGCTCAGGCTTCCGGTCAGGTCATCGCCCTGCCAGAGCTCGGGCTCGAGGTCGGTTTCAAAGATGTTCTGCACCACCAGCACCGAGGAGGCGATGGGGTGGATCCGTTCGAAGACGCGCTCGGCAAAACCGGGCCCCTCGGGCTCGTGGTACTGTCCGAGCTCGAGGGTTAGGAAATAGGTTCCCTGGCCCGGCACATACACCACCAGCATGTTGGAAAGGGCCCGCACCAGGTAGCTGTACAGCCCGGCGATGGGGTCGGGGGGCATCTGGGGTAGCTCGAGGAAGGAGATCACCATGGTGCCCTGGGCTTTGCGTCGGTAGGGGGTGGGTTTTTCAGCCTGGATAAAATTAAGCACGGCCCGCGGCGCCTCGGCCTGCGGGTCTAGGATGTAACCCCTGGTCTCGAGTACCGCGCTCAGCGCTTGGGCTAGGTTGGCTAGACCTGGGGTGGGCTCGCCGTGGAGGGCAAAACGGGGAGGGGTGGACTCGAGGCCGAAAGGCATGCTGCTACTGGACTGAACCATATCGCAACCTCCGGAAGTTCGACTGTCGGTAGCCAAAAGCGCAGCACAGGTCGTTGAGGGGTACTCGGGCAGTCGTAGCCTGGCCTCGATTCTACAACATGCCCAAGAAGGGCTTGCGGATGCTTTTAGGATAAACTGGCGCCTGAGGATGGAACTCAAAGGCTTGATTCTTTCCGGGGGCAAGGGCACCCGCCTGCGTCCCCTCACCTACACACGGGCCAAGCAGCTCATTCCCATCGCAGGAAAACCCAACCTGTTTTATGCGCTCGAGGATCTGCTCGAGGCCGGCATCCGCGACATAGGGGTCGTCCTTAGCCCAGAAACGGGCGACGAGGTGCGGGCGGCGCTGGGCGATGGCTCGCGCTGGGGGGTTCGCCTGACCTACATCGTACAGGAAGCCCCGTTGGGCATTGCCCACGCAGTCAAGACCGCCCAGGGCTTTCTATCCGATAGCCCTTTCGTGCTTTACCTGGGCGACAACCTGCTCTCGGGCGGCATCAAACACCTGGTGGAGGAGTACCGCCAGACCCGCCCGGAGGCCATCGTCTTGCTCACGCCGGTCGAAGACCCCCGGGCCTTCGGGGTGGTGGTGCTGGACGGGGCTGGAAAGGTGGTGCGGCTCCTGGAAAAGCCCAAAGACCCCCCTTCCAACCTGGCCCTGGTGGGGGTGTATCTGTTTAGCCCGGCCATTCACAGCATCATCAACCGGCTCAAACCCTCCGGTCGGGGCGAGTACGAGATCACTGAGGCCATCCAGGGTTTGGTGGATGAAGGAAAGCGGGTGGTAGCCCACCAGGTACGCGGCTGGTGGAAGGACACCGGCAAGCCCGAAGATTTGCTGGATGCCAACCGGCTGGCCCTCTCGAGCCTCACCCGCCGGGTGGAGGGCGAGCTGGCCGATTCCCAGGTGGTGGGCGAGGTGGTGGTGGAACCAGGGGCCCGGATTGTGCGCAGCACGGTGCGCGGCCCGGCCTATGTTGGGGCTGGGGCCCATATCGAGGACAGCTTTGTCGGCCCCTACACAGCCATCGGTAAGGATGCCAAGGTGATTGCCAGCGAGGTCGAGTACTCGATTCTAATGGACGAGGCCCAGGTTTACCGGCTGCCCTACCGCCTGGATAGCAGCGTGCTGGGGCAGGGGGTGGTGGTGGACGGCCAGGGCAACGCCCGCCGCCATACCTTGCAACTGGTGCTGGGGGATCGCAGCCGGGTGCGGCTTTGAAGCAGTCAACCGGTATAAGTGATTTTTAGCATCGGAGCAGTAACCAGCTTTGGTCGCATCTTGTTTGCAAGGCCACCCCGTCAATGGGGTGTGGTGGCTTGGTTCCTCTAAAGTGACCATGTACAATGACCCTAGTCATGAAGGTATCGAAGAGCTACTTCAAAGCCCATGCCCTGGAGCTTCTGCGCCGGGTAGAGGCCACCGGCGAGCCCCTGATCCTGAGCGACCGGGGCCGGCCGGTGCTGGAAATACGCCCATACCGGGGTGAGGAGGCGAGGGAGCGCCTTAGGGGTACGCTGTTGCACTACCAGGAACCCACGGAGCCGACGGGCGAGCCCTGGGAGGCCCTGGCTTGAAACGCTACCTGCTCGATACCCACGCCTGGGTGTACTTTCTGGCCGACCCTGCCCAGCTTCCCAACGGACTCGAGCCTTTGCTGGAAGAGGCCCGCATGCAACAGGCCCTCTTCGTCTCGGCCATCAGCGCCTGGGAGGTGAGCGTGCTGGCCCGGAAAGACCGGCTGGCCTTCCGACTGGATTCGCGGCGCTGGCTCGAGCAAGCCTTGCAGGTGCCCGGCATCGAGGTAGTGCCTCTGGATGCCCCCACTGCCGTGGAGGCCGATCACCTGCCCCTGCCTCACCCCGACCCCGCCGACCGCTTCATTGCCGCTGCCGCACTTCGCCTGGGCGCAGTGCTGGTGACCCGCGACGAAAAACTACAGGGCTTGCCGGGTCTTCAGACCCTCTGGAATTCCGGGGCCTAAGCCTGCCCTAGGGCAGAAAGGGCACATCCAGGTGCTCACCATTTAGCCGATCCAAGAGGAGCCGATAGCTTTCTTTGCGCATAGGATGTGCCTCGAACCACAGGCGCAGATGGGCCTCGAGCCAGACCGCTTTTCGGTGTAGCCCATGCAGGTATGGGTAGTAATCCCGCGTGAACAGCAGGCCGCCCCGGTAGCCTTCGGCGATGAAGCGGGGGTCTTTGGGGGTGGAGCTGCCCCCCAGGTGGAGCACCCGGCGCGGTACGAGCAAAACCTGCCAGCCCTTGCGGCGGGCCCTTGTACACCACTCGAGGTCTTCGTTGTAGAAAAAAAAGCGCTCGTCCATCCCGCCAATCTCCTGTAGGGCTGATTGACGGGCCATAATGAGCGCACCGGATACCCAACCGACGGCCCTGGGGCGGCGCAGGTTCCAGTAGTTGGGGGCATACAGCGGGCCAAACGACTGTAGCCGCCCCTGGGGGGTGTAGAGGGTAGGCCCGGCCATGGCGGCCCTGGGGTTGGCCTCTAAAGCCATCTGCAGGGCCTCGAGGTCGCCCTGCTCCAGGTACACGTCGCTGTTCATCTCCACCACCCAGGGCCTCTGGGCTACCTCCAGGCCCCGGTTGACGGCGTAGGCGTAGCCGCGGTTGGGCAGGCGCAGCAGCCGCACCTCGGGGTAGGAGGCCGCTACCCAGTCGGGGCTGCCGTCGGTGGAGCCTGAGTCGGCCACGATCAGCTCGGCGTGTGGGTAGTGGGTCTTGAGCCTTTGCAGGCACTGGCTGAGAATGCCCTGGGTGTTGTGCGATACGATCAGGATAGAGAAGTCTTGGCTCATGGTGAAGGCTGCTATGGCATAAGATAAGTCATTGATGAAACTTGATGATAAGGCCCTGGCGCATCTAACCTACCAGAATTACCCCGAGGCAGCCCCCATTGCCGGCGTGGTTCACCAGCCCCTACAAAAACACCGGGCCCTCGAGGGGGCCTTCATGGAGTACCTGCGCCTGAAGGATGGGCGGGTAGAGGGTTTCCCGCTTCCCTTCGAAGCCCGCCAAATTTCGCTTTCCTGGGCGGTTCCAGGCCGCATTAATGCCTTTCACCTGCACCCCAAGCGCACCCAGGACGAGCTATGGTGTGTGGTGCAGGGGGCCTTGCTGGTGTGGTTGGTGGATGTGCGCGCCGACTCCCCAACCAAAGGCACCAAGCGCTCCTTCCTGCTTTCCGGCGAGGCGCCCTCGCTTTTATACATCCCTTCGGGCGTGGCCCACGGCTACCGCGCAGGCCACCAGGGTGCGCTGCTGCTGTATGCCATGAACGACCAGTTCAACCCCTCCGACCCCAACGAAGGCCGCCTGCCCTGGGACTTTTTTGGGGCCGAGCTGTGGGCTGAGGATCGGGGTTAGTGCAAACTTTGGTGTGAAGCATGGATAAGACCGTTCAAAAACAGTTCAAACGGGTGGTGGTTACCGGGGGAGCCGGGTTTATTGGGGCCAACTACGTGCACTATGCGCTCTCGGCCCACCCCGATTGGCAGATTGTGGTGCTGGACAAGCTCACCTATGCGGGCAATCTGGAGAACCTGGAAGCCGTGTTGCACCGGATTGAGTTCATCCAGGGTGATATCGCCAACCCTGCCGATGCCCGGAAAGCCCTGCAAGGGGCCGATGCGGTGCTTAACTTTGCCGCCGAGAGCCACGTGGATCGCAGCTTGCTGGACGCTCGAGCGTTTGTGCGAACCAATATCGAGGGCACCCTGGTGCTGCTCGAGGCCGCCCGCCAGGCGGGGGTGCGCCGCTTTTTGCAGGTATCCACCGACGAGGTCTACGGCGATCTCAGCGGTACCGACCGGCACTCCCTTGAGACCGATCCCTTTCGGCCCCGCTCGCCTTACGCGGCCTCCAAGGCCGGGGCCGAGCACCTGGTGCTGGCCTACGGCATCTCGCATGGGCTGGACGTGGTAATTACGCGCGGCTCCAATACCTACGGCCCCTACCAGTACCCCGAGAAGATCATCCCTTTGTTCATCACCAACGCCCTGGAAGATAAGCCCCTGCCCATCTACGGTGATGGCTCGGCGGTGCGCGACTATATGCACGCACTGGATCACGCAGCCGGTATAGACCTGGTTTTGCACCGGGGGGCTGCTGGAGAAGCCTACAACCTAGGGGCGCGGGAGCAGGTCAGCGGCGTTCAGGTGGCAGAGGCCATCCTGGCCGCTTTGGGCAAACCCGCAACCCTAAAGAAGTTTGTGGCTGACCGGCCTGGCCACGACTACCGCTACTCGGTAGATCCTTCCAAGGCCGAGGCCCTGGGCTGGGTGCGCCGCTACAGCTTTAGCCGGGGTTTAGCAGAAACCATCGAATGGTACGTGCAGAACCCCAGCTGGTGGCAGCGGGTGCGTGCGAAAAAAGAACACCAGAGCCTCATGCAGACCTGGTATGGGCAGCGCTGAAACTAGGGGAATACTCCTGACTGGCGGAACGGGCCGGCTGGGAACGGCGCTGCGGGAGTTGCTGCCTGAGCTTATCGCACCCAGTCGCGCAGAGCTGGATATCACCGACCCATCCAGCGTTGAGCGGGCTTTTGCGAAGTATCAGCCCAAGGTCGTGGTGCATGCGGCGGCTTATACCAACGTGGCCGGGGCCGAGATCGAAAAAGCCCTCTGTTGGAGGGTTAACGTGGAGGGTACCCGTAACCTGGTTCGGGCTGCTTTGGGGTATGACCCACACTTTGTCCACATCTCGACCGACTATGTGTTCTGGGGGGATGTGGGGGGCTACCGGGAGGACGACCCGGTGGGGCCGGTGCGCAATTACTACGCGCTTTCCAAGCTGGTAGCCGAGGAGATGGTGCGGTTGCTGCCGTGTCACCTGATTATCCGCACCTCTTTTCGCCCTTCACCCTGGCCTTATCCCACCGCCTATACCGATCTCTTCACCAGCCAGGACTACCTTGAGGTCATCGCCCCCCAGATTGCCCTGGCCCTGCAAAACCTCCATCGCATCCCCTACGCCACCCTCCATATTGCCACCGAGCGCAAGTCGGCCTACGAGCTGGCCCTGCGCACCCGGCCCGCTGTAGAGCCGGCCCGCCGCCAGGAGGCCTTGGTGGCGCTGCCCGAGGACGTATCGCTGGATATCAGCCGCTGGCGAAGCCTGCTCAGTAGCTGGGATTCTGCGTGAGACTGGCAGCTCGTTCTTGAAGCTATGAAGCCCGGAAGCGAACCTCGAGCCCTCTAAGAGACTGTCTTAAAACCGTCTAGGAAGCCAATCTTCTGACCATAAGTCGGATCATCGCCGTGTAGATAAAGGTTTCTGAGGTTTCGGGCAGGAACTCGTAGTCCCGATTGAGCCTACGA
>Ga0073930_1001270_pt1 | contig 23652 bp, 17 predicted proteins | sample DewCreD2012metaG_5_FD_76968 | JGI IMG/M metagenome (GOLD analysis project Ga0073930, IMG submission 76968) | Hot spring sediment bacterial and archeal communities from British Columbia, Canada, to study Microbial Dark Matter (Phase II) - Dewar... ...
CCTTATGCGGTATTAGCCCCAGTTTCCCGGGGTTATTCCCCACCCAGGGGTAGGTTACCCACGTGTTACTCACCCGTTCGCCACGCTACCGGGCCCCCGAAGGGGCCTTTCGCGTTCGACTTGCATGTGTTAGGCACGCCGCCAGCGTTCGCCCTGAGCCAGGATCAAACTCTCCATGCAGAACTCACGGAGTACAGTCACAGCCCGAAACTCACCCCCATCACGGGCGATCACGCACTATCTAGTTTTCAAACATCAGTGCGTCCTTTAGCGCTTTTTCCACCCGTTTCAGGCAAAAACTCATTATACACACGGCCCCCCGAATGTCAAGGGGTCAGGCGAAAATTTTCCAGGCCCTCCCTCAGGAGGCCGCTCAAAAGGCATGAGGTCTTTCCATAAGCCTTCGGTCACGGAGATTCGGCGCGCTGACGAGAGCGAAAGCCCGGCGATCCCTCACGCTTGGCGAAACACATGGACGGCGCCTCGTCCTCACATGGGTCAACAGATGCGCGGCAGGTGTTCGCCGCTGAGCGTCTCCACGATCCGTAGAAGGTGATCTGCTGGGGCACGTCGTCCTCGAATAACCGGTTGTATGCGGCGATAGAGGGCCGGTTCCTGGGAGGTGAGGAATGTACCAGTGAGGTGAAGCATTCGGATTGGCGAAGCGCCGCTGAGTCGAGTCACACGGCGAGAGGAGGCCTTGGACGTGGCGGGATGTGGGGAAACACGTCGAGGCGAGGCTGAACGTCAAGTTGGCGGAGGTGCAGAGACGCGGGCGCAGGGTGGCGCCATTGGCAACAAAAGAGGTTCGGATCTCTGTGGGGCAGGAGCATGGTCACATGAGGGTCACCGAGTTGGCGCGGCAGGTGGAGAGTGATCCATACAATGTCAGCCGGGGCTATGAGCGGGCGCGGCACCGGAGGCAGACAGGGGACGCGTTTCGCCGCTTGGTGCGGCGATCCCTTTCCCCAGGCTCGAAACGACCCCACCCGTGACGAAGATGTATTTCGCCATAGCCTCGTCCCCCTCTCATTCTACAGGGCGAGGCCGATCTGTCAAGCAAGCGTGCTCCCTCGGCCCCCATGGGGGAGGCCTTCTCCCCACTGATCACCCTTGGAGAACAGGAGGGCTTCTTTCCGACCTTCGATCGAGCCCGAGGGGGCTGTACCCCTTGGGCGTGCTCTTCGTTGGTGACTGACCGCTTCTTGTTGACTTTTCAAGCCTGCGTGGTAAGATGCCTGCGGTCGAAGGCTGTTAACAGGAGGTGACTTATGCACCAACCTTGCTTCAGGGCGAGGGGAAGATTACATCTTTTCAGCGGGATGAGCGTATTGCTTCTCGTCATGGGATTCCTGTCGAGAGGCGAGTGGCCAAAGGGAAGCAGTGGCCATCGCGTCGTCGCTTCTCCGGCAATGGTTCAGCAGCCCGCGTGCACGGTGGATCCAAAGAGCGGCCAACGCGGCGAGGAGAAGCACGTCACGATCGCCTTCTTCTTCATCCCGGATCCGATCCTTCGCGCTTTGTTGGAGATCCTTCAGTCGAATCCTGAGCAGCTTTTAATGACGACTACCATCAGTTCTCGACCAGAGGGAATCAGCGGGATGCCTGTGCAGTATCTTCCGAGCGGGAAGAGCTTGCTCTTGCGGGCCACGCTCCACATCGCGCCTCAAGCGCCGGAAGGACCATACGACGTGCTCGTCCGGATCGCTCCTCGCGAATCAGAGCCTTTGGAGATCCGTTGTTCGCAAGCCTTCAGCGTCGTGCCGAAGGGCGAAGGACCGGAGTGCCTCGACCCCTCTTGGTCCCTTCCCGATGGGGCTGCCACGATTCAGCTCCCCAAGATGCGCGTGGATCGGCCGGGGGAACGCATCCAAGGGACTGTGATGGTCCGCGATCTTCGGTTGCCGGAACACTTCCAGCAGATGCCACTACCTTTTGGTACGTTGCTCTTGATCCTGGAAAGTGATCCTCCGGATGTCGTCGCGTTCGATGGACAGAAGCCCTTTCTCGAACATATGGTTGATCCCCTCAGTGTTAGGGCTGATGGCACCTATGCATTTTCTTTTCTGCTCACCGGCCTGCGGTTGGGAGGGTTTCGACTGTCCCTGAGGTGGAAGTGGCGGCTCTTCACCGAGGGCGCGTGCGCTGTGGCGATTGATGGGGTGTACCTCGGGTGTCAAATTGGCGGTCAACTGAATGCAGAATGTGTGTGCGCGACGTTAAGAAACATGCCTGCTCCGGGCTCGTGGGCCTGTCGGATACATCCGATCGCCTTTCGCGCTGCGTGGAGCCTGTGGGGATGCCCAGGCCCGTCGCCATATTGAGGGCAACATGCTGAGGGTTCGAATGGCCGACCCCGTAACGTGAGATGTGGAAAGGGCCGCGCCGTTGGCATCCTTCGAACGTCAGACTTGCCGGCACTGAAGAGTGAGCGCATCCAGCAACCGTGCCCCCGGCGAGGGGATGAACGCGCTCCGTCAGCAGACCGTTGCACCCGCGGTTCCGTCTGGAGCTGGTGCGTACGGGAGATATCGGCAGAGCGCAATATTCATCTCGACAGAGGGAGGCGGGGTTTCTTTCTCGCCCGCCTCTCCTCCGCTACGCTGTCCCGTTCTTTTTCGACCGCGATCCCTCGCTCACGGCAGTGAATCAAAACTCCACGCGAAGGCCGAATTGGATCCGCCGTGGCGCATTGGCTTGACTGGTGATCACGCCGAAGTTGCGCGGATCGGTCAACGAGAGGCTCGGATTGGCGAAGTCCACGTGATTGTCCACGTTGAAGAAGTCGAAGGAGAAGACGAGGTTCGCCGTCTCGGTGATCGTCGTCTTCTTCCCGACGGAGAGATTGACGTTCCAGCGCGGGAGGCCGCGAAGCGGATTGGTGCGACCCGCCCGTCCATCTTGGCTGATCAGGACGCGTCGGAAGCTGTTGAAGACCTTCTCCGGATTGGCGAAGAGATTCAACCCGGACCCTCCGCGCGTCGGGTCGCCATTGGTCCCGATGTTGTTTGATCCGGCGATGCCTCGGTGGACGTCATTGCCGAACGACTTCGGCTTGACGGTGGGGATAGCTAGCGATGATCTCCAAGCTGGGTGGCGGCAACAGGGACCTCCTCCATCAGCTGGTCGGTAAAAAAATCCCCTGCTCGCTTGTAAGATTTAGCTTGACTAGTGCTGCGTTAAGTTAGATTTTGAAATTCAGTCGCATGCCGCTCAACTTAGTGGCATGGGCAAGCACACGCATGTTGAATTGACAGAAGAGGCAACGCCGGGAACTTGAGCAGTTGATTCGCACCGGCAACATTTCGGCCCGCACCGCCACCAGAGCGCGTCTCCCGCTTCTGAGCGACCGCCGTCAAGGCCAGAAGCGCACGGACCTGGAAGTTGCCGATGCGGTCTTGTGCAGCAAGGGCACTGTGCGTAATGTGCGGAAGGCGCTTCTTGCGGGGTGGGGTGCCAGCCGCCCTGTATGATAAGGGATGGCCAGGCGCGCCGCCCAGGTTCACCGGCGAAGTCCAAGCCCAGCTGACGATGCTGGCGTGCAGTGATCCGCCAGAGGGGGCCGCGCGCTGGACGTTGCGGCTGCTGGCCGACAAGATGGTTGAATTGGGCTACGTGGACTCCATTAGCCATGTGACCGTAGGGGAGATCCTAAAAAAACGCGCTCAAGCTCTGACGGGTGAAGTCCTGGTGCATCGGCAAGCCTTCCGGAAGCTATGTGGCCAAGAGGGAAGACGTCTTGGACGCGTACCAACGACCGTATGATCCCGCCTATCCAGTCGTTTGTCTGGACGAGGCCAGCAAGTAACGGCATGACATGCCGCGCGGCAGCTTGCTCTTGCAGGCCGAGCAGCCCGTTCGCCAGGACTCCGAGTATGAACGGCACGGTGTGGCCAATCTCTTCCTGGCCCTCGAGCCTTTGCGGGGATGGCGCAAGGTGCGGGGCACCGATCGGCGCACGCGTCGCGACTTTGCCGAACAACGGCGCCAACGGGCGGACGAGGACTCCCCGCAAGCCGAGCGGATCGTGCTGGTGGTGGAGAACCTGAACACCCATGGGCCGGGTGCGCTACGGAGGCCTTTGCGCCGGAAGAAGCGCATCGTCTGGCGGCGCGCTTCCAATGGCATTACACCCCGGAACATGGCAGCTGGCTGAACATCGCCGAGTGCGAGCTTTCGGTGCTGGCGAGGCAATGTTTGGACCGGCGCATTCCGGACAAGGACAGGCTGGTCCGCGAGGTGGCCGCCTGGGAGAAGCGTCGCAACCAGGCAGCCGTCAGGGTGGTAGGGCCGTTCACCACCGCTGATGCCCGCATCACGCTCAGGCGACTCTATCCGGTTATAACTAGTTAGTAAAGAGAGGGTTACAGGCAGCCAAGGCTTACCGAAGAGGGGCTTATCTAAATTTAGAGCGGGCACAGTTGTGGGTCTATTCTCAGCCTTTAGAAAAGGCGCCGTTTGCCTGTTATGAGCTGGAACAGTCCGAAATCAGTCTTTCTTGGGCTGCTCACGTTTTTGCTCCAACCTTTGGATCTCTTCAAGCAGTTCCTTTACAACCTTAGCGGTCACATCCATTGCGAGATCCCGATTCTCACTCCCCGAACTTTTCTGCGTCGTGGCCCAAAGAACATCGCCGGCAGCGTTGATAAGGATAAGTCCGACGGTGAGCTGCCCACCAAGCTCCTCTTGCCTCACAATGACGGTCCCTTTTAGCACAGCATCTGCATCCTTTCGGCTTTTAGTGAGAATGAACCTCACCTGGAGACTCCTGACGAGCATGTCCCGGACCTTTTGGCTCATCGGGTCGTCTCCAAGCGGCTCAACGTAGACTCGCTTTACAGAGAGCAATTGTACCCCAGCGATCACACCTCTAGTCTCTACCACATCCTCGCCCACTCTTTCTGGTGGCGCTGGCTTCTGAGCTGCCGGTGGCCGTTCTTCTTTTTTCGCAACTTCCGAAGGCTGCGGTGCCATCGGCCTTTCTGGACTCGTGGTTGGCACTCTCTGCTTCTGCTCCGGCCCCGGACTTGGTACTGGTTGCTGCGGTAGTGTCGGCCTTCTCAGCTCCGGCTCTGAGCGTGACTTTTCTCCTGGCGGCACCGAAGGCAAAGGAGCGAATTGCTGCTCTCGCTCTGCCACGAGCGGCGGCCTAGGTTGTTGCTTCCTCGACTGAACGTAGAGCGTGATGCCGACGACGGATGCAGCCATGAGGACAAAAGCAAGCGCTGGTTTAAGAATGGAGGAGTAATCCCAGCTTTCCAGACGCAGCGACTCTGACATCTGATATTTCAGTTGGCGCAAAAATAGCGATGCTGCTCGAACTGGGTTTGTCTCTCGATATCCGATGTCAACGAGAGCGCCGACGACATGGCCATCAGGGCCCTTCGATAGAGAGACAGTGAAGGAAAGCTTTTGACCGCCCTCCAAAACAATCGAACGTTTCTGCGGTCGGCCATGACTCCCCGCTTCGTAATGGGTGAGCACGCAAGTGGCTAACAAGACATCACCTTCCTTCTCGCGGGCTCGGACTTCTATCAGTTCAGCACCTTCGTCCACCTCGAACCGAACGTGCTTGGTCTGGTTAAGATCCAAACGGGCGCGTTCGATCCCATCCACTACGATCAACAACAATCCGCCAGAAGTCACCTTGCGACGGGCTGCTCGTTCGGCGAGCTCGTTTCGGATGGCGATCACCTCTTCTTCCTCCAACTGTGGCGGATGGTAGCGATCGCCACGCGGCCTTTTTTCACCCTTTTCACCTTTTGAAAGAGAGAATTGCGGGATCGCGAGCCGCCCCTCCGGAGAATCAAAACCCAAGGCCCTGATTAATCGTGCGTAGCAGTCGGGATGAAGGACAGAATGGATCCGGTTGATTTCCACCGGGTGCTCCTTGTCCGGGTCATCCCCCTCGAACTCAAGGCCAGCGATCGTCTCCTTCATCGGATCGAACCTCTCAGGCACCACACAAGTTGTCTTCCAGGGCGTAAACAACTGTAGGCATCTCCTAACTAATCCAATGTGCTCGTCAGGATTCTCATGAGCTTGGAACCGTTCTTCTCCTCGGTGACCTCGGATAACCTTCAAAAGATTGCCGAATCGCTCCTGGAGTTCAAGCATCAAACGACCTTTGCACGAGCGGTAGTAGCTGTCGTCTTTCACCCGCTCAGGGTCTTGAACCACCAGGTTGTAGATGTCCATCGTTTCCGCCGTGCTGTAATTGTAAAGCAGGCGGCTGAGGCCGAGGGTGACGTAAAAAGAATTGCGCCTCACAGTGATTTTCACAAGGTGCTTAATGTAACGTATAATCATGTCTTCCTCGGCGAGTGAAGTGCCGCCCGTTGACTGCTCCTCGCATCGCTCGTATGGCTCCGATTCCATGTAAACGAGGCGCTGAAGCAGATGAAGCTCACTCATGGAGACCTTGGTTCTATATTTACGGCGTTTCGCCTGATCTCGCAACAAGCGCCCGATGGGCACGTAATAGAGTCGTTTGTCTTGAGCGGCACAAGCAATCTCCAGCTTGGCCAGGGCTTCGGTACTGATTCGGATCGCCGTCGCCTTGTCGCCATGAATGAAATAGGCAAGCTGGAAGGCGCTGTTGAGCAATTCACTTGTGTACAGAGAATAGCTCATCAGTCCTCTCCACCTGCCGTGCCGTATTTTATCAAAGGTCGCTAGCTTGATCAACAGGTTCTCATCGCGATTGTTCCAAATTGTTCCAACTCTTCAACTCCTAGTCCCAGCCTATTCGCGACCGCATCTTCTGCCTGGACAAGTCCATTATATCACTAAGCCTCTCCTCCAGCGTGAGATTTTCGGAATTCGTAAAGTTGTACACCTGTCCAAGGCGGATTTGAATATAGTTCCAACCTCATGTGGATCCGAACCAATTTGACAAAAGGAGGAATCAATGAAATGATCTCCCATCTGTTCGCCTTTCCTCAAGAAATAAAGAAGGTCAGGAGAAAATGGGCGCTCGCTGGCCTCGTGATTCTGGCGTTGCTCACGATTGCTGGGTTTTCGCCATGGTATGAGTCGAAAAACTCCAAAGCTCGTGCGTCTATTGCCTCGGCGAGGTCAGATCCCATCCCCACTCCGATAATCTCATTCCTGGTACAAGGACCGGGAGCTATGGGACGGGCAGAGGAATGTTGTGTCGGAGCGAGTAATGTCAGTGCCGATTTCTCTGGATTTCCCGTGGCATTTTTACCAAGTTGGTTCATATTTCTTCTCCTCTTCTTCCTGTATTTCATGCCCTGGGAGACAGACTTCGGCCTGGTGTTCAACTGATCGGTTATCCCCGCACCTCGTGCGCCAGCGTGAGATTTTCGGAGTTCGTAAATTGATACGCTCCTCCAAGAAGAAGCTGCGTATAGTACAGGCCCGATGAAGATATTTGAACGAAAATCAATCAAGGAGGGAAGAAAATGACTCTCAGAGCATTAAACAAAATGACTTTGAAACGATTGAGCTTCCCAATTCTGCTCATCCCTCTGCTCAGTCTCGGCCTCGCTAGCTCCAGCCCAGTGGGGTTGCTTCAGCAGGGAGGCGCTTCGTTAACTGAAAACCATTCAAATTATGCCTGCGCTCAGGATTTAGATTGGCTCACTCAAGGGATTCCCTTATACATTGGCGCTGCCAATGGTAAAGCTTTTTTTGTTGAGGAAACTAGCGATGGCGTAAAAGCCTGTCCCATTAAGACATCTCTTCCCGTTTTCAAGGCATTCGGCTTAGCGGCAGATCGAAGGAGTCTTCTTTATATCCCGTTAAAGAACGACGTTCCGTCCGGAGAACTTTATGTTGAAGATCTCCTTACAGGAAGTTTGAGAAAGATTTCCTCTCATCTTGTCCTAGAAGCTGCTTGGTCACCGACAAATCCGAACTACGTAGCTTACACATTTTCAGGAGGTGATGTGTTTGGCTTGGCAACTGTAGATCTTAACTCGGATCATGTTAGAGTTTTGGTATCGGACCACGTATTAGCGGACATTTTACAATGGGACGAGTCAGGGGAGCGAATTTATTACTTTCAAGCTATCGATGAGGTTCAGCCCGTGCTGGATTCAGTAACTTTCAATACCGTACAAGAGAACTCCTATGCTGTGCTCTCACCTCGATATGTTACAGTTAACACAGGGATTTCGGAAGGGGCTCTACCGTCCGATCTCCCTACAGGTTTCCCGATGCTTAATCAGACTATTGTTCCTGAGGAACTCTCTCAGCCGATAACTAAGGAAATGGTTGGTCTGCCGGAGAATCTATATTCCTTTCGGACTTTTTCGCCTAACCGTTCCCATGAGGTACTCGGAGATAGCTTGCTTGGAAGCGGGATCCTCTACGCACGATCGCTCCCATCGGGTAAGCCCAGGCCGATTGGAGAGGGTCAACTTCTGAAAGTCCTCCACAATGGTATCGTGGTGAAAGTGTTTACCGATGTCGGTACGAAATTTCAATTCATCGCTTGGGATGGCCAGACCACTGAACTAGCAACGACATCAGTCTCATACCGGTTACCTCTTAGAAGCTTTATATTGACCCAGGGCGGAGCAAGCTATTCCTACCCTGGAAACTGCCAAATTTGTAGCGGCGGTGGATGGTGCTCAGGTACATATAGCCACACTTCTGGTAGTCGCATGGAATATGCCTATGACATGCAGAGTTCTACCATCGGCGCACACGTTCTTGCCTCGGCAGATGGTTTAGTCGTCTACACCTATTCTTCGGTCACTTGCAATAGCTGCGACAGTAATGGATGCGGATATTATTCGAGAGGCTGTGCTAGCAATTCCGGGGCGGGAAACACGGTCATCATTCAGCACTCAGATGGTACCTATACGAAGTATAGTCACATGCAGCCGAATTCGATTCAGGTCTCCGTGAACTCGAATGTCTGTCAAGGATTGTACATCGGTAGGCAAGGCCATACAGGGTGTACTGTGGGAAACATGAATGGCTGTGGTGATCATCTTCACTTTCAAAGGCAGTCTACATCTTCCCTGTTAGGGCAATCTATACCGATTAGTTTTTCAGACGTCACTTCCAATCCTTTGTCTTGTGGCTCGTCCTACACCTCTGGAAGCACCGAAAGAACTTCCTGCGGAGGTGGAGTAATAAACTTGCAAAACGATGTACCAGTGAGCAACTTGTTAGGGGCCCAGGGAAGCCAGCAGCACTTCAAGATAGTGGTGCCATCTGGGGTAGCAAGTTTGGCGGTCACGATTTCCGGTGGCAGTGGGGATGCGGACCTGTATGTGCGGCGCGGTTCGCAGCCAACGCTCTCGACATACGATTGCCGACCCTATACGAGCGGTAACAATGAGACGTGTAACTTCACGAATCCGGCCAATGGGGACTGGTACATAATGCTTCACGGGTATTCGGCTTACAGCGGGGTCACGCTGAGGGCAAAATATACGACTGGGACTAGCTGTATTAGTTACTCGATCAATCCCACGAATCAGAGTTTTTCGGCAAGCGGTGGCAGTGGGAGCGTGAGTGTGACCGCCGGGAGTGGTTGTAGCTGGACTGCGATCAGCAATGCCAGTTGGATCACGATCACCTCGGGCAGCAGTGGCACTGGCAATGGGACAGTGAACTATTCGGTGGCGGCCAACAGTAGCACCAGTTCTCGCACAGGAACGATGACCATCGCTGGCCAACCCTTTACCGTCACGCAGGCGGGGGCTGGCGGCGGGGTGCCGACTGTACCAACCGGACTTTCACCCGGAAGTGCCAATCCTGACGGGTCAGTCAGAATCACCATGACACCAGTAACGTTGAGGTGGAACGCCTCCTCTGGCGCCAACCGATATGAAGTCATTGTGTACTATTGGAACTGGGCTACGTCTGCATGGGTCTATCACAACACCTACACTACTACGACGAACTCGCTGTCCTACTCGCCTCCGGTGAACAGCACGCACTACGCTTGGGTGGTTCGAGCCGGTAACGCTAGCGGCTGGAGCGGCTGGTCAAACTGGGCTTACTTCTACTTCCAACGCTGAGGGGAGTGGAACGTTAACCGGTGGTGACATAATTCAGCATGATGCAGTTAAGAATGGTCAAAAACTTATGAGCAGTTACACTGAACAAGAGGCAGAGGCTTGAACGTCGGATGGCTCCAGACTTCAAGCTTCAAGCCTCCCACCAAAACGAAAGGAGGATTGAAGAAAATGATTTTCAAGCGATTTACCTTGTCGTCCACAGCCGCTTTGTGGACAGTCGTCCTGCTGACCATCATCCTGTTTCACGGATGGGCTCAAATTATCGCGTCACCACAAGAAGAAGAGGTCATAACCAATCAAACCCTCATCGAGTTGGTCAAGGCCAAAACGGGTGATGAGCTGATCATTGACCTGATCAAGCAATCGAAGACAAAGTTCGATACCTCGCCCAAGGCCATCCTGCAACTGAAAAGAGCCGGGGTGAGCGACCGGGTGATAGCCGTGATGATGAACCTCGCGACGGATACCTCTGGAAGCGGCCAACTCGGAAAGCAGCAAGGGGGAGGTCCGAGCTCAGGTGCGGGCGGGACTGTGCCGACCTCAACCATGGCCTCCGTCGTGCGCCCTCCAACTACCTACGGGCTCTATATCGAGCAAGACGGTCAATTGCTACCGATTGGGCGCGTGCAAACTAAAATCCAGGTCAGCAAGTGGCGAAGGTTTTTAGGCGGAGTATTCCCTTTCGTCCGCCAAAAGATAGACATCAACATACCCGGTGCCCACTCGGCTCATCGGTTCAGCGTGAAGCGTCCAACCTTTTACGCCTTCTTTCCGCCAAGCCGCGATGTCAGCAAGTTCAAGCTGCTCCAGTGTAAAATCACCGGCCAGCGATTTGATCAGCGCACGGTGGCCAGCGCCTCGATTCTCTTTAGCACGGAGCAAAATCAGGATGAGATCCCCTGCGACATCGGGCCGACCGACATCCGGGATCTCTATCGCATTGTGCCCAGAGAAGACCTGCCCTCCGGCGAGTTTGGATTCGTTGAAGGCAACACGGCCACCAAATCGGCCTCGAACATTGATATTATTGACGTTTTCGACTTTGGTATCGATCGGAAGGAAGTGGAGTTGGCGCTCGACCAGTATCTGGATACGCTTCCGCCCGTCACAATGACCGATACGGCGTTTCACTCCTGGACAAAAGAAGAGTGCCAGAAGCTCATTGATGACCGAGAAGGCAAAGTAGATGTGACTGGTCGCATGCTCGGCTGGTTCAAGCGGCAATACGCTTCGCTGGACATCTACTGGGTGGACGATCAATTTGCCCGCGCCTTCGCTCGGCTGGAGATGCTGGATCGGAACCTGACGCCGGAACAAACCAACAAACTTTACAGCATGTTGCTGGGTGCTGATCACAGTCAGTACATCGTCCTGGTCTCCATTGGTCAGAAGCTTGGGTCAGGTCGTCTCATCGGCGCGAACGAAGGCGAGCGCACCATGCGGCCTTACGATGCCATCCTCTCTAATCCAAAGTCGAAGCAAGCCATCGTTGCTGCTCGCCGATTGGAACTGCTGGGTGGTTACGCGGGGCTGTGGAAAGTGAGCTTTGATCGTGAGAGCGTCAAGGGGCCAATTCTGAGTGGCGCTCAGGAAGTCGTCTTCGAGGCGCGGCTCAATCAAAACCTCAACTTGAAGGCCACCTTCAAAATGGACAAGCTCGCGCCGATGCTGGCACAAGCCATCCGGTGAGGCAAAAAAGATGAAAGCAGTCACGGACTATGCGGATGGAACGGATTTCCTATGCCCAAAGCTCATCGGCGCCAATCGGCCGAATCCGAATCATCCATGGTCTCAAAGGGATAATGCGACCACCAAAGCTTGTCGAGGGAATCGTCATGCCGTCTTCGGATGGCGCTTAGAATCCATGAAGACACAACCACGGGAACCACAGAGGCCGCAGAGACCCATGTCCTTTGTCCCCTCTGCGTTCTCTGCGGTTGTTTTTCGGAAGACGACCGATTGCCACGATGGAAGGTGGCGGGTGTACGAACGCTGCCGCTACTGGGGCGAACGGTTCTGGCGGTTCCTGGGGCATCATCCGTTACCAGAACTCCGCATCCTCCATCGGATCTATCAGTTCGCTTGAGGACGCGCTGCTCTGAAGAGCCCGATGTGGGCCAGGCACAAGTCTGGTTCTGTGAGGGATGTCTAGTATCAGCCGATGGTTGAATCGTGTGACACTCCTCACATCGAAAGAGAGAGGCAACAGGGAATACAAAGCGTACCTGAAGGAGGATATTATGATCTCTACTCGACAACAGGCGAAGCTTTCTCAACGGAGCTATCTGTATCAGTCTATCAGATCAGTGGTGTCTTTATTTGCCATCTGGCCAGTAGTCTGGCTAATCATCATCGCTGCCTTCATCGAGCCATTGCCGTCTACTGCTCCGGCGGCGGAGAGAGCGGGAACCTTGACTGATCTATCACAAAAAGTCGCTCCCCTGGCGTCTGAGGACTATTGCGGCTACATCTTCCCCACACCTGAGCAATTGGCCATCCGCACTGTCTTAAAAAAGATGGTGACCCGATGCATCGATTGCGGCGAGGTCGTTCAATACAGAGCCTTCAACGGAAGGGTGTATACATTAACGCAATTCAGTGGGAAAAACGTGGCCGTGCTATTGCCCGATAGTTGGAAGAATGGACTCAGTCTGGAGGAGAGAAGAACCTTCATTGATCGGTGCGATTTGCTCTATGAGCATTACAAGGAGTTGATTGGGGAGGAACCCGCCGGCGATGGCCTGCTGCCGATTGCGGTTATCAGCGACACCTGCGGATGGGGCTGCGGTTATATCGGGTTCAAAGGGATTGAAATTCTCGATGCCGATTGGTCGCTCAATATCCTTCGGCAGGAGCTGGCGGCCGGAAAACTACATGGCGTGGTCGTGCATGAGATGAGTCACAATTTCGACGTGTTCTGGCGCTATCTGCACTACCTCCCGGACCATGCCCACGCCTGGACCGATTTCATGCACGCGTATATCGAGATTTATAGCCGGATGGGATCTAAAGATTTTTCACCGGAGGAAATTCAGCGTTCTGAGATCCTGCGCAACTACGTGCCCTACATCAGCGATGAGACAGCGACGTGGGCCGACTGCGTGCGCGACGGATTATGCGAGGACCGGGGCATCAATCGCAACCATGCATGGGCCGGCATCAACCACCGCGTGGCGCAATTGCATGGCGTGAGAGCCATCCGAGGGTTCATGTCGTTCCTCAGAAACTACAAAGCGACGCAACGTCCCCCCTCCAGCCCGGAAGCGAAAGAGGACCTCCGCATCGAAGCTCTGGCATTCGGCACAGGTCTGAACCTCGGTTGCTACGTTGACACTTGGCGATGGTATGCCTCAGCAGGGTTGCGCACGCGCATGATGGCGCAATATGGCGCTAACAATCCCTTTTGCTTCGACAATGATCGGGATGGCTTCAGCGTCATTCAGGGAGACTGTGATGATGGTAATCCAGTCGTCAATCCGGGAGCCACAGACCTTATGAATGGCCTTGATGATGATTGTAACCTTGTCGCCGACGATCAGTTGTTCACTGAACCTCTTGGACGTGACTTTCCAAATCCACAGCGGTTGAGCTATCCGGCGCGCGTGACTGGACAGATCACGGCGAATGATGCTGATTTCTTCATCTTTCCTTTGCCGACGCCCCGGCGTGTGCGGTTCACGATTCGTTCGACGTCGGATTTCCAAGGGTTTCTCTTTGTCTATAACCGGCAAGGCGCATGGCACGGGTATCAGTTCGTGTCCACGGGGGGAACTTCAGCCCAGAAGTATGATCTCAATGAGGCGGGAGACTGGAAGTTTGGCGTTGAGTTGAATGTGGAATCACGGCCAGGACAATACGCTGTCGAACTGGCCGATGCCGCCCGCTGGCCGGTGATGTGGGGTACCACAGAACCACCGGCACTCCAAAACGGCGCTTATCGGTTGACGGCGCACACTCAAATGCTGGAAGACGTTCTTGAGACCCCAACCCATGTTCGCTTCTGGGTGAGCGGAGTTGGATTTGTCGGCACGGTTCCATTTGCAAGGACGACCTCCGTGGACTGGATACCGGAGAGCAGCCTCGCCGAGGGCACTTACGGCTTTCGTGCTCAATTGTTCTCAGGCTCTATCCCAGTTGCGGATGTAACTGCAGCCAAATGGTTCGAGTTGGCGAGGCGCCGGTGAGACGAGTCACACAGCGAGAGGAGGCCTGGACATGGAGGGATATCGTGAAGCGCGTCGAGGGGATGCTGAACGTCAAGTTGGCTGAGGTGCAGGGACGGGGGCGCACGAAAAACAGGTGCCTGGCTTGCGAATTGCATATCACCGGTGACAGTTGCAGTTACCACGCGAGCGTGGGATGTGAGAATTGAAAGCCACAGTGTCGCAGAAAGCCACGGCGTCGAGCTTGCCGCTTGCGGATGGCGAAATGAAAGCAGTGAGGCGGCGATGGGATTGCGGATTTCGGATTGCGGATTGAAGGGGATGAGGCGGCGCGGGAATTTTGGATTGCGGAATGCCGATTGAAACCGGTAGATCACCATTGTGATTTCAACAGGGCTCATTTCACCACGGGGACGCAAAGAGCGCGGGGGGACTTCCTGATGATCTCTCCACGCCTCTGGCATTTTCATGGGGTTCCAAAGTTCTTTACCCGTTGACGGGCAAAGTGTGATATAATATGGCCGTCTCAACTCGGCGAGCTGGGGAGGTTGAGATCATGCGCGAGTAGAAAACGAAACAGGTGGGTCCCGATCAGCTTCCAAGCACTTTTCGCCTTTCTTTCAGCTCGTTGAGCTGAGTGGACGCCCAGACAAGCGGTGGAGAGAGCATGTGGTGAGACGGTGGCGTACGTGGCTTGTGGTTTTCATCGTGGTTGTCTTCTGGCCGCGCTCTCTTTCCGGCTCCCAGCAAGGCCAGAGTCAGCCAGTGGTATCGCCGGAAAGCGTGAAAGGGCGTCGTTGGGCCATTGTGGTCGGCATTTCTCAGTATGCCAGCCTTTCCGAGGTGTCCCGCGCCAGCCGCGATGCGAAGGAATTCGCCGACTTACTACCCAAGGTTGATTCGGGATTAGACGAGAAGAACGTCCGCTTGCTTCAGAATGCCACGCTCTACGAAATTCGGAGAGCATTTCAGGAGATTCGTAGCTTAAAAGAGCCCCTTGACGTGCTCTACTTCTATTTTGCTGGCTATGGCGTAGGTGACAAGGCAGACGGGTATCTCCTGCCAGAGGATGTTAAGTTGGATGAGTTGCCTTCCCGCAGCTTGACTATGCGCGAGCTGCAGGGAAAGCTTGAAGATAACCCGGCCAAAAACATCATCTTGATCGTGGATGCTGCCTATCACCACACAGTTGGGAGTGCACTGAGGCTCTCTAGCCCGAATGAGAATCAAATCATCGAGCACCTCAAGGCAGTGTCAAAAGATCTGAGGTGGGTAACTTTACTCACGGTGTCCTCGTCAACAGAGCTGTCTGGAGCAGATGAGGGGAGCACGGAGGGTAATTTCACTGAGCATCTTGTGCAAGGCATGAAGGGCGAAGCAGACTCCGACAAGGACGGCGTGGTTCGAGCCAGTGAGCTTTCCAAATACCTGCGCGAGCGACTAGCACAACAGACCGGAAATCGGCAACAGTTTGATTGCGTGATCTCTCGTGCTGATCCGGTTTTGGCGTCGAAGACGAAGCCATCAGAAGTCGTTCCACTGCCGGTTCCGACTGAAAAATTCTCCGAAGTGCCGCCTCAGACCTTCTCGAAGTCGCACCCTGGTCAGCCTGTAGAACCTCAAGCACCAGCGCCAGTCCAGCCCAAGCCGCCAGAGCCTCGACCGACTGTGCCTTTTCCGCCTACGACCACGCCTGCGCCAGATAGAGCAACGGAGGCGGGTAAGGACAAGGTTTCTCAACTAGAGGAAGCCATCCGACTCGATCCGCGCAATGTAAACGCCCATTATGAATTGGGCGAAGCGTACATGGAATCGGGCCGTTATACTGACGCAGCGCGCGAGTTTCAATTCATCATCTCAAACCTTGGTCGGGACGAATCTAAGGCCCACAACGGGCTGGCGCGGGCCTATCAGTATCTTGGGCAGTTCGATAAAGCAGAGCGAGAATACCGTTGTGCCATCGAGTTGGAGCCAAAGGAGCCCAACCTGTATTACAACTTAGGACATCTCTATTACAGCACACAACGCTATGCTGAAGCGGTGGAACAATTCGACAAGGCGCTGAACCTCGATCCGCCGAATCGGGTAGAGATCTATTACAATAAGGGGTTGGCTTATTATCAGCAAGGGAACTATACCGCGGCAATTAGGCAATACGACGAGGCGCTGAAGCTTGATTCGAGTCGAGCGGAGATCTATTACGCCAAGGGATTGGCTTATCACCAGCAAAAAAGCTACGCGGAAGCGATTCAGCAGTACGAGGCGGCATTGAAGCTTGATCCGACGGGCAAAAAAGGCGGGTTCGATCCCGACGACCTTCGGAAACGTGTTGAGGAGTTAAAAGCCAGGACTACGCGATAAACTGATGGTTACGGCGTCCGGACAATAATAAGCAGTGCAGAGGAAGGGGGATTCTTCTATGAAGTGGGCCAGCGTTTTTTATGCCACCATGACATTGATAATCATGACCTCCGGTGTATTGAATGCTTCTCAGAGCGGTACGTCGGTTCAGTCAGGTTCGCCTCGAGATCAAACGAGAAAAAGGCAGTTGGGCCTGCCGAATGTGCCCGAACTTGAGGTAGTTGAGCCATCGTTCCAATCGTTCGCGTTGGTTATCGGCATCTCGAAATATCAATACCTCCCCTCAAAGGCTCAGTTGAAATTCGCCGACGCCGACGCGCAGGCGCTACGAGATTTTCTCGTCGGCGAGAAGGGTGGCTTCGAGCCACAGAATGTCACGCTGCTGGTGAACGATCAGGCGACACAGATACGAATCTTTCGTGAACTGGACCGACTCCAAAGGGGCAGTGGGCCGAACGATCTGGTATTGATCTTCTTCGCCGGGCATGGGGTCGTGAACTCGGCTGAACAGGGTTTCCTGCTAGCATACGATTCCCGGCCCGATGATCTTTTGGCGACAGCAGTCGAGATGGACCGCTTCAATAGCATCCTAAAGAGAATCCGGGCGCGCAGCGTCGTCATCATCAGCGATGCCTGTCACTCCGGCACCATCGGCGATTTAATCGCTGCTGGGTCGGTCAAGAACGTGACGGCGAAAGTCTTTACCGAATCGTTTAGTCGGGAGGATCAATCCTCATTTATTTTTTCCGCCGCCGGGCCGACGCAATCTTCTCTTGAGGTGCCAGCGTTGAAGCACGGCTTGTTCACCTACTACTTGTTACAGGGACTGGAAGGAGAGGCTGACCGAGACCACGACGGCCTCGTAAGGTCCAAAGAGCTTTACGACTATGTCGCCCCTCGGGTGCGGGAAAAGGCCAAACAAGAGCAATATGACCAGATCCCGGAATTCAATCCCTTCTATGATCGTTCGATTCCACTGGCCATTTTAAATGAGGATGGGAGGAAGAAATATAAAGATTGGATTGAAACCGATCCGTTTGTTTCGTCCGTGGAGGCTTCTTTTCGCGAGGCGCTGAGCGAAGGCAAGCTGACGACACCAGAGAAAGAGAGCGCCTGGGCTTATTACAATAAACTCGTTGAATATCCACGGCAGCCTCCGAAACTGGTCACGCAGATGCGAAGCGAGCTATTGGCGAGGCTGACGACCGAAGCGCAGGCGGTGATTGATCGAATGCCGAAAGACCCGACCGAATGGGACAAGGCCAGCACGTGGTTTCAGAAGGCGGATGAGCTTGCTTCGGACAAGGCCATACAGGCCAAGGGATTCTACTCGGCGGCCATGGCGCGATACTATTTGGGGAATCTGGCGGGGGCCGAGGGAGCGTGCAAAGCTGCGCTGAACATTATTGAGGAGAACCGCTTAAATGAACCGTTCCTCGCCTTAAGGATTGCACGATTCTACAAAGACCTGAGAAAGTGGGAAGAGGCCCGTCAGGCTTACAAGCTGGCAGTAGAAAACAGTCCGAGGGTGAAGTGGCTCACCGAGTACGCCGAGGCGCTCATTCACGTGGGCAATCTCGCCGAGGCAGAAGCGCAACTGCGCCGCGCGCAGAGCCTGGACCCTGACGACCCACAGGCGCTCAAGCTGCTGGCCCATGTCCTCTTGCAAAGCGATGAGACGGAAAAGATCGCGGAGGCGGTGACATTCGCCGCCCGTGCGCGCGAGATCGAGCCGGGAGATTATGAAATAGAATATGTGTACGGCCGCGCGCTGCTGAAAGCGGGGGAACCGGCGCGCGCAGTCGAGCCACTGCGTAACGTCGCCCTCAGGCGATTGTCAGACGACGAGCACCGGGACGATGCGCTCTTGCGCTTGAGTCAGGCTTATGCGCAAATCGGCGATGTGAGCCGGGCCGTTTCCGCGCTGCGCGAAGCCGAGAAACGAGGCTCACGGCACCCGGGGATCTATGAGGAGTTGAGTGAGTTACTGTACAAGCAAGGCGACATGGAGAGCGCTATTGATGCGGCGAAAAAAGCAGCGAATTTTGTCGGCAATGACCAAGAGAAGAAAGGAAAAATATTGCGCAAAGTGGGAGAGTATCTGGAGCGGATCGGGCGGCTGGATGAGGCCGTCTTTGCGTACCGAGATGCCGCTCGCTTGCTCCCCGGTGCTCAAGCGATTCCTCTGGAAAGGCACGCCAACGTGCTCCAGCAAGTCGCTGGCCCATTGTCCGGTCGGTATACTTACTCGCCGCGGATCACCGTGCCAGCAGGCCGCGAGGCGATGGAGCGTCTCACGGGCGTCACCATTGACGCTTCCAATGAAAGCGGCGCGTTGGCGGTGATCTTCGATACCTGCTTGCGAGACGCCGAAACGCACAAGCGCCTGATCAGCTTTTACGAGCAATATCCTGAGTTGGCTAAACGGGTGATGGGTAAAGGAGGCAAAATCGGCGAAGACCTGAAACTCCCGCCGCCCAAGGAGACAGCCAGTGCCGCCGCCAAGGAGGCGTTCAGGTTCTTCGGCATCAAAGATAAGGGTAGTCGTCGAGACATCGATGGAAAACTGTTTGAATCCAGACGATACATACTGGAAGCTCTCGGCGGCGACGCACAGGCCCTGAAGCAGGGGAACCCTACCTCGATGAGATTAAGGGAGAACGATGGGCTCCCGGTTCTCTTTGGCATGGAGCAGTGGATGAAGATACTCAAGGATGGAGCAAAAGCGAAACCTGAGGAGCAACTACTCATCTTCCTCAAAGATCAACAGGCGATGCAACTCTATGTTGGTCTCTCGATGTTGCCGAAAGAGGCCGCCCAGTGGTTTTTCGATTATGTCGTCACTCTGGAGAATTTGAAAGAGGTCGCCGCCGGGATTTACTTCGCTGCCCCCTACCTTCGCTTTACACCGGATCCTCGCTTCACGACACAAATGCGGTTGGTCATCCCTGGTCCGGGCTGGGAGCGATGGCTGAAGGCTAAAACGCCGGTTGAAACTATCAGGGAACTCTTCAAGCCAGAGAACGGAGGAGCGCTTTATCTCTTGGCTGCGCTCTCAGCCGCGGGCGAAGTTGGCGATTTCATCGCCCGATCGAGCCTCCTGTTCGATCAGTTCTATCGTCTATTGCAAAAGTCATCGCTTCCGCCAGCACGCGAGCCGTTTGATTTAATAGACCTCTTTTCATTCCTGCACATCGTGAACGATCAACTTCGCTTGCGAAGCGCGGCTGCTGAGGCATGGCTTAGATCATTGCAGGCGGGTGGTGATCCTATCGCGGCGCTGCTGTCCAAAATCGGCGGGGCGTCTGCCGGACGACAAATTCCAGTCGTCCGGCAAATCGCCGTGCTCGCTCAAATCGAACGCGAGCGTCCTGACTGGGTTTCCAATCGGGAGACAATTGAGTTGATTACAAACCAGGTCAGCGCTCACCGGGAACCTCAACTCGAATTGGCGCTCGACCTCCAGATGAATCCGGAGCAACTGGCGCAGTATTTCAGGCGTGTGGATCAGATCGAAAAAATCTCACCTGACCATAGGCGCGTCGAGAAGGGCCGGAGGGGGGATTCTATACGCGGGGGCGCTCCCGAAAGAGCAGCATTGCCTGATAAAAAGCTCTCTGCCATCCGCGCCTTTCAATCGGCTTTCGAGTTGCTCCGTTTGGTGGCGAGAAACGGAACGCTTGATCAACCTAAGGTGGCCGAGTTGACCGACCGATTCCTCCAGCTCGATCCAAGCAGCGATCGCTTCCCCTTTGATCTGATGGCTATCGTTCAGAGGGACCTACTTGGCGCCCAAGCTCCGGCGAGCGGTCAGGAAGTCGAGAACAAACTCGTAGCCTCGCTCGCCGCGGGCATCCCATTGGCGTTGCAAAACCGCAAGGCGGACGGACAGGCCAGCAGCAACCCAAACGAGAGTTCCCAGAGCATAACCTTTTATCAGTTCGACAGCGCAAAGGCCGACCAGGATCGAATCAGTCGCGTGCTAGAATGGCAAAAGCATACCAGGCTCGCAGCGGTCGTTGATGCTCTGGTCGCACTCGATGCACTGGAGAGAAAGCCGTCCGAACCGGCTCATCTCCGCCAGCTCCAGGCCGCACTCGAAAAATTTGTTGAGCCCGAGCCGCCACCTGTGCCGAAGAAAAAGAAATCCAAACAACCCGCTGTCAAAGTGCCTTCGTTAAAAGAGCTTGGGGCTCAACTGAATGCTTCGGTTGACCTCTCCACCCTCGAAGAGGTGCGCCACCGCGTCGCGCCGTTTGTTGGCGAAGCCCTGCTTGGTGCCATTTACGCCGCAATGCTTAACCCGAGAGAAGAAAAGGAGAATCGCGCTGCTTTCAATCCCGATCTGGTTCGCAACCACGACTTCAGCACCGACCCGTGGGGTGAGGCCCAATTTGATCCAGCGAGGAAAGCAGTTCGCGGCAGTGTCGCGCGGCTCAGCTCCGTGCTCGCTCAGCTCGAATCACGCTCGCCCGACTTCGGAGGCTCATCGTCGAGCGTTCAGGCTCCGCCAATATCGTCTCTCACGGCGACCGTCCTCAATTCGTACCAACTCGTGGACCGTCGTTTCGTAACAAGCCGCGCCCTAGAATACGTAGCCCGCACGATCGATCTCGGCGAGCAGGTGCTGGTGCTTTCAACTCTACGCACCCCAGATGACCCAGCAGCCCGAACCGTCATTAACCGCCTGGAAGACATCCTCTCGTTACGCCGGGCCAGTTCCACCCGCGCTTTGGTTGACCAAGGTGAGATCAAAAGGGCTATCAATGAGCTTACGCTCTCGGAACTTTATTCCCTTGGCCGGCAATATCTTGAATCGAGACTCAAGAACACTCCCATATCGGATCTGATTAACGAACCTGGACCGCTCGGCGTGCTGGCCAATGTGGTGAGGGAAAGTCAGTCTGACGGACTGAGCCCAGAGCTTCCCGCATCCCTCAGAAGAGAACTGCGTCAATTCGGTATGACGATGGCGACGCGAGCCGGACTAGTTCGCCTCGACCTGGGAGAAAAACTTGAACCTTACGAGCGGGCTTTGACCTTCCGCGAAGTGTATCGGTTGGCTGAGCGAATGCAGGATCTGAAACTCGCCATCGCGCGCACATGCTATCGGCAGGGCTGCCCCGCCCAGCTTCCCCTGAGCATGATGCTGGCCCGCGAGGCCCTTCAGCTCACGATCGCTGAGCGGCAAAAAGCCACCGGTGGAAGGCTCCCGCCCGAGCGAGACTGGCAGGACATTGTTTCGACGATTCAAGCTTTCGATAAACAGCGCCTCACCGACTTCATCACCAAGCTGGCCGAATCCCGTTACGCCCAACCTTTGCCCGAAGTCAAGTGGGACACCGCCCAGGTGATGCAGGTTTCGGCGGGATCAAAAGAAAAGTGAATTTGCAAGTCAATCTCCCAGTCGCACACATGAATGCCCAGTGCCTCGTCGGGTTAGATTTTGTATTCTTTGGGCCATGCGGTTATAGTGTGTGGCATGGGTAGGCATACACATTTGAGCTGAACCCCAACAGGGTCACAAGGAAAGCCCTGGCCCAACATGTGGGAGCAGCCCGGTTTGCCTACAACTGGAGCTTAGGTCTTTGCCTGAAGGCGCTGGAAGAAAAAAGCGCATCCCTTCCGGCATGGAACTCCACAAGGTGTGGAACCGGTGGAAGCGCCTTCACGCTCCCTGATGGCGGGAGGTGTCCAAGTGTGCGCCGCAAGAGGCGCTTCGGGACTTGGAGTGGGCCTTTCGGAACTGGCGGCGGGGCCTGGCACGGAGGCCTCACTTCAAGCGGAAGAAGGCCCTGCCTGATAACACGGCGCGCTTCACCGGCTCGATCCGGGTTTTCACACGCCATGTGCACCTTCCCCGCATTGGCAGGGTGTGTGCCAAGGAGCGAACGGATAAGCTCCTAGCCCTGTTAGCAGAAGGGAAGGCTAAAATTCTCTCGGCCACCATCTCGCGTGAAGCCGACCGCTGGTGCGTGAGCTTGACCTGCGAGCTCGAGCGGCTCGATCTCCCATTCCGGCAGGATGAGCCTGTGGGTGTGGACTTGGGCCTTACGTCATTTCTTGTGCTGTCAGATAGAACGCGCCTGGAGGTCCCTAGGCCGCTGGCGAGGGCGCTACAGCTTTTGCGGCGCCGGTCGCACCGGCTGGCCCGGAAGCGGAAAGGCTCGCGGAACCATGCCAAGGTGGTCCTCTGTCTAGCTCGTCTGCACCGCTGGGTACAAAACATCCGCCGGGACTTCTTGCACCAGGTCAGCAGCTGGCTGGCGAGGACTAAGCCGGTCATTGTGGTGGAGGACCTGGGTGCGAAGAAGCTCTTGCAGAACGGAAACCTGGCCAGGTTCATCGCCGACGCAGGTTGGGGCGCTTTCCGGCGGATGTTGGAGTACAAGACCAAGTGGTACGGGTCTCGGCTGAGTGTGGCTCCGAGGAGCTTTCCCTCCACCAAGCGGTGCTCGGGGTGCGGGTGGGTAGCTCTCAGCCTGCCCCCTTTCCGAGCGCACCTTTTGTTGCCCGGAGTGCGGCTTGGAGCTTGGCAGAGACTTGAATGCGGCGCGGAATTTGCAATCCTACGGGCTGGCCGCCCTCAAAGGCCCTATCCCGAGTTCCGGGGGAAGTTATGCCTGTGGAGACTGGCTCTGCGGCGGGACGGACCCGAGTCCGGTCTACGAGCATCCGGTCAAGGAAGCAGGAAACGACCGGTCGCCGATGCCACCCGTCTGGGTGAAATCGGCGATTATGCGTCACAGAACGGTATAATACCGTCTCTCAGATGGAGATCCTATATGAGGAGGTGGGGAAATGATGCGCCGACGGATGATTCGGCTCTGGGCTTTGGGGCATGGGATGTTCGCCGTCGCGGGGGTCCTCGTCGGATTTCCCCTTCAAGAGGAGAATGTGAGGATCATTCGCGAGAAGACCGAAGCGCGACTTCGGGAGATCGTCGCCAGCGCGCGGGGGGCGATGGGGCTCGTCGTCGTGGACCTGGTGAATGGGGAGCGATTGGCCATCAACGAGAATCTCACCTTCCCGCAAGGGAGCGCGATCAAGATCCCCATTCTCATGGAGGTCTACAAGCAAGCGCACGAAGGGCGGTTTCGGCTGACGGATCGGCGACGCGTCGA
>Ga0073930_1001271_pt1 | contig 23642 bp, 19 predicted proteins | sample DewCreD2012metaG_5_FD_76968 | JGI IMG/M metagenome (GOLD analysis project Ga0073930, IMG submission 76968) | Hot spring sediment bacterial and archeal communities from British Columbia, Canada, to study Microbial Dark Matter (Phase II) - Dewar... ...
CGGACGTTCGCCGCGCAGTACGCGGCGACCAGACGGTCGCGGTGCGCGCGGACGAGGCGGAACCGAGCCTCGAGCTCCTCCCGCAGCGCGCTCCGTCGCCGGCGGAGCTCCCGGAGCCGACCCTCGAACCCCGAGAGCGCGACGCGCGCCTCGGCGGCGGCCCGCTCGAGCTCCTCCAGGGCGCGCAGGCGCTCGCGGCCGGCCTCGCGGATCCGCTCCATCGCCTCGAGGACCTCCTCGCGCCGCAGCTGCACCTCGCGCCGGCGCGCCTCGAGCTCGAACCGATGGCGCTCGGCCTCGAGCTCGAGCGCGTGGCGCCGCCGCTCCTCCTCGCGCCGGCGGGCTTCCTCCCGCGCCGCCCGCTCGCGCTCCGCGCGGCGGCGCTCGGCCCGGTCGGCCTCGCGCTCGGCGCGCCGAGCGGCCGCCCGCCGGTTGACGATCGTCCGCGGGTCGTGACGCAGGTACGACCAGCCCGTCGCGGCCGCGAACACCACGAGGTTGATCAGGGCGAACGCGAGGGTCCCCGCGACCGGCCCGACGAGATCGCCGCCGACGCGCCGCAGGTAGTCGTACCGGATGAGCGAGATGATCGCGACGGCCCCGACGAGGGCCACCGCGAAGGCCCACACCGCGCGCGAACGGACCTGGCCGGCGAGCGCCGAGCCGAGGAAGTGCGCGATCGCGACGAGGGAGACCGCGAGGCTCGCGGTCATCACGTACGTGAAGAGGTCCGACTCGCCGAACAACCGGAAGGCGACCGCGTTCAGCGGGAGCTCGCCGGCCAGGATCAGCGCGATCACCGCCCAGTAGAGGAAGGGACCGATGCCGTGCCAACCCGCGTCCTCGGGGCGGCCGGCCGATGCCGCCCAGGCATCGGCGAGCGCCACGGCGGCCGGCGGATCCGCGGGGTCCTCGACCGGGCTCGCGAGGTCCGACGCTCCCTCCGCCGGCTCGGCGGGCTCGATCGGCGGCGCGAGGTCGACCGCAGCCAGCGGGTCGGGTGCGAGCCCGGAGGGTCGCGGGTCGGAGGCGGCCGCCGAGAGCTCCGCGAGCTGCGCCCGGAGGCGCTCGAGGTGCACATCCTCTCCTGCCTGCTGGCGCTCGTGATCGGCCCGAGCGGCCGCGCACCGCGCCTCCGCCTCGGCCAGGCGCTCGGCGGCATCCGCCGCGTCGCGCTCGGCCTCCGCGATCTCCACCTCGAGCTCGGCGTCGTCCCGCCGCCACTGCCGGACGAGCTCCTGGACCCGACCCTCCGCCCGGGCGAGGATCTCGCGCAGCTCGAAGGGGATCGCCTCGTCGCGGAGGGCGGGCACCCCCGCCCTGCCGTCCCGCCGCCCCTTCCGCCGAGCGGCTCGCACCTCGCGCCACGACCGTAGCATCCGACCCTCCCTCGCATCGGGGCCGACGGCCCCGATGCTCCGCACCCGGCGCGGGCGCGCCCGGAGGGCGGTGGTCATGGAGGGGGCCGCGACCCAACCGCTCCATGCGAGAAGGTAGGAGGGGGGTGTGACACGAACGCCTGTTCGGTAGGGCATGGCGATATCACCGCTGATATCATCCAGCCGTGGGACCCGGGACGCTGGTTCGCGAGGCGAGGATCCGAGCGGGGATCGGCCAGCGCGAGCTCGCGCGCCGCGCCGGTGTGGCCCAGCCCCTGCTCTCGCGGATCGAGCGAGGGCTGGTGTCGCCCCGGTACGAGACCGTCGATCGCCTCCTGCGTGCGTGTGGGATGAGTCTCGAGCCCGCCGAGCGCCCCGGCCGGGGCGTCGACCGCACCCTCATCCGGGAACGCCTGCGCATGTCGCCCGCCGAGCGCGTCCGGCTCACGGCCCTCGAGCGGGAGCGGACGGCCGCCCTCACGGCGCGGGGACGTCGATGAACGAGGGCTTCGATCCGATCGGCATCCTCGGAGCCCTTGCCCGGCACGAGGTCCGGTTCGTCGTGATCGGTGGGCTCGCGGGGGCGATCCGAGGGTCGCCGGTCATCACCGGCGACGTCGACATCTGCTACGCGCGCGACGGGGCGAACCTCGAACGGCTGGCCGAGGCCCTGCACGAGCTCGGGGCCCGCCTCAGGGGCGCCCCCGCCGACGTTCCCTTCCGGCTCGACGCGGCGAGCCTGCGCGCCGGCGACCACTTCACGTTCTCCACGAGCCTCGGACCGCTCGACTGCTTGGGGACTCCGGCGGGCACCGAGGGCTTCCGCGACCTCGACGCCACCGCGACCGACGAGGACCTCGACGGTCTGTCCGTCCGCGTGGCCTCGCTCGACGATCTCATCCGCATGAAGCGCGCGGCCGGCAGACCCCAGGACCGCATCGCGATCGAGTGGCTGAGCGCCCTCCGGGATGAGCTCCAGGGGTGACGCTCCGGGCAGCGGGGGCGCGCCCGACGTCCCCTTCGGTGCGCTCGCACCCGGTCGGTTCCTGCTGCGCCGAGGGCGCTTCCTCGCCGAGGTCGAGGTCGCGGGCCGCCGCGAGCTCGCGCACGTGCCGAACGCCGGGCGCCTGCGCGAGCTCCTCCTCCCGGGCGCGGACGTGCTCCTCGCGCCGAGGACGGGAGCGCGGCGCACGGCCCTCGATCTCGTGCTCGTGCGGATCCCCGAGGAGGAGCGCGGGCCCGGCGAGGGGGAGTGGGCGTGCATCGACGCGCGGCTGCCCCCGCGGGTGCTCGCCGCCGCGCTGGCCCGCGAGGCCGTCCCCGGGCTCGAGGGCGGCCGGCTCCTGCGCACCGAGCCCCCCCTCGCGGAGGGCAGGGCCGACCTGCTCGTGGCGGGGCCGGGATGGGAGGCGGTGGTCGAGGCGAAGTCGATCACGCTCGTGCGGGCCGGCGCCGGCCTGTTCCCCGACTCGCCGACGGCGCGGGGCGCGCGGCACGCCGAGGCCCTCGCCGCGCTGCGGGACCGGCGTCGCGTCATCGCGTTCGTGGTCCAACGTCCGGATGTCCGTGCGGTGCGACCGAACGAGCCCGCCGACCCGGCCTTCGCCGCGGCGCTCCGCCGGGCCGAGCGCGCCGGGGTCGAGGTCCTCGCCGGCCGCTGCGAGGTCGGCCCGAGCGGCCTGCGCTGGGCGGGCCCGCTCCCGCTCGAGCGCTTCTCGACCGGCGCGGCGGTGCAGACGCTCCCCGACCACGTCCGGCCCGGGCTCCGGCTGCTCGTCTGCGGGATGAACCCCGGCCGCTACTCGGCCTGGTACGGCATGTACTTCGCCCGACCCGGGAACCTGTTCTGGCCGGCGATGCGCGCGGCGGGGCTCGTGCCGCGCGCGAGCGGCCCCGGCGAGGAGGCGTGGCTGTGCCGGACGCTCGGCATCGGGTTCACCGACGTCGTGAAGCGCCCGACCGGCGGCGTGGCCGAGGTGCGCGAGACGGAGTGGCGTGCAGGCGCCGAGCGCATCCGAGCGCTCGTGCGCCGCCTCCGCCCCCGGGCGATCTGCTTCGTCGGGCTCCGGGGCGCGCGGGCCGTGCTCGGTCCGGGGGCTCGCCCCGGACCGTGGCCGGAGGGGCTCGAGGGCGCCGCCTGCTTCGTGCTCCCCGCGACCAGCGGGCGCCAAGCCACGTACGGGCGGCGCGAGGTGCTCGCCGGCTTCCGAGCGCTCGCCCGCTGGCTCGAGGAGGTCGCACCGCCCTGAGGCGGGCGGCCGTCAGGGCTCGCGCAGGCGGGCGGCGATCTCCAGGAAGGGCGCGAGCGCATCGGGATCCGACAGCGCGCCGGGGCTCACCACCTCCTCGGGGCGGGCGCCGAGCAGGATCCGCTTGATCGGCACCTCGAGCCGCTTCCCGTTCAGGGTCGTCGGGATCTTCGGGACCGCGAGGATCCGGTCGGGGACGTGGCGGGGCGAGAGCTCGGTCCGCAGCGCGTCGGCGATCCGGCGCCGGAGCGCCTCGTCGAGCTCGGCGCCCTCGGCGAGCGCGACGAACAGGACGAGCTCGCCCTCGCGGCCGAGCTCGCCGGTGTCCACGGCGAGGCTCTCGCGGACCTCGGGCAGCGCCTCCACCACCCGGTACAGCTCGCTCGTGCCGATCCGCACCCCCGCGCGGTTCAGCGTGGCGTCCGAGCGCCCGTAGATCACGCAGGAGCCGCGGCGGGTGATCTTGATCCAGTCGCCGTGGCGCCAGATCCCGGGGTAGACGTCGAAGTAGCTGCGGCGGTAGCGCTCGCCGTCGGGGTCGTTCCAGAACCCGGTCGGCATCGAGGGCATCGGCTGCGCGATCACGAGCTCGCCCACCTCCTCCACGAGCGGCCGGCCCTGCGGGTCGAAGGCCCGCACGTCCGCGCCGAGGCACCGGCACTGCAGCTCGCCGGCGTGCACGGGCAGCAGCGGGTTCGCGCCGACGAACGCCGTGCACAGGTCGGTGCCCCCGCTCATCGAGCCGAGCCACACCTCGGGGTGCACCGCCTCGTAGACCCAGGCGAAGCCCTCGGGCGAGAGCGGCGCGCCGGTCGAGCCGATCGCGCGCACCCGCGACAGGTCGGCCGCCTCCCCCGGCCGGAGCCCCGCCTTCATGCACGCGTGGATGAAGGGCGCGCTCGTGCCGAACTGGGTCACGCCGGTCTCGGCCGCCAGGCGCCACAGGGCGCCGAGGTCCGGGTGCCCGGGGCTGCCGTCGTACAGGACGATGGTCGCGCCGAGCGCGAGCCCGCTCACGAGGAAGTTCCACATCATCCAGCCGGTCGTCGTGAACCAGAAGAAGCGGTCGTCCGGCCCGACGTCGTGGTGGAGCGAGAGGACCTTCAGGTGCTCGAGGAGGATCCCGCCGTGCCCGTGGACGATCGGCTTCGGCAGCCCCGTGGTCCCCGACGAGTACAGGATCCACAGCGGGTGCTCGAACGGGACGCGCTCGAACGCGAGCTCCGCCGGCTCGGCGAGGAGCTCCGACCAGGGCATCGCGCCCGGCAGGGCCGCGTCCGCTCGGAGGTACGGCACGAGGACGACCCGCCGCAGACGGGGCAGCCCGCGCACGATCTCGGCCACGACGTCGAGACGGTCGTACGCGCGCCCGCCGTAACGGTACCCGTCGACCGCGAGGAGCACCGTCGGCTCGATCTGGCCGAACCGGTCGAGGACGGCTCGCACCCCGAAGTCCGGCGAGCAGGCCGACCAGACGGCCCCGAGGCTCGAGGCGGCGAGGAGCCCGATCACGGCCTCGGGCGCGTTCGGCAGGAACGCGGCCACCCGGTCGCCCCGCCCCACCCCGAGCCGGCGCAGCCCCGCGGCGGCCCGGGCGACGGCGTCGGCGAGCTCGCCCCGGGTGAGCGCTGCGGCGAGGCCGTCCTCGCGCCGGAACACGACGGCCGGGCGGTCGTCGGGCTCGCGCAGGAGGTGCTCGGCGTGGTTCAGGCGGAGGTTCGGGAACCAGCGCGCGCCCGGCATCCGCCGCTCGGCGAGGGCCGGCTCGGGCGAGCCGTCCGCGAGCACCGCGAAGCGCTCGAGGATCGAACGCCAGAACCCCTCGAGGTCCTCGACCGACCAGCGCCACGCGGCCTCGTAGTCGGGGACGTCGAGCCCGCGGGTCTCGCGGAGCCAGCCGAGGTACCGGGCCATCGCCGAGCCGTCCCGGAGCTCCCGCGGCGGGGTCCACAGCAGGTCGCCCTCACGCACGCGCTCGGTCACGCTCCGCCTCCGCTCAGAGGACCTCCGGCAGGCCGAGCTCGCGCGCGATCACCAGGCGCTGGATCTCGCTCGTGCCCTCGCCGATCTCGAGGATCTTCGCGTCACGGTAGAAGCGAGCGACCGGCGTCTCCTCGATGAAGCCCGCGCCGCCGAAGATCTGCACGGCCTCGCGGGCGCAGGCGACCGCGGCCTCGCTCGCGTGGAGCTTGGCCGCCGCGGCCGCGCGCGTGAAGGGGCGACCCCGATCGCGGAGCCAGGCCGCCCGGTAGGTCGCCAGGCGCGCCGTCTCCACGGCCACGTGCATGTCCGCGAGCTTGAACGCCACGCCCTCGAAGCCGCCGATCGGCCGCCCGAACGCGCGCCGCTGCTTCGCGTAGGCGAGGGCCGCGTCCAGGCACGCCTGCGCGAGCCCCACCGCGAGCGCCGCCGTCGTCACCCGACCGCCGTCGAGGACCTCGAGGGCCTGGGCGATGCCGCGGCCCCGCTCGCCGAGCAGCGCGCCCTCGGGCACCCGGCAGCTCCGGAACGACAGCCCGCGGGTGTCGCTCGCCCGCCACCCGAGCTTGCGGTAGGGACGCCCGACCGCAAGGCCCGGCGCGTCGGCGGGGACGAGCAGCTGCGAGATCCCGTGGGGACCGGCCTGCGGGTCGGTCACCGCCGTGACGACGATCGTCCGGGTGAGCGGCGTGCCGGCGTTCGTGATGAAGGCCTTCTCGCCCTCGAGCACCCACGCCCCGTCCTCGAGCCGCGCCCGGGTCCGGATCGCCGCGACGTCGGAGCCGGCGTCGGGCTCGGTGACGGCGAAGGCCGCGAGCGCCTCGCCGCGGCAGAGCGGCTCGAGGTGCGCGCGCCGCTGCGCCTCGGTCCCGAAGCGCAGGATCGACATGCCGCCGAGCCCGACCGCCGCGGCGAGCGTCACGGCGACCGACTGGTCCACGCGCCCGAGCTCCTCCACGGCGAGGCAGAACGTGAGCAGGTCCGCCCCCTGTCCGCCGTGCTCCTCGGGGAACGGCACGCCGAACAGGCCGAGCTCGCCCATCGCGCGCACCACGTCCAGGGGGAGCTCCTCGCGCCGATCCGCCTCCTCGCTCGCCGGGCGGACCACCTCCTCGGCGAACGCGCGGACGGTGCGGCGGAACTCCTCCTGCTCGGGGGAGAGGTCGAGGTCCACGGATCAGGCCTCCAGGGCTCGGAACCCGACGATGTCGAGGATCCGGCCGCGTCGGCGCTCCGGCGGCTCGAGCACCACCTCCACGCGCATGCCGACGCGGGGCTCGAGCGCGAGCACCCGGTGGAGCAGGACCGCGTCGGCCCCGTCCGGACGCACGAGCCCGAGGGCGAGCGGCGCATCGAGGGGCGTGCCGTCGTCCGCGACCCGGCAGACGGTGAAGGACTCGAGCACGCCGGCCGGGCCGACCTCGACCTCGGCGCCCGAGAGGTCGGCGAGGCACCGCTCGCAGAACAGCCGGGCCGGGACGTAGGTGTACGCGCAGGCTCTGCAGCGGCTGCCGAGGAGCACGCCCCGGTCCCGGAGCGCCTCCAGGAACCGCGCGCCGGCGACCCCCGGCGTGTAGCGGTAGCTGGAGGGGAGCTCCCCCGGCCAGGTCCGGACCTCCGACGCGCGCTCCAGCATCAGCGGCGCCCCCGGGGTCGGAAGTACGCGATGTCGAGGATCGAGCCGGTGCGCTCGGATGCCGGCCGCCACACCGCCTCGACCTCCATGCCGATCCGCACGTCCTCGGGGCGCACCTCGCCGAGCCGGTGCAGGAGGCCGCCGTCCGAGCCGTCGATCGCGACGACCGCGGGGATCTCCGGCCGCTCGAGCCGCCGCATGTCCCAGGACACGTGGCAGACCGAGAACGTCTGCACGACCCCGGTGTCGGCGAGGGGGACCCACCGGGTCGTCGGACGGAAGCAGCGCTCGCAGAACAGGCGCGGCGGGACGAGGACCCGGTCGCACGCGGGGCACGCGCGGCCGAGCAGCACGCCGTCCTCGAGCCCCCGCAGGAACCCGCCGACGGCGACGCCCGCGTCCCACGCGTACGCGGCGCCGAGCTCGTCGTCCACGGCCGACGGGTCGGTGCGGAGCTCCTCCTCCGACAGGCCGTGCCCGGGCGTCACGAGCGGCGGGGTGCGCAGGGCCGCGTCCGCGAGCGCCCCGGCGGGGCTCGAGCCCGGGGGCCCGGGCGCGCGGGCACCGGCGCCCGGCGGCTGCGTGCCGAGCACGACCACGGTCCCCACCTGCATGAGGTCCCCCCAGGCCTGCGCCACCCCGCGCTCGGGCGTGCCGGGCACCTGCCGAGCGCCGGCCTCCCCGCGGAGCTGCCAGAACAGCTCGGCCACCTTCATGAGGCCCGCGGCCGCGATCGGGTTCCCGACCCCGAGCAGCCCGCCGGAGGGACAGCTCGGCAGGTCGCCGTCACGGGCGAGGACGCCCTCGCGGGCGGCCTCGGGGGCCTTCCCCCGGTCGAACAGCAGCAGCCCCTCGAGGTGGTGGAGCTCCTTGTAGTCGAAGGGGTCGTAGGGCTCGGCGAGGTGGATCTCGCGGCGCGGCTCGCTCACGCCGGCCATGCGGTAGGCCATCCGCGCGGCATCGGCCACGTACTCGGGGAACACGAGATCCCGACCCGTCCAGTAAGCGGTGTCGAGGTTCCAGCCGACCCCCTGGACCCACACCGGGCGGTCGGTGAGGCGCCGGGCCGCCTCCTCGGAGGCCATCACGATGGCCACCGCCCCGTCGGAGACGGGCGAGACGTCCAGCCGCTGCACCGGCCAGGCGAGCACCTCGGAGGCGAGCACGTCCTCGACCGTGATGTCCGCCCGACCGAGCTGGGCCGCGGGGTGGTCGGCGGCGTTGCGCTTGTTCTTCACCGCCACCGCCGCGATGTCCCGCTTGTCGATGCCGTGGACGGCCATGTAGCGGTGCATCTCGAGCGCGAAGATCCAGAGCAGGTTCGGACCGAGCGGCCGCTCGAGCACGTTGTCGAAGATCGTGAGGAACGCCCCCTGGGGATGCGGCCGGCACGAGGACATCTTCTCCTCGGCCACGACGAGCACGACGTCGGCGAGGCCGGAGGCGACCGTGTACCAGCCCTGGATCGCGGTGAAGACGCCGGTCCCGCCCCCCACGTAGCTGCGGATGAACGGCTTGCCGTACGCACCGCACCCGTCGGCGAGGTACTCGCCCTTGCGGTGCACCCCGTCGAACGCGTCGGGGGCCGTGCCGAGGCAGACGGCGTCGACCTCGCCGAGCGTGAGACCGCACGAGTCGAGCGCCGCCCTCGCCGCCTCGAAGGAGAGCTCCTTGCCGGTCTCCAGGGCCCGGCGGACGAACCGGGTCATCCCCGCCCCGACGATCGCGACCGGACGGCTCATGCCTCGCCCTCCGCCCGGAGGACCACCACGGCGGCCGAGTCCGAGGGCAGCCCGCGCCGGGACTGCGCCACCGCGACGCGGGCCCGCGGCACCTGCATCCGACCGGCCTCGCCGCGCAGCTGCGCCACGCATGCCGCGAGGCGCGCGAGCCCGGCCGCCTCACCGAGGTGCCCCTCGCCGAGGGCGCCGCCCGAGGGGTTCACGCGGGAGACGCCCTCCCGGTCCAGGCGCCCCGCCGCCAGATGCTCGCCGGCCTCGCCCTCCGGCGCGAGCCCCAGCGCCTCGACGTGCAGCAGCGCGCGGTGCGCGAGGGCGTCGTCGACCTCGGCGAGGTCGATCTCCGCCGCGGGATCGGCGATGCCGGCCTGCCGGTAGGCCATCGCCGCCGCCCGCTCCACGGACATCGCGCCGCCCCAGTCGCGGGTCTCGAGCGAGGCCGCGCCGGTGCACCACCCCACGCCCGAGACCCACACCGGGCGGCCGGCGAGCTCGCGCGCCCGCTCGGCGTCCGCGAGCACGGCGACGACCGCGCCGTCGGCCGGCCGTGCGAGCTCGGGCTCGCGCAGGGGGTCCGCCACCGGGGCGGCGTCCAGGACCTCCTCGGGCGCGAGCTCGGCCGCGTAGGCCGCCCGCGGGTTCGCGAGCGCCGCCCGGCGATGCCGGGAAGCGACGAGCGCGCAGCGCTCGCGGCTCGTGCCCGTCCGCTCGAGGTACCGGCGCATGTCCAGGCCGGCGATCGCGACGAGCGGCACCTCGAGGGGCCGGTTCCAGATCGGGTCGAGCGCGAACCGCTCGATGCGCTCGGGCGTCCGCACGTCCGAGGCCTTCCGGTGCCCCTCGACGACGACGGTGCGCGCGAGGCCCGAGCGGATCAGCATCACGGCCGTGGCGACCGCGTGGAGGCCGTCGGCCGCGAGCGTGTGCACCGGCCGTCGCACCGCCCCGAGCTGATCGGGCACGTACTCGTCGAAGATGCTCGTGCCCTCCTCGAGGTCCTCCGAGACGCAGACGAAGGAGTCCACGTCGGCGCGGGGGTCGATGCCGGCCTCGGCGTAGGCCCGCCGTGCGGCCTCGTGCATGAGCTCCTTGTAGGAGACGCCCGCGAGGCGCGGGGCGAACCCCGCGCACCCCACGCCGACCACGGCGACGCCGTCGGCCATCGCTCCGTTTCTACACCCCTGCGGCGCATCGCGCAGGCACGAGGCCGGGGTCCGGGGATACGCTGCGAGCGCAGCGCGCGACACGCACGGGAGGACCGATGGTGACCGCAGGGATCGCGAGGGCGCTCGCGCTCGTGAACGGACGCGTCTACACGGCCGATGGGCGGGGGACCTGGGCCGGCGCGGTCGGACTGCTCGGCGAGCGGATCGCGGTCGTGGGCACCGACGAGGAGGTGCTCCGCGCGCTCCCCGGCGCGGAGCGGCTCGACCTCGACGGGCGGACGGTGCTGCCGGGGTTCATCGACGCCCACAACCACTTCCTCGCGACCGGCGAGTCGCTGGGGTGGGTGGACGTCCGGTACCCCGGCGTGGGGAGCGTGGACGATCTCGTCGCCGCGATCGCCGAGGCGGCGCAGCGCACACCCGAGGGGGAGTGGATCCGCGCCTTCGGGTTCGATCACGCGAAGTACGACCGCACGCCGACGCGGTGGGACCTCGACCGGGCGGCGCCGGCGCACCCCGTCGCGGTCCTGCACGTCTCCGGGCACCACGTGCTCGTGAACAGCCTCGCCCTCGCGGTGCGCGGCGTGGACGAGGACACGCCGGACCCCGAGGGGGGACGCCTCGTCCGCGACGAGCGGGGCCGGATCACGGGGCTCTGCCTGGACGCCGCGTGCCAGCTCGTGCAGCCTGCGGCCGTGGACATCGGCTCGCACGGGCCGAACTTCCACATCGAGGCGCCGCTCCCGGAGCTCGTCGCGGCCGTGGAGCGGGCCGGTCGGGCCTACCTCGCGGCCGGGCTCACGACCGTGTGCGACGCGCAGGTCACGGCGCGGGAGCTCGGGGCCTACCGCGAGGCCCGACGCCTCGGCCGCCTCCCGGTCCGCACCGTCTGCATGCCGCTCTCGCACCAGCTCGAGGCGTACGCGGCGATCGGCCTCGCCGGGCCGTTCGGCGACGACCGGCTCTGGATCGGCCCGCTGAAGCTCTACGCGGACGGCTCCCTCATCGGAGGGACGGCGGCCTTCTTTGAGCCCTACGGCGAGCGGGGCGAGCTCACGGGCTCGCTCTACCACGCGCCGGAACGGCTGCACGAGCTGATCGTGCGGGCGCACGCTCTCGGCTGGCGGGTCGGGGTCCACACCCAGGGAGACCGAGCGATGGAGCTCGTCCTGCGCGCGTTCGCGGCCGCGCAGCGGGATCACCCGCGCGAGGACCCGAGGTTCCGCATCGAGCACGCGGGGTACCCGACGCCGGAGCAGGTCCGCCGGATGGCCGAGCTCGGCGTGGTCACGGTGAACCAGCCGAGCTACCTCGTGGACAGCGGGGACGAGTTCCTCCTGCGTCTGGGCGAGCGGGCCCACCGCCTGCAGCCCCTGCGCGAGGAGCTCGAGGCCGGGGTCCGGGTCGTGCTGAGCAGCGACTCCGACGTCGCCTCCTACCGCCCCCTCGACACGATCGCGGCGGCGGTCTCGCGCCGGACCCTCGCGGGGCGCCCGATCGGCGCCGATCAAGCCCTCAGCGTGGAGGAGGCGATCCGGGCCCACACGGCCGAGGCGGCGTTCGCGATCGGCGCCGAGGACCGGCTCGGCTCCATCGAGCCGGGGAAGCTCGCCGACCTCGTCGTCCTGGACGGCGACCCCTTCACCGAGCCGCCCGAGCGGATCGCTGACATCCCGATCTGGACGACCATCCTCGGCGGCGAGCCCGTGTTCACCGCCGAGGCGTGAGGGTCGGGGATGCAGAACGAGCCCCTGCGACCCGTGCGCAGGGGCTCGCGCTCGCGCGGAGGCGGCGTGATTCGAACACGCGAGAGCCGGTCAAGGCCCTAACCGCTTTCGAGGCGGTCCCGTTCGTCCACTCCGGCACGCCTCCGTCGGCGAGTCTAGCAAGCCCGCGTGCCCGGCCGAGATCCGCCGGCCGGTGCTCGGTTCACGCCCCGGGGAAGAGCACCTCCTCCCACGTCGGGCGCTCGGGCTGCTCGCCGGCATCGAGCATGGTCCGCCACGCCTCGTCGGTGAGCCGGGTCCCCGCCGGGACCGCGAACTCGTAGTACGAGTAGACACCGCCGACCGCGACCTGGAAGCGTCCGGCGTCGTCCGGCACGAGCACGTAGATCCGGTCGATCCGGCCGGTGGCCTCCTCGAGGACCTCGTTCCCGCCGCTCGCGATGTCGGCCACGATCGCCGCGTCCTGGTCCGCGGAGATCGCACCGCCCGCCCCACGGTCGGCCGTTCGCCACCAGAGGGACTCGAGCGTCCCGCCGATGGAGGTGAGCCGCTCGTTGTCCGCCTCTGAGATCGGCCGGCCGGCGAGCTCGTCACGGGCGATCCGCTCGAGGAACCGGAACAGATCGGCCGCGTCGGCGAGCAGGCGACGGGCTTCCGCGGTGAGGAGGTCCCGCTGCCCCAGGCCCGAGCCGAGCAGCTCGGTCAGGGCCGCCAGCCTCCCGAAGGCGGCCGGCTCGGGCTCGACCCAGTTCCGGCGCTCCGGGATCTCGCCCATGTCGCCGCCCTCGGCCACCGCCTGCTTCGTGTAGAGGATCGTGTCGTGCTTGAGCTCCGCGTAAGAGCCCAGGCCGGTCTGGTGCGCCTTCGCGGTCCACGCCTCCGTCCGCATGAAGTCCGGGTAGGCCCGGCCGTGCTCCACGAACATCGGCTCGAGCGCGTGGAGCCACGCGTCGTACACGGTCCCGGCCCAGTCGCGCTCCGGACGCGCGGCGATCGCCTCGCGCATGCGCGCGAGCTGCGTGTCGTAGTTGGCGTACCGCGTCTCGCCGGCATCCTCGAGCACGCGGTAGGCGAAGCTCGAGCCGAAGGCCGCCGCGAGATCGAGCGCCGAGGGGAGCAGGCGCGGCTCCTCGGGCGTTCCGACGTTCGGGTAGAGCAGTTGGTCGAGCACGTAGGAGTCGATCACGAACCGGGCACCCATGAGTCGGACCGAGGCCCGCTCCGGGTCGATGCGGACCGGTCGCGCGGCCGCGAGACCCTCCGCGACCGCCTCGACGGCGGCGTCGTCGGCGAACCGCATCGGGTCCTCGAGCCCGCCGACCACCTCCTCGGCCGCGGCGGCGACCTCGAGCGGCGTGTAGTCGTCGGCCGCGCCCACGAGGAACGCCGTCGGCTCGTAGATGCGACGCCACCGCGCGACGAGCGTCTCCTCACCGGCGAGCACGCGCGAGGCGAGGATCGCGAGGCGCGCCGGCTCGAGGTCCGGACACTGGAAGGTGCCGGGCAGACAGAAGGCCGACTGCCCGAGCACCGACATCGCGACGAAGTACCGCGTGAGGTCGGCGTTGCGGGTGTAGTGGCCCCGCGGGGTGAACAGCGAGTAGTCGATCCTGGTGCCGAGGATCGGCGAGGCCGCCGTGCGGTCGTGGGCGTCGATCAGGGCCTTCTCGCGCCGCGCGAGCGGACCCAGCGGGGTCCGACGGCCGAGCTCGGCGGCGGCGACCTGGAAGAGCTGCTCGACGCGGGAGGCGGCTCCCTCGAGCGCCGTCCCCGCGACCTCCGCGGTCTGGGCGCGCGCGCCACGCAGCAGGCCGTCGACCAGCCGTTCGAGCTCGGGGAGGAGCACGTCCTGCTCGAGGCTACGCAGGAGCTTGTCGAACACGAGGTGCCAGGTGTGGTAGGCGGCGTCGGTCGTCACGAACACCGGCCATCCCTCGTACAGGTTGCCCTGGTAGGCGAAGTGGAACAGGCGGAGATCCGACGGGACCACCACGAACCCGTTGCGGGTCAGGGCGTCCGACACGGCCGGATCGCGCAGGACCTCGGCCACCGACGGTGCCACCGCGACCCCATCCAACGATCGCGGCGTCGGGGGGCCCGCATAGGGGGGCTCGTCGGGGTGAAGGAGCGGCACGCTCGGGACCTCCGCCGCGAACGCCACCATCCCGACCGGCAGGGCGACCGGAGAGAGCTCCGGCGTCGGGGAGACGCTCGGGCTCGGGCTCCGCGTGGGCGTCGCCTCCTCGGGGGCGCCGCCCCCGGTGCAAGCCGCGGCGACGAGGGCCGCGGCGGTGAGCAGCAGCATGAACCGTCTCATCATCGGCTCCTTCCGAGCGGGGGCTCGGGGCCCCGCTCCAACGAGAGGGCGTCGAGCGCCCCGTCTCCATCCACGTCCGCGCACGCCGGTGCGCCGCGGCCGGGGAGGGTCGGCAACGGCAGGAACCCGAACCCGCCCCATCGCCACGCGGACGTGGCGACCACGCGCGAGCCGGCCAGCGTCGAGTAGGCGACCGCGAGGACGCCGTCGCACGGCGCGAGATCGACCACCGGCCGCAGCAGCGTGCCGGCGACCCACTCCGGCGCGAGATCCGAGGGTCGGTACAGCCCCACGTGCGCGGTCCTGCCGAGCGCGTCGACGAGCGAGCCGGGAGGCAGCAACGCGTTCACCTCGGTCGACCGGTACGCGCGGCGGAAGGCGACGACGAGCTCGTCCCGACCGTCACCGTCGGGGTCGCCGATCGCCGCGGCGACGACCTCGCCGTCGAAGCCCTCGGGGACGGGCCGGCGCTCGACCTCGACGACCGGCACCGCGCGCGCGAGGCCCCACCAGGCACCGCCGAGGGCGACCGCGTCGCCGCGCGGCGCTCGCCAGCCGCGGAAGACCACGGGGCCCCGACGATGCTCGACCGTTCCGACGCGGTACGCGAGCGCCCCGTCCGCGTCCACCGAGACCTCGAGCAGAGCACCCCGTCGCGTCCGGGGGAGCTGCTGGTCGAAGAGGAGGTTCCCGAGGCTGGTGGCCACCACGGTCGCCCGGCCGTCGCCGTCGGGATCCACGACCCGCACGGGCTGGGCCACGTGAGGCCCCTGCCCCCAGACGACGTCGGCGCCCCAACGGGCCAGGAGTCGCGCGCGACGGAGCTGGCCGGGATCCGTGCTCGGCACGTACTCGGCACCACCGTGGAGGCCGACCACCACGACGTCCGCCCCCGCGCGGGCCTCCCGCACGGCGGCGCGCACGAGGGCCCGCTCCCAGCGGGCGACGCCGAGGCTCGTGCCGTCGGGCGGCGGCCCGAGCCCCGTCGCATCGATCGCGAGGAGCGCGACGCGCACGCGGCCGACCCGGACCACCCTCGGGGCGAGGGCCGCCGCCGGGGTGGGCCCGGCTCCGACCGCGAGGATCCCCGCGCCCGAGAGCGCCTCGAGGGAGTCCTCGACCGTCCCCGGTCCCGCGTCTCCGGCGTGGTTGTTCGCGACCGCCATCGCATCGAACCCCGCCTCCGCGAGGACCTCCGCCGCGCTCGGATCGGCTTCCAGGGCGTTCGCTCCCGTGCGGTGCGGACGGAGGGTGAGCGGGGACTCGAGGTTCGCGACCGCCAGGTCGGCCTCGGCGAGGACCCCGCCGAGACCCGCGAACAGGCTCGAGGGCTCGAGCCGGGAGACCCCGCGGCCGAGCATCACGTCCCCACCGAAGAGGAGGACGACCGCGGTGCCGGCGGCGTCCGCGCCGGCCGCGGCCGGCGGGGTGGGGGTCGCGACGGAGGGGCCGTGCACCGGAGGTCCCGCGCACGAGGCGAGCAGGAGGGCGAGGGCGAGGGAACGCCTCATGATCCGAACGTAGGACGCGCCCGAGGCGGGTCGAGGTCCCGACGGCCCGAGAACCCCGGGACCCCGCGGCTCAACGGCGCTCCCGGAAGAACGAACGGAGGAGCTCGGCGCACTCGCCCTCGAGCACCCCGGCCGTGATCTCGACCGCGTGGTTGAGCCGTGGGTCCTGGACCAGGTTCCCGAGCGAGCCGCAGAAGCCCGCCTTCGGGTCCGCCGCGCCGTAGACGAGCCGATCGATGCGCGCGAGCACGAGCGCGCCGGCGCACATCGCGCAGGGCTCGAGCGTCACGTAGATCGTGCACCCCTCCAGGTGCCAGGAGCCGACGGCCCTCGCCGCCTCGCGCAGCGCGAGGATCTCGGCGTGGGCGGTGGGGTCCTGCTCGCGCTCGCGGGCGTTGCCGGCCCGCCCGAGCACCTGCTCGCCCCGCGCCACGACCGCGCCGACCGGCACGTCGCCGGCCTCGGCCGCGTCGCGCGCGTCCTCGAGCGCGAGCGCCATCATCCGCTCGTCGAGCAGGCGGTCCATCCGGCACGCAGCGTACGCGAGGAGCCGCCGCGGGACCCCGGTCGACAGTGCACGGGACCCTGTCGCAGACTGCCACCATGGCCGTAGCCGCTCAGCCGGACCGCGTTCCCGCGGGCCCGCTCACCATGCGCGACCTGGTCGCGATGCCGCACCTCGGACTCACGCTCGTCGCCGGGGCGAGCGGCCTCGATCGGCCGGTCCGGTGGGCGCACGTGTGCGAGCTCGAGGACCCCGCTCCCTGGCTCGAGGGCTGGGAGCTCGTCATGACCACCGGCATCGGGGTCCCCCGAGAGGCCGAGCGGCAGCGCGCCTACATCGAGCGGATGGCCACCGCGCAGATCGCCGGGCTGGCGATCTCGCAGGACCTCCTCGCCCCGCCCCTCACCGAAGAGCTGCGGGAAGCGGCCGACCGGATGGCCTTCCCCGTCGTCGAGGTCTCGATCGAGGTGCCCTTCGTCGCGCTGGCTCGTACCGTCGCCGCGGCGAACGCGGAGGGCGCGCAGCGGCGGCTCGTCACGCACCTCGGGATCTTCGACACGCTGCGGGCCGCGACCGCGCAGGGCGTGCCCTTCCCGGAGCTGCTGCGCCGGATGGAGGAGCTCGCCGGCTACCGCCTGCACCCGTGCTCGCCGACGGGCCACGCGCTCCTCGAGGGGGTGCCGGCGCCGCCGGAGGACATCGTCCGCCGTCACCTGCCGCGCAAGCGGGGTCAGCCGCCGGGGATCCCCGGTGGCTACATCGTCACGATCCCCCTCGGACAGCGGACGGCGGGTCTGCTCGTCGCGCTCGAGCGGCCGGACGCCGAGCCGGCCGGGCTCACGGCCGTCCAGCACATCGCCACCGTGGTCGCGCTCGAGCTCGCGAACCGGGAGCGCGAGCGGGAGGTCCTCCGACGCGTCGGCGCGGAGACGCTCGCGGAGCTGCTCGCGGGCACCCTCGAGCCGAGCGCCGCACGGACGCGCCTCGCCTTCACCGGCTTGGATCCCGAGCGCCGGCTCGTGCTCGCGGCCCTCGAGGAAGGCGTCGACGACGGGGCGGTCCACCGAGCCCTCGCCGACCGAGGCGTCCCGCACCTGTTGCTCCCCCAGCGCGAGCTCTACGTGCTCTTCCAGGCGGAGGACGAGCCCTCCGCCCTCGCCGCCTTCGAGGGACACGCGACCGGCCTCAGCCGACCCTGCGCGGTGAAGGACGGACTCGCAGAGGCACGGCGGGAGGCCCTGTGGGCGCTCGCGCGGGCCCGCGACCGCTCCGGTCGCGTCGCACGGTTCCCCGACCGCACGGATGCGGCGTGGCTGCCCACGGACGCGGGCGCGCTCGAGGCGCTCGTCCGGCGGATCCTCGGGCCGGTCCTGGAGGCCGATCGTCGGAAAGGGAGCGAGCTCGTTCGCTCCCTGCGGGTCTGGCTCGAGCACGACCGACGGACCGAGGCGGCCGCCCGGCAACTCGTGATCCACAAGCACACCCTCGCGTACCGGCTGAAGCGGATCGAGGCGCTCACCGGCCGCAACCTCGCCCGCACGGCGGATCTCGCGGACCTGTGGCTCGCCATCCGGGCCCTCGATGTGCTCCGCTCCCCGGGCGGCCCGACGTAGCGTTGGTCCCGAACACAAGCTTCGAGCGAGATTTCATGGTTCGGGCCGATTGACCAGCCCCCGTCGGCTGGCGTACGTATGCCCGAACGGACGGAGGGGAAGGGGTGCGAAGATGCGGCTGAGGGTCGGTGTGGTGCTGGTGAGCGTGCTGGCGCTCGTGGGCGTAGCCTGCGGCGGCGGCGGTAGTGGGGGCGGCGGACCGACCGAGCTGAACGCGCTCGTGTGGTGCGACCACACCGACCCCGAGCTCCTGCGGCCCTTCGAGGAGGCCAACGACGTCAAGGTCAACGTCAAGGACTACGAGGGGACCGGGGTAGCGCTCGGGATCCTCGAGCAGTCGCAGCCCGGCGACTGGGACGTGTTCGTCGTCGACTCCGTCGACGTGCCCCGGGTGGCGGAGGCCGGCTGGCTGGCGGAGCTCAACCCCGACGACTTCCCCTGGGACGACTTCTTCCCGCAGGTCCGCATGCCGGAGATGCACTACGTCGACGGCAAGCTGTACGCCGTGCCGGAGAAGTTCGGCTACAACGTGATCTCCTACAACGCGGACAAGGTCGATCCGCAGGACATGCGCGATCTCGACTCGCTGTGGGACCCGAAGTACCGCGGCCGGATCGCCGTCTACGACTACTACATCCCGCTCATCGAGCTCGTCGCGATCTCCCTCGGCATGAAGCCGAGCGACATCACCGAGGCCGACCTGCCGAAGATCGCGGAGCGCCTGGCCGCGCTGAAGGAGCAGGCCGCGCTCACGGGCGATGTGGTGACCACGCAGACGGCGCTCGCCACGGGGGAGGTCGACATCATCGTCGGCGGCGGGGAGTTCGTGACGGCGGGGCTGAAGGCCGAGAACCCGGCCCTGGACTGGGTGCTCCCCGACCAGGGCGGGATCCGGTGGCAGCAGGCGATCGGCGTGGTGGCCACGTCGGAGAAGAAGGATCTCGCCACGAAGTTCGTCCAGTACATCGTGAGCCCGGAGGGCCAGGCGCGCCTGGCCACCTCCTCCTGCTACTGGGCGATGCCGGCGAACTCGAAGGCGACGCTCACCGAGGAGCAGAAGCAGACCCTGCGCTGGGACGAGCAGCCGGCCTTCATCGAGAACTCCTACCCGTACTTCATCCCGGACCCCGAGCTCGATGCGGCGATGCTCGACGTCTGGACGGAGTTCCTCGCGGGCTGACGCGGCGGTGGCCGAGCGCGGAGGCGTCGAGGGCGCATCCACGGCTCGGGGCTGGGCGCTCGCGGGCCCGGCCCTCGGGTGGACCGGCGTCTTCTTCCTCGCGCCGATGGCGCTGGTCCTCGCCTACAGCCTGTTCCGACGCGTGGGCGGGCAGCTGGACACCACGCTCTCGCTCGAGAACTACCGACGCGCCCTGACCGAGGAGGTCTTCCGCACGGCGCTCGTGAACTCCCTCGAGGTGACCCTCGTCACGGTCGTGATCAGCGTGGTCGTCGCCTACCCCGTCGCGTACCTGCTCGCCTACCGCCTCCCCCGCCGCCGGGGACAGGTGCTGCTCGCGCTGGCGGTGCTCCCCTTCTGGACCTCGTACGTGGTCCGCTCCTACAGCTGGCTGCTCGTGCTCGCGAAGGAAGGGGTGGTGAACCGCACCCTGCTCGAGCTCGGCCTCGTCTCCTCCCCGATCACGATCGCGAACACGAGGGCGGCGACGATCATCGGGTTCGTCCACTTCTTCACGATGCTCGTGACGCTCACGATCTACGCGAGCCTCGTGCAGATCCCCGAGTCCTACCGGAAGGCGGCGCACGACCTCGGCGCCTCGGGCCTGCGCACGCTCCTCCACGTCACGCTGCCCCTGTCCATGCCCGGGGTCATCGTCGGCGCCTTCCTCACGTTCGTCCTCGCGATCGGTGACTACATCACGCCGCAGATCCTCGGCGGCGCGAGCGAGCTCCTCCTGCCCCAGGCGATCATGCTCCAGGTGCAGCGGGCCGGGGACTTCCCGATGGCGGCGACGCTCAGCATGGTGCTCCTCGTGGTGATCGCGCTCGCGTACCTGAGCTCGGCCCGACGGTTCAGCCTGGGGGCGCCGCGGTGAGACGGCTCGGTTCGGTGGTCGCGTACACGTACCTCGCGCTGGTGTACGGGTTCATCTTCCTGCCGGTGGTGGCCCTCATGCTCTTCTCGTTCCACGACGGGCTCGTGCCGGTCCCGCCGTTCCGTGGCCCGACGCTGCACTGGTACGCCGAGCTCCTGCGGGACGAGCGGATGATGGACGCGCTGCGCAACTCGGTGTGGGTCGGCCTCACCTCCTCGGCGCTCGCGACCGCCCTCGGGTTCCTCGCCGCCTACGGACTCGCCCGGTACCGACCCGCCGGTGCGGCGCTCGTGCGCGGCGTGCTCATCGCACCGATCGCCGTCTCGTACCTCGTGATCGCGCTCGGTCTGTCGATCGGGGCGAACGAGCTGGGCGTCGGACGCTCGCTCACGCTGGTGGTCGTCGGCCACGTCGTCATCAACCTCCCGCTCGCCTTCGCGGTGATCTCGAGCCAGATGAGCCCCGCCCAGGAACGCCTCGAGAAGGCGGCGCGGGATCTCGGCGCGTCGGAGCTGCGCGTGCTCGCCCTCGTCACGGTGCCGGTGCTGCTGCCCGGGTTGCTCGCCGCGTTCGCGCTGTCGTTCACGCTCTCCTGGGACGAGTTCGTCATCGCCTTCCTGCTCACGCGCTTCGACGTCACCCTGCCGGTCGAGATCTGGTCCTCGATCCGCACCGGCCTCGACCCCGAGACGAACGCCGTCGGCACGCTCGTGTTCCTGCTCTCGATGGGGCTCCTCGCCGCCACCCTGACGGTGTTCTCCCGGCTGCGGCGGAGGGTGGTCTGATGCGCGGCGCGCGGGTGGTGATCGAGGGCCTGTCGAAGCGCTACGGGGAAGTGACCGCCCTCGCCGACATCGACCTCGAGATCGAGGCGGGGAGCTACGTGGTGATCCTGGGCCCGTCCGGCAGCGGGAAGACCACGCTCCTGTCGATCCTCGGCGGCTTCACGCACCCGAGCGCAGGTCGCGTGCTCGTGGACGGACGCGATGTCACGTTCGACCCGCCGGCACGGCGACCCACGACGACGGTCTTCCAGGACTACGCGCTGTTCCCCCACATGAACGTCGGACGGAACGTGGCGTTCGGGCTCGCGATGCGGAAGGTCCCGCGGGAGGAGCGGCGGCGGCGGGTCGAGGAGGTGCTCGCGCTCGTCGGGCTCGAGGGCGCGGCCGATCGCGATGTCGCGACGCTCTCGGGCGGTCAGCGCCAGCGGGTCGCGCTCGCGCGCGCGCTCGTCGTGGAGCCCCCCGTCCTGCTGCTCGACGAGCCGCTCGGGGCGCTCGACCTGAAGCTCCGCCGCCAGATGCAGGACGAGCTCTCCCGGATCCAGCGCCAGACCGGCACGACGTTCGTCCACGTGACCCACGACCAGGAGGAGGCGATGGCGCTCGCCGACGCCGTCGTCGTCCTCAGCCACGGTCGGATCGAGGACCACGGCCCGCCGGAGCGCGTGTACCTGCGCCCCGCCTCCCGCTTCACCGCCGGCTTCATGGGCGACAGCAACGTGATCGAGGGGATGGTCGTCGGGGACGCGCAGGGTCTCGCGGTCGAGACGGCGCTCGGCACCATCCCCGTCCCCGGTGAAGCACCCGGTGCACCGGGTTCGCGCGTCGTCGTCTCGATCCGTCCCGAGCACCTCAGGGTCGACGGCTCGGGCGGCCTCGAGCTCGGGCACGGTCGGGTCCGCGAGCGGCACTTCTCGGGCACGTACCAACGCTGCTACGTGACGGTCGGCGACCTCGAGCTCATGGTGTTCGCGCCCTTGACGCATCGGCTCACGGCGGGGCAGACGGTGGCGCTCTCCGTCGATCCGGCCGACGTCGTCCTGCTGCCCCCGGACTGACCGCGCGGTTCCGTGGGTCTCAGTACGCGTCGAGCTCGCGCAGGCGCTCGTCGGAGATCCCGAAGAAGTGCGCGACCTCGTGGATCACGGTGTGCCGCACGACGTCCCGGATCTTCGCCTCATCGCCGCGCGCCTCGCGCTCGATCGTGCGCCGGTACAGCGTGATCGTGTCGGGGAGCACGCCCGCGTAGCTCCCGTCGTGGCGCTCGGTGAGCGGGATCCCGTGGTAGCGACCGAGGAGGTCGGGCTCGTCGCGGGGCGGACGGTCCTCCACGATGACCTCGACGTTGTCGAGGCGCTCGAGCACCCACGGCGGGAGCCCGTCGAGCGCCTCGGCCACGAGCTCCTCGAACCGCCGCCGGTCCACGTCCCCAGACTACCCGCGCGGCGGGGCCGACCTACGGGATGAACGCGAACACGGTCCCCGGCGCGCCGGAGCCGTGGACGTTGCGAGGGCTCCCGAGCACGATCCACGCGCCCGTCGGCGGCAGCTTCTCCAGGTTCGTCAGGTTCTCGATGGTGACGCGGTGACGCCGAAGCGTGAGCCAGGTCGGCATGAACATCCGGTCCGAGGAGGAATCCGGCCCGAAGGTGTCGGTCCCGAGCGCCCCGCGGACACCGAGGACCCCCGTCTCGATGAGCCAGCGCACCGCGTTGCGTGAGAACCCGGGCTGGTGCTCACCGCGGAGCCCACTGCCGCAGTTGTAGTAGTTGGGCTCGCCGGGCGAATCGCCCGCGCCCCACCAGCGGTCGCACCCGGTGAGCAGGAGCACGGCGGCGTTCTCCGGCATCTGGCCGTGCTCGGCCTCCCACGCCTTCAGGTCGGCGACGCGCACGATGTGATCGGGGTCGTCCGTAACCTGGTCGCGCACGTCGATCACGACCGCGGGGAGGACGAGGTCGGCCGGATCGAGCTCGTCCATGCAGCGGGCGTGCCGGTGGAAATGGCACGGCGCGCTGTAGTGGGTCCCGGTGTGCGTGCCCTCGGTCACCAGCTCGAGGTAGAAGCCATCCTCCGGGACGGTGAAGACCGTCTCGATGGTGAACGCGGGATCTCCCGGGAAGATGGGCGTCCGAGCCGGATCGTTCACGTGGCTGAGGATCACGACCTTGCGGAACGGGGGCAGGGAGACCGGCGATCGGACGTCCCCCTTCGCGGTCCGCTCGAGCATCTGCGATACGAGCACGCCCGCCCCGAAGAGCGAGATGGCTGCGCCCACCGCGAGGATCCGCCGGACGGGTGTCGACGTCGGCATGGCGACCTCCTTCCCATGCTCCTGTCGTGCGTCAGGCTATCCCCATCGGCGAGCAGGGGCCGTCCCCTCCCCTCGGCCGCGGGCGGGCGGGCCCCGCGATGTTCGGGAAGGCGCCCGCGCTCTCTTCCGGAAGAGATTTGGAAAAACTTTCCTGTCTGTGCGCTGCATCACAGACGGGGTGCGGCCGGAGGCGTAGCGTCGAACCCATGTTCGAGGTAGTGGAGGGGTCGGAGCGGCGGACCGGAGTGACCTCGGCGGGGGTGCCCCCGGCGGGCGTGCCCGTGGCCGAGGAGGCGCCCCTTCGGGCACCCGTCTACCCCGGCTTCAGCCCTCCCGTGCGCCGGCGGCGCCGTGCCCGCCGGCCGGTCGAGCTCGCACCGGAGGATCCCCTGCGGCAGATGGACGTGGCCCACGCGCAGGCAGGTGCCGCCTTCCTGCAGCTGCTTCGGCTGATCCCCGAGCTCGAGCGCACGAGGCGCTGGCAGCAGGAGGGAGCCCGGGACGTCGCCCACCTGCTCTGCATGCGCTACGGCATCTCGGCCTGGAAGGCGCACCGGATGGTTGCTGCGGCCCACGCCCTCCCCCGGCTCCCGCGCCTTTCGGAGGCCCTGGAGCACGGCCTGCTCGGGCCGGACAAGGTGCTCGAGCTCGCCCGCTACGCCAC
>Ga0073930_1001416_pt1 | contig 21382 bp, 22 predicted proteins | sample DewCreD2012metaG_5_FD_76968 | JGI IMG/M metagenome (GOLD analysis project Ga0073930, IMG submission 76968) | Hot spring sediment bacterial and archeal communities from British Columbia, Canada, to study Microbial Dark Matter (Phase II) - Dewar... ...
CGGGCTCGCGACGTTGTGCTCCTTGGCGAGCTTCTCCATCATCGCCGGCCCGGCGCCGGCGAAGTTCATCTTGCTCAGCCGCAGGTGCTCCATCCCCGGCCGGTCGAGGAGCGCGACCATCTTCTGCATCCAGTTCTCGCCCGTGATGTGCTTCTCGTCCTTCACGAGCGCGAACAGGCCCCAGAACGTGAAGAAGACGGTCACGTCCATCCCCATGGCCGCCCCGGTGGTCGCGAGGATCATCTGCGGCCAGACCTTGTCGAGCTCGCCGGACCAGGCGATGATCACGAGCTTCTTGTGCTTGGGGTGCTCCTCGTGCTGGTGCGCCGGGACCGCGAGCGTCGCTTCCTCGACGGACATCGATCTCACCTCACTTCTTGCGGATGACGAACCGGTAGACGCCGTCCTGCTCGGTCTGCTCGACGAGCTCGTTCCCGGTCGAGCTGCACCACGCCTTGAAGTCGGCGACCGAGCCCGGGTCCGTGGCGAGGGCCTCGAGCAGCTCGCCCGAGGCGAGCTCCTTGATCGCCTGCGCCGTCTTCACGATCGGCAGCGGGCAGGACAGGCCCTTGAGGTCCAGCGTCTTCGCGACCTGCATGCTCATGACTCGCTCCTTCCCGTCGGGACCGGCATCGGCAGCTTCTCGGGGAGCCGGCCCTGGGGGACCGTCTCCCAGTACAGGCGGTTGAACAGCCACTTCGCCGAGTGCCAGATCAGGTTCGGCTGCGGCGGCGCCGGCGGATGCTCGTAGTCGAAGCGCAGGACGGTCGCCTTGCGGTTCCCGGTCTCGAGGAAGCACATCACGCGGCCGCCGTAGTTCTCGTTCGGGGCGGTGCCGCGCACGAGCGAGGCGATCCGGCTCGCGACGACCGGCGCCTCGAAGTGCGCGGTCGAGCCGGACTTGCTGATCGGCAGGTTCGTCGCGTCGCCGATCGCGAAGATCCGGTCCTGCCCCTCGACCTGCAGCGTGAACCGGTCGGTCGGCAGCCAGCCCGAGGCATCGCCGAGGCCGGAGTCGATCACGACCTGCTGCCCCCGGTGCGGGGGAACGAGCACGAGCAGGTCGTACTCGAGCTTCTCGCCCTCGAGCGAGGAGACCGTGCCGGCGGAGGGATCGACCTCCTCGACGTTGAAGAACGTCACGAGCTTGATCCCCCGCTGCTCCATGATCGGCTGGATCACCTTCGAGGCCGACTCGATCGTGAACGCGCGGTTCAGCGGCGAGAGCAGCGTGACCTCGCTCCGGTCGCGGATCCCGCGCCGCCGCAGGTACTCCTCGACCATGAACACGAACTCCACCGGGGCCGGCGGGCACTTGTACGGGACCCCGGCGATGCCCACCAGGAGGCGGCCGCCGCGGAAGCGGCGCAGCGCCTCGCGCAGCCGCTGCGCGCCCTCGAGCGAGTAGAACTCGTACGAGCCCTGGCGCAGCCCGGGCACCTGGTCGGGGACGAGCCTCGCGCCGGTGGCGAACACGAGGTAGTCGTACTCGAGCGTGCCGCCCCGCTCCAGGTGCACGAGACCCTTCTCGGGATCGACCTTCGTCGCCTGCTCGATCACGAGGTCGACCTCGCGCCGCAGCAGCGTCCGCTCGTCCCGCACGAGCCAGCGCCCGTTGGCCTGCCCGAGGGCCACGTAGAGGTACCCGGGCTGGTAGTGGTGCATGCCGGTCGGGTCGACGACGCTCACCTTGCCGTCGCGGCCGAGCTCCTTCGCGAGGAGGTTCGCGACCAGGGTGCCGCCGACGCCCCCGCCGAGCACGACGACCTTGGCCGGCATCGCGGTCACCTCGCCTTCCGGACGATGAACCGCGTGAAGCCCTCCTCGGGCACCACCTCGACGAGCTCGTGGCCGGCCTTGGCCACCCACGCCGGGATGTCCGTCTTCGAGCCCTCGTCGCTCGAGAGGACCTCGATCACGGTGCCGACCTCGCCCTCACGGATCGCGCCGATCAGGCTCATGAGCGGCCCCGGGCACGGCATCCCCCGGGCGTCGATCGAGCGGTCGATGTTGACGGTCGCCATCTTCCCCACCTCCCTCAGATGAAGGTCACCGGGCCGTCGGCGTCCATGAAGAACGACGCCACGCCCTCCTGGTCGTCCACGAGCGGGTCGAGATCCTCGACCGTGAGCCCGAACATCTCCATGGAGAGCGAGCAGGCGTGGATCTTCACATCGCCGATCTCCTTGGCCTGCCGGAAGATCTCGCTCCAGTGCTGGCCGCCATGCTTGCGGTAGGCCTCGGCGCCCTCGGGCCCGGCCTCCGGTGCGAGCCCGCGCTCCTTGCCGATGCGATCGGCCCGGAACGCGTCGAGCGCCCAGTACTGGAGGAAGATGTTCACCTTCCGACCCATCGCCGCGGCGCCCGCCGTGAGCACCGCCGCCGCGTTCAGCTTGTCGTCGGTGCCGGAGAAGAGCACCAGCGAGAGCGTCGATCCATCCATCTCGCACCCCTCGGCTCGGTTCTGCGCCCTAGGTTCGCAGCCGAAACCGGACCGGCCAGGGGTCCTTTCGCCCGGTGCGGGAGGGACCTTCGGCCGTGCTCTGCACCGTGCCGGGCGGGGCGAGGCGGACGTCACGGGGGTTGCCGGGGCAGGACCGAGCGGGTAGCGTGACACGCGCCTCCCCAGGCTGAGACCGATGGCCGACGCGACCGATGACCGCCCCCCGGTGACCGGACCCCACGACGGGTCGTCCGCCGACGACCCGCCGGTCGCGGCGACGGAGCTCACCGTCCGCACGGAGGCCCCGCCGATCGAGATCCCCGCGGCCCGGGCGCGCGCGTGGCCGAGGGTCCTCGCGAGGTCCGCGAGCGGCGTCGCGGCGCTGTACCTGTTCGTGCTCGCGCTCCAGCTCATGAAGGGCGGCGCCGCGGCGATCGCGCCGCAGGTCCGCGAGAGCGTGTTCTTCGGCAACGGCGCCGCGACGCTCGGAGCGGGGTGGCTCGGCGCCTACCTCGTGCTGTCCGGCTCGCCGATCGCCGCCCTCTCGCTCGGGCTGTTCGCCGGCGGAGCCATCACGGAGCTGCAGACCTTCACGATGCTCTCCGGCTCGCGCCTCGGCGCATCCTTCGTGGTGCTGCTGGTCGGCTTCCTCTACGCGGTCCGCAACCGCGGAGCGCGGCGTCAGGAGTCGGTGGGGATGGGGATCCTCGCGCTGTCGCTCACGGCGCTCACGTACCTCCCCGGCATGGTGCTCGGCTACGGCCTGCTCCGCTCCGGGCTGCTCGACGGGATCCGCTGGCGCACCTCGGGCCGGATCTCGAGCGTCGTGGACCTCCTGTGGGGACCGAGCCTCGACGCGGCGAAGCAGCTCCTCCCGGGGTGGGTGCTGCTGCCCATCGGCCTCGGTGTGATCCTCGTCTCGTTCAAGCTGCTGGACCGCGTGCTCCCCCAGGTCGACGGGCGTTCGATGGGGCGCGAGCGCGCGGCGTGGTTGCGACGCCCCTGGCCGATGTTCGCGCTCGGCTGCCTGGTCGCGACGCTCACGCTCTCGGTCTCGGTCGCGCTCACCGTGCTCGTGCCGCTCGCGACGCGCGGCTACGTGAAGCGCGAGGAGTCGATCCCGTACATCATGGGGGCGAACATCACCACGCTCGCCGACACGCTCGTCGCGGCCATGCTCCTGCGCAACGCGGTCGCCGTTCAGATCGTGCTGGCCGAGGCGATCGGGGTGTTCGTCGTGTCCGTGATCTACCTCGGGCTCCTCTACGGCCCGTTGAAGCGGGCCATCATCCGCCTCAACGACAGCCTCGTCACCTCCAACCGGCGGCTGTGGATCTTCGTCGTCGGCCTGTTCGTGTTCCCCGGCGTGCTGCTCACCTCCGGCCTGTGGCTGCGCCCGTTCACGGGCTGATCCGCCCGTGGACCTGCTGATCGCCGACGCGAGCATCCTCGACGGCACCGGCGCGCCGGCCTTCCGCGGCACGGTCGGGGTGACCGGCGACCGCATCGCGGCCGTCCTGCCCCCGGGCACCGCCGAGCCCCAGGCCGCTCGGCGCATCGAGGCGGAGGGCCTGGTGCTCGCCCCCGGCTTCGTCGACGTCCACCAGCACTCGGACCTCAGCCCCTTCACCGAGCCGAGTATGGACAGCTACCTGCGGCAGGGCGTGACGACGTGCGTGGTCGGCAACTGCGGCAGCTCGGCGTTCCCCGCGGAGGGCGTGCCCGAGCTCGCGGCCCTCGCCGGGTCCCGCGGGCTCGAGGCGAGCTGGCGCACCTTCGGGGAGTACCTGGAGGCCGTCGAGGCGTGCCGACCGGCGCTGAACGTCGGCGCGCTCGTCGGCCACGGGACCCTGCGCGAGGCGGTCCTCGGCGCCGACCAGCGGCGCCCGCCGACGGCCGAGGAGGCGGCCGAGATGCGCCGGCTCCTCGCCTCCGCGCTCGAGGAGGGCGCGCTCGGCCTCTCGACGGGGCTGATCTACGCGCCGGGGCTCCACGCGAGCACGCAGGAGATCGTCGAGCTCGCCGCGGGGCTCGCCCGCCGGGGCGGCATCTACGTGAGCCACGTGCGGGGGGAGGGCGAGCAGGTCTTCGAGGCCGTCGCCGAGTGCATCGAGATCGGGCGCCGCACGGGCGTCCCGGCCCACCTCAGCCACCTCAAGGTGGAGGGGCGGACGATGTGGGGCCGCGCCGCGGAGCTGCTCGAGCGGATCGACGAGGCCCGCGCCGCCGGGGCCGACGTCTCCGCCGACCAGTACCCGTACACCGCCTGGGAGACGGAGCTCGCGGCCGTGCTCCCGCCGTGGGTGAGCGCACCCGAGCTCGGGGCGGCGCTCGCCGACCCCGACGCGCGGGCCCGCCTCGAGCGCGCGATCGAGGAGGGCGAGCCGGGATGGGAGAGCGTGGGTCGGAGCCTCGGCTGGGACCGGGTGGTGCTCGGCTCCTTCCCGCCCGAGCCCGAGCTCTCCGGCCGGGCCATCGCGGAGCTCGCGGCCGAGCGGGGCGTGCGGCCGGTCGAGCTGATCTGCGAGCTCCTCCTGCGCGACCGGTTCGCCGGCATGCTCGGGCACGGGATGGACGAGGCCGACGTGCGGACGTTCCTCGCCCGCCCCGACGTCGCCGTCGCGAGCGACGGGATCGCGGTCTCCCCCGACGGGCCCCTCGGGGCCTTCGCCGTCCACCCCCGCTACTACGGGACGTTCACGCGGGTGCTCGGCCGCTACGTCCGCGAGGAGCGCCTGCTCCCGCTCGAGACCGCCGTGCGGAAGATGACGGCGCTGCCCGCCGAGCGCTTCGGCCTGGCCGGGCGGGGACGGATCGAGCCGGGGGCCTTCGCCGATCTCGTGCTGTTCGATCCCGGGACGGTGGCCGACCGGGCCACGTACGAGCGCCCCCACGCCTTCGCCGAGGGGATCCGGCTCGTGGTCGTGAACGGCCGCGTCGCCTTCGACGGCGAGCCCGGGGAGCGGGCCGGGCGGGCGCTGCGGCGCGGCGCTCGGTGAGCGGTTCCGGGGGCGGCGGCCACGGCGCCGGCGCGGGCCCTTCGGCCGATGTCGCACCGCACGGAGAGTGGTAGGTAAGGGGCGTCGGGAGCCGCGGACCACCGCGGAGGGAAGGAGGTTCCGGATGCGACGCACGCTCGTGTCGATCGGTGCGCTGACCGCGCTCGTGCTCGGCCTGCTCACGGCGCTGCCGGCGGGCGCCATCACCGACGGGGTCCCGGACGGGAACGGCCACCCCTACGTCGGGCTCATGGTCGCGCAGGATGCCAAAGGCAACCCGCAGTGGCGGTGCAGCGGCACGCTGATCGCCCCGCGTCTGTTCCTCACGGCCGGGCACTGCACGGAGGCCCCGGCCGCGCACATCGAGATCTGGTTCGCGCCGGGCCCGATCGAGCTCGCGCCCGGCTACCCGGCGACCGGGTCCAACCGGTGCGCGGGCATCACCGGGTACCCCTGCACGGGTGACGTCGGCGGCACCCCGTACACGCACCCCCAGTACGACCCGAACGCCTTCTGGCTCCACGACCTCGGCGTCGTCGTGCTCGATCGGTCGATGAAGATGAAGACCTACGGCGCCCTCCCGGCCCTGAACCAGCTCGACGCGCTGAAGCCGAGCTCGAGCACGATCTTCACGGCGGTCGGCTACGGCCTACAGAAGGCCTTCCCGCCCGCCGCCGAGTGGAAGGACGCCGCCACCCGGATCCGGATGGTCGCCTACCCGCACCTCGTGCAGATCAACACGGGGTTCACGGGCGACGGCACGCTCGTGCTCTCGAACAACGCGAGCACCGGTGGGACCTGCTTCGGAGACTCCGGCGGACCGAACTTCGTCGGGAGGACGAACGTGATCGGCGGGGTGACCTCGTTCGGACTCAACTGGACCTGCGGCGGGACCGGCGGCGTGTACCGGGTGGACCGCTCGGACGACCTGGACTGGCTGTACGGGACGTTCGGCAGGCTGCTGCGGAGGTAACGCAGACCACCGTCTCGGAGGGGCGGTCGCGGGGCCGCCCCTCCGCGTTCCATCGGCCCGAGCCGGCGGTCGGACTCGAACCGACGACCTGCGGTTTACAAGACCGCTGCTCTCCCAGCTGAGCTACGCCGGCGCGGCTGCAGTCTACGCCCGCCGGCGCGAGGGCAGGACGTAGGCGTACAGGGCCGCCGCGAGAGCGGCCGAGGCGTTCAGCGAGCCGACCCGGCCGCGCATCGGCAGCGCGACGAGCAGATCGCACGTCTCGCGAGCGAGGCGCGAGAGGCCCCGGTCCTCGCTCCCCACGACGAGCGCCACCCGGCCGGCGGGGCAGGGCTCGTCCTCGATGCTCCTCGGCGCCGAGCCCTCGAGCCCGATCACCGTGAAGCCGAGCTCGCGCAGGCGCTCTAGCGCGCGAGGGACGTTCGCCACGCGCGCGTGCGGCAGGTGCAGCAGCGCGCCGGCCGAGGCCCGCACCGCGGCCGGGGTCACGCCGGCCGCCCGGCGCTCGCGCGTGACCAGCATCGCCGCGCCGGCGGCCTCGGCCGACCGGGCCGCCGCGCCGAGGTTCTGCGGATCGCTCACGCCGTCGAGCACGACGACCACCGCGTCCTCCGCGAACGGGTAGGCCGCGAGCTCGCGCTCGGTGAGCGCCGCCAGCGGGCGGGCCCGCACCACCACCCCCTGGTGCTCGGGCGCCAGCCGGTCGAGCTCGGCGCGGCCGACCTCCCGGACCGGGACCCCCGCGGTCCGGGCCGCGTCGAGGAGCTCGCGCAGGCCCGGCGTCTCCCTCGCGCCCCGCGCGAGCAGGACCTCCTCCGCCACACCCACGCGCACCGCCTCGAGCGCCGCCCGTCGCCCCCCCAGGACGACCTGGGTCGAGGCTCGGGCGCGATGGCCCCGGCGGGCCCCCGCCGGCGCCGAACCTCGTCCGCGTCGAGCGGCACCGCCCGAACCGCTCACGGCTCGCGCAGCACGGCGAGCGCGATGCACGCGGCGCCGTCCCCGGACAGGCCGAGCCCCTCGGGCCTCGTCGCCTTCACCGACACCCGCTCGGGCGCGACGCCGAGGGTCGCCGCGAGGTGACGCCGGATCTCCTCCCGCCGCGGCGAGATCGCGGGGCGCTCGGCCACGATCGTCACGTCGGCCGAGACCGGCAGGAGCCCGCGGACGCGCACCTTCGCGACCGTGCGCGCGAGGAGCTCGAGCCCCGGGATGCCGGCGACCTTGGGGTCGTCCTCGGGGAAGTGCTCGCCGACGTCGCCGAGCCCGGCCGCCCCGAGGAGGGCATCGGCGAGCGCGTGGCAGACCGCGTCCCCGTCGGAGTGCCCGGCGAGGCCGTTCACCTCCTCGAAGCGGGCCCCGCCGAGGAACAACGGGCGCGGCGAGATCGCCCGCGGGTGCACGTCGAAGCCGAGCCCGACCCGGAGCTCAGGCACGGCTCGCCTCCGCGAGCAGGGCCTCGGCCCACGCGAGATCCTCCGCGGTCGTGATCTTCAGGTTGGTCGGCTCGCCCGGGATCGCGCGCACCCGGTACCCCGCCCACTCGAGCAGGGCGGCGTCGTCGGTCGCCTCGACGCCCGCGGCCTCGGCGCGCTCGTGGGCGTCCCGCAGCGCGGAGGCGACGAAGGCCTGCGGGGTCTGGGCGAGCGCGAGCTCCTCGCGCGGCTCGGTCCCCACCACCCGCTCCCCGCGGACCCGCTTCACCGTCTCGGCCACCGGCACGACCGGCACGACCCCGTCCCACCCCTCCAGCGCCTCCAGCACGGCCCCGAACAGTGCCGGCGTGGCGAGCGCCCGTGCCGCGTCGTGACAGAGGACCGCCGCCGCATCGGCCGGCACCGCCGCGAGCGCCGCCCGGATGGAGGCCTGGCGGGTCGGTCCCCCCGTCACCACGGCGTGGGCGCCGAGCGGCTCGACGATCGCGTGCGCGAGGTCCTCGGCGCCCGGCGGCGCCGCGACCACGACGAGCGCGATCTCGGGGCACGCGAGCGCCGTCGCGACCGCCCTCGCCAGGATGGGTCGCCCGCCGAGCGGCACGAAGGCCTTCGGGCTCGGCATGCCGAGCCGCTCCCCGGACCCCGCCGCTGCGACGATCGCGACCGCTCGCATGGCAGGGAGCGTACCCGCTGATGGGCGAGGCAGCCCGCACACCGGAGGCGGCTACCGGAGCGTCGCGAAGACCATGCGGCCGGTCGCCGTCTGGATCACGTTGCGCACCCGGACCGGCACCTCGTGGCCGATGCGATCCCTCGCCTCCTCGACCACGACCATCGTGCCGTCCTCGAGGTAGCCGACGGCCTGCCCGTGCTCGCGCCCGTCCTTCACGAGCTCGATCACGAGCTCGTCGCCGACCCCGACCGGGGTGCGGAAGGCGGCGGCGAGGCGGTTGAGGTTGGGGACGGGGACCGACAGGGCCTCCGCGACCTTCGCCAGGTTGTGGTCGGCGGTGATGAGCGCCGCACCGCGCTCCCGCGCGAGGCGGACGAGCGCGGCGTCGACGTCGAAGATCCCGTCCTCCTCGACCAGGTGGACCTGGACGGTCTTCGCGCGCTGGAGCTGGGCGACCGCGTCGAGCCCGCGCCGGCCCCGGGCTCGCCGTTTCGGGTCGGAGGTGTCGGCGATCGCCTGCAGCTCGCGCAGGACGGCGCTGTGGATCAGCAGGTCGCCGGTCAGGAACCCGGTCGAGACGAGGTCCACGACGCGCCCGTCGATGAGCGCGCTCGTGTCCACGACCGCCACCTCGCCCCGCGCGAGCCCGACCCGCGGCTTCAGCCCGATGAGGTCGAACAGCTCGAGGTGCTTGGCGCGCCCGACCCGGTACCCCGCGTACCCGAGCGTCGCGTACATGAACGCCGCGCTCGTCCACGCGGCGAGCGGCGGGAGGCGGAAGATCGGCACCGTGGTGAAGGCCGCGAGCGCGAGGCCGGCGAGCAGGCCGGCGGTGCCGGCCACGATCTCGGCGGCGGGGACCCGTCGGAGCTGCTGCTCGACCGAGGAGACCGCCGAGACCGTCTGCCGCCCGAACACCCCGCCGAGGACGAACCCCACCGAGGCCCCGAGCGCCACCCCGAGCACCGTGTTCCGAGCGCTCGCCGCCCCGGCCCTGGTCGCGACGACGTACCCGGCGACGGCGAACAGCGCCACGAAGATCATCCGGACGAGCTCGACCAGCCGCCCTCCGGGCGGCCCGGCGCGCTCGCGCCGAGGCTCGGCGGCCGTGCGCCCCGCCTCCGGGTCGTGCTCGGGTTCCGGCATGTCCGATAGGAACCTCGACCCGCGGGCGTAGCGACTTGACCCCCGGCCCTCGAGGCGCGGGGAAACCCGAACCGCGCCGGGCTCAGGCGCCGCGGGCGACCCGGGAGCCGTGGGCCTCGTCCAGGACCTTATCGATCATGGCCTCGGCCTTCTCCTCGGTGCCGCCGGTCGCGTACGCGAGCTCGGAGATGAGGATCTGGCGAGCCTTCTGGATCATCCGCTTCTCGCCCGCCGAGAGGCCCCGCTCCCGCTCGCGGATGGAGAGGTTGCGCACGACCTCGGCGACCTGGAAGATGTCGCCCGAGCGCAGCTTCTCGATGTTGTTCTTGAAGCGGCGGCTCCAGTTGGCCGCCATCTTCGACTCGTCCTCCCGCAGGACGGCGAGGACGTCCTTCACCTTGCTCTTGCTGACGACCTGCCGGAGGCCGACCTCCTCGGTGCTCTCGACCGGGATCATCAGCGTGAGATCCCCGTAGGAGACCCGCAGCTTCAGGTACTTGCGCTTCTCGCCCAGGAACTCACGGACGCAGAGGTCCTCGATGACTGCGGCACCATGCTCCGGGTGCACGACCGTGTCGCCCTTGCGGAACACCAGACCCCCTCGGATGCGTTGGGTGGCAAGTTGAACCGGCAGCCAGACTAACACGTCGACCGTCCGGTCCGCAAACCGAAACCGCTGGTCAGAGGCCCGATGCGGGCCCCCTCGGACACCCGACCGTCCTAGGTCGAAGGACCATCAACCACCGACCGCCCAGGTCAGAGCCTCGCGGACGTGACGGACGGGCCGGACCCGCACCTCTTGCGAGGTCGGCCCCTCGGCCCCGTAGATCACGCGGACCCCGGCGGCCCGAGCCGCGGCGAGCCGAGCGCCCATGGCCGGGGCAGGCCTGACGAGCCCCGTGAGGCCGACCTCCCCGACGAAGGCCGCATCGGCCGGCGGTGGGACCCCCGTCGCCGCCGAGGCGAGGGCCGCCGCCACGGCGAGGTCGCACGCCGGGTCGTCGACCCGGACCCCGCCGGAGGCGGCCCCGAACAGGTCGCAGCCGCCGAGGCGCACCCCCGCGCGCTCGAGCACCGCCGCCACGAGCTGGAACCGCCGTCCGTCCAGCCCGGTCACCTGCCGCCGGGGCGAGCCCGCGGTCGGCACCACGAGGGCCTGAACCTCGAGCGCGAGCGCGCGCCGCCCTGCCCGCGGCAGCGCGACGGCCGCGCCGGGCTCGCCCACCCCGGTGGTGAGCAGGGCGGCGGGGTCGATCTCGGTCAGGCCCTCGGCGGTCATCTCGAACCAGGCGACCTCGCCCTCGGCCCCGAACCGGTTCTTCCCGCCCGAGAGCACCCGCAGCCCCGAGCGCGGATCCCCGTCGAAGGCGAGCACGACGTCCACGGCGTGCTCGAGCGTGCGGGGACCCGCGAGGTCCCCGTCCTTCGTGACGTGCCCGGTGAGCAGGACCGCGATCCCGAGCGCCTTCGCGAGCCCGACGAGGGCGTCCGCGCAGGAGCGCACCTGGGCCGGCCCGCCGGGTACCTGTGCGGCGTCGGGGTCCCGCAGCGTCTGGATCGAGTCGACCGCGAGCAGGAACGGGCGTGCCGACCGGGCGGCGTCGAGCACGGGCCCGAGCTCGCGCCCCGGCACGAACGAGACCGCGTCCCCCGCGATACCGAGCCGCCGCGCCCGCGCCGCGACCTGGGCGCGAGATTCCTCGCCGGAGGCGAGCAGGCACGGCAGCCCCGAGGCCGAGAGGTTTGCGAGGAGCTGGAGCAGGAGCGTGGACTTGCCGATGCCGGGCTCGCCGGCGAGGAGCAGCACCGACGCCGGCACGAGGCCGCCGCCGAGCACCCGGTCGAGCCCGGCGATCCCCGTCGGGACCCGCCGGTCCACCTCGCCGTCGTGCTCGAGCGTCTCGAGCGCCACCGGCGGCGCGCCGCCGCCCGCCGCCTCCCGAATCGTGCCCCACGCCCCGCACCCCGGGCACCGTCCCGCCCACTGCGCGAGCTGCTGTCCGCACGCCGTGCACGCGAGGACCGTCCGCGTCCTGGCCATCGCGGGAACCCTAGCCCGGGGGTCTGACATCGGATCGATGTGAGGGCCATACGCTCGCCGCTCGCTCATCGTGGTCGGAGTCGCCCTGGTGGAGGCCTGCACCACGGGCCAGCCCGAGGCTCCCGGCCCGACGCCGTCGCCGACTCCCCCGCCGGAGCTGGTGATGACCTTCTACGGAGGATGGGGTACCAGCGGACAGCTCAGGATCTGGACCGACCCCGAGGGTCTCCACGACGCCGTCCTCCAGCTGGAGGCGCGAGGGCTGGCCGGCAGCTTCACGGTCTCCAACACGGGGACCCTGACGCCCCGGGGCATGCGACGGGTCGCGGCCCTCACAGCCGCCCTGCCGCGGTACCGCCTGCGCGCCGTCTACCCAGGGTGCGGCGCGGGGTGCGACGGGTTCACCGCGGTCCTCTGGGTGGGGCCTTCGATGGAGCTGTTCGCGACCCCCCAGCCCCGGATCCAGGTCATCTACGCGCACGGGGAACTCGAGCGCGCTCCGGACGAGCTCCGCGAGCTCGACCGCCTGCTCTGGCGGACCTGGTCCGCGCTCGCGGCGTGCCGCGCGACCCCGGTCCTCACGCCGAACGCGGCCTGCGCCCCTGCCCCCGGGGTACGACTGACCGAGGCGCCCCTCAGGCGCGCAGGCGGGAGCCGCTCGGGTCGTAGGCCGGCCGCAGGTGGAGCTCGGCCGGCACGCGCTCCCAGGCGATCTCGACCTCGTAGGTGCCCTCGCGCAGCCACTCTTCCGTCGCGGGGCCGTCGGGACGCTCGACCCAGCCGAGCACCACGGTCGCGCCGAGGGTGTGGCCGAACATCCCCGACGTGACGGTCCCGACGAGCTCGCCGTCGCGCCAGATCGGCTCGGTCCGGTAGGCGAGCGGCTCGGGGTCCGAGAGCACGAGCTGGACGAGCCGCCGCCGCACCCCCCGCTCGCGCTGGGCGAGGAGCGCCTCGCGCCCGAGGAACCCGCCGGGCTTGTCCCAGGCCACCGTGAACCCGAGCCCGGCCTCGAGCGGGGTATCGAGGGAGCCCATGTCGTAGCCCCAGAGCCGGTACGCCTTCTCCAGCCGGAGCGAGTTCAGCGCGTGGTACCCGGCGAGGCGCAGACCGACGCCCTCGCCGGCCTCAGCCAGCAGGTCGAAGACGTACGCGGCGAACTCGGTCGGCATCATGAGCTCGTACCCGAGCTCGCCCACGTAGGAGACGCGGGAGGCCCGCACGAGCACGTGCCCGAGGTCGATCTCGCGCGAGGCGAGGAACGGGAACGCCTCGTTCGACAGGTCCGCCGTCGTGAGCCCGGCGAGGAGCTCGCGCGAGCGCGGCCCCATCACCGCGAGCGTGCAGAAGCCCGAGCTCACATCCGTCACGGCGACGCGGCCCTCGAGGTGGCGCTGCAGCCAGTCCAGGTCCTTGCGCTGCTCGGCCGCCGCCCCCACGACGAGGAAGCGGTCCTCGGCCAGGCGCGTGACCGTCACGTCCGCCTCGATCCCTCCGCGGGCGTTCAGCATCTGCGTGTAGACGAGCCGGCCCACCGGGACCGCGACGTCCGCGGTGCACAGCCGCTGCAGCGCCGCCTCGGCGTCGGGTCCCTGCACGAGGAACTGGGTGAACGAGCTGTAGTCGAACAGCGCCACGGCCTCGCGGGCGGCCCGGTGCTCCTCGGCGGAGCAGGGGAACCAGTTCTGCCGCCCGTAGGAGTACGCGTAGCGGGGCTCGACGCCGGGGGGCGCGAACCAGTTCGGCCGCTCCCACCCGGCGACCTCGCCGAAGCACGCGCCGGCCGCCGCGAGCCGGTCGTGGATCGCCGAGCGCCGCAGTCCCCGGGCGGTCTCGAACTGCCGGAACGGCCAGTGCATGTCGTACAGGAGCCCGAGGACCTCGGGCACGCGCTCGGCGAGGTACCGGCGCGTGGCCTGGAACGGGAAGGTCCGGCGGACGTCGACGTCCCAGAGGTCCATCGGGGGGTGGCCGTCCACGATCCAGTCGGCGAGCGCCTTCCCCGCCCCCGGCCCGGTGAGGAACCCGACCGAGTTGAAGCCGCACGCCACGTAGTAGCCCTCGATGCCGGGCACGTCGCCGAAGTGGAACTTCGCGTCGGGCGTGAAGCTCTCGGGGCCGTTGAAGAACAGCTGGATGCCGGCGTCCTGCAGGATCGGGATGCGCTTGGCCACCTGCTCGATGAAGGGCGAGAGGTGCTCCCAGTTCTCGGGGAGCGTGACGAACTCGGCGTCCTGCGGGATGCCCTCGAGCGCCCAGGGCCTGCCGCCGGGCTCGAAGAACCCGACCATGAGCTTGCTCCCGCCCTCGAGCTTCACGTAGCACCAGTCGTCGTAGCTCTTCAGCACGGGGAGCTCGGCGGGCAGACCCTCGATCGGGGCGGTCACCACGTAGAAGTGCTCGGTCGCCTGCAGCGGGAGGCTCACGCCCGAGCGCGCCCCGAAGGCCCGCCCCCACATCCCGGTGCAGTTCACGACGATCTCGGCCTCGATGTCGCCGCGGGTGGTCGTGACGCCCCGGACCCGACCGCCCTCGATCCGCACGCCGGTGACCTCGGTCTGCTCGAAGATCCGGGCGCCCCCCATCCGTGCGCCCTTCGCGAGCGAGAGCGTCGTGTCGGTGGGGTTCGCGATGCCGTCGTCGGGGAAGTACATGCCGCCGAGCACCTCGGAGACGTCGAGCAGCGGGAACCGCTCGCGCACCTCCTCGGGCGAGAGGAGCTCGACGCGCACGCCGATCCCGCGGGCCATCGACGCCTGCCGGCGGACCTCCTCCCAACGCGGCTCGTTGCAGGCGATCGTGATCTGGCCGGTCTTGCGGAAGCCGGTCGACAGGCCGGTCTCCTGCTCCAGCGACTCGAAGATCCCGATCGCGTCGAGCACGAGGCGTGTGAGCGGTGCGGTCGCCCGGAGCTCGGTCACCAGGCCGGCCGCGTGCCAGGTGGTGCCGGAGGTGAGACGCTTGCGCTCGAGCAGCACCACGTCGTCCCACCCCCGCTTCGTGAGGCCGTACGCGACGCTGCAGCCGACGATCCCCCCACCGACGACCACGACCTTGGCTCGCGCGGGCAGCTCCTCGGACATCGATGCCTCCTCGTTCAGTACCGCGGCGGGGTGATCACCCAGATCGCCACCGTCTCCTCATCCGTCGGGTTCCGCCAGGCGTGGGGGCGGCGGCTCGCGTACGTGAGGGCGTCGCCCGGTCCGAGCTCGTACCACGCGTCGCCCACCTGCACGTCGAGCCGGCCCTCGAGCACCACCACGCACTCCTCGTCGGCGTCGTGGGAGTACGCCGGACCGCTGTCCGAGCGGGGGAACAGCGTCGAGCGCAGCACGAGGAGCTTGCCCTCGAGCGAGGGCGAGAGCACCTCGTCCACGAACCGGTTCTCGCCGAAGACCATCCGCACGCGCTCGGACGCGCGCACGAGCCCCTCCGTGTCGCCGTGGGGCGGCAGGAACAGCTCGCTCATCGTGATGCCGAGCGCCTCGGCGATCTTCGAGAGCGAGGCGACCGAGGGCGAGACCTTCTCGTGCTCGACCTGGCTGAGGAACGCACGCGAGAGGCCGGAGCGCTCGGCGAGCTCCCGGAGGCTGAGCGAGCGCGCGAGCCGCGCGGCCCGCAGGCGCTCGCCCAGCCCGTCGGCGCCGCCCCCGGGTCCGTTCCGCCCACCGCGCGCCCTCCCGGCACGGGCAGCCGGAAGGACCTTGCGGCTCGGCGTCACGGACCCGGGGCGGCGAGCTTCCGACTCCCCCTCCGACACGCTCCTCCCTCCATCGCCGGTCCTCATCCCGGGAACGCGAAGGTCCCCTCGACCGCAGACGACACCCGGACCCGCTCCCCGACGCGCAGGTCGGCGCGCTCGGCGTCGACGTCCGCGAAGAGTTTCCCACCGGTCGGGAGCCGGACCTCGTACCGCACGACCGTCCCGAGGAACAGGCTGAGCACGACCTCAGCGTCGCCCTCGCCGTCCTCCGCCCGCTCGAGCCGCACGGCGTCGGGGCGCACGAACGCGAGCGCCTTCGTCCCCGGCTCGGTCGGCCTGCCCTCGTTCCCGGCGCGGAGGAGGATCGAGCCGTCGGCGCGGAGGACCGTGCGGTCGCCCTCGATCCCCACGACCTCGGCCTGGAGCCGGTTCGTCTCGCCGACGAACCCCGCGACGAAGCTCGAGCGGGGACGCGCGTACACCTCGACCGGTGTGCCGATCTGCTCGACCGCCCCGGCGCTCATCACGGCGATCCGGTCGCTCACGCTGAGGGCCTCGACCTGGTCGTGGGTGACGAACACCGTCGTCGTGCCGAGGCGCTGCTGGAGCTCGCGGATCTCGGTCCGCAGCCGCTGCCGCAGCGCGAGGTCGAGGGCCGACAGCGGCTCGTCGAGCAGCAGCACCCGGGGCCGGATCACGAGGGCCCGCGCGAGGGCCACGCGCTGCTGCTGCCCGCCGGAGAGCTGCTTCGGCGCCCGGTCCCCGAGCCCCTCCAGCCCGACGAGCGCGAGCATCTCCTCGGCCCGGCGCCGCCGCTCGGCCTGCGGGACCCGGCGCATCTTGAGCCCGTACTCGACGTTCTCGCGGACGCTGAGGTGCGGGAACAGGGCGCCGCCCTGGAACACCAGCCCCACGTCCCGCCGGTGGGGCGGGACGCCGCGCATCGGGGTCCCGCCGATCCAGATCTCGCCCTCGTCGGGCTCCACGAGCCCCGCGATCGCCTGCAGCGTCGTCGTCTTGCCGCAACCGCTCGGGCCGAGGAGCGTGAGGAGCTCGCCCTCGCGGACCTCGAGCGAGACCCCGCGGATGGCCTCGACCGCGCCGTAGCGCTTCCAGAGGTTCTCGAGCCGCACCTCCGACATCCTCGCTCCCTCCGCGCTCACCTCGGGGTCACCTTCTCGAGCCCCACGAGCTTGCCGAGGACGGCGAGCACCACGACGACGGAGGCGACCATGACGCTGTCGATCGCTGCGATGATCGGCCGCACCTCGAACCGGAGCGAGTTCCACACCACGACCGGGAGCGTCGTCGTGCCGGAGCTCGTGAGGAACAGCGCCATCACGAACTCGTGGAGCGAGATCACGAACCCCAGGATGAGGCTCGCCATGAGCCCGGGCCCGAGGAGCGGGAGCGTGACGGTCCGCAGCACCGCCCACGGCGAGGCCCCCAGGCTGCTCGCCGCCGCCTCGAGGTCCCGGTCGAGCTCCCGGATGACGGCCGCCATGACGACGAACACGAGCGGCATGGCCCACAGCAGGTGCCCGAGCACCACCGGGACGAAGGTCCCGCGCGTGCGCCCAAGTCCGACCGGCTCGAGCCCCACCGACAGCCCGATGCCGAGCACCAGGCCCGGGACGAGGAACGGCATGAACAGCACGTAGTACAGGACGCTCTTCAGACGGAAGGTCGTGCGGGCGAACCAGAGCGCCGCCATCGTGCCGATCACGGTGGCGAGCACGGCGGTGGCCGTGGCCACCATGATGCTGTTGCGCAGCGCTTGGCGGTAGGTCCGGTCCTCGAGGAACGCTCGGTACCAGCGCAGGGACAGCGGGAGCTTCGGCGGGAACGAGATCAGCTCGCCCGAGGTCAACGACGAGCCGACCACGGCGACGATCGGGGCGAGCAAGAACACGACGCTCGCGACGACGAGCGCACCGAGCGCGAGGCGCCCCACGTCGGGACCTCGGCGTCGTGCGAGGGCGGCCCCGCTCACCTCACGCCTCCTCCGGCCTCATGCCCCGGACGGTCCGGACGGTCGCCCAGGCCGCGACCATCACGAGCGCGAGGGTGGCCACGACGATCGCCACCGACAGGACCGAGGAGAACGGCCAGTTCCGCGCGAGCGAGTGCTGCCGCCACGCCTCGTAGCCGAGCCCCCACTCCTGCGACGAACCGAGCGTGACGGTCTCCGCGTACGCACCCATCCCCCACGCGAACGCGACGGCGATCCCGGTCGCCAGGCCGTACGCCGACAGCGGCAGCACGACCCCGGCCACCGCCCGCAGGCGCCCCGCCCCGAGCGTCCTCGCGGCGAGCACCAGCTGATGGTCCACCCCGGACAGCGCGCTGAAGTAGATGAGCGTGAAGTACGGCGCGGCGACGTACGTGAGGCCGACCGCCGCTCCGATGAAGGAGTAGTTCAGCCGCAGCGGCTCATCGACGAGCCCGAGGAGCTCCAGCGCCCGGTTCACCGGCCCGCGGTTGGCGAGGAGGATCTGCCACCCGTACAGCCGCGCGATGACGTTGGTGAACAGCGGCAGGAGCGAGATCGCGAGCAGGAGCCCGCGCCGCACCCCGCTGCTCCGCCACAGCACGTACGCGTACGGCACCCCGATCAGCACCGACGCCGCGGTGATCACGAGCGTGAGGCGAACGGTCCGCCACAGCAGCCCGAGGTACAGCGGTTCGAAGAAGTGCGCGTAGTTCTCGAGCGTGAACCCCGGCGCGTACGGACGTCGCTCGGTGCCGTTCAGGCTCATGCGGAGCATGAACAGCATCGGCAGCGCGAACCCGAGCGCGATGAGCGCGACGGCCGGTGAGGCCAGCCACCACTGCCCGGAGCGCCGCGCGCTCATGGGTCGAGCGACACCCAGCGACTCACGCCCCCAGGACCTCGCTGGAGAACTGCGTGTAGACGCCCGTCTCGTCGAAGTAGTGCGGGATCCACACGTCGTAGTCGAACAGGTGCGCCCGCTCGGCGAGCTCCGCGTTGTCCTTCGGGAACAGCTCGGATCGCCGCTCGGGGATCGCGGCGTTGCGGTTCGCCATCCAGTAGAGGTGGTCCTCGGCGAAGCGGGACTGGAGCTCGGGGTCGAGGAGCTGGTTGATGAAGGCGTGCGCGAGATCGACCTCCTTCGTCCCGCGGACGATCATGTAGTAGTCGATCCACCCCATCGACCCCTCCTCGGGGATGATGAAGTCGAAGCTCGGGTCCTCCTCGGCGAGGCGCTGCGCGCCTTCGATGTACATCTGGGCGATCGCGACGTCCCCGGTCTGGAACGCGTTCACGACCTGCGCCTCGGCCGTGTACCAGAGGGCGACGTCGAGCTCCGCGGTCTTGGCCATGACCGCGTCCATGTCCGGCCCCGCCTCGAGCGCCGCCGGGTCGATCCCCTGGATGAACGCCGCCGGCGCCAGGCCGTAGTTGAAGAAGGACTGGTCGAGGGCGATCTTGCCCTGCGCCTCGGGGCGCCACAGGTCCGCCCAGCTCGTGGGCCGGAAGCCGAGGTCGGACTCGCGGAAGCCGAGCACCTCGTAGCCGTAGCCGAACGGCACGCCGTAGGCGTCGTCCTCGCAGTCGATCTCGTCGGCCTCGCGGTACCAGGGGTACAGTTCACCCGCCCGCGGGACCTTCGAGTAGTCGATCTGGAGCCAGACGTCGTTCTGGAGCCCGTAGCACATCAGGTAGCCCTCGCCGATGCTGAGGTCGAACGGCGGCTGGTCGGCCGGCGCCGCGAGGATCTTGTCGACCTGCTCGGTCCACTCGTCCACGACCTCGACCGTGGCCCCCGTGGCCTCCTCGAAGGGGGGCACGAAGTACTCCCGGATCGACCGCGCGTAGGGCCCGGACCACGCCGCCACACGCAGCGTGTGCCCCTCGAACGGGCGATCCCCGCCCCCACCACCGCCGGCGCTCTCGCCCCCGCCCCCGCACGCAACCGCGACGAGCGCGACGAGCATGACCAGCGCCCCCATCAGGATGGACCGCCTCATGGCACCCCCTCGAGTCCCAGTCTCGGACCACTATGTCGAACGTTGGGCGACTATAGGCATCATCACGGCGTCGGTCAAGAGGGACCTCCCGGAGACGGGAGCGTCGCCCGCGACACGGGGATCGGCGGACGCTCGTACGGGAACCACCACTCGGGCGAGGGCGCCTGGGCGAAGTCGATGTGCACGTGCTTGGTCTGGGTGAAGGCGGCGATGCCCTCGGTGCCGAGCTCCCGGCCGAAGCCGCTCATCTTCCAGCCCCCGAACGGCGCCGCGTCGTTGTCCTTCAGCGGGTCGTTGATCCAGACCATCCCCGCCTGCAGCTCGGTGGCCGCCCGCATCGCGGCCTCCAGGCTCGAGGTGTAGACGCTCGCCCCCAGGCCGAGCTCGCTCGCGTTCGCGAGCTCGATCGCCTCGTCGAGATCCCGCACCGGCGTCACCATCGCGAGCGGACCGAAGATCTCCCGGTCCGGCGCCTGACGGCGGGGCTCCGGCAGCTCCACCACCGTCGGCTCGAAGAAGTAGCCCTTCGGCAGGTGCGCCGGGATCCCGCCTCCCGCGAGGACCCTCGCCCCGCGCTCGGCGAGCTCGTCCAGGGTCCGGGCCACCTGCTCCCGCGCGTCGCGAGAGACGAGCGCGCCCATGTCCACCTCGCCGAAGGGGTCCCCGATCCGGATCTCGTCGCGGAGCTTCAGGACCTCGGCCATGAAGTCGTCGTAGACCCGCTGCTCGACGAAGAAGCGCTCGGCCGAGGTGCAGACCTGACCGGCGTTCAGGAACGCCGCGAAGACCGCGCCGCGGGCGGCGACCTCGAGCTTCGCGTCTGCAAGCACGAGGAACGGGTCCGAGCCGCCGAGCTCGAGCAGCAGCTTCTTGATCCGCGGGGCGGCCGCGGCCATCACCTTCGAGCCCGTCTGCACCGACCCCGTGAAGGCGATCATGTCGGTGCCGGGGTGCTCGACCAGGCGCGCCGAGCCGGGACCCGTCGCCGTGACGACGTTGAAGACGCCCGGCGGGAGGCACGAGAAGATCTCGCCGAGCTTCAGGGTCGCGAGCGGCGTCTGCTCGGCGGGCTTCACGATGCACGTGTTGCCGGCCGCGAGCGCCGCCGGCACCTGCCAGGCGAGCAGGACGAGCGGGTAGTTGAAGGGCAGGATGTGCACGACGACCCCGTAGGGCTCGTTCAGCACGAGGTTCAGCTGGTCGGGCTTCGTCGCGCCGACCACCCGGCCGCGTGAGGTCCGCGCGACCTCCGCGAGGTGCCGGATCGCCGTCACGCTCCAGTCGACCTCGTCGCGGTTCTCCTTCAGGGTCTTGCCGCCCTCGCGGGTGAGCAGGACGGCGAGCTCGTCCGCGGCCGCGGCGAGCCGCTCGGCGCACCGGTGCAGGAGCTCGGCGCGCTCGAGGGCGTCCGTCCGCCGCCAGGCGGGCTGCGCCTCCCGTGCCGCGTGGACCGCCCGGTCCACGTCCTCGGCGCTCGCGTCCGGCACCACCGCGATGATCTCCTCGGTCGCGGGGTCCTCGACGGCGATCTCGCCCCCACCGACGCTCTCGACGTACTCCCCTCCGATGAACAGGCGTTCCACCTGGCCCTCCTCAGCTCGGGTCACGCAGGTCGGTTCAGCATCCTCGACAAGTGGCGCACGATAGTGCACACGGGTTCGGCCGGTCAAGCCGGAGTGGCGGGACACCACCTCGCGAGCAGCCCCGTCACGGATGGCGTATGGTGGGTACGTGAGCTCCTCCGGCATCTACCGCACCCAGGAGGGCAGGACCCTGCGGATCTCGCTCGCCGAGGACGGCGCGATCAGCGTCCAGATCCTCGAGGAGGACACGTGGGTGCCGGCGTCGGTGCGCATGGCGGGTCTCCGCCTCGCGCCCACGACCCGCAGGCTCTCCGCGCGCGAGATCGCGCGGCTGCCCGACTAGCTCAGGGACCCCGGAACTCCAGCGCGTAGGCCCAGGTCCCGCCCTCGCC
>Ga0073930_1001449_pt1 | contig 20899 bp, 35 predicted proteins | sample DewCreD2012metaG_5_FD_76968 | JGI IMG/M metagenome (GOLD analysis project Ga0073930, IMG submission 76968) | Hot spring sediment bacterial and archeal communities from British Columbia, Canada, to study Microbial Dark Matter (Phase II) - Dewar... ...
CCCGATAGGGGATGCCGCGCGTGGCGAGTGCGCGAATGGTGGGCTGCACAATCTGGTGCAGTGCTTGCTCGATAAGGGCGGGTGGTGCGTCGGGCACTGGGGTAAAGCAGCCCATTCCGCCTGTGTTGGGTCCTCGATCGCCATCGAAGGCGCGTTTATAGTCGCGCACGGGCGGCATGGCGTGGACGGTATGCCCATCGGTGAAGCAGAGCAGCGAGAGTTCACGTCCGTAGAGTCGGTCTTCGATCACCACGCACTGCCCCGCCTCTCCCAACCCGTGTTGTTCCATTAGAAATGTCACCGCGTCGAGCGCGTCTTGCAGGGTGTCGCATACGAACACTCCCTTGCCCAGTGCTTCGCCGTCCGCCTTAACCACGCACATTTGATGGGGGAACCGCTGCTGCAGGTAGCGTTTGGCTTCGGCGGGTTCGTCGAACACGCGGAACGGTGCGGTGGGCACATCGATTTCTGCCATCAGCTGTTTGGCGAACGCCTTGCTCCCTTCCAGCTGGGCAGCGGCGCGGGAGGGACCGAAGCAGGGGATGCCCGCTTGCTGCAAAGCGTCAGCCAGCCCAGCGATTAGGGGCGATTCGGGTCCGACGACTACCAGCTCGATACGCTGCTCGCGGGCGAACTGCACCAGTGCGGGGATCTGTTTGGGTTGGATAGGCACGCACTCGGCGAGGGGCGCGATGCCCGCGTTGCCGGGTGCCGCGAACAGCCGCTCGCAATGGTGGCTCTGCACAAGTTTCCATGCGAGCGCGTGTTCGCGTCCACCTCCGCCAATTAGCAGAATGCGCATTTACCGCTTGACATACTGGAAGCCGCGGCGGGCGCCGTGTCGTCCGTATTTTTTGCGCTCCTTCTCGCGGGCGTCGCGTGTCAGTAGCCCATTCTGCTTGAGAATTGGACGAAACTCTGGGTTTACCTGTAGCAGGGCACGGGCGATGCCCAGTCGTATTGCGCCCGCCTGTCCGGAAAGCCCGCCGCCGCGCACTGTGGCCATCACATCGTATTGCCCCTCCAGCCCCAACAGGCGCAGTGGTTGCTGCACGATGCGCTGCAAGTTCAGTCGGCGCAGGTAGTCGGATGCCTCGCGCCCATTGATAATCATCTTGCCTGTGCCGGGCATCAACCACACCCGTGCCGAAGCGGTCTTGCGACGCCCTGTCCCGTAATAACGCACTTGTTCGGTTGTCATACTGGTTGCCTCCTAATCAGGTTAGCCTTAAAGTTCATAGAGTTGTGGTTGCTGGGCGGTGTGGGGATGCTCCGCGCCCCGATAGATGCGCAGTCGTTTCAACATGCGGGCACGCAGTTTGTTCTTGGGCAACATTCCACTGATGACCCGCTCCAGCAGCTTCTCTGGGCTTTTTTGCATCAGCTGCTCGCGCGTGTAGGCACGCAGTCCACCTGGGTACATTGTGTGATGGTAAAGCACCTCTTTCCATTTTCTGCCTGTAAAGACCACCTTCTCGGCATTCAGGATAATCACATGGTCGCCCATATCCATGTGGGGCGTGTAGGTGGGCTTGTGTTTGCCTTGCAGCAGGCGTGCTACTTGGGCAGCGAGTCGTCCTGCGGGTTTGCCCGTTGCATCGACAATCCACCATGTGCGCGTAATCTCCTCTGGTTTGGCTGTATAAGTGCGCTGTTTCATCTTCCTCCTCCTTGTCAGGTCGGACTAATATTTTACCCGAATCAGGCACAACCCCTGCGGAGGTGCCATCGTGGTCAGGCGCTGGGCGGGATGGTGCAGGAACTCCTCGAGTGCGTGGATGGGCAGGCGTCCGCGCCCCACCAGCAGCAGATGCCCGACGATTAGGCGCACCATGCCGCGCAGGAATGCGCTGCCCTCCAGTTCGATCTGAATGGTGTCGCGCGTGTGTCGCACCGCTGTGCGGTAAAGGGTGCGCACCGTATCCTGCTCTTCAGGGGTTTTGACGCTGAAGGCACGGAAATCGTGTGTGCCTTCCAGGCGCTGCAGCGCCTGCGCCATTTGCTCGATATCGAGTGGGTGGGGGTAATGGTAGGCGTAGCGTATACGCCACACTGAGGGATGGGGGCGCGTGTAGAGTGTATAGCGATAGAGTCGGCTGCGTGCTGAGTGGCGTGCATGGAAGTCGGGTGGCGCGTCCGCTGCCCGTAGCCCTTTTAGGTCCAGTGGTAGCCGCTTATTAAGCGCGGCGACCAGCCTGTCTGCTGGGATCATGCTGTGGCAGAAAAAGTTGACCACCTGTCCGCGTGCATGTACTCCTGCATCCGTTCGGCTTGCACCGATCACCTGCACTGGTTCGGTCAGCAGCGACTGCAATGCGGTTTCCAGCACGCCCTGCACGGTGCGTGCTGCTTTCTGTTTGGCAAAGCCGTGGAAGTTCGTGCCGTCATACTCGACAAGCAGTCGCAGGTTGCGCATCCGCTTGCTACTCTACCAGTTCCAGCACGGCGGTTTCTGCCGAGTCGCCGCGTCGGGCACCGATGCGCACGATGCGGGTATAGCCGCCGTTGCGGTCGCGGTAGCGCGGTCCGATATGATCGAACAGATGCTTGACCAGGCTCTCGTCGTTTAGAAATCGGCGCGCCTGGCGCCGCGCGTGTAAGTTATTCTGCTTGGCAAGGGTGATCATCTTTTCGGCGAGTCGCCGTGCCTCTTTTGCGCGGGGCACGGTGGTCACGATGCGCTCGTGGATTAAAAGTGAGCGCACCAGATTCCGCAACATGGCGCGTCGGTGGTCGCTGGCGCGTCCCAGTTTGCGATAGCCTGCTCCGTGGTTCATCGTGCTTTTCGCCTCCTTCCTTCACTTCGCAGTTCGAGTCCCAATTCGCGCAGCTTTCCCTCCACCTCTTTGAGGGCGTTCTCACCAAAGTTGCGAATCACCAGCAGCTGCTCGCGTGAATGCATGAGCAGCTTGTGCAGCGAGGTGATACCCACTGAGCGCAGCGCTCTGATAACACGGGTGGATAGCCCCAGCTCCTCCAGCGAGCGGTCGGGGATGCCGGTCAGTTCGGCTCCTTCAGGCAAGGACACAGCGATCTCGCTGGGGAGCTCCTCTGTATCCAGCGCTGTGAGCAGGGCGAACTGGTCACGCAGGATGGTTGCTGCGCGTTGCACTGCTTCGGCAGGGTGGAGCGCACCGTTTGTCCAGACCTCCAGAATGAGGCGATCGTAGTCGGTGCGCTCGCCGACCAGGGTTTGCTCCACCAGGAAGTTCACCTTGCGCACAGGGTTAAACAGCGCGTTCAGGCGGATTAAGCCGACATGTCCGCGTTCGCGCTCGCGCTTGATGGCTGGTTCGAACCCGCGTCCAATTCCCACCAGAATCTCCGCGTTGATCGACGCGCTCACATCGCTCAGTGTTGCCAGATACAGCTCGGGGTTCACAATCTCAATCTCTGCTGGTGCCTGAATATCGGCGGCATGCACGCGTCCGGGTCCCTGCACGTTTAGGCGCAGGGTGTACACGCTCATCGGATGCATAGTGTTCACTCGGATGGCGACATTTTTCAGGTTGAGCAGAAACTGCAATACATCTTCCTTCATGCCGGGAATGGTGTCAAACTCGTGCAGCACACCCTCGATGCGCACAGCTGTGATGGCGGCGCCTTCGATAGAGGAGAGTAGCACACGCCGTAGGGCGTTGCCCAGTGTTGTGCCGTAGCCCTGTTCCAGCGGCTCAATCTCAAATTTGCCATAGGTATCATCCGCTCGGACGATATGTACCTGTGGTTGAACCATTTCAGTGACCATCAACGATTCGCCTCCTTCGTTTGTTTAGCGGCTGTAGAACTCGATGATCTTTTGGAGGTCTACATTGGTGTCGATCTGGTCGCGTTCGGGTGCTTGGATTACGATGCCCTGCATCGTGTTTGGGTCGTAGCGCAGCCATGCGGGCGGGGTATATTCGGCGGCGCGTGCCAGTGCCTCTTTGCCCAGCGCGGTGTTGCGCTTCGATTCATGGATAGCGATCACATCGCCTGGTCGCACCTGGTAGGCCGGGATATTCACTCGTCGTCCGTTGACGGTGATGAAACGGTGGCTGACCATTTGGCGGGCCTGTCCGCGCGAGTTGGCGAATCCGAGGCGGTAGACCACATTATCGAGGCGCATTTCGAGTTGGCGCAGCAGCACTTCGCCCGTTACGCCGCGTGCCCGCTGCGCCTTTTCCACATAGCGGTGGAATTGCGCCTCGCGCAGGTGATAGATTTGACGCAGTTTCTGTTTTTCGCGCAGCTGTTCGCCATACTCGCTCAGTTTGCGGTCTCGGCTGCGCGGTCCGTGTTGACCTGGGGGGAAGTTGCGTCGTTCCAGGGCGCACTTTTTGGTATAGCAGCGATCGCCCTTCAGGAAGAGCTTGACTCCTGCCCGGCGGCACAGTTTGCATTTTGCTTCCCAGATAACGGACATTGCTTATCTCCTCCGATTCGACCTGTTCAGACTCGGCGCCGTTTAGGTGGTCGGCAGCCGTTGTGTGGGATGGGTGTAACATCTTTGATGGAAAGGATTTCCAGTCCGGCTGCTTGCAGCGAGCGGATAGCGGTCTCGCGTCCTGGTCCGGGTCCTTTGACCATCACATCGACCTTGCGCACGCCGTGTTCCATTGCGGCGCGGGCGGCGCGTTCGGCTGCCAGTTGTGCGGCGAAAGGCGTGCCTTTTTTCGTGCCTTTGAAGCCGACGGTGCCTCCGCTTGCCCATGAGATGGCGTTCCCCTGCACATCGGTAATTGTGACGATGGTGTTGTTGAAGGTCGCCTGAATGTGGGCGATTCCGTGCGCGATATTTTTACGCTCTCGTTTCTGTGCTGCTCCTGCACGTGTTTTGCGTGCCATAGTGCTTTTCCTCACTTCCTTTTATTTCTTGGCTTTGCGTCGGCGTCCGGTGCTGACGGTTTTCTTGGGGCCTTTGCGCGTGCGTGCGTTGGTGCGGGTGCGCTGTCCTCGCACGGGCAGTCCGCGCCGGTGGCGCAGCCCGCGGTAGCAGCCGATTTCGATGAGGCGCCGAATATTCATCTGCACTTGGCGACGCAGATCGCCCTCGATAGTGTAGTTGCGCTCGATCTCGTCGCGCAGTTTGGCGACCTCTTCCTCGGTCAGTTCACGCACGCGCTTGTTTGGGTCGATGCCCGTCTTGTCTAAGATTTTGCGGGCGGTGGAAAGCCCGATGCCATAGATGACGGGCAGCGCGTATTCGATTTTCCGGTCGCGTGGCAAGTCCACGCCTGCGATTCGCGCCATTGTTGCCTCCTATCCTTGTCGTTGTTTATGTTTGGGGTTCTGGCAAATCACGCGCACAACCCCGTGTCGCCGTATGATTTTGCATTTAGCGCACATCCGCTTCACCGATGCTCGGACTTTCATCGTTGCTCACCTCGTTGCGTGGGGGGCGAAGTTGCTCGTCCCACGCGGAGGGTTATTATACCCTATCCAGCCTGCACCGTCAAGCATTGTGTGGGCGGTCTGGTCTATCTATGCGCTATCGATACGCCTGTTCCCCCTACTTGTATCGGTAGACGATTCGCCCGCGTGTGAGATCATAGGGTGAGAGCGCGACCTTCACTCGATCACCGGGCAGAATGCGAATGAAGTTGATGCGCATTTTGCCCGACAGGTGCGCCAACACCTGATGTCCACCCTCGATCTCCACACGGAACATCGTGTTGGGCAGACACTCGACGACCGTGCCTTCGACCTCGATCTCTTTGCCCTCGGTCTTCGCCATCGCATCACCTCCTTATTTAATATTTTACTCGACCGTTAGAATCTCTGGGCCATTTTCGGTGATAACGATGGTGTGCTCATAGTGCGAAGCGGGTTGGCGATCGGTGGTCAGGATGGCCCAGCCATCTTCGGCGACTTGCACATCGGGTTTGCCCATCACGATCATTGGCTCAACAGCGAGCACCATGCCGGGCTGCAGGCGGGGGCCTTCCCCTGGCTCGCCTTCGTTGGGCACTTCGGGTGGCTCATGCACATAGCGTCCGACGCCGTGTCCTGCCAATCCGTGCGCTGGGCGGAAACCGAACTGTTCCACATAGTTCTGGATGGCAGCCCCGATATCGCCGATAGTGTTGCCTGGGCGAGCCACCTTGAGCGCTTCGTAGAATGCTTCTTCGGTGACGCGCATCAGTCTCTTGCGTTGGTAATCGACGCGCCCTATTGCTATGGTCAACGCGGCATCGGCGCAGTAGCCCTCATAGAACACGCCCATATCGAGACTTACTATGTCGCCCTCTCGCAACACACGGTTATCTGGTAGTCCGTGCACGATGACTTCGTTGATGGAGACGCAGAGTGCGGCAGGGTACAGCCGATAGCCTTTGAAGGCCGGGAAACCTCCCATTTCCAGCACCAGTCGCTCGGCAAGCGCATTCAGTTCTGCGCCCGTCGTGCGGTTTGGCTCGATGGCTTCCGCGCACGTTTTCAGCACCCGCGCCAGGATGCGCCCTGCTTTGCGGATGCGCGCGATTTCGTCTGGGCTTTTAATCAGGTTGGACCCTCTCATGGTGAAGGTGGATGGCTGGTGGGCGAGGTTCCCTCCGTGCCTTCGGGTGAGACTACGCGCAGCACGCGCTGATAGACCGTTTCGGGGTCGCCTGAGGCATCGATGCGATGCAGTAGCCCCTGCTGTTCGTAATAGGTCATCAGGGGGGCAGTCTGCTCGCGATAGACTGCGAGGCGACGGCGGATTGTGTCGGGATGGTCGTCTTCGCGCGTGATAAGCATCGCACCACACCGCTCACACTGGTCGCCTGCTCGGCTGGGGTTTGCCACGATGTGGTAGATTGCCCCACATTGGGGGCAGATACGCCGTCCGCTGAGGCGTTGCACAATCTGCTCGTCGTCCAGTTCGAAGGCGAGCACGGCATGCAGGGGTTGCCCGCGTTCTTGCAGGAAGGAATCCAGCACCTGTGCCTGCGACAAGTTGCGTGGGTAGCCGTCCAGAATGAACGACTGAAGTGATTGGAGCCGCTCGAACACAATCTGGTTGACCAGCTCATCGGGCACCAATTCGCCCCGTTGTACATAGGCGCGTGCCTGCTCGCCCAGCGGGGTGTGATTCGCCATCGCTTCGCGCAGTAGGTCGCCCGTTGCAATGGCTGTCCAGCCGTATTGTTGCTGCAGGCGTCGCGCCTGCGTGCCTTTGCCGATGCCCGGAGGACCCAGCAGAACGAGCCTCATTTCAGGAAGTCCTCGTACTGGCGCATGGCGAGCTGCGCCTGCAGTTGACGGGCGAAGTCGATCGCCACGCCAACCAGAATGAGCAGTGAGGTGCCGCCGACAATCGTGAGGGTTTGGATACGCGTGATGTTGGGCACCCAGTATTGCAACAAGGCAATAAAGGCAAGGAACAAAGCACCCGCCACTGTGATGCGCGACAGCACATCGTTTAAGTAGTCAGCGGTTGGCTTGCCTGGGCGCACGCCCTGAATGAACGCGCCCTGACGCTTCAGGTTCTCGGCGATCTCGTCGGTGTTGAAGACGACCGCGACATAGAAGTAGGTAAACACGAAGATCAGCACGGCATAGACGAGCGAGCCAATCCAGCCGCCGCCAGGTGTGAAGGCACGCAGGAAAGTATCGACCCAGATCGCCCAGGTAGGCGGATTGGCACGGTCATAGGGTAGCATCTGCAAGATGGTGGCGGGCAACAATTGCAGGGAGATGGCAAAGATAATGGGGATGACGCCGGCGGCGTTTACAGGAATGGGTAGGTAGGACGTGCCGCCAACGGTTTGCCTGCGCCCGATAATCCGCCGCATATGCTGGATAGGAATGCGCCGCTGCGACATGGTGACATAAATCACGCCCCAGACCGTTGCGATGAAAATCACCAAGAGCATCAGCACCTGCAGCCCTGTGACCGTTCCCTCAAGGAGCAGGCGGTATGTCTGCTGCACCTGGTAGGGCATACTGGCGACAATGCTGGCAAAAATCATCAAGGAGATGCCGTTGCCTAACCCCTTCTCGTTAATCTGCTCGCCCAGCCACAGCAAGAACATTGCGCCTGCCACCCAGGCGACAATCACCTGAAACGCGGCGACACCAGAGACTTGGAGCACGCCCGCTGAGCGGAAGGTAGAAAGGAAACCTATTGCCTGAACAAGGGCAATCACAATAGTCAGCAGGCGTGTACGCTGCTGCATTTTGCGTCGCCCTGCCTCCTCCCGCATTTCCTCCCGCATGCGCGGGTCCGCGTAAGAAAAAATCTGCATGATGATGGAGGCAGTAATGTAGGGATTCAGCCCCAGCGCAAGGATGGTGAGGCGGCGCAACGCACCTCCTGTGAACATGTTGAGAAATTGCAACAGCCCCTGGCTCTCGAAAATCCGTTGCATCTGATCACGGTCCACCCCAGGCACGGGGATATGCAACCCGATGGCATAGACCGCGAACATGGCGAACACGAACAGGATGCGTGCTCGCAAATCAGGCAGTTTCCATGCGCTTTGCAACGCCGAGACAAAGTTCGTGCTTAGCATGATCTTAACCCGTTGCTACTCGTTGTTTGTCAATAATTTTACCTGCCCGCCTGCTGCTTCGATTTTGGCACGGGCGGATTGACTGATGGCGTGGGCATGGACTGTGATGGGGAAGTTGATCTCGCCCTCGCCAAGCACCTTCAGCCCATCTTTGAGCTTGCGAATGATGCGCATCTGCAGCAATCGCTCTGGCGTGATTTCATCGTTCGGCTGGAAGCGGGCGGCGAGTGTGCCGACATTCACGATGGCATATTCGGTGCGGTTGACATTTTTGAAGCCGACACGCACTGGCAGTCGGCGGTGGATGGGGGTCTGACCGCCTTCGAAGCGGGGCGGTATTGTATCGCGTGCTTTTTGTCCTTTGGTGCCGCGTCCGGCGGTCTTGCCGTGCCCGGAACCGATGCCGCGCCCGACACGCTTGCGACGCTTTTTGCTGCCTGGTTCTGGTTTGAGGGTGTGCAATTCTATCATGAGGAGACCTCCTTTTGGGCTTTACTCGTTCGTGTCCGCCGCGGTTTGGCGGGTGCCACATCCTCCGATAGATGTGTGGGTGCTTCACCGACGGATTGGTCGGCGGCAGGTTGCTGCACCACTTCCACATGGAGCAGATGTGGAATGCGCGCGATCATGCCTCGGATGGAGGGGTTGTCGGGCTGATAGACGGTCTGGTGCAGGCGTCTTAGCCCCAGTGCGCGTACGGTGCGTTTCTGTGTTTCGCTATGTCCGATCGGGCTGCGCTTCAAGGTGATTTTGAGCTGGCTCATTGGGTGGCTACCTCCTTGAACTTACGCACATACCAAGGTGTGAGCGTTCTGAGCTTCATATCGCGTGTGCGGGCGACTTGCTCGGGGGTGCGTAGCTGGCGGAATGCCTCGATAGTGGCGTAGGCTGCGTTAATGGGGTTGCGTGAGCCGACAAGTTTCGCCAGCACATCCGTGACACCCGCTGCTTCGAGCAGGGCGCGTGTGGTGCTGCCCGCCACGATGCCTGTGCCTGGGGAAGCGGGCTTCAGAATGAGCCGGGTTGCGCCGAATTCCGCTTCCACCTCGTGCGGGATGGTCGTGCCGATGCGGGGGACATGCACGATGTTTTTACGCGCCGTTTCGATGGCTTTGCGGATGGCATCGGGCACTTGGCGTGCCTTGCCCAGTCCCACGCCCACATGCCCGTTCGTGTCGCCCACCACGACCATTACCTGGAAGCTGAGCGTGCGTCCGCCTTTATGCGTTTTGGAGACGCGGTTTGTGTGGACCACGCGCTCCACATGCAGATTCAGCAAATCGGGATTAATGCGTTCCTGTTGCCGTTTTCTCATCCAGTTTGCCTCCTTCTTGTAAGCATGGTTTGGGCTTAGAATTTCAGACCGGCTTCGCGTGCTGCATTGGCTAAGGCCGCGACACGCCCGTGATAGCGGAATCCGCCTCGGTCAAACACGACCTGGGTGATGCCCTTTTCGAGGGCGCGCTGCGCGATTAGTCGTCCGACCGCCGCCGCTGCCTCTTTGTTGCCTGTGCTGGTCAGCTGGTCGCGCAGAGTGGGGTCCAGTGTGGACGCTGCGACCAGCGTGTGTCCTTTGGTATCGTCGATAATTTGCGCATACATATGTTTTAGACTTTTATAAACGCACAGGCGTGGGCGTTCGGGTGTGCCGAAAATCACACGCCGAATGCGTCGATGTCGAATAATCCGCTTTTCGCGTGGCGTTCTTTTCATTCTCGATTCACCTCACTCAAGTTGAACGGGATGAGCATGTTCATTTCTTGCCGCCTTTGCCTGCTTGCTGTTTGCCTGGTTTCAGGCGCAGCTGTTCATTCAGGTAGCGTAATCCCTTGCCCTTGTAGGGGTCGGGTGGACGGATAGCGCGGATGTCTGCTGCCTGCTGTCCTACGACCTGCTTATCGATGCCCCGCACTCGGATGAGCAGGCTGCGTGTTTGTTGATCCTGTTCGACTGCGAAACTGATACCGGGGTAAGGCTGGACACGCACAGGGCGTGAATAGCCCACCTGCAGCACCAGGTCGTTCCCTTCCACTTGGGCGCGGTAGCCCACGCCGACCAACACGAGCGTCTTTTCGAACCCTTCCGAGACTCCCTGCACCATGTTAGCGATCAGGGTACGTTGCAAGCCGTGTTGGGCACGGGCGAAGCGGTCATCACTGGTGCGTTCCACGCGCAGCTGTCCATCTTCCTGCACCAGCCGTACCACCGCCGGCAGCTGATGGCTTAGCTCGCCTTTTGGCCCTTTGACCGTGATATGGTTGCCTTTGATCTTCACCTCCACGCCCTGTGGGATGGGGATCGGTCGTTTACCCACTCTGGACATTGTTTTCGCCTCCTCACCAGATAATGCAGATGACCTCGCCGCCGATGCGCCGTTTACGACACTCGCGGTCTGGCAGTAGTCCTTTTGAGGTGGAGACGATTGCCGTACCCAGCCCGCGCTTGACCGGGCGCAGTTCTTCCACAGGCGCGTACACTCGTCGTCCGGGCTTGCTTACCCGTTCGATGTGGTGGATTGCTGGTTCGCCGTCCGGTGCATATTTGAGCGTGAGGGTCAGCGTGGCTTTCACGCCGGAGCGCTGCACCGTATAGTCGCGAATGTAGCCTTCCTGTTTGAGCAGGGCGGCGATCTGCTCCTTGAGTTTGGAGCTGGGCAGGCTTACTTGCTCCTTGCCTGCCCTGACCGCGTTGCGGAGCCGGGTCAGCATATCGCCAATCGGGTCGGTCATCATCGCTTTTTTGCCTCCTTACCAGCTGGCTTTGCGCACGCCTGGCAGGACCCCGCGGTGCGCTTGTTCACGCAGGCAGATACGGCACAGCCCGAAGTATCGGATATAGCCGTGTCGTCGCCCACAGATATTGCAACGGTTCACCTTACGTACCTTGAACTTCGGTTTTCGCTTCGCTTTGACGATCCAGGCAGTTTTTGGCATTGTGTTTTCACCTCGTGCAGGGGTCTATTATACCTGAAGTCAGGCAGGGTTTTTAATGCTCGGCAGCCGCTTTTTCTTTCTGGTACTTTTCGATGAGCGACTGCGCGATGTTGAAAGGCACCTCCTCGTAGTGGGAGAATCGGGTTCGGAATCGCCCGCGTCCACGGGTGATGGAGCGCAGTTCAAGCGCATAGCGGGTCATTTCACTCATGGGTACCAGGGCACGAATGCGCTGTCGTCCGGTGCCGAGGCTTTCAATACCCTGAATGCGTCCGCGTCGTCCGTTCAGATCGCCCATCACATCGCCCGTGTAGGCTTCGGGGACCTCCACCTCCACTTCCAGGATTGGCACCAGAATGACTGGGTTCGCCTGGCTTGCTGCACTTTGGAAGGCAAGGCTACCCGCGATGCGGAATGCTTGATCGGAGGAGTCGACCTCGTGATAGGAACCGTCGACGACCACCACGCGGAAGTCGGTGACGGGGTAACCGGCGATAACACCCTTTTCGGCGGCTTCTCGGACGCCCTTTTCGATGGCGGGAATGTAGTTTTTGGGGATGGCACCGCCGACGATGGTTTCGGTGAACTCGATGCCTGCACCGCGTGGCAGCGGCTCCATATTGATGAAGCAGTGTCCATACTGTCCGCGCCCACCTGTCTGACGCTTAAACTTGCCTTCGACGCGCTGCACAGGGCGTGTGATGGTTTCGCGATAGGGGATTTTCAGCTCCTCGGTGGTCACTTCCGCGCCGAACTTGCGCTTGAGTTTCTCGATCACACTTTCCAGATGCAGGTCGCCCATACCCATCAGCAGGGTCTGTCCGGTCTCGGGATCGCGTCGGGTGCGCAGAGTGGGGTCTTCTTCCTGCAGGCGGGCGAGCGCAGGTCCCAGTCGGTCCTCATCCGCCTTGGTTTTGGGCACGATGGCAACGGTATAGATGGGGTCTGGAAACTCGATGGGTGGCAGGAGTAGCGGGCGGTTGCGGTCGCACAAGGTATGTGCGGTGGCGGTCTCCTGCAGTTTGGCGACAACGCCGATGTCGCCTGCACGTACCTCGGAGGTCGCCTCCTGATTCTTGCCTCGCATGAAGAAGAGCTGTCCGATGCGTTCGTCTCGTTCTCGATTCGCGTTGTAGACCTGTGAATCGGCGCGCATGACGCCTGAGTAGACACGGAAATAGGTCAGTTTGCCCACATAGGGGTCGGCGGTTGTTTTGAACACAAAGGCGCACAGAGGCGCGTTCGGATCACGTGGCACTTCGACCGTTTCACTGGTGCGTGGGTCTTCTGCTTTCGGAGCGGGCGCTTCGACAGGGCTGGGGGCAAGCTCGATCAATGCCTGTAGCAGCGGGGTCAAACCGATGCCTGCTTGTGCAGAACCGTATAGCACAGGCACAATTGTACCGTTGCGGATACCGGCGTGGAATCCCTGCACCAGTTCCTCGTTGGTAAGGGTTTCCCCGTTGAGATATTTTTCCAGCAAGGCGTCGTCGGTCTCAGCGGCGGCTTCCATCAACTGTTCACGCACCTGCTGGACTTCCGCATGAAGCTCGGCTGGCACTTCGCGGGCGGTGATGTCGCGTTCTTTGCCCAGATAGGCTTTGTTGTGAAGCACGTCGACCACACCCTGAAAGTTTGTCTGCACGCCGATAGGCACTTGAACGGGCACGATGCGGTTGCCATAGGTGGCGCGTAGATTCTGGATGAGCGTTGTGTGGTCCGCGTTGTCGCGCTCCATCTTATTGACAAAGATGATGCGTGGCAACTGATATTGCTCGCACAGCTCCCAAGCATTTTCGAAGCCCACTTCGATCTCCGCTTGGGCGGGCACGACCAGCAGCACGGTGTCGACAACGCGCAGCGCGGAGTACAGCTCCCCGATAAAATCGGGGAAGCCGGGCACATCGAGCAGGTTAATCTTATAGTCGTTCCATTCGATGGGCAGCAGGGAGGTGCTGAGGCTGATTTTGCGGCGAATCTCCTCTGGATCGAAGTCCGACACGGTGTTGCCGCTTTCGATGGAGCCGATTCGGTCGATATGTCCTGCCAGATAGAGCAGGTGTTCCGCGAGCGTGGTTTTGCCACTCCCGCCATGTCCTGCCATTGCCACATTTCGGATGCGGTCGGCTGTGTATTGTTTCATCGTATGCGCCTCCTAAAGCCTCCGTCGGATTGTGCAGGGCAATTAGCTGGGTCGGAACGGCATTCCCAGCGCCTTGAGCAGAGCAAGCGCCTCTTCGTCGGTTTCCGCCGTGGTACAGATGGTGATGTCCATGCCGCGGATGCGGTCGATTTGGTCATAGACGATTTCTGGGAAGAGGGTCTGCTCACGCAGTCCCAGCGAGTAGTTGCCGCGTCCATCAAAGGAGTGTGGGGATAGGCCGTGAAAGTCGCGGATGCGCGGTAGCACCACATTGATCAATTTTTCCAGAAAGACATACATGCGATTGCCGCGCAGGGTGACCTTGCAGCCGATGCGGTGTCCTTTGCGGATACGGAAGTTGGAGATGGCGCGCTTGGCAACGGTCGGAACAGGTTTTTGCCCACTGATGAGCGCGAGGTCTCGCATGGCATTTTCCAGTTGCTTCGGTTCCTGCTCGCCCTTGCCCACGCCCATATTAAGAACAATTTTTTCCAGACGAGGGATTTGCATTGGGTTCTTATAGCCGAACTGGCGCTGCAGTTCTGGGCGGACGACCTGCTCATAGCGCAGGCGCAGTCCTGGTGTGAACTGAATCGCCACTTCGGCGGTTTCGAACATCTTTTCGGGTTTCTGCTCCTTGCCCGCTTTCTTGTTCTGTGGTTTTGGACTGGTCTGTTGCTTTGCCATGTTACATCGCCTCCACTATTGTGTGGCATCAACCATTTCGCCGCAGCGTTTACACACACGCACAAGGCGGTTGTTCTCGCCGCGGATGCGTTTGACTCGGGTGGGCTGGTCGCAGTGTGGGCAGACCAGCATCACTTTGCTGGCGAAGATGGGCGCGGGTTTCTGGATGCGTGATCCTTTGCCTGTTACGGTGCGTGGCTTCTGGTGCTTGGTGACCAGATTGATGCCCTCCACGATGAGGCGGTTCTCGCGTGGCATCACGCGGATGACGCGTCCACGCCGCCCCTTATCCTTGCCTGAGAGCACATACACCGTATCGCCCGTCTTGATTTTCATACGGATCGGTTTCGGCAGTTTGCGTACCATAGAATCTTCGCCTCCTATAGCACTTCGGGCGCGAGCGAGACGATGCGCATGAAGTTGCGGTCGCGCAGTTCACGCGCGACAGGGCCGAAGATTCGGGTGCCGCGCGGCTCGCCCTGGTTATTAATCAGCACGCAGGCATTATCATCGAAGCGCAGCGTGGTGCCGTCAGGTCGGCGGATAGGTTTTCGCGTGCGCACAATCACGGCACGCACCACCTCGCCCTTTTTGACAGGGGAGTTGGGTGCGGCATCTTTGACCGAGGCAACGATCACATCGCCGACCCGTCCATAGCGTGCGTTCGAGCCTTTCAGCACGCGGATGCACATTACCTCGCGTGCGCCGGTATTGTCTGCGACCTTCAGTCGTGTAAACGCTTGGATCATCGGGTTCGCCTCCTTCTTAGAGATTACTCAGGGCGTTCCAGAATGGCACGCACGCGCCAGCGTTTATGGCGGCTGAGTGGGCGTGTTTCCACGATTTCCACCAGGTCGCCCACCCGGCATTCGTTGCGTTCGTCGTGCGCCATATACTTTTTGGTACGGCGGATGGTTTTGCCGTACAGCGGATGGCGGAAGCTGCGCATGACCGCAACCACGACCGTTTTATCCATTTTGTCGCTGACGACGCGCCCGATGCGCACCTTGCGCTTTCCTCGATAGGGTTTGGGCTGCGCCGTGCTCGTTGCGGTCGTTGTCTCCGTCGTTTCCGTTGTTTGGATGGTCTCTTCCATTTTTCTTTTGCCTCCCGTGCGTTTTCTTTATCCTTTGGCTCCCGTTTTTTTGAGCAGGCGCCCCATCGGTTTGCCTCTATTCTGCCTGGCGTCGCTTCTCGTTCAGGATGGTCTGGATGCGCGCGATGTTGCGTCGGGTGATACGCAGTGCGGCGGTGTCCTTGATCTGGCGCACTGCCTGCTGCACGCGCAGGCGATAGAGTTCGTTGCGCAATTTTTCCAGCTCTTGTTCCAGTTCGCGCGTGGTCATGCGTCGCAGCTGGTCTGGTTTGAGCGGTTTCATTCGGCTTCACCTCCTGCGGCGGCAGTGGTCGTGCCCAGCTGGAAGTCGTGGCGAGAGACGATGCGCGTTTTGATGGGCAGTTTGTGGCTGGCGCGTCGCAGGGCTTCACGGGCGCGTTCTTCGTCCACGCCGCCCAGTTCCAGAATGATTCGCCCCCGTTTTACCACGGCGACCCAGCCTTCGACGCTGCCTTTTCCACCGCCCATACGGGTTTCAGCTGCGCGTTTCGTGTAGGGCTTATCAGGGAACACGCGGAACCAGATTTTGCCGCCGCGCCGCAGGTAGCGCACGATAGCGACGCGCGCGGCTTCCATCTGACGATTGGTGAGCCAGCAAGGCTCCATCGCGACGAGACCGTAGTCGCCAAAGTGCAGCTCGCGTGCGCCTTTGGAGATGCCTTTGCGCCTGCCACGCTGTTGCTTTCTATACTTGGTTTTTTTTGGCATCAACATGGTGGTTCACCTCTTTTTTTCGCGGGGTTATTCGTCTATGGGTGTTTCCCCTTCCGGTGGCGTTTCGGGTTCGCGTTCTTTTCTGCCACGCGGCTGACCGCGTCCTTGCGCGTTGCCTCGCGGTTGTCCCTGTGCGCCACCTCCGCCTCTTCCTCTTCGGCGTGGACCGCCACGGCGGCGACGGGGTCCCGCGGTACGCTCTCCACCTGCGGGGCGCGCTGGGCGTGCAGGTGTCTCGAACGCTGTTTCAGGCGTGGTGATGGATGAGAGCAGAATGCGCCGTTCCGTGATGGGGATATCGCCCTTATAGATCCAGACTTTGACGCCGATAGTGCCGTAGATGGTGTAGGCGACGGCGAAGCCATAGTCGATGTCGGCGCGCAGGGTTTGCAGTGGCACGCGCCCAACTCGGTCCCACTCGGTGCGCGCGATTTCTGCGCCGCCCAGTCGCCCAGCGACCATAATCTTGATGCCTCGCACATTGGCGCGCTGGGCGCGTGCCAGTGCTTGACGCATGGCACGCCGATGGGAGACGCGCCGCTCTAACTGCTGCGCGATGTTCTCGGCGACCAGCTGGGCATCGGTATCGGGATTGCGCACATCTTCCACATCGATGCGCAGGTCGGGCTTATTCGGGTGGAGGGCTTTATGGATGGCCCGGGTCACTTCCTCGATACCCTGCCCACCGCGCCCGATGATCTGACCGGGGCGCGCGGCATAAATGATTACGCGCACAATGTTCGCCGCGCGTTCGATCTCGATGCGCGAGATGCCTGCGCTGTACCACCGCTGCTTGATGGTTTTGCGAATCAGGTAGTCTTCATAGAGCAAGTGGCGATATTGCGACTTGGGCGCGTACCATCGACTCTCCCAGTCGCGCGTGATTCCTACACGAAAGCCAATTGGATGGATTTTCTGACCCATTTATGCTCCTTCCTCCTGCGTAGTGGATTGAGGGGTTTGTGTGCTGGGTGCGGGGCGTGCGGGGCGGCGCGGTGCTGGGTGTGGACGCGCCATGATGGGCATCAGTTCGATAGTGATATGGCTGGTGCGTTTCAAGATACGGAAGGCACGACCGCGGTCCTTGGGCAGGATGCGCTTCCAGCGTGGTCCCTCATCTACACAGGCGTGGGCGATGAAAAGCTCGCGCGGATCGAAGCCGTCATTATGCATGGCATTCGCGACGGCCGATTCCAGCACCTTGCGCGTGAGGCGGGCTGCTTTGTTGGGCAGGTTGTTCAGGATGACTCTTGCCTCCTGAACCGTTTTGCCTCGTACCAGGTCGATCACCAGGCGCGCTTTACGCGGTGGTATCCGAACATATCGGGCAATTGCTCGCATAGTGGTTCTACCTCCTCACCTTCGAGGTGCGCTCGCTCGAACCCGCGTGCCCGCGGAAAGTGCGTGTTGGCACGAACTCGCCCAGCTTGTGTCCGACCATCTGTTCCGTGACATAGACAGGCACATGCTTACGCCCATCGTGCACGGCGAAGGTCAGCCCGATCATTTCGGGCACAATTGTGGAGCGGCGCGACCAGGTTTTGATCGGGCGTCGCTCCTGGGGTGGTTTTTGTGCCATTTCCCGCACCTTTTTGAGCAACTTTTCATCGACATAGGGTCCTTTTTTCAGCGAGCGTCCCATCTTTTGCGCCTCCTTCTTGGTTACTTCCTGCGTTTCAGGATAAATCGGCTGGTGCGTTTATTGCGTCGGGTTTTGACGCCGAGCGCGGGCTTGCCCCACGGTGTTTTCGGGTGTGGCAGTCCGATGGGAGCTTTGCCCTCACCGCCACCGTGGGGGTGGTCGCGTGGGGTCATTGCGGAGCCACGCACATGGGGGCGGCGTCCCATCCAGCGCGATTTACCCGCTTTGCCCCACACTTCGTTCGCGTGGTCGAGATTGCCTACCTGCCCGATGGTTGCGCGGCAGTCGAGATGGATGAGTCGCATCTCACCTGAGGGCAGGCGGAGTGTGGCATAGTTGCCCTCCTTCGCCAGAATCTGGGCCGCGGCCCCTGCGCTGCGCACAATTTGTCCGCCCTTGCCCGGATAGAGTTCGATGTTGTGTACCAGCGTGCCGACTGGGATATTGCGCAGGGGTAGCGCATTGCCTGGCTGGATATCGGCGTCGGGACCGCTCATGACGGTTGCGCCGACGGTCAGTCCAACGGGCGCGAGGATGTAGCGCTTCTCACTATCCTCATATTCCAGCAGGGCGATTCGCGCCGAGCGGTTCGGGTCATACTCAATCGCCACTACGCGCGCCGGAATGCCGTCTTTATTTCGCTTGAAGTCGATAATGCGGTAGAGGCGCTTATTGCCGCCTCCGCGATGGCGCGCGGTGACGCGCCCCTGATTGTTGCGCCCGCCCGTCTTACGCAAGCCAACAGTCAGGCTCTTCTCCGGCTCTGTTTTGGTGATCTCCTCATAGGTAGAGGTCACCATAAAGCGTCTGCCGGGCGATGTTGGTTTCCACTTTTTAACTGGCATTCGGTTTCACCTCGCTTAGGTTTAGTGCTCCTTCATCCGTACCCTCTCCCCTCTGGAAGAGGTTTGGTTGGGTAGGCATCATACGATGAAGTCCTCGATGGTCTGTCCTGGTTTGAGCGTAACGATGGCTTTTTTCCAGCGGCGGGTGTGTCCTGTTGGGCGCAGTCCGATACGGCGGGGCTTCGGTTTCACCCACATTGTGCGCACCTTCACCACTTCCACGCCGTAGAGCGACTTAATCGCGTTGGCGATATCGATCTTGGTCGCGTCGCTTGCCACCTCAAACAGATACTGGTTATGATCCATTCGCAGGCGAGTGCCCTTCTCGGTCAATAATGGTCGGATAATCACTTCGGTCGGATGTTTCATCGCGCCCACACCTCCTCCAGCTTCTGGATAGCGGCTTTTGTGGCGATGACATAGCGGGCAGGGATCAGCTCGTGTAGGGCGAAGGCGGGGGCAACGCGGACTAACACGTTGGGCAGATTACGGAATGACTTATAGACCCCCTCGTTTGGCTGATCGAGCAGCACGAGCACCCGTCCGTCGGTTGCGCCCAGTTGAGACAGCAGCTGCAAGGCATGTTTGGTCTTGATTGCTGGGAAGTTCAGTTCTTCCACGATGCGCAGTGCGCCCGATTCGGCTTTGTCGCTGAGCGCGGCGGCGAAAGCGAGGCGTCGCTCTTTCTTGTTCACGATGGGGTTGTAGTCGCGCGGCTTGGGTCCGTGCACGATGCCGCCATGTCGCCACTGGGGGGCACGGATGGAGCCTTGTCGGGCGCGCCCAGTGTGTTTCTGGGGCCACGGCTTGCGTCCACCGCCACGCACTTCACCTCGCGTGAGCGTGCTGTGCGTGCCCTGACGCTGGTGCGCCAATTCCGCCACCACCACTCGATGCAATATGGAGCTTTTCGCCGTACGCGAGAACAGGGCAGGGTTCAGTTCCATTTCCCCCACCTGTTGTCCTTGTGCGTTGTATGCTGTCGCCTTCGCCATCCCTATTCACCTCTGATTTTGTGCACTGGATTTACTGGTTTTCTGTTATGTCTGTTTTTGCACATAGACGATAGAGCCGCGTCCGCCGGGCACCGCTCCCTTGATCAGCATCAGGTTGCGCTCTGGCTCGATGCGCACGACGGTTAATCCGCGCACGGTCACACGCTCGCCGCCCATTCGGCCGGGCATCGGCTTATTTTTGAACACGCGCTGCGGGCCTGTCGCACCGCTGGAGAGGGGTCGGCGGTGGGTCATGGAGCCGTGCGTTTTTGGACCGCCAGCGAAACCGTAGCGTTTCACCACTCCGGCAAAGCCTTTCCCTTTCGAAATTCCCGTGATGCGCACCACCTCGCCGACCTGGAACACATGCTCCGGGCGGATTTCCTGTCCGGGCGCCGCCTGTCCCGATAGCACACGGAACTCTTTCAGATGGCGCAGCGGTTGCTCCAGTCCAGCGCGTTTGAAGATGCCCGTCAGCGGCTTGTTCACCTTGCGTCGTGCAATCCGTTCAAACCCGATCTGGGCAGCATAGTAGCCGTCCCGCTCGGGTGTACGCACCTGCACCATGAAGCAGGGGCCGACTTCCAGCACGGTGACAGGCACCATTCGCCCGTCGCTATCGAAAATGTGTGTCATGCCGATTTTGCGTCCGATCAACCCGCTTAGCACAGGCGGAGGCGGCAGCGTTGGTTTCGTCGGGGCAGGCTCGGCAGCCGCCTCTACTGGCTCGGACTGTTCCGATGGTGCAGTCAGTTCGCCCTGGTCCGACGAGTCGGGCGATTCTGGTGACGTGGACACCTCCGTCTGCTGCGGGGGTTCAGGCGGCTCGGTTACGTTCATCTCTTCCTGAGTCGGCTTCTCCTCGTTCATTGTTGCCTCCCGTTAAAGCTTGATTTCTATATCCACCCCGCTGGGTAGGTCAAGGCGCATGAGCGCGTCGATGGTGCGGTTGTTCGGTTCAACGATATCGATCAATCGTTTATGGGTGCGAATTTCGAAATGTTCCATGCCGATCTTATCGATGTGCGGACCGCGGATGACGCAGAATCGGCGGATGTCCGTGGGCAGGGGCACGGGTCCACGCACCTGCGCGCCCGTGCTGCGCACCTGCTCCACGATCCGCTTCACCGACTCGTCCAGCACCCGATGATCGTATGCTCGCAGTCGTATCCGTATCTTGTCGCGTCGCATAAAGCTCGTCCTCCTTGGGCGTCCGTCAGGGGGGTGTGGGCGTTGTTAGTCCAGAATGTCCGTCACCACACCAGCCCCCACCGTCCGACCACCCTCACGAATCGCAAAACGCAAACCCTTCTCTATCGCCACAGGACTTATCAACTTCACCTCCA
>Ga0073930_1001455_pt1 | contig 20833 bp, 16 predicted proteins | sample DewCreD2012metaG_5_FD_76968 | JGI IMG/M metagenome (GOLD analysis project Ga0073930, IMG submission 76968) | Hot spring sediment bacterial and archeal communities from British Columbia, Canada, to study Microbial Dark Matter (Phase II) - Dewar... ...
AATTAGGGGGAATTTTGGGGGAATTTTTCGGGGCGGAGGCTCCGCTTCCACGCAGGCGGGGTGCATATCGATACCGATGGCGTGGCGTCCCAGTCGCATGGCTTCGAGCAGCGTGGTTCCAGAACCCATAAAAGGGTCGAGCACCAGTTCGCCTGGTCAGGTGAATCGTCGCGTTGCCTGATGGGGGATTTGGGGGACGAAGTTGCCCCAGTAGTCGGGGGTGTGCGTGCCGTTGTTGTCGCGTCGTCCGAGCAGCCAGAGGCTGTCGGTAATGAGATCGCTGTACTCTTTCCATCGGGTCAGGTCGATATCGCCCAGGGATTTTTCGTGATTCATGGGGGCTTTGCCTCCGTTTCAGAGGGCGGGCATCCAGACGCGCATAGGGCACGGCTCGCGGTTGTCCCAGGCGTAGTAGGGGATGGCACGGAAGCGGGTGGGCTTGCGCGGTTGGAGCGGGCGATAGAGCGTTTCGCCCCAGTCGGCTTCGTCGGGCAGGGCAAGTGCGTCGCCTTCCACCACCATGACGCCGTTGAGCAGTCCCGGCTCCCAGCGTGTTTCGAGGGAGTTCCCGGTGCGGATTGCCAGTCGGTGGAGTGGCACGGATTGGTCGCATCCTTCCAGGCAGTAGATGAGTGGTCCGCGCTGGATGGCGACCTGCCAGCGGTCGGCTTCCACCTGTGGGTGCGCTTCCATCAGGCGTGGCTCCATTGGCAGGTGTAGCTCCACGCGGTCGCCCTCGCGCCACTCGCGTCGGAGAACCGCGTAGCCCCTCTCAGGGGTGATGGCGATGGGTGCGCCGTTCAGCTTCAGCGTGGGGTTCTCGCACCAGCCGGGCAGGCGCAGGTGCAGTTCGAATCGGGTTGGCGCTTCTGGGCGAACCGCCACATGCACGATGCCCCGCCACGGATACTCCGTCAGCACCTCCAGTCGCACCCTGTGTCCCCCAAGTTCCACCTGTACACGGCTTTCCACATAGAGATTGATCCAGAGCGCGTCTTTGTTCTGGGCATAGAGATAGCTGCCCAGCGAGGCGAGCAGGCGGGCGATATTGGGAGGGCAGCAGGCGCAGCTGTACCAAGCGCGTCGATGGTGCGTGCCGTCGCTTTCTAAGGGGTTCACATAGAAGAATCGGTTGCCGCTGAGCGCGATCCCGGCGAGCGCAGCGTTATAGAGCGCACGTTCCAGCGCGTCGAAAAAGCGGGCTTCGCCCAGCAGCAGTCCCATGCGGTGTGCCCAGAAGATAAGCGCGATGGAGGCGCAGGTCTCCTGATAGGCGGTGCGGTTGGGCAGCTCGTAATCGCGAGTGAAGCCTTCGTGCTTCGCTTCGTTGCCGATGCCGCCCGTAATGTAGGTGCGACGGTTAACCGTGTTGTCCCACACGCGCAGCAGCATGCGGAGCAGTGTTTCGTCGCCTGTCTCGGCAACCAGGTCGGTGGTGCCCGCGAACAGATAGGCGGCGCGCACCGCGTGTCCAACAATCTCTTTATGCTCGGCGAGAGGCACATTATCCTGCCAGATGGAGCCGTCGTATTGATCGGGCGGGATGTGATGTTCCTGCGCGAAGAATTTGCGCCCGCGGTTCACCAGGAAGAATCGCGCCAGTTCCAGATAGCGTTGCTCGTGGGTGGCGCGACAGAGGCGAATGAGCGCAAGTTCGATTTCGGGATGCCCGCAGTAGCCCATGCGCTTGCCGGGCGCGTCGCCAAAGACCGAATCGATATAGTCGGCGTAGCGGATGGCGATTTTCAGTAGGCGATCGCTGCCGGTAGCTTCATAGTGGGCGACAGCGGCTTCGAACAGGTGTCCGGCGCAATAGAGTTCGTGCCAGTCGCGCAGATTGCTCCAGCGTTTTTCGGGGGCGACCACCTGAAAATAGCTGTTGAGGTAGCCTTCGGGTGTTTGAGCGCGCTCCAGAATGTCGATGACTTCGTCCAACTTCTGGCGGATGGGGTCATCGGGATGGAGTGCCAGCACATAGGCAGCCGCTTCCATTGCCTTGTAGAGGTCGGAATCCATATAGACGGGTCCCTGGTAGCCCTCACGCTTGCCTTCGGCCGCCAGGCGCAGGTTGGAGATGTTGCCCGCCTGCTCCAGCTGTTCAAAAAGATGGGGCAGTGTGATGCGGCGATTCGTTTGCAGCCGCGGCTCCCAGAACTGGTCGCGGATTTCCACCTGTGTTAGCGGAACTGTCCTCGCTTTCGGCGCCATCATGGAAGAGTATACCTTATTGGTAGGCTAAAGACCCTCTCCCCTCAAGGGAGAGGGTAATCGTTGAGGTAGAATGTTGCTATGGTTGGCTACCATTGGCCCGATGAAAAAGGTTATTTTGGTCGGTACGGGGGGCGGTATGTGCCTGAAACGCTCATTCCTGCCCTGGAGGAGCTGACCGAGTCTTATTTACGCCTGCGGGATGACCCCGATTTTCAACGCGAGCTGAACTACTATCTCATCACCTTTGCGGGGCGCCCGACGCCGCTCTATTTTGCATTCAATCTGAGCCGTGCCACGGGCCATCAGGTCTATCTCAAGCGGGAAGATTTGTGCCACACAGGTGCGCACAAGATCAATAATGCGCTGGGGCAGGCGTTGCTGGCGAAACGGATGGGCAAGCGGCGGGTGATTGCCGAAACGGGTGCGGGTCAGCACGGCGTCGCCACGGCGACCGCTTGCGCTTTGCTCGGGCTGGAGTGCGAGATTTATATGGGTGCAGAAGATATGCAGCGGCAGGCGTTGAATGTGTTCCGCATGAATCTGCTGGGCGCGAAGGTGCACCCGGTGCATAGCGGTACCGCTACTCTGAAAGATGCCACCAGCGAGGCGATCCGCGACTGGGTGACCAATGTGCGCACCACGCATTACATTATCGGCTCCTGCGTTGGGCCGCATCCGTATCCGATGATGGTGCGCGATTTTCAGGCGGTGATTGGGCGCGAGGCACGCGAGCAGATTCTTGCTTATGCGGGGCGACTGCCCGATGTGGTGCTGGCGTGTGTGGGCGGTGGCAGTAACGCGATAGGCATTTTCTATCCCTTTATTGAGGACGAGGGCGTGCGTCTGATCGGGGTGGAGGCGGCGGGCAAAGGCATCGAGACGGGTGAGCATGCTGCCAGTCTTGTGGCGGGCGAGTATGGGGTGTTGCACGGCAGTGCGAGCCTCGTGCTGCAGGACGAGCATGGGCAGATTCGGCGCACCCACTCCGTTTCGGCGGGGCTGGACTATCCGGGTGTGGGTCCGGAGCATGCCTATCTGAAAGAGAGCGGGCGGGCGGAGTATGTGGCGGTGTCGGATGAGCGGGCACTGGGAGCATTTGCATGGCTGGCGCGCCATGAGGGCATCATTCCCGCGCTGGAGTGCGCCCATGCGTTTGCCTATCTGCAGGAGCTTGCCCCCCAGCTCCCACCCAACTCGGTGATTTTGATTAACCTATCAGGCAGGGGCGATAAGGATGTGCAGCATGTGGCCCAGTTGTTGAGCGGGTTGGGTTCCGAGAGGATGTAAGGGCGCATCTGTGTGTGCCCCCCTCTCACTCACATGCGTTGGGTTTGGCGCGGTGATGTAGAGGCAGACACACAGCTCTGTCCTTACAGAGAGGTTTTTGGATTTCACCACAGCGGATACAGCGGTTTCAACCCCTCATCCGCAGGCTTTAAAGCCTATCCCCAATATTTCGGAATAACCCCAAAATACGCGAGTATTGTCCTCATGATTTCGGATAAGCAGACAGGTTCGGGGACACGCCTTGCTGAAGTGGTTGGGAGGCGCGTTCGCGACTTGCGAGAGCGGTCTGGGCTGACCTTGCGGCAGCTGTCGGAGCGCACGGGCATCGCTGTCTCGAGCCTATCCGAAATCGAGACGGGTCGCAACGCGCCACGCCTGGAAACGGTGGTGCGTCTGGCGCAAGCCCTGAATGTCCCTTTCGACGTACTGATTAGTCTGCCCGACGAAACAATAGAGAGCTATCTACGCACGATTGAGACGCCTGAAAACATTGGCGCCCTGCAGCTCTGGCTGGAGCGCTGTCGGCGCTACCTGCAGATCGAGGCACTGCTGGGGCAACAAAAGAGTCTTACACCGGCCTATCCAACTCCTGAAGGGTCGTGGGACAAGCAGGTTGCACTCATCGAGCAACTGGCTCAAGCGGAGCGGCGTCGTCTTGGACTGGGGAATGAACCCATTGCGGATATGGTTGCCGTTGTGGAGCATGCAGGGCTTCGAGTCGTGGGTGCGGATCTGCCACCTGATGATCTGGATGGTGCGTTGTTTCAGTTCCCGCAAAAAGAGGCTGCCGTTGCTCTGATTAATCGCTCAAAGCCGCCCTTGCGTCAGCGTTTCACGCTTGCCCATGAGTACGCTCATCTTCTGCTCCATCGGGAACATCGAGTGGTTTGGGATCGCTCCATAGATAGGGTCTCATCCATTGAGGAGCGTCAGGCAAATGCTTTCGCCGCGGCGTTTCTGATGCCAGCCGAGCGAATCAACGGGATGTATGATGAGTACAAGCTGCCCCGCCGCCGCACACAATTGCCCATTTTCGGATGGGTGGCAATGCGTCGTCGGTTTGGTGTGTCTTATGCCGCGTTGGCTTGGCGCCTGTTCAATTTGGGTTATGTGAACGAAGAAGAGCGTGATTGGGTGCTTCAGGATGGTAGCAGGCAACTGACACAGATGGAACGCGCACTTTACGGCGATGTTTCTGAGCCACCTCCAATTCCGACTTTGACCGATCGCTTGCGCACGCTGGTTCTGCATGCTTATCTCAAAGATGAGATAAGCGCCTCTACCACTGCAGAACTGCTGGAAAGTGCCCTTACCCCAATTCAGGAGTATCTGACAGCTCAGCGTATACCCGCTGCCAAAGCGAAAGAGTTTTTTGAGTTTCTGGAGAAATTCTCTCAGCAAGGAGACAAATAATCTCTCAAATGAAGAAGGAGAAGATATGGGTAGATAATAACATTTTCAACTACTTGTGCAAAGCGGACTGCTTTAAGCATATACTAAAGATATCTTATGATATTTGCACCACTGAGTTAGTACAAAGGGAAGCGGAACAGGGCGGGGCAATCTTGCAAGAAGCAATAACAGCGATGCAAGAAGGGAGCATTTATGTTCATCCTATCAGCGCTCCTCCACTGGAGGGTGCTATTCCAAAATTAAGTGCCGTCGATCGAACGGATCGCTCGCTGGCAACATGCGCTCAACAGTTAGACGGCAAAGTGCTAACTCATGACAAAAGTTTACAAAAATACTGTCAACGAGAGCAGATCGCGTGCTGGCGATTCGAGGATTTTCTCTCTGAGGCAGAACGGCAAGGATGGCTTTCCACGGAACAGGTAAGCAATCTGCGAAAGTTGGCAGGGATTTAGACGAGATACCGTCCACGCTGCACCAAAGGACCGTTTCTTTCTGCACCGAGTGTAGGTGCCGAGGTCGTGTTGAACTTGGTTTTGTGGTACAATAGGGGATGTGTTTTGTCGTTTGAAAAGTGCGGGGCGATGGAGCTGGCTGGTGCTCTGGGTGATAGTTGCCGTTGCCAGTGCACAGAGCTGGTCGCTACGTGTGCGCGGCACGGTGCTGGAAATCTTTTACGGCGCAGGCGGCTCCACGCCGCAATATGCCGCGTTGCATCTGGACAGTAGCTATTTCCGAATGAACTACGGTCCCAACTCCAGCTGGGGCACTTCGGTGATTCTGATGCCCACCTTCTGGTCGGGTGGACGCTACTATCAGGGTGCACCCGTGAGCTGGAGTTATCGCATCGAAGGCTCCGATCTGGTGCTCCTGCTGTCTGGTCGCATCGCCTCGCTTCAAGTTAGCCTTCAGGTACGCTTACTGCCCCCGCGTCCGGACGAGCTACTTGCTTGTGTGAGCGCGTCGGTCGATGGCTCCGTGCCCATCGACAATCGCCTAGGGGAAGCGTTCAAGCCCGTGATGCTCTCCTCGATGCGTGTCTCCAACACGCTTTGGGATGCACAATCGGCGTATGCCGAGTGCAACAACTATGCCATCCCGTCCACTGGTTGGATGATTTATCCCGCGACCAGCGGGCGATTATTCGGGCTGTTAGGTGGTAGCTCGGCGTGGCAGCCCAACACTCCGACGATTGAAGTGCTGTTGCCACAACCGTTGCAGATCACGGGCTGGGTCACCTACAGTACGAATCCCAACGATGATAATGTGGGTTTCTGGGCAGCGTCGAGCCAGCTGATGCGTGCGTGGAGCTATGTTCTGCGTGCCGCGCCTGATCGCACCTATCGCCTATCAGGCTATATCACGCTGGAGCAGTATCGGGGCAATGTAATCGGGCAGCCGATCATGGTGGAACTGCGCCCACCCGGCGACCTAACGCCTCTGCACTCGGAGACGGTTCTTCTGCAGCTGAACGGCTACTACACGCTGTATCAGGTTGCACCTGGCAGCTACGATGTGGCGTTTCAGGGCACGCGCTGGCTGCGCAAGATTGTGCGTAGTGTGGCGGTCAATGGGTGTGTTTCAGGCATGAATGCTTCGTTGGTGAATGGCGATGTGAATCACGACAACCGCATCGATGATGCCGATCTGCTCACTGTGTTGTTCGCCTTCGGTCGGACAGGTTCTGCTCTGCTGGAGGATTTGAATGGTGATGGGCAGGTGGATGATGCCGACCTGCTAATTGTGCTGTTCAATTTCGGACGCGAGGGGGAATCATGAGCAATTCGTTCCATGGGAGGTCGAATGACATGGCGATTTGCGTGCCCACACCCATTTCCCAGCAAGGCTATTGGGTATCTTGAGGAGACGATTACCGATGAAGACCCGTCCCCCGTCAGGTGTCAATTTTTGTTTTTTAGCCTACCTGGGAGAAATTGAAACATAGCCGGTTACCATTAAGTTTCGCGGGGAGCGGCTCAGCACTTCGCAGCCTGTCTCCGTCACCAGCACATCCTCTTCGATGCGGACGCCGCCGAAGCCCGGCACATAGACGCCCGGCTCCACTGTTAGCACCATGCCGGGCTGCAATCGGGTCTTTTCACGGGGTGAAAACCCGACCCCATCGTGCACTTGGATGCCCAGCGAGTGTCCCAGGCTGTGTCGGAAGTAGTCGGCAAGCCCGTACTTTTCGAGCGTGCGCCGTGCTATCTTGTCGATGGCGCGTCCTGTTCTGCCGGGGCGGATGGCATCGAGGCTGCGCTCCAGCGCGTCCAGTACCGCGCGGTAGAGGCGTCGCTGCTCCGGGCTGACCTCACTGATGACCACTGTGCGTGTGAGGTCGGAGCAGTAGCCCTGATAGCGTGCTCCAAAGTCGAGTGTCACGAAGTCGCCCCGTTCCAGTCTGCGTTCGGTGGGCTTGCCATGCGGCAGTGCACTGCGCTCACCGCTGACCACCAGCGTTTCGAAGGCGGGATACGCGCCCTGCCGACGGATGTAAAAATCGATCTCCATCGCGATATCCCACTCGGCGACCCCAGGCTGCAGCATGCGCTGCACATGCTCAAAGGCGGCGTCGGCAATTGCCACCGCGGCGCGGATGCGTTCCAGCTCAAACGCATCTTTAATCAGGCGCATCTTCTCAATCTCAGCCTTCAGCAGCACGGGGGTGATTTGGGCTTTGCGCAGGCGATGACGCAAGCCTTTCAAAAACGCGATGGAGTTGCTGCTCTCGATGCCGAGCGTCCGAACATTCCAGGATTGCAGCAAATCGGCAAGCACGGCGCCTGACTCCTCGCCGGGGGCGTAGACGGTGGTGGGGATGTCGGGCACCTCCATGCCGATCTGCGTTGCGTAGATGCCGCTGGTGATGAGGTGTGCCCGATCGGGCAGCAGCACCAGCCAGGCGAAGGAGCCGGTGAAGCCCGTCAGGTAGTTCACATTAGCGATCTGGGTGATGAGCGCAGCATCGGGCGCCCGTACCCCTTCAAACAGCGTTTTCTGCAGGTGGGCACGCCGCTCCGCGTAGACGCTCAATCCAGAGGCTTGATCTTGATGTTGCGAAACCATATCTTATTGCCGTGGTTCTGCAGTGCGATATAGCCCGGTCGGGTCATCTGGTTGTAGGGGTATTTGAACTTGTTGGGCGTGCCATCAGGGTTGCGGTGCGGCTCAGTCCAACGGCTCAGGTCGACCTCGTTCACCTTTTTACCATTGAGATAGACCGTGATGTGCGAATCTTTGCAAATAATGTAGTAGGTATTCCACTCGCCCGCGGGCTTGACGGCGTTCTCGCTGGGCGCCTGGATGTCATAAATGGCGCCGCAGTCGTGGCGCGTGGGTTTCTCTTTGCCGTAGCTGTCCAGGATCTGCACCTCGATGCCCGTTTGTACGGGATCGTTCTTGTCCCACACACGCAGGAACACCCCACTGTTGCCGCCGGGCGAGACCTTGAAGTCCAGTTTGAGTTCGAAGTTTTTATAGACGCCCTCGGCATAGATCATCCCACCGCCTCTGCCCGTGCAGACCAGCGCGTCCTCCTCGACTGTCCATGCATCGGGCTGGTCAAAGATTGCCCAGCCACTGAGATCCTTGCCGTTGAACAGCAGCTTCCAGCCTTCCTGCCGTTCCTGCTCGCTCAACTGGTTGGGTGTAGGCATCGACTTTGGCTCTTGCAACGCGATGCCTACTATCGATAGCAGCACCAGCAACATCGTCAGAAACAGAACCGATCGCATAGCGTACCTCCTTGATAAGTGTTTTTCGACGGGTTCAGCGGTTCACCTGCTGCAGCAGCAGGGTTCGCTCAGGGCAGTGGCATCGTACCCAATCGGGGCGTTTTGGGTCGGGCACAAGGCGTGCCTCGCCCAGCACACGCCATCGGCGAGCTCCGCCCGGCAGCAACAGCCATGCAGGGTGGCGTAGGAGATTGACCTTCAGCCGTGATGGCTCCAGCAGGCTCTCGCGCAAACCGTTCAGGAAGTCGTCGGGTGCCACTCCGCCTGCGATACGCATGGCGCGTCCCAGCCGCTCCGCCCCATAGACCTGTTCGGCATAGAGCGCGAGCGCGAGATACTCTTCGTAGCCGTCGCGTTTGCGTGAGCGCCAGCGCGCGGGCGAGAGCCCTTCCCGTGCCATGCGCTCCACCAGGGGTTGCACGGCGCGCTGCACATAGGTGCGCAGCGCCACCTCGGAAACACCCATGACCGATTCGGGGTCTATCTGGTTCGCCATCAAGGCGTTTAGCAGCCAGACGCCAAATAGCCGTTCACCCAGGTCACCGTTCGCCCACGCCTCCGGCTCCACGAAGGAGTTAATGGGGGGCAGTACAAAGTGCCCGTACTCGTGTGTCAGCTCGCGCAGCCATTCAGTGGAGGGCATCTGATCGCTTACCTGATAGAGATAGATCAGATTCGATTGCTGTTCCGCGCCCGGCTTGCCCTCGCGACAGAGGAACAGGCGTAGCAGACGATCCTCTTTTAGCGGATGTTCCAGCCCCAGCCGCACCCGCGTTAGTTCATAGCAGTGCAGCAGCAACCGACAGGCACGCTGTGCAAAGGGATAGAGTGGCTGGCTTGAGGTGAAGGTTTCTATCAACAAGTTCGGATTCGGCTCCAGCACAAAGCCCTGCACCCGATAGGTGAAATGCCAGCGGTGCAGAGGATCGATAAACGGCTGGCTCAACGGGTCAGGCGCACCCTGAAGCCGAAACCGAAACCCCGCGACCCGACTCTGCCACTCCACGATTGCCACATCGGGATTGTACCCTTTTCAGGTAAAGTGATAGGGGGATTTCGGATGAACGCCACTTATGCGCATGTGCGGGACCATGCGGGCTGGCTCGATCTGAGTGACTGGGGGCTGGTGCGCGTGATAGGTAGCGACCGCCAGCGTTTCCTGCAGGCGCAGGCGACGAACGACCTGCGTCCGTTGCAGGAGGGCATGGGGGTCTATACCGCCTTCTGCAGTCCCACAGGGCACCTGCTTGCCGACTCTTATGTGCTGGAAGCCGAAGACGGCTACCTGCTTCTGCTGCCACCCGCTGCCTTCGGCACGATGCTGGAACGGCTCAGCAGCCTGATTATTCTGGACGATGTGGAGTTAATTCCTCTGCAGGAGGGTCTTGGCGTGCTGAGTCTGCAGGGCGGACGCGCGGACGAGGTGCTGGAAGAGCTGGGATTGGAGCCGCCGTCTGAAGGCGAGCTGCGCCATCGCCGACAGTTTTGGCAGAAGGTGGAGGTGCGCCTCGTGCGCTGCGCACGTACTCGCTGGGGCGGCTATGACCTGATCCTGCCCTTTGAGGTGCACGAGGAGATGAAAACCGCGTTGATCGCCACCGAAGTGCTGCCCATCGCACCAGAGTTATACGAGGTGTTGCGCTACGAGGCGGGCATCCCGCTTTACGGCGTCGATATGGACGAGCGCACCCTGGCGGCTGAGCTGGGCCCCACCTTCGAGGCACGCTATATCAGCTACACCAAAGGCTGCTACACGGGGCAGGAGGTGCTGATGCGCATCAAGGCGCGCGGACACACCAATCGCACCTGGGTACCGCTGCGGGTGGAGGGTGAACAGCTGCCCGCGCGCGGGATGCCGATCGCTGCCTCTGACCGTGCCGATGCGGGCTGGATTACGGGGGCGGTGCGATCGCCCCTGCTGGAGGACGCGATTCTGGCGTGGGGCTTCGTCCGCAACGCTTATACCGCGCCCGGCACCCGCCTGCAGGTGCAGACCGATCCACCCGCTGAGGCGGAAGTTCTTCACTGGCAGTAGACCCGCACGGTTCAAAAAAATTTCCTTGTGATGGTGCTTAGCGTGCAATCAATTCATAGGTACGGAAGTCGGAAACCATAGGGGGCTCCTCGCCGCGCTCTTTTGCCAGACGTACCTCTTCAAAACCACGCTTGTGTCCTTCCAGAAATTCAGGTGATTTGAGCCAGGCGCGGAAATGCGCTTCGCTCTCCCAGTGGCTGACCACCAAGTAGGGGTCGCCTTCACGCTGAGGGCGCAACACATACATCCCCAGAAAGCCCGGCATTCGATCAATCGCATGGGCGCGTGTACGAAACAGCTCCACGAATCGCTGCCGATAGTCAGGTCGGCAAGTGATGTAGTTTATCGCCACAAAGCCCACAGACTTCGAATCCTCTGGCAGTGTCTGCACCATCCGTTCCAATTCCTGAATAGCCATGTGTGCCTCCATTTCTCTATAGAATATACCCTTAGCCTGACTAAGAAATCAAGTCCAGCGGTGGCGAATATCTCTGCAACGCGAAGGGAACCGAAAGATCCGCCTTTTATCCAAAGTTTGGAGGTACACTATACACGAGGTCGATTATCGATGGAAGAGCGAGATCGGATTCGGGTGATTCAGGAAGCCACGGCGCAGCTGTTTACCGCTATCGATTTTGAAGAAAGGCTGCGGCGCATTTTGCAGGTCGCGATGCAGAGCGTGGATGCTGAGGGCGGTTCGATTCTGCTCTATGAGCCGTCACTGAACGCGCTGGTGTTCCGTTATGTGGTGGGCGATAAAAGCGCGGAGCTGCAGGGCATGTCGCTTGATGTGACCGAGGGCATCGCTGGAGAGGTCTTTCGGACGGGTCAGCCGAAACTCACCCTGGACCCTGAGCATGACCCGCAGCACTCGCCTCGCGTGGATATTGCCCTGCGCCATCGGACCACGAGCCTGTTGACCGTGCCGATGCGCGGTTCAGAAGGAGAGAGGCTGGGTGTGATGCAGCTGGTGAACCGTCGGCAAGGGGTCTTCACCGAGCAGGACATGGCGATGACGGGCATTATTGCCGATATTGCTGCGCTGGCGATACAGAACGCGCGACTGGCACGCGATGCGGAGCTGGCGCACTTAGCCGAGACGATGGGGGCGATGGCGCACGATATCAAGAACAAGGTGAATGTGGTGCTGGGCTGGCTCACCACGCTGGACCCCTATCTCAGTGAGATTGCGCGGGTTCACCCGGAGGCGTATATGCTGATGCAGGAGGCGTTCGGTGCGATTCACAGCGCGACCGTCGAGGTCTATCGCGACACGCAACTGGTTGCCGACGCCATCAAGGGCGCCAGCACCGAAGCGAATCTGGAATCGCACTCCTTCGCGGAGATTGTCGAGTCGCGCGTGCATGCGATTGAGCCGCTGGCGCGCCAGAAGCGGGTGACCATCAAGAGCGATATTCAGCCGACACCGCCCGCTTTGCTGGATAAGTTCCTTATTGAGCGCATGGTCTACAACCTTCTGCATAACGCGGTGGAGGCGACGCCGCCAGGGGGTGAAGTGACCGTACGCGCCCATCTTGAGGACAACGGCGCGGGGTATCTCTCTCTGGCGCTGGAGGTAAGCGACACGGGTGCGGGCATGCCGCCCTATCGCGTGCGCGAAATTCTGGAAGGGCGCGCCACCAGCAGCAAAGCGGGCGGCACCGGACTGGGCACGCGCATCATCCGCAACGCGATTATGGCGCACAAGGGGCACTGGGATGCCAGCAGTCAACCAGGCAAAGGCACCACTTTCCGCGTGCGAATCCCCGTGCAAAAAGGGTCATAGCACCAGCACCGGCTTGAACACCTTGCGCGTTTCGGCCGCGCGGAAGGCTTTTTCTATCTCGTCGAAAGCGTAGAGATGCACCAGAGGGCGCAGCGAGAGCCGATGGGATGCCACCAGGTGTAAGCTGTGCTCCCATGCATGATTGCTGGAGCGCGAGCCAATAATACTCAGCTCCTTCAGCGTGATGGCATACCAGTCGAGTTGTACCGGCTCTGGTCGATAGCCGAACACAACGATGCGTGCCGCCTTGCTTGCGATGCCAAGGCAGGTATCGGCTGCATCGGGCGAGCCGGCTGCATCGATGACCACATTGGCTTGGGGCAGAGGCTCGCTTTCGGATGAGGGGTCAAACACCTCCGCCTGGCTGAGTTGCTGAGCGACCTCGCGCCGCTGCGAGATAGGGTCCAGACCGTATAACGGCTGCACGCCCCACAAGCGTGCGAGTTGCAAAAACACCTGTCCGAAAAAGCCCAATCCGACAACGGCCATACTCTCATCGGGGCGTGGGTTCGCCAGATTCATTGCGGCGACACAGGTGGCAACTGGCTCCACCAGCGCGAACCGCCAGCGCTCCTCAGGTGAGATGCCTTCGGGCAGTCGGTAAAGGTTGCGCAGGGGGGCACACAAAAACTCGGCGAAACCGCCGTCGACACGGATGCCGATATGTTCCAGTCGCTCACAAAGGTTCAGCCGCCCCCGCCGGCAGTAAAAGCATGCGCCACATACAATCTGCGGATCAACGACCACCCATTCACCTGCGCGTTCGGTGGGATGCACAATTTCGCCTACAATCTCATGCCCAAGCGTGATAGGTTCCCCACGCCAGTCGTGATGCCCGCGCTGCTTCAGGTGCAGATCGGTGCCGCACACGCCGCAGGCGTGCACACGCAGGAGTGCATCGCCCTCACCGGGGATGGGCGGTTCGATATTCAGCATGCGCATCTTGCCGGGCGCGATTAACCGATAGGCACGCATTGGGTTTATAACTCGTCGGGATTGACACCCAGTTCGCGCAGTCGCTGAGCGAGGCGTCGAGCATGTTGCTCCGCTTCTTCACGCGCCAGCCGCTCTTGAAATGCCATCTGAGCCAGCTCGGTGAAGCTCAGAAACGGTGTGTCATCTGGAGCGGTCAATCCCATGTTGGTGCTGTTCGCCTCGCCAAAACGCACACCCAGCCGGGGGCTGACCCACCCCACCATCGAGTGGATCGGCGTCAGTTTCGAATCGCGGCGAATCCAACCCTGCCACCGACTTGTTTCAGGATCATAGATGTAGTATTCCTCCACCCCGTACTCCTCATAAAAAAGGAATTTCTGTTCCCATTCTTCTGGACGATTGCTGGGCGATGCGATTTCGAACACCACCTGGGGCGGGATATTCTCCTCCTGCCACTGTAAATAGCAGCGTCGGTGACCCTTGGGGCGCCCGAACACCACCATCACATCGGGCGCCTGCCGGATATCGGGTCTGCCCTCCACCGGGTACCAGAACAGGTCACCCGCCACGAACACATTTGGGTCATGCAGAAAGATGCGATCCAGATTACCTTTGAGTGTGGTGATACACTCGAACTGTTTCGTATTTTCTGCCATCGGCTGCCCATCCGTTTCTGGGTAAATGATTTCTTGCTGCGTTGTCATCGGGATCACCCGGGGGGATTATACCTTGTAGACAGGAGGAAAGTTATATCAGCGCGGTGTCGCCAAGCACACGCCCGCCGTCCAGTACCACCAGCACACCAACTTGTTGTGCCGATTCGAGCAGTCCTTCCTCTGCATACTTGCCTGCCACGACGGGATAGACCGTGTAACCTCGCTTAGCGATGATTTGGGCCCGGGCAAAGGCACGCTGCACATCATCGGGGTAAATGCTCCATGAAGCCTCTATTGCCAGCAATACAGGGGTTCCATCGCTTTTGCGTCGCCCTTCCACCACCGCATCCAGCAAGCTGATTTCGAACAGCTCCTCTTGAGTGAGTGGCTCTCGGCTGTCCAGTTCTTCGTAGAGTTCGCTGAAATCTACTAACCGTACACGACGCAAGTACCGCCCAAAGATCGCGCTTGCACGCTCACGATAGTAGCGCTCTCGGTCGCTGCCCTTCAGTTCCGCCATGTCGCGCTCCAAGCGGTACAGGCGTGAGTTCGTTTCCTGCCTGAACTGGTGAAACTCTTCGCGATGTTCGTAAAACTCTTTACGCAGTTGTAGAAACTCCTCTCGGTGTGCCAGAAACTCCTGCCGATGTTCGTAGAACTCCTTGCGCAGTTGTTCCACTTCGGCGCGCAGTTGCAGAAACTCTTCCCGATGCGCTTGAAACTCCTGCCGATGCTCGTAGAACTCTTTGCGCAGCTGCTCCACTTCGGCGCGCAGTTGCAGAAACTCCTGCCGATGCTCGTAGAACTCTTTGCGCAGCTGCTCCACTTCGGCGCGCAGTTGCAAAAACTCTTCCCGATGCGCTTGAAACTCCTGTCGATGCTCGTAGAACTCTTTGCGCAGCTGGCGGATTTCCTCCTCGTGGCGCCCACCTTGTTCGACCAGCTGGTGCGTCAGGGTCACGAGCTGCTGTACAAGTGCGCTCAGCTGCTCGAAACGCTCCGGCAGTTGAAGCAGCTCATCTGTTAGCACAAGCCGCCTTAACTCATCGCGCCATTCGGGGTGTTCCCGAATCGCCTTCAACAGGTCATCTATGGTGTTGAATGCCATCTTTAGAAACCATGATACCTCATGAGGTGGCGTTTTGTTCACCGCCAGATCTTTAGCAGAGGTGTCTGAGCGTGTTGCACGAGCATATTTCTTCACCCTGCAACGAACAGGGGGTTCCATTTAAGCGTCGAATAGGGTATACTGACTGGTGAGTCGGAGGGCGCAAAACAATGAGAGCATGGTGGCTGATGAGTCTGGTGATGGTGGGGGTATCCGCGCTGTGGATGCCCACGATAGAAAGCGAACAGCGTGAATCTGCTGCGCTTCCTGCCGAGGTGAGTAAAAAACACCGCGTGCTTACCGAAGCGCCGGCGAGGGTTGGTATAAATATCCGTGTGCCTGCGCTCCGCTTCACCGATTTGAACGGGCGCACTTATCATCTGGGCGATCTAAGCCGAAAATCCCCTGTGGTGCTGGTTTTTCTGGGCGCAAAGTGCCCGGCGGCTCAACGCTATGCCGTGCGGCTCAATCAGCTCCATACCGCCTATTCCAAACGCGGTGTACAGCTCATCGGGATCTACTCGAACTACGACGATACGGAGCAGGAGGTGCGCCAGAGTGTTCGCGAGTGGCGGTTGAATTTCCCCGTGGTGTATGACCCGGAGGGGAAGCTGGCGCGTGCGTTGGGCGCGACGATGACCCCGCAGGCGTTTGTCATCGATCGACAGGGTGTTCTGCGCTATCGGGGCGCCATCGATGATAACCGTTATGAGGATCGGGTGCGTCACCACTACCTGCGCAACGCGCTGGAAGCGGTGCTGAAGGGCAAGCCGGTCAAACCGGCGACTACGGAAACCTTCGGCTGCACCATCCATTTCAAAGCCGAGGCGGTGGCTGCCACCCCCATCACCTACGCGAAGCATATCGCGCCTATTTTGCAGGAGCATTGCCAGTCGTGTCATCGTCCGGGTCAGGTTGCGCCCTTCTCTTTGATGACCTATCGGGACGCCTACACCTGGCGCAAGGAGATTGCCAAATATGTGCAGGCGCGCCAGATGCCACCATGGAAGCCGGTGCCCGGCTATGGCGAGTTTAAAGGCGAGCGTCGGTTGACCGATGAACAGATCGCGCTGATTACGCAGTGGGTAGAGAACGGCGCACCTTTGGGCGATCCGAACGATCTGCCACCCACACGCCAGTTCAATGATGATTGGGCGTTCGGTCTACCCGATGTGGTGCTGGAAATGCCCGAAGAGTACGAGGTGGGTCCCACCGGGGAAGATGAGTATCGCCACTTTGTTATCCCGACGAACTTCGACCGGGATATGTTCGTGCAGGCGATCGATATTCAGCCGGGCAATCGGCGCACGGTGCACCATGTGATCGTCTATTGCGACACCTCAGGCACGGCACGCAAGCTAGACGCGGCGGACCCGGGGCCGGGTTATAAGGCGTTTGGCTGGCCTGGTTTTGTGCCTGCAGGCATGCTGGGGGGTTGGGCGCCGGGTTTTTCGCCGCAGAAGCTGCCGGAGGGCACGGGCTATCGCCTGCCTAAAGGCTCCGATATCGTGTTGCAGATTCACTACTATCGCACGGGCAAGCCTGAGCGTGACCGCACCCGCGTCGGACTTTACTTCGCCAAATCGCTGAACCCGCAGCCGGTGGGTATCGCGTGGCTCGTTAATCCCTTCTTCAGCATTCCGCCTGGCGCCGAACGGCATGAGGTACGCGCTTACTGGATTGCACCGCGGGATGTGGAGGTGGTCGCCATCACACCCCATATGCACCTGCTTGGTCGCGAGATGAAGGTGGATGCCTACACACCGGATGGCAAAACCATCCCGATGATCTGGGTCCAGGACTGGGACTTCAAATGGCAAGACACCTACCACTACAAGACCCCGGTGCGCCTACCGAAAGGCACGCGCGTGGAGGTGCGTGCCTATTATGACAATTCGGAAAAGAACCCGAATAACCCGAACCGTCCGCCAAAGGTGGTCACCTGGGGCGAGAAGACAACCGATGAGATGTGCTTGGTGTTCCTGCACATTCTGGGCGAGGAGGGTTTGCGTCGGCCGGGTGGCGGAGGCGGCTTAAGGCGATTGCTTTCACAGTAGGGTTCATTCGAACCCCATCGCAACGGTTCACCCTTTCTAGAGGGACTCATACAGCTGGCGGGTGGGTTCCGAGGGTGTAGTGTCCAGCAGCTCGGCGAGCGCTTTTTGGCAGCGGGCATAGACCTGCAGGGCATCGGCACGGCGTCCGAGCGCACGATATGCCTGCATTAGCAGGCGCGCTGCGGCTTCATCACATGGATCGTGTTCCAGCAGTCGCTCCCCATATTCGATGACTTCTACATGGTGCCCCATTAGCGAAGCCAGTTGCGCTCGCATCAGCAGGCACTCCAGGTAAAGCGCACGCAGGCGATGATAATGCGTCAGGCACCACTCCTCCTCGGCAAATTCGGGCAGTAGATCGCCCCGATAGATTTGGAGAGCTTCCTCCAGCCGTTCCTGCTGGGCGTGTGGGTCAGAGAGTGCAAGGGCATCGCGTGCGATGCGTTCGAACTCAAAAGCGTCCGCGGTCCAGCTGTGCTCGGGTGCCCATCGGTAAAATCCTGAATCGTAACGGAGCCACTCGCCTGCCTCTTCACCAAGGGCACGGCGCAGCGAGCGGCGCACCGCCGAGATGGTCGTCTGCAAGTTCACACGCGCCCGCTCGATGTCCAGATGGGTGAAATGTTGTTCACAGAGCGTGTCGGCATGCAGGGGGCGTCCCTGGGTCAGGATAAGATGGCAAAACAGGGCGCGCGTGCGCGGGCTGACCCAGCCGTCGGGAGTGAGTTCGCGCGCTCGAAACCGCACGCGCACATCGCCCAGCATGCAGACCTCGATTTCCCAGCCGCGCTCACTGACCCACTTCATGGCAGGGCGTGGTTGCTGGATCCGCCGCCACCAGATCGGCACGCCATAACCGCTTAGCAGGCTTTCGGCATGCTCCAGGGCAGCCTGAGCTGTAAGTCCATTCGGTGCTGTCTGCCCCGAAGTGCGTAGCAGAACCGTCGCCAGTTGCAAGGAGGCTATCCCCCGATAGAACGCGTGCCCCCATGCATTGGCGCAGGCGACCGCTTGCTGGGCCTGCTCCAACGCCGCATCGAGGTTGCCTTGCTCCATACTCAACGCAGAATGGAGCCGCCGCGTTTCGATTTCCACCTCCGGGAGCACAAGGGCTGCGTTCAGGCTTTCTGCTGTGGCAAGCTGATTGTGTGCCTGCTTTTCTAGCTCCTGGTCGCGAGGCGCAAGGAGGGCGAGCTGAGCCTGCAGCAGGCAAGCGCGTGTTAGGATGAGTCGATGGTTGAGTTTGTGGGCAAGTCGTCGCGCTTCCTGCAAGGTCTGGTGCGCTTCGCGGAACCGCTCCGCTTCCAGCAGTGCCTGCGCTCGATAGACAAGCCATTCTGCCTCGCGTTCATAACCGATCGCCTGGCGCACTACGGTAAGGGCGCGATCCGCTACATGCAGTGCCTCCGTCGGGTCTCGATAGAGTAATGTCTGGAACCAGCTTTCGTAGCCCAGCAGACTGGTGTCTACCTCCGATTCCATTGGGCGTACCGCCCGCGCGTGATAGAGCTGTTCTGCGCCACGCCCTTCAAAATAGGCCAGTTCGGCTTGCATCAGGTGCCACAACTCTTTCCACGCGGGTGGCGCGGCGGGATGCACGGCCCAGTCGCTGAACTGTTCCAGCACCTCATGCGCCAGCGCCTTATCGCCGCAGGCGAGGGCATATCGCAGCGTGTAGTAGAGCGTTCCTGCCCAGCGTTGCCACCACTCCATCTCGGTGCGCATCCGCTGCCAGACGGTGCGGTGCAGGGTATAGGCGGTGCGCAGCTCGCCCTGACAGGCGTGGAGATAGGCGAGGGTTAACTCCAGCATCGATTGTTGGCTTTCGGACCAGCCGCCCTGTTGCAGCAGCGTTTGCAGGGTGGTGCGAGCTTCTTCCACGCGCCCCAGCTGGCTCAGTTGCCCCGCCCGCGCGCAGTGAACCTGAATCCAGAGGCTGCGGTCGGGATCGCATTCTGGGTGCGCCTCCAGTTCGGCGATTGCCTGCTGCGAGGCATCCAGGGCACGCAGCAAACCGTCAGGTAAGCAAAACATCAGGTGCGGGCGCTCACAGAGCAAGCGGACACGCTTTGGCAGGTCGCCCAACACGGTCGCCGCATGCAGGCAGGCTTCCAGCAGCTCCAGGCGGAAACGGGGATGCGAGCGCAGGCGCGCCTGCTGACGCGCCTCCCACAGCCGTGTGAGCACCGTTTCGTCAGGTTCCGAGCGCATCCAGTGCAGCCAGCACTGTTCATCGGGCAAGAGGGCGCCCTCTCGGCTCCGTGTTTCCAGCTGCTCAGCAATCTGTCGATGCAGTCGGGCACGTTGTGCCGCCGGGATTGCCTCGTAAATCGCCTCGCGCGTCAGCGGATGCCGCCAGGCCAGCGTGTGCTGCTGTCCATGGACGTGCTCCAGCCAGCCGGTCTGCAGCAGCTTGTTCAGCCATTGCGACACGCGCCGTTCACTGGCGTTGAGCAGGGAGGGCAGAATCTCGACGGGAATTTCCCCCTCAAAGCAGCTGAGCCAGTTCAGCAGTTCGCGCTCGCGTGTCGAGAGTGCCTGCGCCCGCTGCAGCAACATCCCACGCAAGCTTGTCGGAATTCCTTGCGCGAGATCGCGTTGCGTGCGCCCTTTGTCTTCCCACCTCTCCGCGTGGCGTAGAATCTCCACGAGGAACAGGGGACTGCCACGTGTGCGCTCATGCAGCACCTGGACAAGCCGCTCATCGCCTGCCAGCGTGGGGCGCCACGCTGCAATCAGATTGCCTGTTTCCTCCAGTGAGAGGGGACCCAGCTCCAGCGTGCGCGCCACGCCATGCTCCTCACTCCGGCGCATCAACTCATACAGCAACGGTCGCTCAACAGGTGTGCAGACCGTCAGCAACCATCCAATCGGCTCAAAGCGCACGCCGGAGAGCCAGCCCTGTATCAGCCGAATCAGGTGGTCGGAGGCGAGATGGAAGTCATCGATACAGAGCAGGAGGGCGCGTTTGCGTGCCATCGCACGCAGCGGACGAATGAACTGCGCAGGGATATGCCATGATTGCGGGAACAGCATCCAATGTTGTAGCTGCTCTGCCAGAGGCTGTGTTAGTGGGTCATCCCCGAAGTGGCGCAGCAGTTGCTCCATGAGCGTGGCAAGTGGCATCCAGGCAGGCTCGCCATGCCCACCGCGGCACCAAGTATCCGCCACGACCAATCCGCACTCCATTGCGCGTGCCATGGCGTCGCGCAGCAGACTGCTGCGTCCCATGCCCCAATCGCCCGTGATAAACAGGATGCCGCCGTTGCCCTGCGCCACCTGCTGGAGCCATTCCTTCACCTGACCCCGTTCACGCGCCCGCAGCTGTGGCAGGAATGGTGTCTCCATCAGAGGGAAGTGTACCTGCTTCAGGTGGGCGATACGAGCAAATGTATCGAATGGAGTAGCGTGCGCAAGGAACCTCGCGATCTTGTCATTAGGTCTCTACCCATCAATCTGGGCTAATAGAGGGCTTAATCGAGTATCGTTTGCCTGAGGCTGTTCGAAAAATCCCTCAGAACCCCATTATCCACACACAACAGACAACAAAACCATCCGAACCATCCCCACCCAACCCCTGCACCAAACCCACCATGTTCCACAACACAAACAT
>Ga0073930_1001475_pt1 | contig 20522 bp, 20 predicted proteins | sample DewCreD2012metaG_5_FD_76968 | JGI IMG/M metagenome (GOLD analysis project Ga0073930, IMG submission 76968) | Hot spring sediment bacterial and archeal communities from British Columbia, Canada, to study Microbial Dark Matter (Phase II) - Dewar... ...
GCAGGGGGCGTCCTGCTTCGCGTTCGGCATCGGCGAGGTTGGCGATTTTGGGCACGATGTCTTGGAGTGTCATGGCTGGGTCTTTCTTTTCGGTGTTGGGTCGGTTTTTTCCTGTCGTTGGTGGTTGGACGTTTCAATCCCTCACGGGTAGGGCAACCCAGTGGGTTGCCCCTACGAGTTTCAATCTCTCACAGGGCGGTCAGACACGCAGGTTTGCCTCCTTTTCCCCCGATGGTTGGCAGGTTTTTGGGCAGTTTTGGTGTAAAATAGAGCTGAGCGGTGGGTTTCCGCGACAGGGGATGACCTGCTGCAGGGCGATGGTCTCTCAGGGGCTTCTGGGCTTTGGGGAAGCGCCGCGAACGGGAAGGGGTCGCCCTTCCACCATCTAAGAGAGGAGGACAGAACGATGAGACGAGAGTGCAGAATCTGGCTTGTGTGGAGCGTGTCGTTGAGCGTAGTGCTGGGTGTAGGCACTCGTGTTGAGGCGCAATCGCTGACCTGGCTGGGCACGCTGGGCGGTGGTTTCAGCAGGGCGTATGGTGTTTCCGCGGACGGCAAGGTGGTGGTCGGCTATGCATACAACGCCAGCTATCTACCTCGTGCCTTTCGCTGGACTGCCGCGGGCGGGATGCAGGATCTCGGTACACTGGGGGGTAATCGGAGCTGGGCGTATGGTGTTTCGGCGGACGGCACGGTGGTGGTCGGCTATACATACAACGCCAGCGGGTATGATCGTGCCTTTCGCTGGACACCCAGTGGCGGGATGCAGGATCTCGGCACGCTGCCGGGTGGTGATTGGAGCTGGGCGTTGGGGGCTTCTGCGGACGGCTCGGTGGTGGTCGGCTGGGCAGAAAACGCCAGCGGGTATGATCGTGCCTTTCGCTGGACTGCCTCGGGCGGGATGGAAGACCTAAACACCACCTACGCCAGCCTGCTCACCAACGGCTCTATTCTTTGGGAAGCCAGCGCCCTCTCGCCCGATGGACACTATATTGTGGGACAGGGCTACAACGCCGCCACATTGCGTGTGGAAGCGTACCTGCTGGATACGGTGCCGGAGCCTGCCAGCCTGCTGGCGTTAGGAGTGGGGCTGGTGGGGCTGCTGAGACGGCGTCGGTAAAGCCCGCCTCGCTCTCCCGCTCCCCTTGCCCCCCTCACCCTGCCCAGTGAGGGGGCCTTCTTTTGCCGCCCCGTGTCCGCTTAGCCTCCCAGCGTGACCGCCTCCTCAGGGCTGGGCGTGCCGAGGTCGCGCTCCCGCCTGCCCCGATACGCCACCCGAAAATAGAACCGCTTCGGCGCACCCCGATATTCCCACACATAGGGGCTTGCCGTGTCAAACGCCAGCAGGTGATAGTCGGGCTCGCCCTCCTCGCGCACATAGATGTTCGCCCCCAGGGCCCACTCGGGCTTGCCGTTGCGCGTTTCGTCGTCGGGGTTCGTGCCGAAATGCACCGTCACGCGCCCCGCATCCACCTCCAAGCGCACGCCGGGAATTTCGGGACCGACGCCTTTGCGTTGGCGCGGTTTGGGCACCGTCAAGCCCAAGTTCGCCCGCAGCGCGTCGGTCATGTTCGGGTGGCGGTTGATGCGCTGCGCCATCTGCTAGGGATGGGAGTTCCGCCAGGCATCGGAAACTCCTGCTATGGTGTGTTTGATCTGCCATTGGGAAGTTCTCCGACGGCGCGGTTATCGATAACCTCGGCGCGGTTATCGATTCCATCGGCAAGGTTATCGATAACCTCGGCGCGGTTATCGATTCCATCGGCAAGGTTATCGATAACTTCGGCGCGGTTATCGATTCCATCGGCAAGGTTATCGATAACTTCGGCGTGGTTATCGTTTCCGACGGCGTTGGGGAGCTTCCCGTCGGCGCGTTTCATCCGATGCGTCCCTTCTCGCGCATTGTCCCTCCAGCGGGGAGAGGGACAAGTTAAGTGCGTGGCACTTCGACCCAGCGGCGTTCATTCGCCGAGATTTCGACCGCTTCCAGCACCGCTTGACACTTCAAGCCATCGTAGAAGTTGGGCGCGGGCAGCTCATCTCGGCGGATAGCGTCCAGCGCATCGCGCACCAGATGCGTGAAGGTGTGTTCATAGCCGATGATGTGTCCCGGCGGCCACCATGCGCTGATATAGGGGTGGACACTCTCGGTAACCTGAATAACACGGAAGCCGCGCGTGCCCGGCGGGTCGGTCTCCAGATAGAGTTCCAGTTCGTTCATCCGCTCCAGATTGAACACGAGGCTGCCCTTGGAGCCGTTGATTTCGAAGCGGTTGTAGTTTTTGCGTCCGAGCGCGAAGCGGGTCGATTCGAAGGTGCCGATTGCGCCGTTTTCGAATCGCGCGAGAAACGCAGCGGCATCATCGACGGTAACCTCGCCCATCTCGGTGCTTGCCTGACCCCCTAAGCGGTCATCCACCTCTTGCGGCAGCGGTCGCTGCGTGATGAAGGTGGTCATCATGCCGCACACCTCGGTAATCTCGCCCACGAGCCAGCGGGCAAGGTCAATAATATGCGCGTTTAGGTCGCCGTGTACGCCAGAGCCGGCAATCTCCTTGCGCAGACGCCATACCAGCGGGAAGTTCGGGTCAACAATCCAATCCTGCAGGTAGGTGCCGCGGAAATGATAGATTTTGCCGAGCACGCCCTCGTCGATGAGCCGTTTGGCGAAGCTAACAGCAGGGGCTTTGCGATAGTTGAAAAAGATGCCATGCTTGACGCCGTGCTGTTCGACAGCTTGCACCATGTCGCGTGCCTCCTGCAAGCTATTGGCGAGCGGTTTCTCGCACAGCACAATTTTGCCATGGCGGGCCGCTTCGATCGAGATAGGTGCGTGCAGATTACCCGGCGTAGACACATCGACCAGATCGATATCGTCGCGGGCGACGACGCGCTGCCAGTCGGTGTCGTACTCTTCGAAGCCGTACTTTTCGGCGGCGGCGCGCACCCGCTCCTCGTGTCGCCCGCAGATGACCTTCAGCACGGGTTCGATTTCCAGATCCGGAAAGAATCGCGCCACCTGGCGATAGGCGTTGCTATGGGCCTTGCCCATGAACTGATAGCCGATGAGCGCCACATTCAGTTTGCGCTTTGCCATTCGGTATCACCTCCTGCTTTTGTGAAGGGCGTCGGGCATCTTGGACCTGTGCGGCATGCCCGACGCCTGTGTCTATGGTTTCTGCTCCGGTTTGGCGGGTGGTTGTTCCGGCTTGGGTTGTTCCGGCTTTTGTTCTGGTTGCTGGGATGGTGGTTGTGGGCGCGGTGCAGGGGGGCGCCCTGCAGGGGGGCGCGGCGCGGGGCGCGGTGGACCGCCACCCATCATTTGCTCTGGCGTGAGCGGTTTCACGATGGTGTTGGTGATTTTTGCCCGGCTCTGTAGCTGGCGAACATAGTCGCTCAGCTCCATCTGCAGTGCCTGCTGCTTAATCTGCTGCGGCTCCTCGCCCTTCGCCTGTGAGCCGGTGCGCTCCAGCCGCACAATCATATAGCCACCCAGCGTGCGGAACGGTTCCGAGACCTGCCCCGGTTTGAGTTTTTCCAGCTGCTGCAGGATGTCAGGCACGATAAATCGCTTATATTGCCAGTTCATCTTGCCACCTCGGTCTTTGGTGAAGGAGTCTTCCGAGTATTGTTTAGCCGCTTCGGCGAAGTCCAGCCCCTCACTGATTTTCTGATAGGCTTCGCGCGCCTTGGCTTCGGCAGCGGGCGCGTTCTTTTCCTGCTCTTCAGGGTTGTTGCCCTGAATGCGAATAATGATCTGACTATACTCGATGAAGTTATCGAGGTTGATGCGCCTCTCCGCCAATTTCTCCGCGAGCAGCTGGGCACGCACGCGAGCGTAGAGCCGGCTCGGCGGGAATCGGTTGCGTCGCAGAAAGTCTTCCAGGCTCATGCCGGCCGGCAGGCTCGCCTCAGCATTCTGCAGCTGCTGCTTGTAGCGTGCTTCCACCTCTTCGGGCTTGACACTGACCTTCTGCTTGCGCGCTTCCTGCTCGATGATACGCATCAAAATCATATCTTCGATGGCTTCCGCGCTATACCAGTCGTAGGCAGCGCGGAGCAGTTCACCTGCCCGAATCGGCTCACCATTCACCGTGGCGACGACCTGGTTCGGGTCAGGCAGAGGTGGCAAAGTGGGTGGCTGGAACTTCTGCGCGGGTTTGCTCGTCGCCCCCTTCTGTTGGGCAGGCTTTTGGGACTGCTTCTGCTGGCTCGATTTCTGCGGGGTCGGCTTCTGTCCCGTTTTTTGCGCGGATGACCCCTGTTGAGCTGCTGACAGGTTGAGTACCAGCAATGCCGTCATCAGACATCCGATCCATCGTTTCATCGTTCTCCTCCCATAGCATGAGTGGGATTCGGCACAGGGGGTGGTGATTCCTGCTGGATCTGGGTGAAATTCAGCGCCCAGTAGTGAAACGCCAGAATCGCCGCCATCAATGTACCCAGATCGTTCAGCAGGAAGCATAGCACTCCTGCGGTAAGCCAGGCGTAGCGCAAGGCGCGTGGCACGGCAATCATCGGCGCCATCGGACGCTGCAACCGTACCGCAAGCAGACTCACCCCCAGCAGAATCGCCCAGGGTGACAGAAGCGACTCGCCGAGATTAATGAACACCTTGCGCCTTATCAGCCCCAACGAGTCGGACATGTCCGAAGAGTCAGGCGGCTCCAAGAAATCCATCCAGAAGCCGCGCAGGTGCGGTGTGTTGAGACTCAGCAGGAACAGGCTCAACATCGCGGCGCACGCCAGCCCAATCGCATGAGCAAGCCGCGCTTTGCGTGTCCATCCCCCTCCGTGAGCTTTCAATATTGGCACACCGAGCATAAGGAGCGTGCCCACAATAGCAAGTGTTGCGCCCACATTGAATGACCGCCAGCCCATCCAGAGGGTGAACAGTGCGAAAAAGTAGAGGACACCGAGCGGTAACCCTTCGATACGCAGCCAGGCCGCACAGAGTATCAGCGCCCAGCTCAGCGCAAGCGCGGCATACTGGTTGCCGATACCATAGAAGCGGTAGCCCCCCAACAAGGTGTGCCCGAATAACCCATCACGGTTCCAGTCGCCGCCGCTGAGTGTGTCCAGCACGAGCGCAATCAGCCCCAGTCCAGCGATGGCGCCCAGTCCGACCAGCGGCGCATCCAACGCACGTGCCAGCCAGAACAGCAAGCCGGCTGCGAGCAACACGATCAGCGGCGCGCTCCACACAGCGGAGGCAGGCAGTGCAGCAGGAAACAGGCTGGCAACGCCCAACGCCACACCCCATACACCCCAGCTTGCAGGTGCGAACAGGGTAAGGAGTTGTTGGCGCACCCCAAGGGACAAGCGGGGTGCCCCAGAAGCAGACGCCCCTGAACGCAACGGTGTCGAGCGCGCAGGCTGCCCCACCACGCGCAAGCGCACCGCTGCCTGCCGCTTCTGCTCTTGCCCCACACGATACGCCCACCACAGTCCCAGCAACGCCAGCACAATCCACGCCGCGCGAATCCACAACGCGCCACGCCAAAGTGTGTGACGCACCCACCATGCTTCCCGACGCGCCATCAGCATCAGTCGGGTGGGAGGTGAACCACGCCCGTGCAGGCGGTCGCCCCATGCTGGCGAAACGGGTAGCCCAAGCACAGTGCGGACCGTTGCCAGCAACGAGAGGGTCTGCCCCGCACCGAGCACACGCACCGAGTCGTCCCACAGCCAGCCGCTGCCCGTACCCGCGCCGCGCAGCCACACGGCCCACGGTTTGCTCGCCTCCAGCGCGGTGCCGACCACAGTCACCAGATCGCGCTGCGGGTCATACTGCCCTGCCAGGAAAGCCAGCCAGCGGTCTACTTGCCGCCATGCACGCTGCAAAAGACGCTCTGCCTGTTCAGGTGTGCAGAACTCCGCGTAGCGCAGGGCACGTGCCACCTCTCCCAGTTCGATATGTACCCAGCGGGCAGTTCGCAGTTGACGCCGCCAGATGGCAGGCAATGATTCGGGTATCGCACGCACCCCAAACGCCATCTCCACATCAGGGACAAGAGGAATGGAGCGAGCGCCGGGTGGCATCGGTTCTTCTGCAGTTGCCTGAGCAGCTGGCCCTGGACGGGTCAGATGCCTGTCCCACAGCACCAAATCGGGGTGCCAGGCGCGAGGGTTCCACGGCGAATGATAAGCTGCGGGCACAAGCCAGCCTGCCGTACCACTGGACAGGGCACGCGATAACCATCCGCTGCGGACAAACATCTCATCGCCGCCCGCCACAACCACCACCAGCACCCTCGCCTGCCCTGTTGACCATAAACCCAGCAGGAGGGCAATCCCTGCCAACCAGCGCCCCATAACAACTATCTTACCAGATAGGGCACACCACCGCCCGTCGCCCCGCTGCGGCATGCTATAATCGATATCATCACGAACAAGGGAGGTATCCACAATGCCGTGGTATGTACGCATGGGACAGGTGCCGCCGAAGCGGCACACGCAGTTTCGCCGACCAGATGGTGGACTCTACGCAGAAGAGGTGCTGGGCACAGAGGGCTTCTCTGGCATCCAGTCAATCCTCTATCACTACTATCCGCCAACCCGCGTGAAGGAGTTCCACCTCTGCTATGCGCGCACAATTGAGCCACTGGAGGAGCCAATTCTGCAACATCGTCACTTCCGCACTAAAGAGATGCCGCCGCAGGGAGATGCCGTCACGGGGCGCATCGAGCTAATGTTCAACGACGATGTGATTTTCTCCGTCTGTCGACCGATTGAGCAGATGAGCTACTTCTATAAGAACGCCGACGGCGACGACCTCATCTTCGTCCATGAAGGCACCGGCAGACTGGAGACACAGTTCGGGCATCTGCGCTTCGGTGAGGGCGACTACCTGGTCATTCCACACGGCACCATCTGGCGCATGGTGCTGGATACATTACCAGCGAAGCTTGTCTGGATTGAGGCGCGCGGCGGGCAGATTGAAACGCCCAAACGCTATCGCAACGAGTACGGACAGCTGCTGGAGCACTCACCCTACTGTGAGCGCGACATCCGAGTGCCCGAGGAGCTGGAGACGCGCACCGAGCTTGGCGACTTCGAAGTGCGCATTCACAAGCGCGGGCGTGTCTACGCCTACCACTACGAGCACCATCCCTTCGATGTGGTGGGCTGGGACGGCTATGTCTATCCCTGGGCTTTTAACATCAACGACTTCGAGCCTATCACGGGGCGCATCCATCAGCCGCCGCCTGTGCACCAGACCTTCGAAGGACCCAACTTTGTCGTCTGTTCCTTCTGCCCGCGCATGCTGGACTACCATCCGCTGGCAATCCCTGTACCCTACAACCACAGCAATCTGGATAGCGACGAGGTGCTGTACTATGTGAATCGGCGGTTCAGCAGTCGGCGCGGGATCGAAGAAGGCTCCATCACTCTCCACCCGTCAGGCATTCCCCACGGACCGCAGCCGGGGGTGGTGGAGGCGAGTCTGGGAGCAACTCGCACAGAGGAGCTGGCGGTGATGATGGACACCTTCCGCCCGCTGCAGGTGACCAAAGCTGCGCTGGAACTGGAGGATCCGAACTATCCCTTCTCGTGGTTAGGTGCCCCCATTCAGCCCGACGATTCGGGCAAAACGGATACATGGTAGAACAAACCTGCTGCCCCTCTCCCCAGCGGGGAGGGGCAGAGGGACAAGCACAAGGTTGGATAGGCGTCGCGTGTGGGATGGTGGAGCAGAGGGTTTCCGTGCCTTTCGGGGAGCTGAACCTACCGCTCTGTGTAACGAGTGGACAAGTGTTCCGCTGGCAGCCTGTCGGTGAAGGTATATGGCTTGGGCTTGCAGGGGGGCAAATGCTGCTTGTAGAGCCGGTAGGCACGCGCTGGCGTCTACTCGCCCCAAGCGGGGATGACCCCCTGACCACCTTTCTGCACCTGTTTCGGTTGGATGTCGACCTCAAACAGATTCATACACTTCTGATTCGACGACACCCTGCCTGGGCGGAATGGATTGCTGCCTTGCCCGGGCTACGCCTGATGCGTTGGCTGGACGCGGAAGAGTGCCTTTTCTCGTTTTTATGTACGCCTGCGAACAACATCCCGCGCATCACAGGCATGATCGAGCGGCTATGCGAGCGCTATGGTGAGCCGATTGCAGAATGGAACGGTCATCTCTGGCGAGCATTTCCGAAGGCGCATGGGCTGGCAAATGCCTCCGAAAGCGAGCTGCGCGCACTGGGCTTTGGCTATCGCGCCCGCACACTGATTGAGGCCGCACGCGCCCTTGCAGAGCGTGGCGAGGGCTGGCTAACCAGCCTGCGCGAGCTGCCTTACGAGCAGGCGAAGCGCGAATTGTGCCAGCTGCCCGGCGTAGGTGCGAAAATCGCCGATTGCGTGCTGCTGTTTGGCTTAGATAACCCGCTTGCCGTGCCTGTCGATACCCATCTGTGGCAGGCGGTGCGCCAGTGGTTGCTGCCCCACTTACGCCCTCGCAACCTGACCGAGCGTGCCTATCGCGAAGTGACGGACTGGTTCCACACGACCTTCGGCGAGCTTGCCGGCTGGGCGCATCAATACCTCTTCACCGCCCATCTGCTACAATTCACCTCTCCTCGCTGGGGAAAGGGTCAAGGCGGGGGGCACAAGGGGTAAGGCAGAAAACCCCTCTCCCTGCTGGGGAGAGGGTGCAGGCGAGGAGCAAAGGGGTAAGGTACGCTAAATCGGGACTTTAGTCCTGTATCCTGCCTGATAGCAAACAGGTAAAAAGAGGTGGAGGGCACTGGTACAAATGACGCGATGGCTGGGAATGGCGAGCCACCTGTTTATACTTGCATACTTGGGGGCGCAAGAACCTGCGCTGACGCTCGGTCCACAGGTCATGACCTATGAGGAGCTGGCGCGTGCACTATCCACCAAGCAACAGCGAGTCGTGGTGGCGCCGCGCCTGAAACAGGGCGCCGTGCTGGTTTACCTCAAAAATCGCCCCCGTGACGAAGCTGTTCGGCTGTTGGAATATGGATTGGAGCTAAAGTTCGCTCCTCATGCAGATCAAGACGGAACCCTGTACTGGGTAATGGACCGTGATCCCGAAGTGACGAAGCGCGACGCCCGCTTTTTTGACCAGTATGTGCGCGTGTCAACCCGTACCATTCAGGCGCAGCTACGCCGCTATGATCAGTTGCTCGCCCGCCCGCTTACCGAATTCCCGCCCGCTTACCGAATTAAAGAAGGGATATAATGATGATAAGAACGGGTGGTCATTTTCTCCTCCACTGGAGCTACCTGAAGAGATGACACTGGATACACCCATCCCTCCTGCGTTGCTGGAAGCGGCGCGCCAGTGGAACCGCCTGTTCTGGGCACAGTCGCTGGACGGCTATGTGATGCTGCGCTGGATGCGTCAGCGATGGAACGAATCGCTTACTCGCCGCCTGCTATTGGAGCGCAGTTTGATTATGCTTCAGCCGCGTGTGCTCGGTGTTGAGGGTCTATCCGATGAGGAGCTACGCCAGTTCCTGCGAGGGACGCACGAGGAGGAATCCTATAATCTTGTGCTGGGCGTGGTGGGCTGGGACAACCGCCTGCGAACCGTCATTCCCTTCTGCGACCTGCTCTCGCCTTACGAGGAAGGCACGGGCTGGTTGATGATCCCTGTGCTGCTTCGTGTGGAACCGGTCTCGCTGGAATCGCTCTTTGAGCAAATGGGTAAAGAGGCGCACACCTATTACAAACAGCTCAGTGTGCGCCAAGCAGAAACACTCTCCGGCTATAAACCTGCCGAAAAACCCTTTCAGGTGCAAGCCCACGCCCTCTCAGAGGTGCTGGAAGGTTTTGCACGGGAACTGGACCACGAGGTGCTAATGGAGCTGGCACCTGAGCGGGAGATGATGGTGTTCCCCGAGGGCGCAGTCCGGAAATCGCTACGCTTGCATGAGCTGGCTAACCTGCCTGAAACACTTCTCGCGAACGATGATGGTACAGTCCTCTACGTACTCATGGCGGAGTATCTTACCGAGCCGGAGGAGCAAGACCTTACGATGCGCCAGCTGCTCGCGCGCTGGCTGGAGTCGTTGGTAGGAGTCTGGCGCTATGAACAGCGCGATGGAGTAGTGATTGCCCGTAACCTCATGGCGTTTCTGGATCGGCAATATCGCTACCCCCTGAAGGAGCTACTCCTGCTGGAGCGTGCGGTGAAACAAAGCCATATTCCTCCTGATGAAAGCACAGAGGCAGACGACTCATCCCAAACGATGCCATTCGTAAACTGGGATGCCTTTGCGCGATTTGCGCGGTCCGTCTACCGCCAATCGGATGCAAATCTGCCTGCATTGATCGGCTATCGCGTCCTGGGTGCGTCGGACGGGTCCGACCTTCTGTGCGCCCTACCAGCCGTCGTACTGCTGGATCGGCACCCCCACCGGACACGCCTGATCCATCAGCTGTGTGCTGGGCAGGAGATACGCCTGCCGATTAGCGCCTTGGGCATCGAGGGAGTAGAGCGGGCGGTGCGCCTGTGGCGCATGAACATCTTTTATGGGGAGCCACAGCCGTTCGGCTACTGGCGAGCTTGGCATCCCGATTTCGTGGCAATGGTACGCCAGGGCTGGTTCCGCTACAACCTGAACGAGGATGGCAACGCAGTCTTTGTGGAATTCCTCTATGTCACACCATGGCAGTCGCAGGAATATTCCTGCTCAATCGGTCGCTTTCCGCTGCACTGCCCGCAGGCATCCACAGGGAAGGGCAACCAGTAAAATGCCTCTGCCGCTATGCCATGCATGTTTGCAGTGTGCCCGTCGCCTGGGGGTTCGGATCAAGGAACGCCATCGCGACCTCGCTGTGCCACAAAAGTCCTTCCTCCGTGAGATAGATACGGGAACCCTGTTGAGCCAGCCAGCCACGCACAACCATCTTTTGAATCACGGGCTGGTAATAAGTCCGCACTGGCAGCCCGTAGCGTTGTTCCAGCTGTGCCAGGTCGATGCCATCCAGCAAGCGCAAGCCGAGCATGATTGTTTCTGCCACGGAGGCCCATCCAGTGAGGTGCTCACTCTCCAACTCCAGTGATTCACCCGCGTGCACACGGCGCACATATTCGCGCGGATGCTTAATGTTCGTCCAGCGTCTGCCCTCAAAAAAAGAGACTGCGCCCGGACCGAAACCCAGATAGGGCAAATTGTGCCAGTAAATCAGGTTATGACGGCACTCATAGCCAGGCAGGGCATAGTTCGAGATTTCGTACTGTCGGTAGCCCGCCTCGCGCGTGAGGTGTTGTGCCAGGCGAAACATGGCGACCTGCGTCTCTTCGTCAGGCAGGCGTAGCTTCCCCTTCTGATACAGGTGATAGAATCGTGTGTTCGGCTCCAACATCAGCGCGTAGAGCGAGAGATGTTCGGGACACAGGGCAACCGCCTGTTTTAGGTTCGATTCCCAGCGTGAAAGGGTCTGATCAGGCAAGGCAAAAATGAGGTCTAAATTCAGGTTATTGAAGCCCGCTGTGCGGGCTTCATCCACTCCTCGTAATACATCCTGTGGCGTGTGGATCCGGTCCATGCGCTTCAGTTCGTCCGCGTCGAATGACTGCACACCGAAGCTGAGCCGATTGAACCCTGCACGGCGCAGGATACAAAGCTGCTTCCGATTGACACTGCCTGGGTTAGCTTCGATAGTTATCTCGGCACTGGCGTCGATAGCGAACCGCTGGTGCAGATGCTCCAGAAGGCGGGCGAGGGTCTCACCGTCCAGAAAGGTGGGCGTACCGCCGCCAAAGAAAACGGTTGGTACGCGGACACCGGCATAGGGACAACGCTCGATCTCCTGATGGAGCGCGTCCACGAAGGCGGACACAATTTCCCCACTCAACGCATAGGAGTTGAAGTCGCAGTATCCACACTTGCGGTGGCAGAACGGAATGTGTACATAGAGACCCGCAGCATCCATCATAGGGAATGATACCCTGCTGGGCGGGTATCATGAAAGGTGGTTCATGCCCGGGTGGCGGAATGGTAGACGCGGGGGACTTAAAATCCTCTGGGGCAACCCGTGCGGGTTCGAGTCCCGCCCCGGGCACATAAACACTACCCGTTGCCCTCACCACACCATAAAACACAACAGGTAGCGTCCAACCCCTGTTCACGCGAAACCCAACAGTCCCCACCGTCCCCTGTGTTTCCATCGCCATCCCTCCACGCCTGTTTTTTTCAGGTGAACAGGCAAACCCGATTTTTCGGCGAGATTCAGAGGGCTTCTGCAGAGAGGGGCTTTCGGGGTAAACTCCATCTGCTGCTGCAGCCACCATTCACCCCTGCAGTAGCACCTGCCCTACCTGTTCGCCACACAGGTAGGGCACTCCACAGATTCCATCCTTCGCGCGAGATTCCTGCTCGAACACCCGCAAAACGCCTGAATCTTCCGATTCGGGGGTAAACTCAAGGGCGTGGTGCTACAGTCCGAATTCGGCGAAGCAGAACTGATTGAATACCTGCTGAAAATTGGACACGAATGTCCAAAATGTCCAATTTTCCAGTCTACAGCCCCAGAATTTCCCGACGCTCGCCGTCGGGCAGCCCCACAATAAGCACCGAAACCTCAAGCTCACGCTCCCTCAAGCTCTCAATTCGAATGGGCGCTCCCAATTCGGAAACTCCTAACCGTTGAAGCAGAATCTTGTAATCTGGGCCCGAAGTGGTGGTGCAAAAAGTGGCGATTTTGCCATCAGGGCAGGTAAAAGACCAGAAAAAGAAAGGTGTCCCGTTTCGGGGGTTCACGCACCGCATAACGCACCGCAGCCGAACGGGCATCCGCTTCACTTCGAGATACTGCCCCGAAGGGGGTGGAAGCACCTCCAGAACCTCGCCATCCTCTTTCCGCCGATTGCGCTTTGCCATCACGCGATTTACAACGCGAGAGCAAGTTGCTCTTCAGGTTCGGCGTTCGGGTCTATAACCTGCCAATACCGAAGATTCAGGGCATATTGCCTACCGTGTTGCCCGAACTGAATCTCGAACTTTCGGCGGTCGAACACCTGCGCTGAACAGCGGTAGATTTTCCCCGAATCGAGGTCATAGAACTCCAGTTCGGTGAACTTGCCCCTGTTCGCGTCATAAACACAAGCGTCAATCGCGAGTGCGTTATAGCGTCGCAGCAGGTGAAGCGAGGCTCTGAATCGGCGCTTGAATGTGCCCTGCTCTATAATCCCGATGGTCTTGCCATCCTTCGTGCGCAGGTACTCTATAGCCATCTGAATCCCCTCCAATCAGTGGCGGGCAGGCAGGGTAGCCCCCTGCCTGCCGTGCTTTTCAGGGTTTGTGTTGTGCCTGCGGGAGCCGTTCGCGTTTGGTGGGTGGCGGTTCCTGCTGGAGCAGGCAGGTTTCTGCAGGGAACCAGCCTACACATCGGCAGGCAGCCTCAAAGTCCGAAGCAGCCACCCACAAGCGTCGGCGCGTAAGCGTATGCTCCAGCAAGTAGCGCTTCAGATTCTGCGGGGATTGGCTCATAACAGCACCTCCTCAGGTTCCTCAGGCGGTGGAGAGGGGCGTCGCATGGGCAACAGCTCCTGCACGACATTCACCTCGCGTCCATCGGCGGTGGTCTTCAGCACCACAACGGCACGGGCAAGCTTGCCCACAAGCGTCGTAAGGTCTACCTGTTCACCTGCCTGCAAATGGCGTCCGAGTAGTGCTGAAACCCACCGAACACATTTACTCGCGGGGTTGCCTGAGGGGGAAGCGAAGGCGGTCAGAAGGCGTCCTGCGTGTTTTCCCTCAACGACTTCGAGGCGAAACCGCAGTTGCGTGCCGAACTTGCCCTCGACTTCCGTCAGCTCCGTCAGCCGAACAAGGTACTCGCCAACGGGTAAAGGTTGCGTATCCTGAATCGTGAGAATCATCTCAGCACCTCCATCGTTTAGTTTGCAAACAGGCTCGGTTGCACCGTGCCTGAATCGTGTCTCGGTTCTAATGGCGGGGACGGTGTACCGTCCCCGTCCAAAAGGTGAAGCGCGAGTTCAATGGCAGAGGTTCCTGTGGCGTCCTTGAGGAATGTGAGCCACGATTCCACCCCTCCTCAACAAAGGCATAAGGAGCAACATTCAGCGCAGGGAACCCTTTTGCTGACACCTTTTTCCAAACTTCCCTTACCGCTTCTGCTTCACGGAAGGTAATCGGGAAGTACTCGTCATTCTGTGCCTGTTGCAGAAACAGTTCCAGCTCCCATCGGGCTTCGGTGATTCGTGAAAAACCCGAAGGGGGTTCGGATGCGGATGGTGTGTGTTTCTCTGGCGGTGGTGGGGGCACATAGCGCGAACCGTCAGGGTTCCACCGTTTTCGGCACAGGTAGCAGAAACACCCACCGTCGCTTTCAGGGTAAACCCGTTCGGAACCGCATTCGGGGCAGGCACGAAGGCGGGTAGGCTCCTGTTCACGCGAGGGGTCATCAGTTTGGACACCTTGAGAGGGGGTATGTCCAAACTGTCCATGCTGTCCATGCTGTCCATGCAGTCTATACTGTGGCTCGCCTTCGGTTTCAGGTTCGTCTGTTTGGACAGTTTGGACTGCATGGACACTGGAGAGGGTCATGTGTCCATGCAGTCTATACTGTCCATGCAGTCCATGCTGCGCTTCTTCTTCAGTTCCCTCAGGATGGACAGTTTGGACAGCATGGACAGCATGGACAGTAGACGGGGTAGTGTGTCCATCCTGTCCATCCTGTTCGTGATTCGGCAAAATAATATGAATCGTTGGGAGAGCCACAAAGGCTTTTGCGGGGAAGTCTTTTTTCCGAACCACCACCATCCCGCGCTGCTCCCAACGCTTTATTTTTTTCTGGAGTGCGCTCTCGGTCATGACGAAACCCTCACTGCGGAGCTTCGCGTGGAGTTCGGCATAACTCGCCTCGCCTACCTGCTGAAGGTACTGCTTCACGATGTACCACTCATTTTTGGGCAGAGTTTCGGTAAGCGGTATGAACTGGAAGTTGCGTCTTTCGAACTTTGCTTCCCACCGAAACCCATCACGCAGTTTGGGCACGATGAGGCGAACCGCGTCTATACCGTTTTCTGAAGCGAACTTCAAAAGACTAACCGCATCGGCAGAGGCAGCCCATCGGGTATGCCCTCCAACGGCAGTGGCGAGTGGGTTGGAAGCATATTCTGCTTGCTTGCTCGTGTGGCATGTTGCGAGAATGGACACCCCTGTTTCACGCGCCAATCGGCGCACCAGCTCCATCTTCTCGCGTACTTCGGTTCCATCGTTCTCGTCAGCAATCTCTACCCACTGCTGAATCGTGTCCACCACCACCAGCCGAACCCCAAGCTGTTCAATCACACGCTTGTAAGCATAGAAGGTTTCATAACCCAGTGGGTATCGCTGTTCTTCAGGAAGAAGGTAAATCTCGCGTTCCTTCTCGCCGTAATAGGCGTCGAGAATTTCTGCAAGGCGGGGGAACGGGTCATCAAAGTCCAGCCATAAAGTGGGGACTTTCATAACGGGTTGCCCCCACAAGGGTTCACCTGTCGAAACGGAATTGACAAGCTGAAGCGCAAAGACGGTTTTTCCTACCCCTGGTGTTCCTGCAAGCAGGCACAAGCGTCCTGAGTAAAGCAGCCCCTGTACCAGCGGGTCAGCCACATCACGCTCAAGATTTTTGTAGTGAACAGGGGTAATCACGAACCCTTCCTCTCCACTGCTGGACGCTTCACGCTCAGCGCGTTCGGGCAGCGGTTGCGCTTGCCTCACGGCTTCCTGCAGCTGCTGCCGAAACGCCTGTGGGTCGCCACCGTAGGCAAGCCATAACTCGCCTACATCCTTTGTGTCCGAAGGCAGTTGCACCCCTTTCACGCGCTCGCGAAGGCTTTCAGGACAAGATTCAGCGAGTTTTGTGATGGCTTGCCGTCCCGCCTCATCGTTGTCCGTCAGCAGGTAGACCGTTCGGAACCGTTCCGCTGCCGTCCAGAGCCGTTCGAGGCACTCGCGCGAAGGCGAGGCACTCGGCAGCGCGAGGGCGGGTATGCCTGCGTGCCACAAGCACCAGCAATCGCTCGTGCCTTCGGTAATCCAGAGGGTTTCGCCTGTAAACTCATTCAAGCGCCATAGCCCGTAGACGGTAGGCGAGCCTTCCATCCTGAAGCGGTTCGCGCCTGAAACGGCGAGGCGGTATTGGGTACAGAGCAGTTCCCCTGTCTCGCTCAGGTAAGGGATTTTCAGCGCAGGTCTACCGCTATACACCACCTGCTCGACACCCCACGCGCGAAGCAGGTTCGTGTCCAGCATTTTCGCTCGCGCGAGTTCGGCTAAGGTCAGCCCTGCAGGTTCGCTGTGTTCACGACGCGAAGTGTCCCGTCCAGCGAGGTGCAGAAGTTCGTGCCATAGCACATCCTGCGGGCAGCCACCGAAACAGTGAACTAAAATTCCGCCATCAGGGCTTTCAGAAATGTGTAGCGAGGGATGCTCATCATCATGGCAGGGGCAGTTCACAAGGTAGGAACCGTCCCGCTGTCGCACGGCGCGAGGGAAATAGGGTAAAATGGCATCGAGGCGAAGCCTTTCGCCTTGCCTTTCGCGCCGTGCCCCTCGCTGCTGCCCGCGCGGGGGGCTTTGCCGTCTTTCAGGTCTCATCACGCGACACCTCCTCCTTTTCGGGTTTCCAGCCGAGTTCCTCAGGCGTTGCTCCAAGCAGGTTCGCGATACGCACGGCGGTTTCGCGTGAACGCGGGGGGATACCCCAGCGTTCCCAGCACCACCACGAACGCACGGATACCCGTGCGAGTTTGCAAGCGACTTCCAACGGCAGCCCTTGCTGCTTCCGCAGCTCTCTTATAGGATTGCTCATACTCATCACCGCCATAAGGTATACTTTCCCCCATGAAACAAGGAGCTTTCGTGGGGGTAAGAACGGAACTGGAGAGGCTGTTCGGAGAGATTCCTGAGGCGGAATGGCAGGCTTTGGAACGCGAGGGCTACGTTGACGCCTATGAGGTTGCTCTTGACGAAACCGAACGGCAGGAGGCGTTAACCCTTGCCATTCAGTTTCTGAAACGGCGAGGTATCCGTCCACGCAAGGCGGTTCGCACGCAGGGTTCCGCCTACTCGCTTGATGGAGTTTCGGGGGCCATCGTGGCTCTGCAGGCAGCGGAACTGAATCGCGTTCTGAACGCGCCTGTGGGAACGCTTACTGAAACGGAACGCGCCTTGCGTGATACCGTGAACGGCTTTCGCAGGCAATACCTTCCCGAAGGGCTGATACCGCCTGAATCGATTCCTGAATGGCTTCGTGCGCAGTCAGGTGCTGTTGTGAGTGAAACGGCTCTGATACTGCATCCTGAGGTAGCAGGCGAGGTTATAGCGAAGATTCAGCGCAGAGAACCCGTTCAGTTGACGCCTGAACAGGTACAGAGCATTCAGCAGGCGTGTGAAACACTCGCGTATGGTGGAAGGGTCTACCCTGTCCGTGAAGGTGCGTTGCAACACCTGAAGGCGTGCGTAGAGGCGGTTCGTGCTTTCACGCAGTGGGCTGAAGGCGACTGTATCGCCTATGTGCTTTCGGGGGCGGTTCCTGAAGGGTTGCCTATAGACTGGAGCATTCGCACCACCTACCCTGCGAATCTGAGCTTTATTCAGGTTCGGGTTCCCGCCTTTTTCAGGCCTGAAACGGTGGGTAGGCTTTACGCACAGGTTCGGCGAGGGGTTGCACGCGGTTCACGCCTGCGAGGCTTGCAGGAATCTCATATAGCCCTGATACGGTTCGTGGAGCAGTATCGGCTTCAACACCCGAAGGCGCGGTGGAGTGCCATCACAGAGGCGTGGAACGCCGAATGCGAGAAGCAGGGGCGTCCAGAGTGGCGTATGCGTGTGGAAACAGTGGCGAGGCATTATAATGGCTATGTTCGCACACTTCTGAATCTTGCGACGGCGGTTCAGGAATAGCCCTGCCCACCCTGAAAGGCAGGCAGGGCGTTCGGTCAGCGATTGCGCTTAGCGAGAAGATTCACGGGGCTGTGCTGCCTGTGGGCTTCACGAAGGTCATCTGCTTGCAGATTCAGGTAGTGGCGTAAGGTGGCAAGGCTTGAGTGCCCAAGCAAGGCACGAAGGTGTTCGAGGCTACAGCCAGAACGCAGGCTCCAAAGCACATAGGTTCTCCTGAGTGTGTGGACGCTGAATGGAATCCCTGCGCGACGGCTAATCTGCTGAATCGCCTCGAACAGCCCGTCCAGTTGAAGAGGGTTTCTTTGACGGTTCCACCAAAGCGGTTGCTCCTCATCACGAATAGGGAATGGCATCCGTTTCAGGTACTGCGCAATACACACCCGCGTTTCGCTGGAGAGAAACACGAAGCGCGTTTTCTGTCCCTTGCCTGTGATGGTGAGGGTTTCCTTCGTGGCATCCGCAACCTGCATCCTGAGCAGTTCACTCGCTCGCATGCCCGTATCTAATGCCGTCAGCACAAGGGCTTTGTTTCGCCTTGCAATCCAGCCTGAACCGTCGCAGGCAGCGAGTATCCGCTTCACCTCTTCAGGCGAAAGCACAGGACGGGGTTCGAAGGGCACGCGGGGGGGTGGAACCTTTCGTGTGGGGTCTTTCTCGCACAGTTCCTGCTTGACGCACCATCGGAAGTAGGCACGAATGTGGCGGTAGTCTTTGTGTAGCGATTCAGGACGCAACCCTTGTGCCTTACGCTGCAGCAGGTATTCGCGAAGGTGGGCAGGTTGCACCGCGTCCATCGTGTCAATCCCCTGTGCTTCCAGATACTGCACGAACCGTTCCACCACCTGCCTATAAACCCGAAGGGTGGCTGGGGAATGGTCAAGCGCGATTGCGTCCAGCCACAGGCGTAGATACTGCCGAAACTCGCTCTCAGGATTCTCAATCAGTCGCAATCCCCTGTGTTTCGTCATGCCATCTCTCCTGCAGAGAGGCGCGAAACCACAACAGGGAGTGGGTTTTCGGGTTTCTTGTGTCTACATTTAGGGGTTTCAAGCGGAATGGTAGACGCGGGGGACTTAAAATCCTCTGGGGCAACCCGTGCGGGTTCGAGTCCCGCCCCGGGCACATTTGCAACAGGTTTCTCTTCGGGCAAACCAAATAATTCTGCTGTGCTAAAAAAAAAACAACCCCTGCAGGATTTTGCCTACAGGGGGTTGGATTGATTCATCCGGGCACCGACCTATTTTCCCACTCCGTTGCCAGAGCAGTATTTTCGGCGCTGGAGGGCTTAACGGCCGTGTTCGGGATGGGAACGGGTGTTTCCCCTCCGCTATGGGCACCCGAATGAAAAATGGGTTGGTCGTGACAATTGGGCAATCGTGTTCACTCTGGTAAGGAACGCTTTGGAAGTGCGTCTCGTGGGCAAGCCCTCGGCCGGTTAGTACGGCTCGGCTCAACGCATTGCTGCGCTTACACGTGCCGCCTATCGACCCGGTCATCTACCGGGGGCCTTACTCCGTTGACCGGATGGGAGACCTGATCTTGGGGTGGGCTTGGCGCTTAGATGCTTTCAGCGCTTATCCCGTCCCGACATGGCTACCCAGCGACTGCCCCTGGCGGGACAACTGGTACACCAGCGGTCGGTCCAGCCCGGTCCTCTCGTACTAGGGCCAGCTCCCCTCAAGTCTCCTGCGCCTGCGGTGGATAGGGACCGACAATCTGTTACTTTCGGCGCACTTGGTGCGCCTACTGACCCCGTGCATTGCACGAGGCGGGCAAGCCTTTCGACTTGCCTCTGCATGTCGCCATGCAGTTCGGACTGTATCTTCACCTTCGGGCTACTTCGAAGGTGTCTGGCGTACAGTCTCTGAGGGTTCCAGATGAGCGTGGATGCTTGCGATATCGATGCGCCGATAAGCACCGCCATCGTTCATGCTAGCTGCGATTTTTAGAAGGGCACGAAACCCTTCAGGTGTTCGGTGTTCGTTCGCAGCCATTTTACGCACAATGCAAGCAAACTTTTCGAAGTCTTGGCGTTTCGTGGTGCGTAGTGGGTATCGCTCAAAGAAAGGGATGACTTTCTCCAGCAAGTCTTTGCGCGATCGTACCACAAGCACCCATGTTTTATCGCGAGGATCGTTGCGAGCGTTCGGCTTCAGATAGCCACATCCCAACGCCCTGCGTATCAGTTCCAGCACGTGTTTATTGCATTCGTGCTGCGAGATATGCAGTTCGGGGATGATTTGCCATCCAAGCATGGTTGTGGGATTCCGTTGAATCGCCACATGGAAGCTACCTTCGCCGTCAACGAATCCTGCGATATAGTAGCCAAGCCGCTCATCTGGCCTTCCCTGCTGATCGCCTGCACCTGACGCATTGTCACTCATGCCAAGATTATGGCATGAGTAGCGCAGGATCCTAACCAGGCTTCCCAGCATATAGCCAGATTTATAGACAGCACGGTTCCATACTGTCTCACGACGTTCTGAACCCAGCTCGCGTGCCGCTTTAATGGGTGAACCCCCCAACCCTTGGGACCGACTTCAGCCCCAGGATGCGACGAGCCGACATCGAGGTGCCAAACCCCGCCGTCGCTGTGGACGCTCGGGCAGGATCAGCCTGTTATCCCTAGGGTAGCTTTTATCC
>Ga0073930_1001476_pt1 | contig 20517 bp, 15 predicted proteins | sample DewCreD2012metaG_5_FD_76968 | JGI IMG/M metagenome (GOLD analysis project Ga0073930, IMG submission 76968) | Hot spring sediment bacterial and archeal communities from British Columbia, Canada, to study Microbial Dark Matter (Phase II) - Dewar... ...
AAGGGTTGCGCAAGGAGATGGAGCAAGGCTTTGCGCAGGCAGCAGAACGGGATGAGGCGTTGAGGCGGGAGTTCCAGCAGCAGTTGGAAGGGTTGCGCAAGGAGATGGAGCAAGGCTTTGCACAGGCAGCAGAACGGGATGAGGCGTTGAGGCGGGAGATGGAGCAAGGGTTTGCGCAGGCAGCGGAACGGGACGAGGCATTGAGGCGGGAATTTCAGCAGCAAATAGACGGACTGAGGCGAGAAACCCAGCAGCAGATAGAAGGGCTGCGCAGGGAGGTTCAGCAGCAGATAGAGGGCTTGCGTCGGGAGGTTCAGCAACAGGTGGAAGGGCTGCGTAGGGAGATGGCTCAGCAAATAGAAGGAGTGCGGAATGAGTTGCGGCGCTTTGAGCGGCTCTTCCTCGCCTTTACCATCCCTGTCATCCTTTTGTTGGCAGGCATCTTGTTGCAAAACTTCATCCCAAAGTGATGGAGTGAGCGACCATGCCCGCAGGGCGCAAGGACTACTACGCCATCTTGGGTGTTTCGCGGGATGCGACGCAGGAAGAAATCAAGCAAGCCTATCGGCGCTTGGTCAAGGAGTGGCATCCCGACCTGCACCCCGAAAATCGCAAGGAAGCGGAAGAGCGGTTCAAGGAAATTCAGGAAGCCTATGAAGTTTTGTCCGACCCCGAAAAGCGCCGCCAATACGACCTTTTCGGAACCGTCGGCACTGTGCCGACCGCCCCGACGGGCTACGACCCCTTTACCGACTTGTTTCGGATGGTGGATGAATTCTTTGGTTTCCACGAACCGACCCGAACTTATCGGCGCGCCACCCGCTCGGAGCGGGGTGAGGATGTGGAAGCGATGCTCATCCTTTCGCTGGAAGAAGCCTTTAAAGGCGGTGAAAAGGAGTTGGAAGTAGAAGTCTGGGAAAGTTGTCCTGAATGTTCGGGCATGGGCACGATAGGCGGTTATCGTCGTTGTCCTGAATGTCGGGGCACAGGGCGTATCGCTTACTCGCGGCAAATGCAGGGCGTCTTCTTCCGTTCCGTGACCACATGCCCCACTTGTCAAGGCACGGGCGAGGTTCCTTCCGAACTTTGTCCTGAATGCAGTGGCGTCGGGCGAATCCCCACCCGCCGCAGGGTCAAAATCCAAGTTTTGCCCGGCGTGGACGATGGCATGGTCTTTCGCTTACCAGGGCAAGGAAACGCAGGGAAGGCGGGCGGTCCGCCTGGTGACCTTTATGTCACCGTCCAAATTGCGCCCCATCCCGTCTTTCGCCGTGATGGCAATCACTTGCACATGGACTTGACATTGACTTTCCCTCAATTGGCTTTGGGCGATGTCGTGAAAGTGCCGACACTGGACGGCGAAGCGGAACTGACCATTCCTCCCGGCACGCAACCTGGCACCGTCTTGAAAATCCCCCGCAAAGGGTTCGTCAGCATGAAAAGCGGGCGACGGGGCGATTTGTTCGTCCATGTGCAAGTCAGTGTCCCGACCGAGTTGACTGAGGAGCAACGCAAATTGCTGCGTCAATTGGCGAAAACGATGGGCGTTCAACCCAAAGGCGCTGAACCCTCTTGGTGGGAGCGCCTCAAAGAGCACTTGCTGAAATCCTGACCGCAAGGAGGCAAAAGCAGTGGCGAGCAAACCGCGCTGTCGCATAGCGATCGTTGGGGCGACAGGTTACACGGGGGGCGAATTGATGCGATTGTTGCTCCAACACCCGAACGCCGAACCCGTCGCTTTGTTGCGGTTGTCGTCCGAAGAACCCTTACCCCTCCATAAAGCCCATCCCCATTTGCGCAAGTTGACCCAATTGGAATGTGTGCCTTACGATGAGAAGTTGTTGGATGGCATTGACGCTGCCTTCCTTGCCGTCCCCAACGGCGTAGCGATGGAACTGGCTCCCCACCTGCTGAAGCGAGGCATCAAAGTTGTTGACCTGTCGGCGGACTTTCGCTTCCGCGAGGCATCAACCTACGAACGCTGGTATCGCAAAACCCACGCCGCTGCCGATTGGCTTCCTCGTGCCGTTTACGGATTGCCCGAATTGCACCGCCACCAGATTCGGGAAGCCCAACTCGTCGCCAATCCCGGTTGTTATCCTGTCTCCGCATTGTTGGCGCTGGCGCCTTTGGTGCGACGAAAACTCATCCGACTTGACAGCCTCATCATTGACAGCAAATCGGGTGTGTCAGGGGCTGGGCGCTCTCGCTTAGAAGTCGGCTACTTGTTCACTGAATTGGACAACGACTTTCGCGCCTACGGCGTGGCAGGGCATCGGCACACCCCTGAAATGGAGCAGGAACTTTCCGCCCTCGCTGGCGAACCCGTTCGGGTCACTTTCACGCCTCACCTCGTCCCGATGGTGCGGGGCATCTTCACAACCGTCTATGCGACCTTGATTGAACCCCTGAGCCTTAGCGACCTTTATGCCCTTTACGCCCGCGATTACGCCGACGAACCTTTCGTGCGGCTGTTGGAAGCGGGCGAATTGCCTCGCGTCAAATCCGTCGTCGGCTCTAACTTTTGCGACCTTGCGCTCTTTATGGATGAACGAACCCATCGGGTCATTATCCTGTCCGCTCTTGACAATCTCATCAAAGGCGCAGCGGGCAATGCCATTCAGTGCCTCAATTTGATGTTCGGTTGGGATGAGCGGGCAGGTTTGTGGCAGGGTGGGCTCGCCCCGTGAACTGCCTAACTTCGTGAACGAGGACGGATGCGAACCGATGGGGTTCTGGTTGCTCCTCATCCTCTTAGCGGTCACAACCTTTTGGCGCTTTCCCGCTTTGCGCCGTCACTGCGGGATTGCCGAAGCGTTGATGCTGTCAACCCTCCGATGGCTCGCCCTCATCACCTTTGCCCTCCTCACTTTGCCCCTTTCTTTCCCTGTCACTCGCTCCGTTCGCACCTCGCCCCGCATCGCCGTTCTCTTGGACGCTTCGGAAAGTGTCAACCGAAAAGCGTGGCAACAAGCCGTTCAAGCGCTGCTTCCGATATGGCATGCTCATCCCAAAGCAGTTAGCCTTTGGCTTTTTGGTAGCGACCTCCGAAATCTCGCTCCGTCACACCCTTTACCGCAGCCTGTAGCGGCGCAATCCCGTCTATCCGATGCTGTGTTTCGGTTGACAGAAACGGTGCGTCCCGATTGGCTCATCCTCATCGCTGACGGTCAAGACACTGATCCCCTCCCCGATGAGCGCGTTCTCGCTGCCTTGCGTCGCAACGGCACAAAAGTGGTTGCCGTCCCTCTCCCCGCTAACATGCCACCGAATTTGAGCGTCAGCGTTTTCCCATCGCAGGTCACTTTGTTCGCCGGCGAAGAAGCGACAGTCACTGTGACCGTAAAGGGGCAAAACCTTTCGGGAGCGACGGATGTGCCGTTGCGCGTTTGGCTTGGGCGACGCTTGATTTCGCAAATTCGCTTGCGCGTGACGCCTCACAGGGTTGTCACCCAAACGATTCGCTTGCGCCCTAATGCCTCTGGGTGGCATCGCTACCGCATAGAAGTCGGGACGCTTTCGGGAGAACGATGGACGGACGATAACGCCGTCACGGTCGCCGTCGGGCAATCGCCGACGAAATTGCGCGTCCTGCTTTTCGCCAATCAACCGACTTTTGAGTTCAAATTCGTCAAGCAAAGTTTTGAACGGGAGCCGAACTTTGAGTGGGTGGCGATGACCACTTTGCCCGACGGGACACGCTATCAGCAGGGTAACCCTTCCCTAACGCCTGCCTCCTTGACTCGGTTGCAGCCTTTCCATGTCCTTGTCGTCTTGGCGCTGACGCCCGCCGATTTCGGCGCCGCCGAAGTTCAAGCCATCCAAACCTTTGTCCAAAACGGAGGCGGTTTGCTTCTCACCCTTAGTCCCGTCACCGTTGCGTCGCAGGGCTGGCGACTTTTTTGGGCAGCCCCACTGCACGCCACCCCTTTGCCGTCCCCTGCACCATTAGTGCCTGTGCCTGACGATTTGCTGGGCAAGCAACTGAGCGCTTTGCCATCTGCACCTGCCGTTTGGGCATTGACCAGCCAAGCACCGACGAGCGTCGCCTTGAGAAGCCGTGGAGAACCTGTCCTGCTGTGGCGTTCGGTGGGCTTGGGGAAGGTGGCGATCTTGGGCATTGACGGCACTTGGCATTGGGTGATGGACGCTGCCCGCAAAGGCGAACCACCCATCGCCCATCAAACTTTCTGGCGAAAACTTATTCGCTTCCTCGCCGAACCCAAACTGCCATCCCAAAGCGCCACTGAAACCGAACTGCGACCTTATCGCCGACCACCCGCCGAATGGACAACGCCTCCCAATCCCGACCGATTGGCTCGTTGGGCAAAACAAACGCAAGGCACCGTCATCAAGCCCGAGCAATTGGGCGCTCAGATTGCTTCCATGATGGCAGCGAAAGAAACCCTTGTCACCGAGCGGCGTCCCCTCTCACATTCTCCCCTGCCCTACCTGCTACTCATCGCCATGCTCACCGTTGAATGGTGGCTCATCCGCCGCAAAGGCTTGCCTTAGCCCGTTCTCAAATCAGCCTTTCAAACCTTGTCGGGTTGCTTTTTGCCCTTCCATTCACCGTCCCCATAAAGTGACGATGCCGATGGGTTGGGCTTTGCGCCATAAGTCTTGCATCTGAGTGGCATTGCGGGGCAATTGCCAACTTGTCACGGGTAACCCTCGCACTTCGCATTCGCCTGGCGGGACGGTGCTGATGATGGGCAAACCGACTTCCATCCGCACAAGCCATCGCCCTTTGGGCACAGGCGTGAAAGGCTGATAAAACCACCACCAACCCCAAACGCCCGAGGCAGGGCTGGTAGCATCGCTGATGACAACAGGGCGACGGGCTAAAAGCCAAAGGTAACCCCCGACGGGAGCGGCATCGCTATCCACACACAACTCCGTTCGGGCAACGAGCAACCCACCGACATGCACGCCATCGGGCGGCGTCAACAGTCGGGCACTGTGAACGATGGGCACAACGCCACGATGCACGGTGCATCGTCGCAACAAGGTGACTGGTGGCGTTTTGCTTAACTCGGCGACCCAAGGGGTTTTGGGGCGAACGAGCCAAGGGTGTGGGTTGAAGAAGCGATAAATGTCCGCCGTCGCCAAAGCGACAGGGCGTTGCAAGGGGATGGTCGGCTGCCACTCGTAAACGGAAACGACGCGGACATCTCTCCGTCGCTCCTCAATGGCTTGCAGTGCCCAAAGGTTGAAGAGCGTGTCGTCAATGCTGACGACCAAAGCGGCATTGGGAGGCGTGTCCCGCAAAACGGCATCCAGATAGCGTTTGCCCCGCTCTTTGTCGCTGCCCCAAACGGACGGCAAGGCATCTATGAGCGCCACCTCCACGCTGCTGAACGCTAAGCCCATGACGACCAATGCCAGCAAAACTTGACGCTGACGCAACCATACCCAAAGTCGGTGCGCCACCAACCCACCCCAAAGGACAGTAAGCGACCAAGCAGGGACGAAAAAGTAAGCGATGTCGGGCACATCGTAACTGAGGTAAAACGCCATGTGCGCCAGCCACATCCCTAAAGTGACAAGCCAGAAAGCCCCTTGCCCCCACGCCAACAGCCAACCGAAAACGATTCCCATGCCAAACAAAGCGCCATATTGCTGGATGCCCGCACTTAGCCACTCTCCGAACCGATGCCCTTGTTGCCGCCATGAAAGGGCGCCCATCTCGTAGCGAAAGCGTTGCCCAAAGACATAGCGGACAAAATCCCGCAACGATTTGGACGGGTCGTCGCCTGTGTTTTGCCAATAGCGAGCGCCGTAAGGTTTCGGGGCGCGCAAAGGCAGGTAGGCGTAATACGAAAAAGGCAAGCAGCCAATCAAAACCGCAATCGCCCAATCACGAACGCCCAACTTTTGAGGCAGCCAACGCCACGCAAGGAACAACCCGCATAAACCGCCGAGTGCCATCAAGGGTAAAGTCAAATGATGTGCCATCCCAAAGCCGATGAGCAAAGTGACCGTGAAAAACCACCGTCGGTCGCCTGTCTCCCAAAAGCCCACCAGCGCATAAAGTGCCAACATCGTCAAAAACAGGTTGGAACTGTAAACCTCTGGGGCGACAGCGCTGAACCAAAGTAGCCTGCCAAATGCTATCGTCCACGCCGTCGCTAAAGCGATCAGCCAATTGTCGGTGAGGCGCAGGACTAACAGGAAGACGACACCCGCTGTCAATGGGGCGAAGAGCGCCGTCAACAAACTGAACCGCCAAACGACCGTCCCAAAAGGGAACAGCGTCACGAAGAGTTTGTTGAGCAGACAAAACCAAGGGTAACCCGTCGGGTGAGGGAGCATCAACAACATCGCTGCTGCCATGAAGTCGCCGCTATCGGAGAAGAAGCAGTAAGTCGGGTAAATCGTCGGCAGGTAAAGGGTAAGGGGAACGGCAACGGCAAGAGCAAAACCGCCCCACCATCGCCACTTTTCCGTCATCGCTTTGCCGCCACCTTTGCCCTCTGGCGGATGCGTATCACATCGTCGGGCGAAAGCAATCGCTCAAAACTACGGAAGCCATCCACACAAAAGCCATGCCGCGCCGCCATCGCTGCGATTTCTAAGACGCGCCCTATTGGGATGTCGCGCCCTAAAGTGAAAGGTTCTAAACGCCCCTCCAACGCCAACAGCATCGTTTCGGCGATGCACGCCAATGTTCGGTCTTCGGGCAACCCGATGGAAAACTCCCAATGGGGTTCGCCGGGAATGCGGACGATGCCTCCGTCAATGACGAGCACATCGTCCCTTTCCTTTCGCACCCGCTCCGAAACATCGCGGGGTCGGGCGACATCGCAAACGACGCAACCGGGCTTGAGATGCTCTGGCTCAATCACGGCGTCCATCGCGCTCGTCACTGTGATGACAACATCAGCCTCTTTCAACCCTTCAGCGATGTTCGTCGTCATCCGCACCAACGCTTTCGCACCAGTTGTTGATTGCCCTTTGCTGTTCGTCACTTCTTCCCGAACCGTTTCCAATCGTTGCCAATTGCGCCCAATGAGCACGACTTCTGCAACGGGCGGTAAATGAACCTCACCGTTCGCCATTTGTCGTTCGCCACCTGCTGTCCTTTCCGTTCCCTTTGTCCCATTGACCAGCAAAAAGGCGCATGCTTTGCCGATAGAACCTGTTGCACCGACGACGGCAGCGGTCGCTCGCTCCCACTCAATGCCCATCGCTTCGGCTGCCAGTTTTGTCGCTTCCAAAGCCGTCCAAGTCGTGTAACTATTGCCCGTCGTGACAGGGAGGGGCGACATCTTTTGCAATTCCATGCCATTGTTGCCGACGATAGCGGTGTAAGCGCCCAAGCCGACGATGTGAGCCTCCAAATCGGCAGCGAGATGGCAAGCCTCTGCCAGCAATGCCAGTGCCCGTCGTTCATCGGCGAGCATCATTTTCGCTGTCATCGGGATGCCCAAGAGCCAACCTTCCGTCATCGCTCCCGTCAGCGAGCGGACGCCCGTGATTTTGCCCAACACTTTCACGCTCATTCGGCGCAACAAGGCTTCTACCCAACTTTCAGGCAGCCACTTAGCAATCGGATACTTGCGGGCAACATCCCGCTTCAAATCCAACGGATGGATGAGGAAAGCGAACCGAAACATCGCCGTCACCTCCATCACATGTGCCACTCAGATTAGGTCTGCCAGCGAGGGATCGCATTAGGCTCCATCAACCCTTCCCACCAGAAGGGTGCAAGGAGGGTTTGGTCAACCTCTGCGGCACAAAGGGTTGGTCGGGCGGCCTGCCTCGCCTGTCGCTGAAGAGGTAGAGGCACGATAAATAATTTGTCACTCGTGTTACTCATTCTCTCATCGCCTCACTTTACCTGCCTGCCAAGCGACAAGGGGCTCCATGAGCCTTCACTGATTGTAATTTTGGGATGCGACAGGCTATGCACTATGGCACGGAGGAGGGCATGACTGGGCAAATGCTTTTCGGAAAGCAATCTCTAAGAAGATAGCGTCGGGTGGGAAAAGGCTCGCGCCCGATGGTGACCCTAATAAACGGCAAGCAAGAGGATTTATGGAAGTCGACCTTAAAGGAGCCTTGATAAGGGGTAATAGGAAGGTTTGCTAGGGGTGTCAATCGCGGAAGCAAGCTTCCCGCCAAACCTGCCACACATAGACGCGCCAGAGCAAGTGCCCGAAATCGGCGCGCCCTTCCCGATGCCATCGCACCGTCCTTTGGATAGCCTCGGCGTTCAAAAACTCATCCCGCTGCGATGACCGCGCCAACACTTCCTCACCCAAAGGTCCTCGCATCCATTGCCCAATGGGAACGCTGAAGCCTTGCTTGCGCTGTCTTCGGATTTCGTCGGGCAAATCCTTTGCCATCGCCCGCTTCAACAGCCACTTTGTCGTTCCACGCCGCCATTTCAAGTCAAAGGGTAACGCTGCAATGAATTCTACGAGGGTGTGGTCCAACAACGGGGGGCGGACCTCCAACGCTACCGCCATGCTCATGCGGTCCACCTTTGTCAGACAATCGTCTGGCAGGTAAAGCATCGTGTCGCAGTAGAGAAACGCTTCACGCCAATCTGTGACGGGAGCGTTGGAAAGCAAGACATCTTGTAACGGATCGGCGGTTTGCCCGTTCAATGCCATCAACAGGTCGTCGCTGTAAAGGAGTCGTCGGATCACAAAGGGAGTCCTTGTGCGGCGTTGGAAGGCAGAGATCGGTCCTGCCAAACAATCCCGCCACACCTTGAGCAAACGGTTGCGCCAATCCATGCCGTGCCTTATCAACGCTTCTCGCCAAGGGTCGGCATCATCAGGGTTAGCAAGGGGCAGTCTGAACAGTCCTAATTTGCTTGACCAAAGCAACGAACGGCGTGTCCATTCGTAACCTGCAAACAATTCATCTCCCCCATCGCCAGAAAGGACAACGGTCACATAGTCACGAGCGATTTTTGAAACGATAAAAGTCGGCAGTGCTGAACTGTCAGCAAAAGGTTCACCGAAGTGACCAATCAGATTGGGAAGCAATGCTGCTGTCGGGGCGGCGACGACGAACTCATGATGTTCTGTCCCGTAACGCTGAGCGATTAAGCGGGCGTAGGGCAATTCGTTATAACGATCATCGTCAAAGCCGATAGAGAAAGTTTTGACTGGGCGGTTACTCAATTGTGCCATCAACGCCACAATGGACGACGAATCCATTCCCCCACTCAAAAACGCTCCCAGCGGCACATCGCTGACCAAATGCAACTTCACCGTTTCCTTCAATCGCTCCCGCAACTCTTCAGCCAGCTCCTCAGCCCTTTCGGTTCGCTTCTTCGTGAAATCCAGTTGCCAGTAGCGATGGAGCGTGATTTGACCGTCCTGCCAGACAAGGTAATGGGCGGGCGGCAACTTACGGACAACTCGGTAGATTGTCAAGGGAGCGGGAATGTAGCCATAGGCGAAATAGGCATCAACGGCAAGTGGGGCAATTTCGCGGCTGACCTGAGGGTGCTCCAAAATCGCCCGCAATTCGGAAGCAAAGACCAGCGACCCGTCAGGCAAATGGGCGTAGTAAAGGGGCTTGATCCCCAACCTGTCACGAGCCAGCAGCAGACGACCATTGGACAACTGACCACGAGACCACTGAACGAATGTTCCCGCTTTTGACTCTCGCTGTCCTGTAGTCCCGTTGTCCCGTGGTCCCGTGGTCCGCAGTCCATTGTCCCAGACCGCAAACGCGAACATGCCCCTAAGTTTCGTTATGAAATTGTCACCCCACTCTTCGTAAGCGTGGACAAGCACTTCCGTGTCCGTTCGGGAGCGGAAGCGGTGCCCCTTTTGTTCAAGCAGTGACCTCAACTCAAGGAAGTTGTAAATTTCGCCGTTGTAGGTCACCCAAACAGTGCCGTCCTCGTTGGGCATCGGCTGTTTGCCTGCTTCCGACAAGTCAATTATCGCCAACCTCGTGTGACCGATATAGGGGTGAGAGACGGTGAAACGGTGAAGCGGAGAATCGGTGCTTTCTTTTCCCGTCTCTCCTTGTCTCCGCATCTCCGCATCTCCAGCCATCAAGACACCGAACGCATCGGGACCGCGATGGCGGAGGGCTTCAACCATCCGCTGCAGTATCCGTTCACCATCCTTGACAGGCTTCAAACTCACAAACCCACAAATTCCGCACATGGGAGAAAAACCTCCATGATGCTTGAAGCGTAAAGCGTAAATTCTCCATTTCTCCGTGTCCCCGTTTCACCTTTTCCCTTGTCCTGTGGTCCGTTGTCCCGTGGTCCTGTTGTCCTATCCTTTCGCCATTCGCTACTCACCATTCGCCGCCGTTTCCCTGTAGGAGTGGCGTTAGCCACGAATAAATTCTTGTCAGCGTAATGCGTGAAGCGTAAACGGCAGCGTAAGGGGCTAATTAAGGGTGCTGTCGCGATAGTAGCCTTCGCACAAGATGCTGAAAACGAAGGCATTGAAGAAGGTTTGAATGCCCAAAGCAATCAAGGTGGAGCCGAAAATGACCAAGCGGGTGTGACCTGAGACCAATTCTCCGTAGCCTCGCTTCAACCAATCCCAAAGCACCCAACCGTCCATAGCCAATCCAATCGCGATGACGATAAGGCTGAGCAAAAGCACCCGTTCGGCGTTCAAGTAGCGGAAAGCAGCTTTCAAAACTTTGTCTTCTTCTTGAAAACGGTGAGTGACCGAGTAAATCTTTGCCATGAAGTGAGCGTTGATGACTTGGTAGCCTGCTAGCGTCAAGAGGCTTCCCAACATCGCCCAGTGAAAGTCCATTTTCAGCCTGCCGAACAGCCATATTGGCTTGTCCATCGGCGCCAACAATTGGCTTCCCATGAGAGCCAAACCGATGAGCATAAGCGTCAAGCCGGGAATCAAAAACAGCACCGTTGGACTGTAAGTCAGCATGAGTTTTAAGTGACGCCATCCGTCCCGGATAGGGCGCAAGTGCGGTGGGCGACCTCTCTTGTCTGGATGTAAAGTGATGGGCACCTCGGCAATCTTTAACTTGGCTTTGCCCGCTTTAATCAGCATCTCCGAAGCGAACTCCATCCCCGTCGCCTGCAACTGCATTTTACGGTAAGCCTCCTTGGTGAATGCCCTCATCCCGCTTTGAGAGTCGCTGGTGTTGACCTTGAACAAAAGGTTTATGGTGAAGGTCATAATGGGGTTGCCAATTTTGCTTGTCCAAGGCATTGCGCCGGGCAAAATGTGACCTTTGAACCGAGAACCAACAACAAGGTCATAGCCTTCCTTGATTTTTGCCACCAGTTTTGGTGCTTCCAGAAAGTCATAACTGTCGTCGGCATCACCGATGACGATAATTCGCCCTCGCGCCGCTTCAATCCCGCCTCGCAAAGCGCTGCCATAGCCCTTTTGAGCAACAGGGACGACGCGGGCACCTTTGGAAAGGGCGATCTCCACTGACCGATCAGTGGAACCATTGTCGGCGACGATAACCTCACCCGACACGCCCATCATTTCAATTGCCCGTTTCGCCTTCTCCACCACGATGCCGATGCTGTTTTCTTCGTTCAGACACGGGATGACGATGGACACCTCAGGCGCACTCGCCTCAGCAGTTTGTTCAACTGGGATTTGAAGTTCGTGAGTCATAAACCGTCACCTCCAAAGTTTGGCAGGTCGTAAAGCGTAATGCGTAAAGCGTAAAAACGGCAGTGATTAGCGATTGGTAAATGGTCTGTATGAGTGGCGTTAGCTATGAACAGCAGGGATGACATCAGCCACAAAGTTGCTTTTCAAAAATGGAAGTGACCGCCAGAAAGTAGTTGGCTCAGGTAATGGTTGGCAATGAGAAGCCAGTTGATGACCACTCCGACACCTACAAGGCTTAGGCTCCATTTTTGCCCTTTTTGCTCGTCCAAAATTCGCAATGCGTTCGCTAAAGCGATCCCAAGTAGGGAAAGAAATCCGTCATGCGCCGAACGCCATAGCCACCCAACTCAGGCAAAGCGCAGTTGACATACAGTTGTCCCAAAATCGCCAGACCCACTGAGACCACAAAGGCTGGCGGCAGCGTCGCTGGGAACGGGCGCATAAAGCCCCAAAGAGCCAACAGCAACAAGGGCGAATAGACGAAAAGCCAAAGTGCGTAACTGAGGTGGGGAGAGAACCATCGGACATAACTGCCGTAGGGATTAGTGACTGGCTCGCCGTAGACCGCTCGCCAAGCAAGCATTTGGGGCAGGAAGGCGACAACAGTGGCAGCGATGTGAATGGCGATCCCCGCTACCAGGGTTTGCCATTGCCCTTGCCGAATTAGTTGCCATAACAAGCCTGCTATCAGCATCCCTAAAGCGGCGTTTTGGTAGCGCACCATCGCTGCCATCCCCAAAGCCGATGCCTGAAACCAGCCACCACCGCCAATCCTCAGGGCGGCGGTAAACCTGAAAGACGCTGTAAAGGTAAGCGGTAGCGCAAGCAGCGGAGACCCAGTGGGACATGTTGGCGTGCAGGAAGGCGTAATTGCTTAACGCCGTCCCGAACAAAATACCCACCGTCGCCCAAAAGGCATGACGTTGGTCAAAAACTTCCGCCAACAAGCGATAAAGCAGCCCCATGCCCAGCAAGCCCAACAAGAAACTCCAAAGGTAGGTGGGCAGTTCGTAGTAGAGTTCGTAGCCTGCCGTCGTCAACGGCAACCCTATCGTCTTTGCCATAAGCACTCCTAAATGGACAGAGGCAAAAGCAGGTAGCAGAAGTAACCCAAAGCCAATGCCGTATTGGTTAGCCGGACGCCCCGTTTTAGACACGATGTATGCGTAAATTGAACTAGCCCATTCTTTGTTGAACCGATACTGGTTGCTGAAGTCCAAGTCCCTGTCCAACACCAGCGAAACGGTGTAGGAGTAATAGTAGAAGCCATCGCTGACGAACAATGCCTTGCCTTTGCCGACGGAGAGTTTGGCGAAGGTGGCGGCAGCAAACAGAGCAAACGCGACAGCGACAGTCAAGGTCATCAATCGCTTTTGCGATGAAACTAACACCAAACTCCCTCACCTCCAAGTGCTTTGAGTGATTTGTAAGGGTAAGGAGCGGCGTCAGCCGCGAACAAAAATTTCGCCCCTTACGGGGCTCCTACAAATGGAGACGATAGCGCTGCTCAGTGCCATGTCTCCCCCTTCCATCGTCCCACAAAGACCGACAGCAAGGCATCTATTGGGTAGCGGTAGCGGACGACACCGTAGAAGATGGCGTGAAAAGTGACGGTGAACAAAACGACAAGCAAAACTAATTCGGCGAAGGTTCGTTCCTTGCGGTCTTTTGACTTCCACGCTTTGATCAGCGACGGGACAGAAAGCAACAGCAAGGCGAGGTAGAAAAGGCTTGTCAGCAGTTTGTTGGGCAAACTGGCAGTCCCGTAAAAGGGAACAAGCAAATTCGCCAACTTGCGTGGGATGCGTTTCACAAGGGCTTCCATTGGATTGCTTTTCAGACACGCTAATGCCTGTTGACGAAGCCACTTGTCTTGCTCAGCAGGTGTAAGTCCCTTAGGCAACTTTGGTCTTTCAACATCGCTGCCCCAATTCCAATGCCCTAAAACTTTCGGCTCAGTCCCACTTGGTCCGAACGAAAGGTATAGGTCATGCCCAGCCGACAACTGGATAGGCACGAAAGTTTTGAAGACCAACCAATTGCGAACCGTCCATGGGAGTAGGACAAGGATAATTGTCGCTACCAAAATGCCTGCTAACTTCAGTTGTCCGCGAACTGCTAACCAAAGGGAAGCGAGCAAAGAGATGGGCAGAGCAATCGCCCTCGTTAGGGCTGCAACACCCCATAGTGTGCCAACGAACAGGCTGACAGCATACGAGCCAAAGCCTTTAGAGGCTTCGCCCAAATTGCTCAACCACCAAGAACCCACCATTGCTGCAACAAACAATGGCAGGTAAAGGTTCTCGGTCATAAGGTAAGGCGGGAGTTGGACAAACGGGTGGTAGAAGGCAGCGAAAAGCCCTGAAACAATCCCGGCGTTCGCTCCCCAAATCCTCATTGACCATAAAGCAATCAACGCACAAAGCAAAGCCCCTAAAACCACATTGCCAAAGCGCCCGAAAACCGGGTTTATCCCAAAAGTTCGGTAAATAGCGGCGATGAAAACGGGATAACCGGGTCCATATCGTGCAGTCGGTTGTCCATCGCAAACATACCCTTGCCCTTCCGCCAGACTGGCTGCAATTCCATGATACACTGGTTCATCGCCTGCTTGCAACTGGTGGGTGAAGGCGTGGGGTTTTGTTGCAAAAAAGGCAAGGCGAATCAGGAATGCGATGACGAAAATGAGCAAGACAATTTGCTTTGGCGTTAAAGATTCAATCCGTCGGCGAAGGGAGAGCAAGGGGAGCACCTCCTTCGTGAAGCGTGATTCGTGATGCGTGAAGCGTAAAGCGTAAATGCGTAAATTCTCCGTTTCTCCGCTTCACCGTTTCAATGTCCGCCATTCCCGACCTACCGATTTGCCGCCTCATGATTTGCCGATCAGTTTGGCTTGTAGGAACGGCGTCAACCGCGAACAGTCCGAAGGACAGCAGCGATTAGCAACTGGTCGGTAGGAGGGGCGTTAGCCCAGAACCTGTTGGATCAGCTATCAGCCGCGACCTTTGGGGAGCCATGAACGAGGTCGCTCCTGACGAGGCTGCGACCAAAACGGCAGCGAGGAGCGAATGGCGACTGGTCAGTGGGAAGGGCGTCAGCCCCGAACTTGGTCGGAGTGGCTATCAGCCGCGATTGTCAACCGACGCCTTTGCCTTCGCCCTACTAGCCGCTTCAATCCTATGCCCGCCAAAAGCAACAACCCAGCGGCAGGTTCCGGCGTGGGGTAGACGGCAAGCCAACGGACGCCCGAAAGGTTGGTGGGACCGAAAGCAGTCATCGTAGACCCCGATGGGGCGTCCCGACGAATCCACAGAATTTGCCCGATCCCTGTCCCCGTGTGGCTGGCGAACAAACGCTGCACGCCGGGGTCGTAGTCTAAGCCGATGAGGATGCCGGTGTTGGGTGGCGTCAGAAAGACGGCGTCCACGCTCCCAAGGTCAGTTGTTTCCACTGTCGCCCCCACCGGATCGGGACGCACCTTCAAAATCGCTTTCGGCGAGTTGAGGGTGATGTAAAGGTTGCCAGCCTCATCCACGGCGAGAGCCCGAGGGTCGCTGCTGCGGTAATCCGTCGTGGTCGCCCCCCGCACAAAGATGACCGTCCCCGAGCCTGTATAGTTGCCCGGCGTCCAACGGCGAATGACCAACTGACCGTTTGCACTCTCCCGGAGGGCATATAGGTTGCCATAGGAATCAAGGGTGAGGTCGCGGAAGGCAAGGTTACCACCAAACGATTCACCTGCCAGCCGTTGCCCATTATCGGCACGGTAGACATGAATGCCCGAACCCGTCGCCACAAAGACACGATTTAGGGTGGTGCTGGCAACAACGCCCCGATAATCGGTAGTGCCACCGCTGTCTGCCTTCCATACGATGTTGCCGTTGCAATCTATTTTGATGAGCCCTCTTCGGTTAGTTGTTCCCTCAAAGTTCTGCACCGTCACATAAAGATTACCTGCGTCGTCTAAGGCAATCCCACCTCCTCCATTGAGGAGCGTAGTCGTCGTAAAACTGCTGGGCGCAAGGGAAATAGGTGCCATCGCTTGGGTGCCTGAAAGAGAAACCGTGTCGGCGAACACCCCGATGTTTTTGTTGTCGTAGGCGATAAAAATTTGCCCTGCCTGAATGGGTGCAGCACAGAGGCGAACGGTCCCGACCACCACACAAGCCCAAGTTGCCACCAGCCATCGTCGTCGTATCATCATCCTTCCCGCCCTCCTTCCCTCAAAGGGTTACCCCTAAATCTAACAAACTTGCTACCGCTGGCTATACCAGCGGACGATTTAACCTTTGCCAATCCCTTGTGCTTCACCCTTTTGGCACACCTATTACCCTCTCAAAGGCTTTGATCGTTTGCCGTGCCACCTCGTCCCAACTGCAATAGGCTTCAGCGAACTGGCGGGCAGCGGTGCCCATTCTTTGGCGCTCTTGGGGATGTTCTAAGAGCCACAAAAGAGCAGCGGCGAAAGCGTCGGCATCGTCTGGCGGGACAATGATGCCTCGCTCCCCGACCAGGATTCGCTCACCTCCAAACGAGTTGGTGTCTCCTTGCTGTCCGCTGACCCCGATGAGCCAGCGCGTTCCGATTCCTGCGACATCGGTCGTGACGACCGGGACGCCACAACCGAAGTATTCGCGAATTTTCATGGACGAACCACCGCTTTTTTCGTTGCGCCCACCAGGATAAGGCGCTGTTGCTATGTCCAAAGCATTGATGAAAAGCGCCACCTGCTCGTTGGCGACTTCCCCAGTGAAGCAAACCTCCCAAGTCGCTGGGTCGGGGACTGATGGCGAGATAGCATCAGGGGCGTTGTGCAGAGGCTTCAACTCGCAGACCCGCAAGCCTAAGGAGCGGGCGAGATCGCTCAGGTGAGTCCCCCAAAGCCCATGTCCGACGATGATAAACCGAACCATCGGATGTTTGGCTAACACCCTTTTTGCTGCCCTTAAAAGCGTCTCCACACCTGACCAAGGAAAAAAATAGCCGACCCACCCGATGTAAGTGTAGTCATCTGCGGGGAGTCCTAACTGCTGTCGGGTGACCGTTTTGTCTATGGGCTTGAAGCGTTCCAAGTTGACGCCGTTTTCAATGGGCACTAAGCGTTCTCGTGGAATTCCATAAACCTCGTGAATGCGTTCAGCGATTTTAGGGGTGACGGTGACAATGACGGCGGCGTTGCCAAAGTAGATTTTTTGGCACCATTTGACAATCGCCATCCGCCACTTTGAAACACGAAGCTCATCGGGAGCAAACCCATGAGCAATGACGGCATAGGGGATGCCTGTCAGTTTGCTGACCAAGTAGGGCGTGATGGTATAGGTCATCTCCCCCCAGTAAAGAATGTTGGGGCGCCTGCGCAGTGCCCAAAGGGTGACCCAAAAAGTGGATGCCAAGTAGAACCAAACTTTGCGCAGGAAGCGGATATTGCGATTGGGGATGGTAAGGAGGTCAAAACCGTCAGAGGTCGGAGCGTTCCGTTTGAACTGAGGGGCGACCACAGTGACCTCGTGACCCTGCTTCGCCAAGGCTTTCGCCAACTCCACGATACACACCGTTGCCCCATAAGCCACCGACAAGTCAGCGTAATTGATGTAGAAGAGACGCATCAATTCGCCGAAATACCTCCCCTCTTATGGTTGTTCCCAGCCAGCCTACCATCGTCTTGCTCCCATTGCCTCCAACAAGATCGCCTCAATGCGTTGGGCATTGTGGTCCCAAGTGTAACCACCCAAGATGGCTTCCCGCCCTCGCCGTCCCATCTCAGAGCGCAGGGCTGGGTCAGAAAGCAACTTTCCAACGGCTTCCGCTAACGCTTCAGGATCACCCGGCGGCACCAACAAGCCAGCCCCGCTTACCCGCACCAGATCGGCGTCCACAAATTCACCCAAATCTGAAAGCACGACAGGACGCCCGCAGGAAAGGTAGGCATAAAGTTTCAATGGAGAACCGCCTCCGTGCTCGCAGTAACTGGGCACATAAGGTGCCACGCAAACATCAGCGGCGGCGATGTAGAGGGCGCTTTGCTCGTAGGGCACAAAGGGGACGAAATGGACATGATCGGCGATGTTCAGTGCTTGGGCGAGTTTGCGGTAGGCGTCCTTATTAGGTTCGTCATGCCCCCCGACGACGAGCAAGCGGCATCTAGGGAACTGCTTTATCAAGTGGGCAAAAGCACGCAGCAACACATCCACGCCCTGCCAAATATGCAAACTGCCTGTATAGGCGATGTAAAGCCTATCAAGAGGAAGCCCTAACTGCTGTCGTGTTTCTTCCTGAGACAAGGGGCGAAAGATGTCGGAGTCTACGCCGTTTGGCACGACGAAAATGGCAGGAAATGGGAGCCGTGAGAAGGGTTGCGAGGGATGAGTCAGGTCGTGAATGGGAATATCGCTGCCGACAAGGCGAGCAATGCGTTCCGCCAACGGTTTGGATGGGACGACGATGGCGGTCGCCCAATTCGCACACCACCGCTCTAACCATCGGATGAATCGCCCCTTGAGCGACCGAGGCTGCCGCGCCAAAATGCTCCTATGGCGCAAGCCATTGAACTCAGCGACATATGGAATGCCATAGCGTCGGGCAATGAAAGGCGGCAGCATCCCGATCCAGTGTTGGCGGGCGTAAATAACAGGCGGCTGCCAACGGGTGATTAACTGTGCCATTTCCCACTGAGCAAACCAATCCCAAACGCTTTTTGTCTCTTTTACGCCGACTTGCACTCGCCGTAACCCGTCAGAATTAGCCCCCCAAAGAGCACCCTGCGGGTGAATAAGGGTGACCCACCAGCCCCGTTTCATCAACGCTTTACTTGTCATCACCGCGTGCTCGGAGACCAAGTGGCGATCAAAGGAAAGATAAACGAGAGAGCGAGAAAGGTTACTCTTGGAGGGGGCTGTGCGATGTGAAACGGGCATGTGTTGTTGCGGGGGGGTGTCTGGTCCAAAAGCAATAGTGGCGAGCCATGAAGACGACAAAATTCTGAAAGCGTCTTCCATCTTGGAAGGCGGACTGGGATGGACAAACCGACGAATGCATCCCAATACCGCTAACGGAACCCAACCAGTGAGGGTGGCAATCATTTCCGAAGTGTTCGTCCCAATCCAACCATCAAAAGGCTTGGCAATAATTCGTTCCAACTCCACTACATCACCCATGAGGGCAGCAGTATATGCCTGCACCATCCATCGTTCCAATGCCGGAGTCGGAAATCCTCGCTCCCGCAGGTCGCGCCAATATCGGTGCCACATTCGGGCGCGGTAAAAGGCGCGGGAATGAAAAGCAGCGTTCCAACGGTCCACCAAAAATTTGTCTTGCCTCCAAGCCGCCCAAAAGCGCAGTGCCTCGGCATGGCGTCTCTCCGCCTCTGAAAAAGTCATAGCGACCAAACCAGGCGTTTCTTTGACTACCCTCAAAAGTAATTCTATCCGCCCCCAGTGAGGCTTCCGCTGCATCTCCCAAGAATGGAAGTAGACGACCAAGGGTAACGGGACAGGGAGAGGAAGAGAGGTGAGGTATTTGATAAGAGCGATCAATGGAGCAAAAAGGAAATGGGCAACGGCGTCCACGACGACCAGTTTAGAGGGTAGCAATGGCTTTAGCGGCAAGCCTGATGAAAGTGTTGAGAATCCGAAATCGGGCAAGGTAGACAAAAGGTCCGTCATCCAAGCGTTGTCTGGAGGGATGAAAGTGGTGGTAGGTTCTCCGAACCACTTCCGCATCAGCCGTTGCCCTTCATCCAAGCGTCGCCGAAGTTCGTCCAACGGTAAGCGTTCAAATTCATGGTGATCATGCTCTAACCCATGCAAAGCCAATTCATGCCCCGATGCCTTTGCTTTTTCTAACAACTCTAAGATAGGTCGGTTCTCGTCCACTCGCCACCCCCGCACCTTCGGGATGACGCCCAAGGTCACGGGGACACCATAGTCGTTAAACAAGCGAAGTAATCTGTCTTCATGCAACGGGTTGCTCCACGCGCACAAATCATCGTTACGAAACAGGATAAGGACTTTAGGATGCATGGTGGTCACTCCCAGTGTCCAAACCAGTAGGAGCGCTGTAAGGTGCGAATAAATTTGGGGAAGATGAACGAATCTTGGGGTTCAATTCTCCCGTTCTCGCCCACCACCAACGCAGGAAACGAGTCACAGCGATGCGAGCCCAGCGCTTTAATTGCGCCCTCAACGGCAGAGACTTACGGACGACTCGCTCAACGGATGCTTTTCGCCTCGGGCGAAAATCTTCGCAGCCGCAACGAATAACTTCGTAGTCAATTTCACTGTCCCACTCATAGCGGATCTCAAACGCCTCAAGGTTGCGGCTTATCATATGCCAGGCAAGGTCTTTAGTTTTACTCCGAAGTTCAGAATCATCTGTCTCAAACAACCGGCATTTTCGCCGAAAGACAATTTTGTTCCCTTTCGTGGAGATAATCCACAGATGGAAGGGATAGTTCCACAGCCCTTCCCAATGCCAATGCGGCACGATAATGCAACCTCGCTTGGCGACTCGCTGCAATTCTGAGAGCGCCCGTTCAATGTCTTCCACATGCTCCAGAGTGTGAGCGGTGTAAGCATAGTCAAACACTTTGTCTTTGAAGGGCAAGGCGCAAACATCGGCAACGATTAACGGTCGGTCAACCACCAATCCCCCTCCTCGCTCTGTGTCATCTGTCAGGAACTTATCAACTAAAACATCAGAGCGAATCATCGGCTTTTGTCCCGGACCGACCTCCAACACCAAATCTCCGGGGAGAATGTCCAACTTTCGCCACCCGAAACAGTAACTCCAAAAGCCCATTGAAATCACCTCCATCTGATAAAGCGCTGATTTGCTGAGTCAAAGCCTGAAGTTGCTCTGACTGTCACTGGATTTGCCCTTCGGCAAGGGTTTGAATAGGTCACCAAGAAAAATATGGCATTTCGTG
>Ga0073930_1001508_pt1 | contig 20083 bp, 33 predicted proteins | sample DewCreD2012metaG_5_FD_76968 | JGI IMG/M metagenome (GOLD analysis project Ga0073930, IMG submission 76968) | Hot spring sediment bacterial and archeal communities from British Columbia, Canada, to study Microbial Dark Matter (Phase II) - Dewar... ...
CACCGCGGCTCTCGGGCTCCTCGAGCGCGAGATCGTCCTGCCGCGCCTGGTGACGCGCATGGCCGAGGCCGACTTCGTCGGCGCCAAGGACGACACGGTCAACATCAAGGTCGGGGCGTACGCGACCGCCCGGACCCGGGGGCTGCGGTCCGGGGCCGCCCGTACCCGCGACGAGCTCACCGAGCGGACGGTCGCCGTGCAGCTCGCGACCGACGTCTACAAGGACATCAAGCTCACCGACGAGAACCTGACGCTGGATGTCCGGAACTTCGACGAGCAGGTCCTCCAGCCGGCGATGGCGGCCGTCGCCCGGAAGATCGAGGAGGAGCTGGTCTCCACCATCACCGGGGCGACCTACGCCAAGTCGATCGCGTTCTCGTACTCGACCGGGAACGTCTGGAAGGACCTCATCGTCAAGGCCCGGGAGCTCCTGAACAAGGCGAGGGTGCCCTCGGGCGGCCGGGTGCTGGCGGTCGGGAGCGGCATCGAGACCGCGATGCTGAACACCGACCTGTTCGTCCAGGCCCAGCAGTCGGGCACCACCGAGGCCCTCGAGGAGGCGACCATCGGCCGGAAGGCCGGCTTCCAGATCGTCTCGCTCCCGGCGCTCGGTCCGGACGAGGCCTACGCCTTCCACCCGACCGCCTACGCCCTGGCGCAGATGGCCCCGGTCGTGCCGGCCGGGGCGCCGTGGGGCGCCTCCCGGAGCTTCGGCGGCTTCGCGCTGCGGGCCGTGCAGGTGCTGGACTCGGCCTCGATCGAGGACATCCTGGCGCTCGACGCCTACCTCGGGGCGACCGCCGTCAAGGACGCCGGGTACTTCGACGCCAACGGTGTGTTCTTCCCGGCCGAAGGACAGCTCGGCGACGTCAAGAGCGGGACCGCATCGGCGACCACCGACAACATCTCGGTGACCAACCACGGGTACGCGGTCGACGACCTCGTCGTCTTCACCGCGCTCACCGGTGGGGCGCCGCTCCAGGTCAACCGGGCCTACTACGTGGTGCAGGTGGTGGACGCCAACACCTTCAAGGTCTCGGCCACGAAGGGCGGCACCGCGATCGACATCACGTCCGACGCGACGGCGCTCTCGGTCCGGAAGAACGGGCACGAGATCCTCGTGCGGGCGGTGAAGATCACGGCGTCGTAAGGCGCAAAGGCGCGGGCCCCGCCCCGGCGGGGCCCGCGCCTCACGACCGGGAGGAGGTGAGGTGATGGTCGAGGTGGTCTACGAGGGGCCCGACGACGTGGTGGTCGTGGGCACGGTGGAGCCGGCCCGGGGCGGCCCGGTCGAGGTCTCCCCGGCCGTGGCGAAGCTCGTCGCCGGCCGGGGCGACGTCCGGGTGCTGGGGCCCGCGGGGCGGCGGCGCGGCCGGGCCCAGCCTCAGGAGGAAGCCGAGGACTAGGTGGCCAACTACGCCACGCCGGCCGACGTCCGGAACCGCACGGGCATCCGTCCCGGCGACCTCGGGTTCGGGACCGACGCGGAGCTCGAGGCGTTCCTCACCGGGCTCCTCGAGCAGCTCTCGGACCTCATGAACCGGTGGATGCGGCGGGACTGGCTGGACGAGCTCGCGCGTGGTCTCATCACCGCCATCCCGGCCGGGCTGCACGCCATCGCCGCCGACATGGCGGCCCAGGCCGTGCGGGAGATGGTCGCGACGCGCCAGACGCCGGTCGTGCGGATCGACGACTTCGCCGTCCGGCCCATCACGGGGCAGCTCCTCACCCCGGACATCCGGGAGCGGCTCCGGCTGTACGCGGCCGGCCGGGGTGCCTCCTCCCAGGAGCTCGCCCTGCCCGACCTCGCTGGCGCGACGTGGGCCGTGGACGCGGGGGCGCTCTGATGCCGGGCTTCGAGCTCGTCGTCGACGACCGCGAGGTCGTCCGGCTGCTCCGGCGGGCCGAGGAGGGCGTCCGGGAGCTCCCGGAGAAGATCGCCCGGGCGGTCGCCGAGGAGGCCACCGAGGAGTCGCGGTCCCGCGGCATCACCTGGCGGCCGCGGACGGAACCCGACCTCGCGGCCGAGGCCGAGCAGTGGTGGGCCCACTTCCTCGCGCGCGGCACGCGGCCCCACGGGCCCCGACGCGCCCCGAGGCTCCGCCTCCTCCTGGGCGGCGGGGAGGTCGGCTGGGCCATGGAGGTCGCCGGCGTCCGGGCCGACCCGTTCCACGAGCGCGCCATCTCCCGGGCCCGGACCCGGCTCGAGGAGCTCGCCCGGGAGGTGCTCGGCTGATGCCGAGGCTGGACGAGGCGGTCCTGGAGATCCTGGACCGTGTCCGGGCCGAGCTCTCCTCGGCCCCCGAGCTCGCCGAGGTGCGGGCCGTCGTCGGGGGCACGAGGGCGAGGCCGATGCCGGAGCTCCCGGCGATCTGGGTGGTCCCCGAGCCGGCGACCCAGGACGCGGAGACCTACGGAGCCGAGGAGACCTGGACCCTGCCACTCGGTCTCGCGGCCCTCGTGCGGTCGGACGACCCCGAGCAGGGGGCGCGCGACGCCGCGCGGCTGGCGGCGCTCGCCCGCCGCGTCGCGCTCCGGGCCCTGCCCATGCCGTGGGTCACCTGGGTCCGCTCGAGCAGGGCCGACCTCGAGGCCCGCTCGACCGAGGCGAACCGGACCCTGTACTGGGCCGACGTGACCGTGGAAGTTCGCTTCAGCCTGGAGGAGTGATGTGGCGCATCGAAGGTGACGAGGTCGTGTGGACCGGCCGCGAGCCGTACCGCCACCCGGTGGGGGAGCGGGCGGTCTTTTACTGGCCGGGTGAGCGGCTGAGCCTCGAGCGCGCGGAGGAGCTCGGCCTCCCCGTGGAGGCTCCGCCGGCGCGAGCCCGGCCCCAGGTCAAGGGGGAGACGGAGGAGGCTGAGCGATGACGAAGTACGCAGGCAGGCAGCTCGAGCTGCTCATCGGGGACGGAGGCTCCCCCGAGAACTTCGCGGTGGTCGGTCAGGTGACGTCCCTCGGCGAGGCCGGGTCGTCGCGGGACCTGATCGATGCCTCCGCGTACGGCGACGACTGGAAGGACTACGTCGTGGGCCAGCAGGACGGCGCGGAGCTCGAGGTGCAGATCGCCTACGACCCGGCGAACACCCAGCACGACGCGATCCAGAGCGCCTACGCGGCAGCCACGAAGCGGAACTTCCAGCTCCGGCACACCCCGGCCGGGTTCCAGGTCCAGTTCCCGGCCTACGTGACGGCCTTCAGCCGGGGCGCGGAGCGGGACGGGCTCCTGCAGCTGTCGGCCACGCTCAAGATCGTGGCCCCGGGCGTGACCGACCTGACCTGAGATGGGGCTCGACAGGCAGGCGTTCCTGGAGGCCCTCGAGGCGCGCCGGCGCGAGCTCGTCGAGGTGGAGGTGCCGACGCTCGGAGGCACGGTGCACATCCGCAGGCTCCGCGTCGCGGACCTCGAGGAGCTCGGCCTCCTCTCGGGCGGGCAGCCGAGCCTCGAGGCCCTCGTCGGGCTGGTCGCGCGGTCGCTGGCCGCGGCGGACGGGTCCCCGCTGCTCGCCGCCGAGGAGGCCTCCCGGATGGCCGAGGCCGACCTGGAGACGTTCCTGCGGCTCTTCGCCGCCGCGGCGGAGGTGAACGGGGTGGGTTCCGCCGAGGAGCTGATGGCGGGTTTCGGCGGAGCCCGGCGCGAGGACTCCTCCATCGCCTGAGCCTCGCGCTGGGCCGCACGGTCGAGGAGGTCGAGGCGACGATGAGCGCAGCCGAGCTGGCGGCCTGGGCTGCCTTCGAGAGGCGCTTCGGCCCGCTCACCGTGCACGAGCGCGTCGACGCCGCGGCGGCGCTCGTGGCGTGGTCCGTGGCGCGGGCGCTCGGGGCCACCCGCGCGCAGGACCCGGGCGCGTTCCTGCCCCGGTGGGCCGAGGCGGATGGCCCCGAGCCGCCGGGCCAGGACCTGGAGGAGCAGATCCGGATCATCCGCCGGCTGCAGGGGAGGTCGGATGGCTAGCCTCCTGGACATCCTGATCCGGGCCCGAGACCAGGCCTCCGGCGCCATCTCCCGCGTCGGCTCGTCGGTCCGGGATCTCGGTGCCGGGGTCCAGGCCGCCGGCGCCAAGATCTCGGCCGTCGGAGACGCCATGACCCGCACGGTCACCCCGGCCGCGGCAGGCGTGGCCCTGGCCCTCGGCAAGATCGCCTCGAGCTGGAACGAGGCGCAGCGCACGCTCCGGCTCGGCAACACGCAGGAGGAGTTCGAGGCGCTCGTGGCGAGCGCCCGCCGCGTCGCGGGCGGCGTCACCCAGCCCTTCGAGGCCGTCGCCGCCGCCCTCGACGAGGTCGCCGACAGGACCGGGCTCACCGGCAAGCCGCTCGAGCGGCTCACGAAGCGGTTCCTGCAGCTCGAGCACATCACCGGCGAGGCGGCCTCCTCGACGATCCCCGCCGTGGTGCGGGCGTTCGCCGACTGGGGCGTCCGGATCCGGGAGCAGCAGGCCACGCTCGACGCCCTGATGCGCGCCTCCGAGGCGAGCGGCGCCGGCGTCGGCGAGCTCGCGACGCAGGTGCAGCAGTTCGGCGCACCGCTCCGGCAGCTCGGGTTCTCGCTCACGGAGGCGACGGCGATGTTCGCCGCCTTCGAGAAGGGTGGGGTGAACACCGCCGCCGTCATGCCCGGCATCCGGATGGCGATCAAGAACCTCGCGGCGCCTTCAGACGAGCTGGCGCGGACCTTCAAGCGCCTCGGTATCGACGCGAAGGACCCGAAGACCGCCCTCACCCAGCTCTTCGAGGCGATCAAGGATGCCCCGAACCAGACCAAGGCGACGGAGCTCGCGCTCAAGGTGTTCGGTGCACGCGCCGGGCCGGCGCTGGCCAGCGCGATCCGGGAGGGCAAGCTCGACTTCTCCGCGTTCGTGCGGGAGATCGAGAGCGGCAGGGGGACGATCAAGGATGCCGCCCGCGAGAGCCGCACGCTCGCCGACCGGTTCGCCATGCTCCGCAACCGCATCGTCGGCGCGCTCGGCCCCTTCGCGGACCTCGGCTCGTTCCTCGCTTCCGGCGTTGCCGCGGTCGGGCCCTTCCTGATGGGCCTCGGCCAGCTCATCACGGTGCTCGGGAAGGTACGGCTCGCGACGATCGCCGCGCTCGGCGTCTGGGCGCTCGTCGCCGCAGCCGTCGTCGCCGTCGTCGTGCTGATCATCAAGAACTGGGACAAGGTCAAGGCGTTCCTGCTCAAGGCGTGGGAGGCGCTCAAGGGGGCGGCGCTCAAGGTCTGGGCGGCCATCAAGGGGGCCGCGCTCAGGCTGTGGAGCGCGATCAAGGCCCCGGTCCAGGCCTACCTCGGGTTCTGGCGCGGAGCGTTCAACACCATCTGGGGCGTCGCGAAGGCGGTCTGGGACAAGATCGCCGGGGCCGCCCGATGGGCGTGGGACCGGATCAAGGGCGTCTGGTCCGCCGTGAGGGGCTGGTTCCGCGACCTCTTCAACGGGATCAAGGACATGGCCAAGGACGTCTGGAGTGGGATCGTCGACGCCGTCAAGACGATCTGGAACGGCCTCGCGGGCCTCTGGAACCGGGGACCGGGGAGCTGGCGAATCGGGTTCCCGTCGTGGGTTCCAGGGCTCGGCGGCAAGGGCTGGGACGTCCCCGACCTGCCGCTCCTGGCGCATGGGGGCATCGTCACCCGCCCGACGGTCGCGGTCCTCGGCGAGGCCGGGCCGGAGGCCGTGATCCCGCTCTCGCGCGCGCGACCGCCGCTCCGGGTCGACGTGCGGCTCGTGGTCGACCGGCGCCGGTTCGTCGGGGCCACCGACGCCGAGTACGCCTGGGGAGGGCGGTGGTAGGTGGCCTACTCGATCCGGCTCTACGACCTGGCCGGGAACCTGGTGGCGAGCCCCGCTCCGTTCGCCTCCGCTACCGCCCGGTGGGACCTCGACGGGCCGGGCTCGCTGGAGGTGACGCTCCGCGAGTCCCAGGCCGGAGGATGGGTCCCCGGCCAGAGGAGGGTCGAGCTCCTCGACGGGGCGAACGTGGTCTGGGGCGGATGGCTCCTCGGCCTCGAGGCGACCTGGGATCCCGACCGAGGCGTCGAGTACGCCGCGCGCTGCCTGGGGCACGCCGCGCCGCTCGAGCGCCGGTTCGTGCTCGCCGACCTGGTCTACCAGGCCACGGCGAGCACGACGATCGCCTGGAACCTGATCCAGCATGCCCAGGCCCAGCCGAACGGGGACCTCGGCATCACTCTCGGGACGATCACCGGGACCCCGCCCACGCTCACGCGCCGGTACTGCGCCCCGCGGAACATCCTCGAGGCGATCGAGGAGCTCGCCTCGCGGGACCCGGGTGGCTTCGACTGGGAGGTCGACGCCGCCCGCCGCTTCAACGCCTGGGTCGGGGGCAGGGGCACCGACCGGAGCGCGACCGTCTCCTTCGCGCCCTCCCAGGCCCGGGAGACGCGGATCTCCTGGGACGGCTCGGAGCTCCACACCTACGCCACTGCCGTGCCGCCGGAGGAGGGTCCGTGCGCGCCGGCGCCCACGACCCGCGCCGGGTCGCTCGCGGCCACCTACCTCCGCCAGGACGTCGTGGTGGACGCGGAGTCCTCGGACCCTGGCGAGCTCGCGGCCCTCGCCGACCACGAGCTCCTGATCTCCGGGCGAGCGCGCCTCCGCCTCGAGGTCGTCTACGAGGAGGGGCACGCGCCCCAGATCCACTCGCTCGAGCTCGGCGACCAGGCGATGGCCCAGCTCCCGGCGGTCTTCGGCGGCAACGTGAAGGTCCGGCTGATCTCCCGGCAGGTCTCGCTCGAGGACCGAGCCGTGCACTTCTGGGCGCTCGAGCTGGAGGCGGTCTGATGGCGCGGGTCCGCCGGCGCGGCCAGCACGCGGACCTCCGCCGCGCGCGCCGGCGGCGGAAGTCCCCCTGCGACCGCCCGCCGGCCCAGCCTACCGGCCTCACGGGATCGTTCGACCGGGCCGAGGGGGGCCGGGGGGCCGACCGGATCAGGGCCCAGCTCCGGTGGGACGAGGTCACCACCGACACCTCCGGCTTCCCGATTCGCGTCCGCGCCTACAAGGTCGAGGTCGACTACTCGGCCAACGGAGTGGACTGGTTCCTGCGTTCTCGGCACACGGTGCTCGCCAAGGACGACGAGGACCCCGGAACGAAGGCCCACCTGGTGCTCCGGGGGTTCCGCGGGCGCCTGCAGTACCGCTTCCGCGTCCGGCCCGTCGGCCGGGACGGCTGCAAAGGGCCCTGGTCCGCCTACCTCGTGCTCGGGTCCCCGGGCCCAGAGGAGCCGCCGGCGCCTTCGAACGTCCGGATCTTCCAGCGGTCGACGAACCGGCTGGTGGTCGACTGGGACGAGGCCCCGGACCCGGAGGACCCGGACCGGCGCCGGGACGACCAGTCCTGGTTCATCGTGCACTGGGCCACGACGCCCGACTTCGCCCAGGTCTACCGCAGGGAGAGGAAGGTCCACCGCACGCAGGTCTCCCTGCGCGTTCCCGAAGCGGATGAGGGGCTCACGTTCTACGCGCGGGTCGCCGCCGTGAACGACCACGGCGACAAGAACGTCCGCTCAGCCTTCATCCCTGCCACCAGCTCGGGCAACAGCGATCCCCTCGCGACCCCTGACGGCGTCCAGGTCGGCAGAGCCGGACGCGACAAGCCGACCTTCTCGGTGCGCGGACGCCTCCGGGTGCTTCAAGAGGCTGACTCGCACGAGCTCGACATCGACGAGGCCATGACGATCCGGAAGGTCAGGGCGAGGGTCCGCGCCGCTCCGACCGGGGCGGACATCATCCTGAGGCTGTGGAAGAACAACAGCGTCCTCGTCGGCACCGTGACGATCCCTGCGGGCGCGAAGCGGGGCGTCCTGGACGGGCTCTCTGTGCCGGTCGCCGATGGGGATGCGCTCACGGTCGAGGTCGCGCAGGTCGGCTCGACCTTCCCCGGCAGGCATCTGACGGTCAGGGTGGTGATGGACTGATGACGTTGCGCCACGCGTGCGGTTGGGAGAGCGGTTCCACCGGGCAGGGTTTCGCGACCTCGGGAGGTGTCGACGCTCTCCACACCGATACCCGGGGCTACTGGTCGGCCTACGCGGCCCACATCGAAGCGACGAGGCGCCAGCACCTCGGGGTGGCCCGCTCCGAGTGGTTCGCCGGGTTCGCCGTCCGGTTCCACGGCAGCGGCGACGCCAGCATCTTCGCCTTCGAGGCCTCCGACGCCACGGCGCAGGCGTCCGTCGGCTGGGACGCGAACACGGGCCAGCTCGTCGCCTACCGCGGGGACGGGGCGACCGAGTTGGGCAGGACCGCGAAGGGGATCCCGCCGAACCAGTGGCGGTACGTCGAGTGGCACCTGGTGATCAGCGACACGGCGGGAGTCTTCGAGATCCGGGTGGACGAGGAGCTGTGGCTGTCGCTCACGGGCGTGGACACCAAAGAGCACGCCTCGGAGGCCACCGCGGAGTTCTTCCGCGTGTTCGGCGCCGGCTCCTTCGCCCGCCAGAGGGACATCGACGACCTCGTCGTGCTCGACACCGACGGCACGGTCAACAGTTCGTGGCCGGGAGACACGGCCATCGAGGGTCTACAGGTGACGGCGAACGGCGACGTTACTCAGCTTTCCCGCGGCGGCACGGACAGCGGCGCCAACTGGTCGCAGGTCGACGAGGTGCCGGCGTCGGACGCCGACTACGTGTTCTCGAGCACCCCGGATCAGCGGGACCTGTACGTGCTGGAGGACATGGCCGCGGAGCTCACCGACGTGCGGGCCGTCGTCGCGTGGCTCAGGGCGCAGAAGACGGACGCGGGGTCGGCCTCGATCGCCCACGTCGTCAAGTACGATTCGAACGGGGACGCCATCCCGGATACAGAAAGCACAGGACCCGATCACCCGCTCACGGTCGGCGTCTGGCGCTACTTCGAGCGCCTCATGGAGTCGCAGCCCGATGGGAGCTCGTGGACCCGGGCCAAGGTGAACGCCCTCCAGCTCGGGGCGAAGGTGCGGTAGCACGATGCCGACCCGCCTCTATCTCGCCACCTCGAACTTCGCCGGCGGGGTGCCACCGATCTCCCCGGCCTTCGACGCTGTGTGGGGGAACACGACGGGTGCGGCGCGGCGGTGGCTCATCCCATCGGACGTTCGCGACGCGACGGACCTGCTCGGGGACACAGCCGACTTCGCGGAGACCTCGGGGGTGACGATCGACGTCCTCATGGTCCAGTTCATCTCGCCCGGCCTGCTTGCGCCCGTAACGATCGGCGGGACGCTCAAGGGGCAGATACGGGTGCGAGAGTCGCACGCCGATGCGGATATGCGGGCACAGGTTATCGCCAAGGTCGTCTCGAACGACGGAGCGATCGTCCGAGGGACGCTCCTAGGCCCCGACACCGGGGGACTAGGCAGTGAGTTCGCCACCTCCCTGACGAACAGGCGGTTCCCGCGGGGGGGCGCGCAGTCCCTCTCGTCGGTCTCGGCGCTTGCGGGCGACCGGATAGTGATCGAGGTTGGGTACCGCGCCCACGACGCCTTGACCTCCTCGCGGAGCGCTCGCCTCCGTGTCGGGCAGTCGGCGGCCGCGGACCTCCCGGAGGACGAGACGACGACGACCGACCTGAACCCCTGGTTCGAGTTCAGCGACACGCTCACGTTCGCCGGTGGAGACAGGAGGGTCTCCCACGCCATCGGGGAAGCCGTCGCTCGCGACCCGGCCCCCGCGCGCCGGGTCTCCCACGCCATCGGGGAAGCCGTCGCTCGCGACCCGGCCCCCGCGCGCCGGGTGTCGCAGCTGTTCTTGGAGGTGGTGGCGAGGGAGTACTGGTACGGGTGGGGCGTCGTCCTCGACTCCACCGACGACTGACCGCCGTGACGCTGCCCGCATCCTAGCGGGCGTGGGCTGGGGTCGACCCTGCGACGAGGACAACCTGGTGACGATCAGGCTCTTCGGCCGGCCGAAGACCTGGCACCGGGCTGGGATCGGCCACGTGAAGTACGCCGAACTGCTGGCCCTCCGCACCCGGTACGGCGCCGAGCTCCTCGGCCTGTCCCGCGGCGCCCGCGGCCCCTACGTCGTCCAGACCTACGCCTGCCGCGATGTCCGAGGCGGCAGCGTGCCGTCGAACCACTCCTGGCCGCGGGCGGTGGACGTCAAGCCCTGGGCGAACCCGATGCGCGAGGACGGGGTGCTCGAGACCGACTACACGAGGCACGGCCGGCTGGACGGGCTGCGGTTCGTGTCGGCCTGGCTGTCGGCGGGGTTCGTTTGGGGCTCGACGTGGTCGGCCAGCCGCCCGCTCGCCCGGTGGGCCCTGCTCCGAGTCGGACGGAGGATCCGCTCCGGGCGCGTGGACCCGATGCACTTCGAGCGCGAGGCCGACCCTAGGGAGTCCCGCCGCTACTGGGAGCGCCGGGTCCGCCGCTACGGCCTTCGCCATCCCATCTACCTGCGGCGCAAGAAGCGGGAGGCCGGCGTCCGGACCGTGCGCGAGCTGGTACAGGCGTGGTGGCAGGGGAAGGCGTGATCATCGGTGCTACCTCCCCGACCGGGATGCCGGGCCTCGACGCCGTGATCCAGGGCGGGGCCCTCGTGATCGTCGCCGGTGTCGTCTGGCAGTTCTTCCGCGTGCTGAACGGCTCGCTCCAGCGGCTCGCTCGAGCCGTGGAGCTGAACACCCGTGCGATCGTGCGGATGCTCGGGCGGCTAGGCGATTCCCTGGAGGGGGACCGCGAGCTCCGGCGGGCGGCGGGGCTCGAGGAGGACGCTTGAGCTACCGTCTCGAGCAGCCCCGCCGCTGGTCCAGGCTCTGGGTCGCGCTCTGGGCGGCGGACGTGGCCGTGCTCGTGCCGGCGGCCTTCCTGTTGCCGTTCCGCCGCTGGTCGGCCCTCGCGGCGCTGCTCTTCGGCGTCCCCGAGGCGATCGGGCTCCTGCGCCGGGCCGACCCGTACCCTCCGCTCACGTTCGTCGTCCGCCGCTACGTGCCCCGGTGGCTCTGCTTCACCCTCCTCTACGGGCTGTGGGCCGCCGCGGCGGCCTGGTGGCTCGGCCTCCCCCGGCCCGAGCGGCTGGGGGCGCTCTTCGCCCTGCTCGGGTGGGCCCAGAACCACTTCGACGTGACGTACGGCGACTGAGCATGGGAGCGTCCTGATCCGTCGGATCTCTTGCGCTTGACAGGCCACACGTGCGTTAGCATACTCATGCATCATGACTCGCGCTAATCCACGCCTACGTCTGGCTCGGGCTCGGCAAGGCCTGTCGCAGCGGGAGCTAGCCCGCAGGGCAGGCGTCTCCGTCCACACGGTCGTCCGGGCCGAACTCGGCAAGGTGAATCCGCACCCGATCTCGGCCTGGCGCATCGCCCAAGCCCTCGAGGTGCCCGTCGAGGAGATCTTCCCCGAGTACCGGGAGACGTCGTAGGGATGGCCCGGGCCGTCTGCACCTGCTGCGGCGCGCACGTCTGGTGGACGGCCTCCCGCGGTAGCCGGCTCCGCGACCTCCGCTCGCCGTGCTGCGGCGCACAGATGCGGGGGCCCGGCCGAGGGGCAGCTGAGACGGTCCGGATCTGCGTCGTCTGTCACCTCGAGGGCAAGCGGGGGCTCAGCTATCCAGCGAGCGGCTACGAGGGGTTCTGCCTGCTGGTCGGGACGAGCGGCCTGTGCCGGCCCCATCGATCCGCGCCCCCTGACCTGGTCCGGGAAGCCATCCACGCGGCGTGGTGGCTCGCCCCGCACCACGACGCCGCGTGGGCCGCGTACTCCCGCTACCTCGCGCTCGAGGAGGGCGTGTCCGCGTGAGCGGCGAAGTGCATCGGGGGCTCGAAGCGGTCGACGGCGAGCGGCGGACGCCCGAGCCAAGCGGAGCCGTGCGAGGACCCGCGCCTGCCGCTCCCTCCACGTGCGCGATGTGCCGGATCACCGAGGACCGGTGCTCCCGGGCCGACGTCCGGTGCCCCTCGTGTGGCCTCGAGCTCTGCGGAGCTTGCGCCTCCTCGGCGGCCTGCCCGCGTTGCGCGATGCCCTGGTGTCCCTCGGCCAGGACCCTCGAGGCCTACCGGGCCTACGCCGAGGCGGTCCGCGCGTCGTGGGGCAGACGTGCAGCTCCGGAGGTCGGGCGGGCGTTCGAGCTGGCGCTCGACGCCGGGGTCCCCCTCCTCGCCCTCCGGCGCGTGTGGACGCGGATCGAGCGGAGTCTCCGAATCGCGAACCTGGAGGCCCTCGTCGAAGCCCAGGCGCGAGGGGCGGGCGCAGCCGCTGGGCCGGCCACCGGCGCCCCCACGGAGGTGGGGCGGTGAGACTGTCCCCCCTCGCGACCTGGGTCCTCCTGGGTGCTGTCTGGGTGCTCGCCGGCCTGCTCGTGGCGCTCGCGGTCGGGAGGATCGCTCCCTCCGAGCCGCCCAGGGCCGCGAGGAGCCGGCTTCGCGGCTCCCCTCGCCCATCGGTCCACCCACGCCGGCTCCGCGGCTCTGAGCGCGGATATAGACCCAGCGCGACCCCCTCGCGTGGAGTGGTGGTCCCGCTCCGGCCCCGCCTGCCGGGAGGAGGGGAGGGGGCGTGAGCGTCCGCGGCCTCCGTACCCGCCCGCGGGAGCTCGGGCGCCTCCGTCTCGGCGACCGCGATCCCGCCTCAGGCAGACCGGTGTCGCTCGCCACCTGGCGTCTCACCAGCCCCTACCGCGACCTCCTCGAGGCGGCCGCCGCTCGCTGGGGCGGCGAAGTCCGCCGCTGGGAGGACGCGCCGGGCGCCGGCGAGCAGTGGGACCTCGTGACCGAGGCCTCGGAGCTCGACGTCCTCGTCCCCCCGCAGGACGTCTCGGCCTCGCAGTTCCACGAGCTCTGGCGGGCCGGGGGCATCGCCCGTCGCTGCGACGGTGAGACGGAACTCCTCTCCGGCGGTCCCTGCCAGTGCGACCCCGATCACCCCGACTGCGACGTCTCGACGCACCTCTTCGTCCTGCTCCCGGAGCTCCCCGACCTCGGCGTCTGGCGGCTCCGCACGACGGGCTGGGCGGCCGCCCAGGAGCTTCCCTGGGCTACGGACCTCCTCCTGCGGCTCGCCGGGCCCGGAGGACTGGCGAGCGGGAGGCTCGCCATCGAGACGAGGACGCGTCGCCACGAAGGCCTCACCCGGCACTTCGCGGTGCCGGTCCTGCGGGCGGCGGGGAGCCTCGCGGAGGCACTGGGCGAGCGGACGCCTCCCCTGGGCGGGGGGCAGGTCCCGGAGCTACCCACCCCGGTGGCCGATCCGGGCGCAACGGGCTCTGCCGACGCTCCCGGTGATGCGGTCCCTGCGGGGGATCCGCGGCCGGCCGGCGATCTCGCCAGGGTTCAGGCCCCGGCCGCCGCACCCGTGCCGGGATCGGGCAGCTCGACCCCCGACGAGCTGCAGCCGGCCACCGAGGACCAGTGGGAGCGGGCGCTCCGGGTCTACCGCAGCCGGCCGCTCGTCCTCCACCGGGTCCGCGAGCTCCACCCCGATGACCCGCCGGCCTCGGCCGAGGCGGTCACCCGCGGGCAGATGGCCCGGCTGCTGCTTCGCGGCGGGGGGGAGGCGCGATGATGCGAGGAGCGCCGGCGGACACCCGATCGGGACCCCAGGCTCACCTCCGTACCCGCGGGCTGCCCGAGACGCTGCGTATCGAGCACAAACGGCTCCTGGCGACGGTCATCCTGCATGGCCGTCATCGGTGCGTGGAGGTCCTCGACGGCGCCATCGAGCGCCGCCGCGAGCCCGAGCAACCCCGAGCACGCTGCGAGATCTCAGACGTCGCCCACGCTGGGCAGGGAGGGGCGCCATGAGCGTGCAGGCCATGGAGGCCGTCCTGCGCTCCTCGCGCGCCAAGGGCTCGGAGCTGCTCGTGCTGCTGCTCGTCGCGAACCACGCCGGGAGCGAGGATCACTCGACCTGGGTGTCGGCGACCACCCTCGCCGCTGAGGCGCGGATGAGCGAGCGACAGGTCCGCAGGATCCTCCAGCGGCTGGCCACCCCCGTCGAGGAGGGCGGCCTGGGCGAGCTCGAGATCACACCCCGGCCGGGTCGCCCCTCGGTGCTTCGCCTGCTGCTGCCCGGACAAGATGTCCGGGGTCCGGATGTCCGGCGTCCCGAGGGCCCCGAGCCCCAGATGTCCGCCACCCCGGACATAGCTATGTCCGGCACCCCGGACACAGCTATGTCCGACGAACCGTCTGAACCGTCAAGAACCGTCAGCTCTACCCCCCCAGCGAGAGACCTCCCTGCGGTCGGTCTCTCGCTTCCCCCCCAGGGGGGAGGCGCCCCCTCGGTGCCTCGTGTCCTCGAGCGCGACCGAGAGGTGGACCCGATCTTCGAGGCGCTGTACCTCCTCGAGGCTGGCGAGCCGTACACGCCCGAGGGCCGGCGCCGGCTCACGCGGAAGGCGGCCGCAGCCCTCAACGCCGCCGCGGCCGAGATCCGAGCCACGGGCATCTCGGCCGCAGAGCTCCGCGCGGCCATCGCCGCGTGGCCGCGCCTCATGGGGTCGGCCACGTGCACCGCCCACGCCGTGGCCAAGCACCTGCCGCGGCTGCTCGCCGCCGCCCGGGGCGTGGTCGCCTCCCGCGGGGAGCTCGACGAGGTGGCGGCCGAGGTCGAGCGGCGCCTGGCCTCCAGGGCCGTGGGGGTGGGCGGTGGCTGAGCTCGCGAGGGCCGTGTCGCGCCTGCTCGCGGCGACAGGGACCGCGACGGCGGACCGGGTGGAGATCTACGTCAAGGCCGTCCGCGAGGAGAACGTCTGTGAGTCCTGTGCTGCAGCCGCCGCACGCAGGTTGGTCCGGGAGGCGAAGCGCAGGCCCACGCCGGCCGAGCTCCTCGAGGCGGCTCGGGCGGAGCTGGGGACCGCGGCCCACGCCGCCCATGCGCCCCGTCGGGCCTCGCTCCCGTCCGGGGCGGACGACGGGTGGTGGGAGGTGGAGGGAGCGCGGATCGTCCGCCAGCTGTGGCCGGGTCTCGGCGCCCGCGAGCTCGCCGCCGTCGTGGCCGAGCTCCGCCGTCAGGAGCGCTACGGGCTCGTCGAGCGCACGAGGGGGTCCATCGCGGCGGCGGTCGGCTGGGTGGACGACCGCGGGCCGACGCCGGAGCGGGACTGGTTCGTGCGGCTTCTCCGGTGGGAGGGCGTGGAGGTGGGCGGCTGATGCGCCTGCCCTCTCCCGAGGAGCTCGTCCGTGCCCTCGCCGACGGGGGCGTGCGCCTCGCGTACGCGAGCCCCGAGGAGCGCGAGCGTCTCAGGCAGGCCGTGCTCAGGGCGGCTCGGGGGGCCGGCCTCGTCTGCTACACCCGGGCCCGCGGCCCGAGAGGGCTCCTCTTCGCGAGGGCGGTCCGGGACGCGGCCCCCGCGTCCGCGGCGGCCGAGCCCAGGCCCAGGCCGTACCGTCCGGCCGATGCGCGTCTGCCCTCCTCGCGCGCCTTCGTCCAGGGCGGCTTCCCCGAGCGAGCGATCGGCGGAGCCAGGCGGGACGCTCTCGCAGCGGCGGAGCTCGCGGCCAGGGTGAGGCTGGCCATCGAGCAGGAGGAGTGGGCGGAGCCGTGGTGAGGGCCCTCGAGATCTTGGTCCCAGGCCAGCCCAGGCCCCAGGGCTCCCACCGGGTGCTCGTGGGCCCGGACGGGCGCACGAGGCTCTTCGACTCCGCGGGCCGGGCCCTCGCCGAGTGGCGCTCGGCCGTGGCGTGGGCCGCCCGTTACGCCTCGCGGGGCCGGCCGCTCGAGGGGCCCGTGGCGGTCGAGGCGACGTTCCGCCTGCCCCGTCCGCGGCGTCCGTCGGGGCCGCTGCCGGCGCGCCGCCCGGACGTCGACAAGCTCCTCCGCGCCCTCCTCGACGGGCTGGTGGCCGGCCGGGCGATCGCGGACGACTCCCAGGTCGTCGACGTCTGCTGCCGCAAGCGCTACGCCGAGGGCAGCCCCGAGACCCTCGTGGTCGTGCGCCCGCTCGGGGAGGGAGCGGCGTGAGGGCGCTGCGCCGGCTCCTGTCGCGCCTCCGCCGCCGCCGCGGCGGGATCCAGCTTCCCGCGGAGGCGAGGACGCTCCGCGTCGACCTCGTCCCCCGCCTCGCGCTCTGCCCGGTCTGCTCGGAATGGTGGCGGATGGAGGCTCTGGTCCGCCACCTGCTCGCCTGTCACCCCGGTAGCCCCGAGGCGGCGCGGATCCGCTCCTGGCTCGCGGAGATGTAGGCGGGTGGGCGAGGACGTCTCCGGAGGAGGTGGAGGGTGCGAGCCATCGTCGTGATAGTGGCCACGGCCTGCGCCCTCGCGGGGGGCACCGAGGCGGCCCGGGCCCACCACCGCTCCGGGCCCTGCGCCGTCCACTGGCGCCGGGCATGGGTGGAGGAGGGTGACGTCCGCCCCATCCGCCGGCTGATCCGCTGCGCCGCGAGGCGCTGGCCCGTCCCCGGCGGGCCGGAGGCGGCGCTCGAGGTGGCCCGCTGCGAGTCGGGCTTCCGGCCCGACGCCTACGCGGACGGCGACGCGGGGGCGTACGCGGGCGTGTACCAGCACCGCCTCGCCTACTGGCCGGCCAGGGCCCGCTCGCTCCTCCGGCCGGCGTGGTTCGGGGGCCGCGCGGTCCCGAGCGCCTACAACGCCCGGGCGAACGTGGTCGTCGCCGTCCGCATGGCCCACGCCTCGGGGTGGGGGGCCTGGGCGTGCGCATGAGGAGGTGGCGTGTCCTGCTCCCGGGGCTACTGGTGCTCCGACGCCCACCCGATGTCGCGGGGCTGCGGACGGCACTTCCGCTCGCTCGAGGCCTTCGACGCCCATCGCGCCGGCGGGGGCTGCCTGCCCTCGGCGGTGCTCGTCGGCAGGGGCTGGCGGCTGGTGGACGGCTTCTGGCTCTCGCCGTGGGACCTCAGGCGGCGCGGGCAGGGGTCGGCGCGGGATCTATATCCGCGGAGGGACGGGCGGAAGCGTGGCGCCCGGACCGATGGGCGCGGGCCCGGGACCGCGCGGCCCTCAGGGCCTGCCGGCGCGTGATGGCGGCTCGACCATGGCGCCGGGAGGCGCCGTGGACCCCTGGCGGGACCGCTGCCAGTGCATCTGCTACTGCCGCGGGAGCCTCGAGGGCTCCCGCGTGGAGCGGATGCGGACCCACAGGAGGGTCGCGTCCGCGGGGGGGATGCGGGACGTGGAGGAGCAGGCCGCGGTGAGCGTCTGCCGCTCCTGCGCCTCGGAGATCGCGGCCCTGGAGGGCGTGCCCTTCCTCGAGGCCCTCGCCGCGGCCCCGGCCGTGGAGGGGAGGGCGGCCTGAGCCCCTCGGCGAGTCACACCCGTGTGATCCGGTGGGACAACCCGCGTGGGACAACCCTGCGGGGCCGGCCCTGGACCACCCGCGAGCTTGCCGAGCTCCGCCAGCTGGCCCGGCTCGGCGCGGAGGCGGTGGCCGACCGGCTCGGGCGCACGGTGCGCTCGGTGCGGAACCAGGCCCACCGCCAGCGCATCTCCCTGCGCAGGGAGGGGAGCCGGGGAGGCCTGGTCCTAGGGCAGCCACGGGGGGTCAGCCTGCGGGCAGCCCGCGCCGACCGTGCCGAGGCCCGGGCCCTGGCCGAGGCCCGCGAGCGCGTGCTCCGCGGCGAGGTCGACCCCGCTCTCCTCGACCTCGAGGTCCGCCGCGCCGCCCGGATCGCCCGCGGCGACCCACTTTGCCCGGCCTGCTCGCGGGCGCCGCAGGAGACCGTCCATGGGCTCTGCCGGGACTGCCACCTCCGGGAGCTCGCCAGGGCTTACCGGGAGAGGGGCCCGGACCGGGCCCTCGAGGCCCGCAGGGAGTGGGACAGGGAGCGCCAGCGAGTCAAGCGGGCGAGAGAGCGGAGGCATCGGTAGTGGTGGTGGCGTGATCCGGGGCCCGCCGGCCCGGCGCCGAGCCCTCACCCTAGACCCCTGGGGGGCTCACCCGTCGAGCCCCCAGCGTAGCGGTGCCGCCAGTGCAGGACCCCGTCCATCGCCGCAGCCACATGGCCGAACTCGGGGTCGTGGAGCGTGGTCCAGCGCGCCCGGTCGTAGCCCACGAGGGCCGCCGCCGGGTCGTAGATGCCCTCGAGGTAGGGCAGGTCGTGCTCGACGATGTACGCCCACACGTCGATCCACCGCCACCTGGCCAGGGGCCAGGACTCGGGGATCACGGACAGCGACCGGCCAGCCCGGATCCGGTGGCGCCGCCTGACAGCCTCCTCCTCCCGGAGGCCCACGAAGACGAGGTCGTAGCCCTCCTCCGCCATCCGGGGGAGCAGCCCGGCGATCATGTGCCGGCCGAGCACGTTGCGCGCCTGCCTCCCGAGCCGACGGTAGGCGGGCGACGTCTCGACCCGCACGTTGCGGGCACCGAGGCGACGCGCGTTCCGCAGGATCTCGCGCTCGATCGCCCGGGGCACGAAGTAGGGGCCGTAGTCCCAGTGGAGCACGAGGACGGAGGGATCCACGCGGAGCACCACGTGCGCGAGGACCGTCGAGTCCTTCCCCCCGGAGAAGGCGACCAGCGGCTGGCGGCACGATTCCAGGTCCCGGCGGACCTGGCCGAGCGTCGAGGCGAGGAGCGACCGGTAGGAGCCCTGTCGTGCCCAGGCCCTGAACGTGCGCCGCCACCGCTCATCCACGCCGGACCTCTCTGTGACCCCACCAGCTCCGAGCGTCCTGGATCAGCCGGTCCGGGTAGACCTCGGCCAGCCGAGAGAGGCGTAGGTGGGCATCGCGCTTCGGCTCGACGCCCTGGAGGGCCCGGAGCCCGCCGGGGGTGCCGAACCGGTGCACCGAGACGCGCCGGTGCCAGCGCACGATGCGCCAGCCCCCCCACCGGAGCCTGAGCGACAGCTCGATGTCGTCGAGGTAGTCGTCACCGTGCCCGCCCACCGCGAGGTAGGCGCTGCTGCGGACGAGCATCCCGCCGCACATGCCGACGACCGGGGACCTCGGCCGGGTCGGCAGCCCGCGCCTCGTCGGCAGAGAGACCAGCCCGATGTCGTCGGTCGAGACGAGCTCGAGCAGCCGATCGCGATCCTCAGCCCAGCTGGGCAACAGCTCCATGTCATCGTCCAGGAACAGCAGGGCCTCTACCGACGGGGCGATCAGCGATGCCGCTAGCCGCCGCCGGGGTCCGGGGAAACCCGGCTCGGCGCGGAAGAGCCGGACCGGAGCCGGCACCACGACCGGATCGGCCGACTGGTCCACGACCACGGGGCCAGCAGCCCAGTCCTCCGGCGAGATCGAGGAGATCGAGGCGAGCAGACGGTCGAGCGCCGCCGGCCGCTCGAACGTCGTGATGACGATCGCCGGCATACTCGCTGCCGTGACCTTGGGCCAACACTCAGAGGGTGTGTCAGAGGGTGTGAGGACCCATCCCCCGGAGGCGCCCCTCCGGCTCGCAAGCCTGATTGACCGAGCCCGCCGCGCCCTGGACCGGCTGACGCCACTCGCCGAGGAGCTCGTCCGAGCCGGCACGGAGGCCTGCGAGATCGGGCATCTGCCGCGTCGCTCCGGCGTTCCGGCGCCCTCCGGCAGCGGAGGGCCAGCTGACCCGACGGCGGAGGTCGCGCTCTCGCCGTACCACGCGAGGGTCCGGCGCGCCGTCCGGCGGCTCGCGCGTGCCGCGCGCCGTGCCGAAGCCGACCTCGAGGACGCGCTCACCGAGCTCGAGGCCGCCGTGACGGGCTGGGGGGGAGCCGGCCTCCGAGTGACAGGCGTGGGACGCTCCGACCCGGCGAAGGATCGCGGCCGGGACGAGCCCGGTGCGCGCGGAGTAGCCGGGCCCGCGAGGACCCCGACGGGAGACCGCCGGGCGAGCGGCCCCGAGGACCCAGGCCGCGGCCTGGGCGTTCATCTTCACGGGGGCGACGATGGGACGGCGACGTAAGGTGCCGCTCCCGAAGGGCTGGGCGGCGCTGCGTCTCGAGGTCCTCCGCCGCGACGGGTGGCGCTGCTACCGCTGCGGCGGCCCGGCCGCCGAGGTGGACCACGTGGTGCCGGCCTATCTCGGCGGCGGCGACGAGCCGGAGAACCTCGCGGCGATCTGCCGGGCCTGCCACGCCCGGAAGACCGGGCGGGAGGCGCAGGCGGCGCGGCCGGCACGGCGACGCCCGCCGGAGCCGCACCCGGCGTCGTCGACGGGTGGGGGGTGACCCCGCTCAACGTCGCCCCTAGCC
>Ga0073930_1001535_pt1 | contig 19737 bp, 20 predicted proteins | sample DewCreD2012metaG_5_FD_76968 | JGI IMG/M metagenome (GOLD analysis project Ga0073930, IMG submission 76968) | Hot spring sediment bacterial and archeal communities from British Columbia, Canada, to study Microbial Dark Matter (Phase II) - Dewar... ...
CACCACCGAGACCGCGAACCTGGTGCATACACTTCAGGTCGGCGGCGCCGATGTGGTCCTGTGCGCGTCCAACCCGCTGAGCACGCAGGACGATGTGGCGGCGGCACTGGTCACGTATTATGAAATCCCGGTCTTTGCCATTAAGGGCGAGGATGAGAAGACGTATTACGCGCATATCCAAGCCGCGCTGGACCACAGGCCGCATCTGACGATGGACGATGGGGCCGACCTGGTGAGCACGCTGCACAAGCAGCGCAGCGAACTGATCGGGAACGTCATCGGCGGCACCGAGGAGACGACCACAGGCGTCATCCGGCTGCGGGCGATGGCCCGCGAAGGCGTGCTGCGCTATCCCATCTTGGCGGTCAACGACGCCGAGACCAAGCACTTCTTTGACAACCGCTATGGCACCGGCCAGTCCACGATTGACGGCATCATCCGCGCCACCAACATCCTGCTGGCCGGCAAGACCTTTGTCGTGGCCGGCTATGGCTGGTGCAGCAAGGGCATCGCCATGCGGGCGCGTGGCATGGGGGCCAACGTGATCATCACGGAGGTCAACCCGCTGCGGGCGCTGGAGGCGGTCATGGACGGCTTCCGCGTCATGCCGATGATCAAAGCTGCCGCCGAGGGCGATATTTTCGTCACCTCAACGGGGGACATCAACGTGATTGACCGTCCGCACTTTGAGGTGATGAAGGATGGCGCTATCCTGGCGAACTCCGGCCATTTTAATGTGGAGATCAACATTCCGGCGCTGCGGGCGATGGCGACCGAGGTGCGCCGGGTGCGCGAGTTTGTGGACCAGTTCACCCTGCCCGATGGGCGCAGGCTCAACCTGCTGGGCGAGGGCCGTCTGGTCAACCTGGCCGCCGCGGAAGGGCATCCGGCCTCGGTGATGGACATGTCCTTCGCCAACCAGGCGCTCAGCGCCGAATGGATCGCCCGACATGCCGCCGAACTGGAGCCGCGCGTTTATCCCGTGCCGGAGGAGATTGACCGGCAGGTGGCGCGCCTCAAGCTCCAGGCCATGCATGTGGCCATTGACACGCTTACCCCGGAGCAGGAGAAGTACCTGGCCTCTTGGGAAGAAGGCACCTGACTGCAAGAGACAACAGGCGGTAGCCGGTGGATAGGGGACAATTTTGGGGAGAAGTGCAGCCTCGTTGCACCTACAGCAGGCGACCGGGCGGCTCTCCTGGCGCTCTCCGCCCGCACGGGTGTGTTCTCGTCGGAGGAAGTCGCTACGGTGGCGGAGTTGCTTGACGTTTATCTAGGCCGGCCCGACCATGGTGGCTACTGCTTCCTGACCTACCGGGAGGGGGCGCAGTTGCTGGGCTTCGCCTGTTATGGGCCGACGCCTCTCACGCGGGGGGTGTACGATCTATACTGGATCGCTGTGGATCCCCAGGCGCAGGGGCGGGGGATTGGCTCGCTCCTGTTGGGGCGCGTTGAGGCCGATGTGCAGGCACGGGGCGGTCGCATGATCGTGGTGCAGACCTCGGGCCGCCCCGATTACACGCGCAGCCGTTGCTTTTACGAGCGTCATGGCTACAGCCGGGTCGCCCAGGTTGACGACTACTATGCTCCCGGTGACGCGCTGGTGGTGTACTGTAAACGGTTAAATGGGCGGGGGGAGGGCCCTCACCCCCTGCCCCTCTCCCACACTGCCGGAGAGGGGAGTGAGGGGTGAGGAGGGACATTTTACCCTCCATCCCAGCCCTCCCCCTAGACGGGGGAGGGTCGGGGTTGCGCATCTCGCCCCCTGCCACGTATAATGACAGTGGTTCATGTGTATCCACCCCCTGTACTGGGGAAGTAACGCCAAGGAGGAATTGCGATGGCTGTCAAGGACATCTCTCAAACGGAGACACGCCCGCTGACCGAGGAGGCCGACTTCCTGCAGATCCGGGCGATTGACCATGTGGAGTTTTGGGTGGGGAACGCCAAACAGGCGGCCCATTTCTACCGCACGGCTTTTGGGATGCAGCCGGTGGCCTACAGCGGGCTGGAGACGGGTGTGCGCGACCGGGCGAGTTACGTCCTGGAGCAGGGCAAAATCCGCTTTGTGGTTAGCGCACCGTACCACCCGGACAGCGAAATGGCGGCCCATCACCTGATCCACGGCGATGGCGTGAAGGTTATCGCCCTGCAGGTGGATGACGCAGAGGCGGCCTGGCGCGAGACAACCGCGCGGGGCGCGGTCAGCGCACAGCCGCCGCTGGAGTTCAGGGATGACTACGGCGTCCTGCGCACGGCCGCGATCCGCATCTATGGGGACACGCTGATCAAGTTTGTGGACCGCGACGACTACACCGGCCTGTTCGCGCCGGGGTACGCCAAACCGCGCAGCGAGTTTCGGACGGAGCCGATGGGTCTGGTTGAGATTGATCATATCGTCGGCAATGTCCAGCTCGGCAAAATGAACTATTGGGTGAACTTCTTCCATCAGGTGATGGGCTTTCGCCAGCTCATCCACTTTGATGACAAAGACATCTCTACCGAGTATTCGGCGTTGATGTCCAAGGTGATGCAGAACGGGGATGGACGGGTGAAGTTCCCCATCAACGAACCGGCCGAGGGCCGCAAGAAGTCTCAGATTGAGGAGTATCTGGACTACTATCACGGGCCGGGCGTGCAGCATATCGCCCTGCGCACCGATGACATCATCACGTCTGTGCGCCAGTTGCGCGATAGCGGCGTGGAGTTCCTGCGCGTGCCGCACACCTACTATGAGGCCCTGCCGGAGCGCATCGGGGCGATTGAGGAGCCGATTGACGCGCTGGAGGAGTTGGGTATCCTGGCGGACCGGGACGACGAGGGCTATCTGTTACAGATTTTCACCCGGCCGGCCCAGGATCGGCCCACACTCTTCTTTGAGGTCATTGAGCGCCACGGCAGCCGGGGCTTCGGCAAGGGGAACTTTAAGGCGCTGTTTGAGGCGCTGGAGCGCGAGCAGGCCTTGCGAGGCAATCTCTAAACTCAGTCAATCACAGAACTATTCCCCTCCCTGATCCTCCCCCATTCACGGGGAGGGGAGTAGCCCCTTCTCAACCGGGCCGAAGCCCGGTACTGGACGGGGGAGGGCCGGGGTGGGGGGAAGGCTACGATCTACCCAAACCCCGATCAGCCGTGAGGGTCTGATGAAGCTGGTCACGTTTATGGGCCTTGGTCCTCACTGGGATGCGCGGCGTGGGCCGGCGATTGGCGCGCTGGTTGGCGACGCGGTCGTGGACATCGTGACCGCCCAATCCTGGGCGCAAGGCACACGCGGCCTGCGCCCGCTGGAGTTGCCCACCGATATGGAGTTGTTGCTGGTGGGCAACAACCGCCAGCCTTACTTTGACCACATTCGCGAGGTGCTGGCCGCGCTGGAAGGCCAGGATATTCTGGCGTTGAAGGGCAAGGGGCGGGCCGCGGTGGCACTCCCACTCAGCCGCGTGCGCCTGTTTGCACCGTTGCCTTTCCCCCGCAGCGTGCGCGACTTTTACGCCTTTGAGCAGCACGTCAAGGCGGCGCGGGCGCGGCGCGGCCTGGAGATGGTCCCGGAGTGGTACGAGGTCCCGGTGTTCTATTTCAGCAACCACAATGCCATCTTTGGCCCCGACGATGACATCCCCAAGCCCCGCGCCACGCAGGAGTTGGACTATGAGCTGGAGATCGCCTGCGTCATCGGTAAGCCGGGGCGGGACATCCCGGTGGGGGAGGCCGAGAACTACATCGCGGGCTATATGATCATGAACGACTGGAGCGCCCGCGACATCCAGCGCAAGGAGATGAGGCTGAATCTGGGGCCGGCCAAGGGGAAGGACTTCGCCACCAGCTTCGGCCCGGCGCTGGTCACACCCGACGAACTTGAAGACCGGCGCATCGTGCGCGAAGGCCGGGGGAGCGTGTACGATCTGGCCATGACGGCGCGCATTAACGGTCGCGAGTTCTCACGGGGCAACTTTAAGGACATTTACTATACCTTCGCTCAGATGATCGCCTACGCCTCGCAGGATACCATGCTCTACCCCGGCGATGTGCTGGGCAGCGGCACGGTGGGCACAGGCTGTATCCTGGAGCTAGGCCCGGAGACGACCGGCGGCTGGCTCAAGCCCGGCGACGTGGTGGAGTTGGAGGTAGAACGCCTGGGTGTGCTGAGGAATCGCGTGGTTGAGCGAAGATAGGCTGGAGGGAACTCGCAGGTCCCGCTGAGTTCCTAGGCGACTAAGGAGGGGTTGCGATGCCGTTCTATCACAGATTGGGGGAGATCCCGCATAAGCGCCATACGCAGTTCCGCAAGCCGGATGGCTCGCTGTATGCCGAGCAGGTCATGGGGACACGGGGCTTCTCCGGCATTCAGTCTATCCTGTATCACCATCACCCGCCGACGCAGGTGCGGCGCATTGAGAAGCTGGCCGACTTCGTGTACGAGTTTGAGGCGCCGGGGCCGTTGCGCCACCGTCACTTCCGCACAAAAGAGGCGGTCAAGGGGGGCGACCCGCTGACGTCGCGCCAGTGGCTGATGGCCAACAGCGACATCGCCATCGGCATCGCCCGGCCCACCGAGCCGATGGACTATTTCTACCGCAACGGCCAGGCGTTTGAGTGCATCTTCGTCCACGAGGGGCGGGGACGATTGGAGACGGTCTTCGGCACGCTGGAGTGGATGCCGGGGGATTATATTATCCTCCCCATTGGCTGCACGCATCGCTTCATTCTGGACATGGGGGTGGAGCATCGCTGGCTGTTATTTGAGGCGCCCTCGCCCATTGAGCCGCCGCGCCGCTACCGCAACGAGTACGGCCAGCTTTTAGAGCACTCGCCCTATTGTGAGCGCGACATCCGCGTGCCGCAGACGCTGGACACGCACACCGAGACGGGCGAGTTTGAGGTGCGCGTCAAGGCCCGCAATGAACTCACCGCCTTCTATTTTGACTTCCATCCGCTGGATGTGGTGGGCTGGGATGGCTGCCTCTATCCCTGGATTTTCAACATCGCCGACTTTGAGCCGATCACCGGGCGGGTGCACCAGCCGCCGCCGGTGCACCAGACGTTTGAGGGGAACAACTTCGTCATCTGTTCGTTTGTGCCGCGCAAGTTTGACTATCACCCGCTGGCGATCCCTGCGCCCTATAACCACAGCAACGTGGATTCCGATGAGGTCATCTACTATGTGGACGGCAACTTCATGAGTCGGCGGGGCATTGACTATGCTTCGTTCACGCTGCATCCCAGCGGCATCCCGCACGGCCCGCATCCGGGGACGGTGGAAGCCAGTATCGGCAAGGAGAAGACGGAAGAACTGGCCGTCATGTGCGACACGTTCCATCCGCTGCGCGTGACCCGGGCAGCGTTGCGTTACGAGGACGAGAAGTACCCCTATAGCTGGCTGCCGGAGGCACACCGGCCGGAGGTGCATCCGGTGTCGCTGGAGTAATGTGCGCTCTTACTCTTCCTCTTCTCTCACTTGGGGCAAATACTGGATCAGCAGGGGCGTCGTCTCCAGAATGAGATGCGCCCCTGCGCGTTCTAGCTCATCCCGCCGGCCGAAGCCGCACAGCACACCGACGGCCCACGCACCTGCCGCTCGCGCTGCGCGGATGTCCACTGTTGTATCTCCCACCATCAGGCAGCGTTCCGGGGGGACGCCCAGAAGCTCCGCCGCTCGCAGGATCGGCGCCGGGTGGGGTTTCATCCGCGCCGTATCCAGGCCACCGATGATGAACTGAAAGACGGGTGGGAGATTGGCGGCGGCCAGGAGCGCCTCGGCCTGGCGGCGAACGCGCGTGGTGACGAGCGCCAGCGGATATGTGCTCGCCAGCGCACTCAATAGCCTGTCCACGCCTGCAATGGGTGTGACCGTGTCGGGCGTTGCCAGGCCGCGAGCACGGTAGAGCCATTCACTGAATCCGTGTAGCACTCTGTCCAGGTAGAGGGCATCCAGCGCGCTGACGAAGGTATTGCCGGGCGTCTCGGCCCATTGGAGCGCCCGGCGCAGGAACGGGCGCGGGTCGCGCTGGGGGAACAGCCAGGCCAGTCGCCCCAGCCACTGCTCCCAACGCGCAATCAGCGTGTCATCGGTATCAATCAATGTCCCATCCAGGTCAAACAGGATCGCCTCAATGGGGTGAGTCGCCTCTCCTATCTGCATTGTCCTGGTCGCTTGTGCCCTGATCCCCGCCTTTATGCAGGGTCTACTAGCTACGCAAAATAACGTAGCCCAAATACGTTAAGCGGGCGATTCCCATTACACGTTCACCCCGATAGAATGCAAATACAGCCACTCATGGCCGCTGCTGGGGGGGCGGCGGCCATGAGCGGTGGCGGTGTGAACGACAGCCTGCCCGCCTCCCCCATTCACGTGAATCTTTGGGAAGCAAGGAAGCCATGGTTTCCTGCGCCATCTGCCGGGATGAAGGGTGTCCGGCCTGCCGCTGGGGATGGGGTTCTCCGCACGCTGTAGAAGTGGCCTTGATTGAGCGCGTCCGACGGCTGCGGCGGCTGCCGATGGATGACGGACAACCGGCTGGCGTTGTGCTCAGCATAATGGCTGCTGGGGCGCTTCGTCTGCCTGGATGTCCGCCAGGCTCTCAGCCACGATCACCAGGTCCTCTGAAGCGGCTTTATCAAAAGGCGCGCCGCTCAGGTCGCCGTAGAACTGGACATGGGTGAAGCCCGCAAAGGTGAGCTGGCTGAATAGCTCGCCGCGCTGCCAGGGGCGCTGGCGGGTGCTATGCACCTCCACCTGCCAGCCGCCGTCCTGTTTGGTGAAGAGCGCGGTGTGGAAAGTGATCCGCCGCTCACCATAATCCGCGAAACGCCAGATCAGCACCTCGCGCCCGCCGATTGTGCCACCATTGGGCGCGAAGAAGCGCGGTTTCTCGCGCCAGCGGCGATCATAGTTCAGGTTGTGCAGCACGAGCAGGCCACCTGGGCGCAGCCGGTGGCGGAATGCCCGCAGCGTCGTGGCCATCTCCTCGTCGCTTAAGATGTGAACCAGGGAGTTGCCCAGGCACACCAGGGCATCAAATGGCTGTGGGAAGCGCTCCGCCAGGTCGCCGAAACCGGCCACCTCAAAGCGTACCTCTACCCCCATGTCAGCGGCGTGTTGCCGCGCCAGGGCGATCATCGCCGGGCTGATGTCGGCCCCGGCGACGCGCAGGCCCCATTGGGCGAAGGCGACGGCGTGCCGCCCGCTGCCGCAGGCCACATCCAGCACCGAGTGCACATTCCGCTGCGCGAACAGGCGGCGGAAGAAGGGCAATTCAAAGGCCAGCCGCGCCCCCCAATCGTTCATCGTGTCGTAGAAAGGCGCCAGCCGGTTGTAGAAGTCGTCGGGCGGGAGGATCTGCTCCAAGGTTGGGTTATGGCAGGATCGTCGGTGTCGTGTAGGTGTGACTCTGAAGCAAGCCGCCTCACGGATAGCGCTATCCCTGAGGCGGTCACGTCAATGTGTGGTCCTTACGGGATTCGAACCCGTGTCTGCGCCTTGAGAGGGCGCTGTCCTGGGCCTCTAGACGAAAGGACCATTGCGATCACTCTAGGTGATAAACCCATTTTACCAGCCCCATCGTATCCTGTCAAGGCGGGTGATTCTGAAGTTCGGACATGAGTTAGGACATTGGGATGCAGTGGAGATGCCTTATTTTACAAGCAAGAGGGCGATCTTCTCGATGAGGGGTTGTTTCATGAAGGAAGTGAAAGAGCGTATCCCCCGAGAATTGCGCGATGGATTCTCCTCACCATCCTGGTCATACGGTTCGCTTGGGAATCACCCAGGAGCCGTTGACGGTATACAGCGGCCTTTCCCTGTTCTATGCCATGGCTGAGGCTTTGGGGATCCCAAGGAGCCTTGACGAACAGGTGCATGTCAAGCAGCGGGAGAGGGGATATCCGGAATCTGAGCACATCCTGGCCCTTGCAGCCAACGCCTTTGTGGGTGGGGATTTCCTGGGAGATCTGGGGGCTTTACGGGAGGATGTCGCAATCAAAAAGGTCATCGGATAGGAAGAGACCCCCGATCCTACCACGGCGGGGGACTTCTGCCGTCGTTTCTCCCTTGGGCAGATCGCACAGGTGGAGAAGGCATTTGCCAGATTCGGCAAAATGTCTACACCCGACGGCCACAGGTGAAGACCTGGACGGTGCATAGCGCACAAAGCGATAGCACTCTGAGGTATTTCACCGTCCTGTTTGCGAATCATCGCCGCTTCCATCCGCGATCCGGCAATCACGTTTGCTTCATTCGTAGCTTATCGCTGCATTAAGGTCAGTAGTGACTCATGAGACCATGCTCCCTCGCCACCTTTTCAGCCCGTCGGAACCATAGAAGGCCGATCGTCAGATAAGCGAGGGAATTGGCGATGAGCAAAAGCATCTGCAATAAAGGGATAGAGAGCGAGCTTCCCTGGTCAAGCGCAATGCGCAGAAGCTTCACTCCCTGGGCGAGCGGCAAAGTTGAGGCGATAAACTGTAGTGGAGGCGAAAGACGCTCGAGGGGGGTTAAGGCAAGGAAGAGAAGCCCAAACTGAACAATGCTGATCGCATTGCCCAATCGCTTGAAGAGCAGTGTGAGGCCCGCAAGTAAGTAGCCAAATCCGCAAAGCCCGACGGTTGTGGTCCCGACGATGAGTAGAGCCCAGATTGGATCCAAACGCGTAGTCGCGCCCGTAGAGAGTTTCAGAAGGAGAAAGAGGGGAATAGCCATAACCATGCTCGCTACTAGACTGGCCAGGAATCGGAAGAAAAGCATCACCGCGAAATCCCAGCGCGCTAGATAGAACTGCTCTAACGTCCCTGTCTGGGCTTCCTCCCCAATGGCCTGGCTCATACTGTCAATGGCGAACAGGGCCAGATACCACAGGAAGAACCCCACGATGGCCTGTCCAGCAAGTCCCTCCGAAGGAGGCAAAAGGTCCCCTGTGGAGATGGCACGGGATCCGTAAAACAGACCGGTGAAAAGGATGTAGAGGACGATCAAGCTGGACAGGGTCTGGAGGGGGTAGCGCCGCATCTTGATCAAAGCCAGCTTGATTTCAGCTTGGAGCGCTGTCAGCGGTCCCATGGATAACCTCCCTGTGTAGGATCTTAAGGTAAATCTCAGCCAGATCTGGTTCCTGGCGCCTGATGCCAATGATCGGATGGGGGCGAAGGATTGCGATCACGTGGTACAGATGGCTCGGATCATCGCTGCTAAAGGTCAGGTGGGTCTGCCCTTCATTCTCGTGGACATGAACCTTCCATTTTTGCAGACGGATTCGAGCCTGCTCTGATAGAATCCCTTGGATGCTGACCTCGTACTGCCCGAAAGCAAATAGCTGTCGTAATCTTTCCAAACGGTCCAGGACGGCCAAACGGCCACGGGTGATCACGCCTACACGGTCTGCCAGGCCTTGGGCAAGCTCCATCTGATGGGTCGTCAGCAGGATCGCTTTGCCCTCCTCGCGAGCCAGACGCCGAACCTCTTTCTTGATCATCTCGCTGCTCTCAAAGTCCAATCCTAGCGTGGGCTCGTCAAGGAGCAGAATTCCCGGATCGCCTACAAGGGCGCAGGCGATGGCCAGCCGCTGTTGCATGCCCCGCGAGAGGGTTTGGGCTATGTCATTTCGCCTATCGCTGAGTTGGACTATCTCCAGAAGGTGTGCGATTCTTCTCCTCAGGCCTGGTCCGGACTTCCCCCGAATATGCGCAAAATACTCCAGGTTCTCTGCGACCGTCAACCGCCAGTAGATATTCCGACTGCCCTCCAAGACTGCTCCCACATGACTCAGGGCTTCGCGGTACCTCTTCGCGATGTCGAGGCCGTGAATGCGAATCCTCCCCCTGCTCGGCGCGATGAGGCCGCAGATCATCTTCACTGTGGTCGTCTTGCCGGCGCCATTTGGGCCCAACAGGGCGAGGATTTCACCGGATTCGACATTGAAGGAGACGCTATCCACCGCCACCACCCGAGAGGTCCCGCGACCGAATTCCTTGGAAACTTCTTCCAACTGCACAGGCACCTTCATAGATCCCCCGCCACAGTATGGTTCGCGTCCTGAATTGGTTGACCGTCGCTCCCATCGCCAAGCAGCTCCGCACAAATCTCATCTGAGAGCTTTCCGAAGTGCAGGCGGTCATACCAGTTAAGCGTGTTGATGAGATTCTCGTGTAGCTGTTCTAGGGATGGCCCCGAGGCGTTCACCTTTTCGGACTCCTCAATAGCCTGTTCGAAAATCCTGAGTGCCAGAGTACCCACGTTTGCACACCACCTGCTAAGAGCGTTGACCATTGTTTCCGTGTCAGGTTTTAGTTGGATCTTCTTCATGCAACGTCGGACCATCTTCTCTCGCTTGATTAGTTCATGGAACACCGGGGTGTGGAGCGCCAGGAACCCCTCGATGCGGGGGTCCTGGAAGGTATAAGAGAAGACTGCGCCGATTTGTTCTGCGAGTGCCTGGTCTTCGGGGGTGAGCCCAGCAAAACGCCATGGCCTAACCCTCCCCTCCTCTCGATACCGCCCTAAAATAGGAGTTCCGGTGAACAGACCCAACCGGTTTGTATACAGGATTCGGTACGCCGAAGGTGCTCGATACACTTGTGTACGTTTGAAGAACTGTAGGTTCTCGCGGAGTTCCTCAGCGGTGGTATCGGGGTCGATGAGGATGAAGTTGGGGTGGAAGTCAATCCCAAGATCCCTCAAGATAGCTATAGCGCGTTCGTTGTCCTCGACGGTTGCCCTCTTATTCAGGTCCTTTAGCACGCGAGGAACCCCAGATTCCAAACCAAAGTTGACTCGAACGAGGCCGGCTTGTTTCAAAAGCCCGAATAAGGCAGGCTCGATATCCTGAGCACAACACTCGATGACGAATTCAATACCTAAGTCCCGATCTAGGAGAAGACGCGCTAACTCCTTGGCCCGGTCTCGACCCTGCCTGCAGCTTCCGAAGAAATTGTCATCTGAGAAGCGGAAGGAGCGGATCCCCCACTGTGTAACCAATTCCTCGATCTCTTGGACGACGTTCATCGCGCTCCTGGGCCTCCAGCGGCGTCCTGGAGAGGAGCCGTAGAAGGCGGAAACGCTACAAAAGCTGCACCTGAAGGGACAGCCCCGCGATGAGAGGATCACAGTGCCGGGGACGAGACCGTGCAAGCGAAACCATTGTACGGATGCAGGAGCTCCATGGGTTGCAAGGTTATCCCTGGCAGGGAAAGGTAAGGTGTCCAAATCGACGAGAAGCGGGCGCGATGGTGTAATCTCCACCCGGCCGTTATGGCGATATGCTATGCCAGGTAGCCGTTGCCAATCCTCACCTCGTTCCAGGGAGCGCAGCAACTCCAGAAACGTCTGCTCGCCTTCCCCCCTGACTACGATGTCTACTGCTGGGAATTTCTCAAGCACGGAGTGAAATGTGAACGTAGCAGGGTGACCCCCGATGACAATGACCTCCCCGAATCCTTGCTGCCTAAGCTGTGTGGCAAGTTTCACAGCGCTGACCAGATCTAAGGCGAAAGGAGCCGTGATGCCAACAATTTGAGGATCTAGGCGCGCGAGGGCTGTAATGGCCGAAGCATGGTCTAATCCCTGGAATCGGCAGTCCAGGATCTCCACGGTATGTCCCGATTGTCTTGCCACAGCTGCTACATAGCCCAGACCAAGGAACTCTACCAGTTCCTCGTCATCCTCGCCGATAGGTGGAGGAACTACCAATGTGATCCGCATAAGTTGCCCTCCTCGGTCACCTCGCCAGAATCCTGAAGTGACCTTCGGTGACCCCTGACACGGGGAATGTTCCAAAGGCGATTCTGGTAAACCATGTCTGTCTGTTTACATAGGAGCAAGATGCATGATGTGAGAGATCATTCGGTCAATGTACCGATCCAACACCTGGGGGCTACCCTGGCAATGAGGTTCCATAAGCGATCCGGTGCGTACCCACGCACCGAAGGCGCATCCCCCGCCACACAGAGTCGCAAGAGGACAGCTTTGACATTGGGGGATGGTCAAGACGCTTCGCCGTTCCCATAGGGCGCACCGGTCCTCCCAGAGCTCAAAAACCGGATGGAAACGACCGATGGCAAGGGGCTGGCGTCCCACTCCCTGGCCGCAAGGGTAGATCAATCCATCGGGTCCGAAGGCGAAGTACCGAAGGCCGTTCGCTTCGCAATAGGTAAACAGCGGAGGCATCCGGAGTGGAAGGCTGCTTGGATTGAGAACGCTGGCGACGTGTCCCAGCACCTTAAACCCGTACAGGGCGAAGCCGGGCATTTGGCCTCCTACTCCTCCGAACATTCTCTGTAACTCGCTGAGGACTTCGTCTTCAGCGAGAATTCCTGTCTGGCTAGAGTCCGTGTAGGCAGTGACGGGAAACATGTAGCATGAGAAGTTTGGGTACAAGGTCCATCCGCAATCTTCCAGATAAGCCATGAGATTGGGCAAGCTAGAGATATTCTCTCGATCTACGTTGATGCGAATCGAAATTGGAAGCCCCTCCCGAAGGAGAAGCTCTACGTTTCTTACGATCCTTGAGAAGCTTCCTCTCCCGCTCTTGAACGGCCGACGGCGGTCGTGAACTTCCGGCGGGCCATCGATGGTGACCTGAATCTGGCGGATAAGCCCCTTCTCCGGTAAAAGCATGTCCAGAAAGTCTTCTATCTGGACGCCGTTTGTGACTACCCACACTCCAAAACCTCGTAATTCAGCCTCCTGAAGAATGAGAGCCAAGCAAGGTTTCACTGGGCGCATCAGGGGCTCCCCACCGAACAAGATGAGGTGAGCATCGGCACCAGGATGACGTTCCCTTCTGATCGTTTCGATGGCGATAAACGCGTTTCGGACCTGTTTAGGGCTCATGACGCGAATCGGCCCGGCGGTAAGATCTCCCTCAAAGCAGTGGGTGCAACGCAGATTGCAGGAATAAGTTGGGCAGATGGCAAATTGTACAGGCTCGCGTTTTCGTCGCTCCATCATGGTGGAAAATAACTCTTGGAAACGACAGTCCTCGTGGGCAGGGCTATCGAACAGATAACCGCGTTCGCGCAGTCGGGTCTCGATAGCCGGATCCAAAGAGACCCTTTCATTTTGTAGCAACTGTTTCAGCGCTTCCGCAACTTCTGGGGCAACGATGTCAATCGCTCCGGAGAGCGTGTTGATAAGCAACAATCGCCCATCCGGCAGAGGATAGGTGAGCAACCGTCTAGTGAGATACATACCACGCAACCTCCCAAGATAGACCTAAGCTCCGCAACAGGAGGGCGCCTCTCCTGTTGCGGAGGGCGGACCGCCTACCGTTCAGAGGACCTGATCTGGATGTTCAGGCAGCAACTCGCAGCGTATGCCTGCGCCTGATCCTCAGACGGATCAGCGATCCAGAGATCACGATCCTTGTTCAGGGACGTCATGTCTTCACCTCCTTTCCTTTGGCCTAGACCCGCCACTATGGATTCGCCTCCGCCCTTTCATGGTGGGGTAGCGATCACATCCGTGGAGGTCTGGAGTAAGGGATGGAAAACGACAACAAGATGATAGTTCGGCTTTGCGTCGGAGCGCTGCTCTGAGTATGCGGTGATGACCTGCTGAAGCTCGGCGATGAGGCGCGAAGCATTCTGGGAATCAAGGTGGAGTTGTCTGAATAGGAAAATGTCAGTGGGTCGCGGCTCGGGGCGCAGGTCCGTGAACGTCAGAAATTGTGTCACCTTCTGCTCGGCCTCTCTCCATAGACCCAAGAAAGTAGCCAGCGCAGTGGAACGCTCAGCTTGGACCCCTTCCAGCTCGAACGCACTCGCCACAGCACGGTAGTACTTCTCGACAACACCGAGTTTTTGCTTGGTGTCCACAAGCTTAATCAATCCATGGCGCTCGAGCATCTTGACATGATAGTGAATCCGGCCGGAAGCTTCTCCCAGTTCATCAGCCAACTGTTCAACGGTAGCTGCCTTTGTCATCAAAATGCGCAGGATCCGCACCCGGAAAGGATGTGAGAGTGCTTTCATCTGCGCCGGTTCACTGATCCGGTAGATGCCGGTTTGCAAATATTCCATAGGTTTCTCTGGCACCATAGTTCTATTATTCGGCTAAGATTTCTTAGCCATTATAGCACAACTTACGACTCTTGTCAAGTGGTTGAGCTGAGGTTCCAGGGCTTTCCAGTTTTCTGGGGTTGGGGTATTTTTAGGGTGAAGACGTTGCGGAGGTGGCCCATGGAGCAGAGCTTGCTTGATGTCCTGGCTGCAATCCCCGACCCCAGGGGCAGGCGGGGTCGCCGGTACCCCATCCAGTCTTTGCTTGCCGCTCTGATTCTGGCCGCCCTCAACGGCCAGGGGTCCCTGAGGGGCATGTGGCTTTGGGCCAGGGCTCATTCCGACCGCCTTACTAGGTACTTACCCTTTCACCGCAACCGCATCCCAGCCCTCGAAACTTTTAGAACCTTACTTTGCCGCTTAGACCTGTCGGTACTGCTGGAGACCTTTAACGTCTGGCTAACGGCCGCAAATGCCGACCGGATAAGCCTTGATGAGAAGGCATTGCGGGGCAGCAAGCGGGATTGTGAGGCACCGCTTATGGTGGTTGCTGCTTTCAGCCACAAGCTTGGGCTTGTCCTCGGGCAGGTGGTAGCCGAAGGTCAGGATAAGCCCCAGGCAGCCATTATGCTCCTTGAGCGGATGCCCATAGAGGGCAAGCTTCTAACCCTTGATGCGGGCTTTCTGACCGAACCGGTCGTTCGCAAGGTTGTCGAAAAAGGGGGTCGTACATCGGGCCGTTAAAGGCCAACCAGCCGGAGATTGAGAGGGCCACAAGGTTTTGGCTCTGGGGCAATGGGGTCTTCGACCGACCGGCCGATATTCGGGAGGTTAGCACAGGCCATGGTCGGCTTGAGGTAAGGGAACTTTGGCTTTTAGAAAGCTCCGAGCTTGGGAAGTATCTTGAACTTGAGTACGGTTGGCCTCGGCTTAAGTTTTGCGGGGTTATTTGGAGGCAAAGGTGCCGGCTTTCGAGGCTTGGGGAACCCGAGGCGTGGGAAGGGCAGGAGCTTTTATGGGTCTCAGGCGGGGCAATCAGGGATCTTAGTCCCCGAATGGCCCTTAAGGCATTGCGGGGCCACTGGGAGATTGAGAACCGGCGGAACTGCGCTGTTACTGGTTTATGCCATTGCGCTCTTGATTGGCGAAGGCTTACGCGACCGCCTGTATGGGCAGCCACCCCAATGGTCGCTCCCGGCCGGGGAATGGCCGAGCATCTTTGGCAACGCCTTGGCTGCGTTCACCGCCAGGGTTCGGCACCCTGTCCCAACTCATGTCTGAACTTCAAGGGTGATTGAAATCGCGGCTGGATAGGGGCGTAGTCGCTATGCGGTCGGGCGGCTGAGCACCAACCGGCGCACCTCATCCGCCGAGGCCAGGTCAAGCGCCTTCTGGGCCAGTTCACGTGCCTCAGTGAGGGACAGGCTGCGGACGATCTCCTTGACCTGGGGGATCGCTGCCGGGGCCATGCTCAGTTCGTCCACGCCCAGACCGACCAGGATGGGCACGGCCACCGGGTCGCCAGCCAACTCGCCGCACACGCCGCACCAGGCGCCTGCTGCGTGCGCTGCCTGGGCGGTGCGCTCAATCAGCCGCAGCACCGCCGGATGCAACCCGTCAGCCAGCGGCGCCACGCTGGCGTTGGTGCGGTCGGCGGCCATAGTGTACTGGGTGAGGTCATTCGTCCCCAGGCTGAAGAAGTTAAGTTCAGGCGCCAATTTGTCGGCCAATAGTGCCGCCGCCGGCACTTCCACCATAATCCCCACCCCATCCAGGTGATGGGAGAGACCCGCCGTCTCTAACTCAGCGCGAGCCTCTTCCAGGAGCGCTTTCGCTGCGCGGACCTCCTCTAGCGTTGTCGTCATGGGAAACATGACCAGGGTGCGCCCGACGGCGCCAGCGCGGAGGATGGCGCGAAGCTGCGTCTTGAGCAGGTCACGATAGACCAGGCCCAGGCGCAGGCCGCGCACGCCCAGGAAGGGGTTCATCTCCGCCCCCAGGTTGATGTAGGGCACAGGCTTATCGCCGCCGATGTCCAACGTGCGGATGATGAGCGGGCGGTCTGTGCGCCCATCCGCTTTGAGCGCGGAGAGGATGGCCTGATAGGCGGCGACCTGTTCGTTTTCATCCGGCGGCGTGTGCCGGTCCAGGAACAGGAACTCGGTGCGGAGCAGGCCCACCCCTTCCGCGCCGTGCGCCAGGGCTTCTCCCACTTCGCTGGCCGCGCCCAGGTTAGCCACGACCTCAATCCGGTGACCATCGCGGGTGATGGCGGGCGCGCTGGCCCGTGCCTGGGCCTGGGTCAGCGCGGCGGCGCTGGCGGCCTGGCGCTGAAGGGCCTCTGCCAACGTCGTCGCGTCTGGGTCGGCCACCACCTGTCCGGCCCGACCATCTACGATCACGGTTGTCCCCGGCTTCAGGGCCAGCACCGCTGGCCCCAGGCCCACGACCGCCGGGCGGCCCAAAGCCCGCGCCAGGATGGCCGCGTGGGAGGTGGGCCCGCCGCCAGCCGTGCAGAAGGCCAGGACAAGCTCCCGATCAAGCTGAATTGTGTCGGAGGGGGTGAGTTCGGCGGCCAGGATAACCGAGGGGACGGTCGGCCTGGCGGTGCTCTCGGCGACCCCGGCCAGGCGTCGCAGGACACGCTCGCCGACGTCGCGCAGGTCGGCGGCGCGGGCGCGGAAGAGGGGGTCATCCAGGCTCTCCAGCATGGCGGCATAGTCCTGGATCGCCGCGTTCCAGGCAGCTTCGGCGTTTTGCTTCTCCTCCCGAATGCGGGCGTGCACGGCGTCCAATAGCGCCGGGTCGTCCAGGAACATGCGATGGGCCTCAAAAATGGCGGCTTCGCCCGTCCCCACCTGCTGCGCGCTGGCAGCCAGCGCCTCAATCTCGGCCCGCGCCGCTGCCAGTGCTGCCTCCAGCCGCGCCCATTCCGCCGCCGGGTCCTCTACGGTTGTGGCTTTGACCTCCACTTCCACCCGCTTGAGATAAAAGATGGGACCGATAGCGATCCCATCAGAAGCCGGGATCCCCTGGAATGCCTTCATGTTCCCTGGCCTGGTGTGCTGAACCCAGGCTTCAGCCCCCCCCCTTATTCTCCGTCGTCCCTCGTCTGATTCGCCAGGCGCAGCACCTCGTGGGCGGCGACCTCATCCGTCACCAGGCAGTTGATGTAGCCGCCGCGTAACGCCCCCAGGATGGCCTCGGCCTTCTCGCGCCCGCCGGCCACGCCGATCACCAACGGGATGCGGGAAAGCGAGGCGAGATCGATGCCGATGATACGTTGGTGAAGCTCCAGTGGCACAATCCGGCCATAGATGTCGTAATGGTACGTGCAAATATCGCCCACTGCGCCCATGGCGGCTATCGTCGCCAGCCCGTCCTCGTCCACCAGGCCCGCCTGGAGCAATGTGGATAAAGCGGGCTGGATGGAGCCGATGCCCACCAGGGCAATGTCGGCTCGCCGGGCCAGGTTCAGCGTCTCGCGGATGGCCCGTTCCTGCTCCAGCGCCTGGCGCACCTCGGCGCTCTCCACCAGGAGCGGCGCGTGTAAGTAGCGGTACTGCCCACCCAGGGTTTGCGCCAGCCAGCGGGCCAGATCGGGGCCATCCAGGACAGGGGACACCGAGCCGACCGCGCCGGTGAGTTGCACCACCGTTACGCCCAGCCGCCGCGCCGCTCGCAGCGCGTTCACCACCTGATAGACGCCGGTGCTCCAGGAGATGCCCAGCACCATCCGATCGCGCAGGTGGCTTTCCAGGTAACGCGCCGCCAGCACACCCAGCCCCTGAACCATTTGGGTATAGCCGTAGGAGCCGGTCTGCAGCACACGCGCGTCTTTAAGCTTGAATCGCTCTACCAGCCGCCTCTCCAGGTCGGGCCTCCCCTGCCAGGGGTAGTGGATGGTGATCTCCACGATCCCTTCCTGGCGGGCCTCGGCCAGCAGTCGCGAGACATTGGAACGCGACAGGCCAAGCCGTTCGGCGATCTCAGCCTGGCTCAAATTCTGTTCGTAATATAGGGAAGCCACTTCGGCCAGCAAATGCCGGCGGTCTTCTATCATTCCCCAAAGTTGCCCTCCACCAGGTCCGTAATTGCCTGGACCGCCGCCTCTGCATCTTCCCCTTCCGCCCGGATGTGGATTTCATGCCCCTGGGACACGCCCAGCGTCAACACGCTTAAGATGCTCTTGGCGTTTACCGGTTTGCTGCCGCGTGTCACATTGGCCACTTGGATAGCCGCTTTAAAGCGAGCAGCCGTCTGCACAAATAGCGCGGCGGGGCGGGCGTGTAAACCGACCGGGTGCCGGACAACGAGTGTGGTCTCAGCCATAGCAGCCATCAGCTTTCAGCTATCCGCTTTCGGCGGTGCCACAGTGATTGATGCTTTTGGCCGGAAGCGGCGCGCTGGCAGCCCTTAAAGAATCTTCTGCATGTCTTTGGCCGCCACCGCTGCCGCTTTGACCGTCGCCAAGTCATGCCCCAGCGAGGCTTCCACAGCAGCCACAATGGCCCCCTCTACCAGGGGGGCCTCGCTCAGGAGGACGTGGGCTTGGCGTTCCGGGTCCAGGCGTTCCAGGGCGATCTGGGTGCTGAACAGGGCGCTGCCCAGGTCAAACAGGACCAGCACCCCTTCATCCCGATAGACCTGCTGAATGGCCTCATAGATGCGGTCGGCGTTCGTGCCCAGCGTGTGGTCATCCACGCCCCCTGCGGCGGCGATGGGCACCAGCCCTTTGGCCATCTGGTCGGCCATCTCCTTGACGCCTTCGGCCAGCTTGGCGCTGTGCGCCACGATGACGATGCCGATCACGCGGCCTCCCCTGCGATGGCGCGCACCAGTTCGCGGCAGAAGTCGGGGATGTCCTCCACCACGCGCCCCCAGACGATCTGCCCGTCGCGGAACGCCGGGGCATCCACCCACTCGGCGCCGGCGTTAATCAGGTCGTCCTTAATGCCCAGCGAGCCGGTGGCCCGATGTCCCTTGACGATGCGGGCCGAGATGCCCACCAGGCCGGCATGACAGATCAGGCCGACGGTCTTGCCCTGGTCGTAGGCCGCCCGCACCAGCCCGGTCACCGCCGGGTAGCGCCGCAGTTTATCCGGCGCCCAGCCGCCGGGGACGACCACGGCATCAAAATCGTCGGCGCGCACCTGATCGGCGGCCACTTCGCTCCGGGCAGGCAGGCAGTGTTTCCCCCGATATTCATGCCCGGCCTTGGGGGCGACAATGGTGACGCTGGCGCCTTCTTCGCGTAGCCGCATCACGGTCACCCAAAATTCCAGGTCCTCAAAGCCTTCTTCCAAGAGAACCGCAACTTTTTTCCCTTGTAGACGCAATTTTACTCCTCCTTAGGTATAGCTATTTTAGAGAATTATGCCTCAGTTTCCTTGATTCTTATAAATAATCCGTTGAGTACCTCAGTATGTCTGATAAGCCCAAATCTGCAGCGGGCCGGCAACGCTCGCATTCTTCCACCTGCCTCACCTCGTCCCAGTCGGGCACCTGGTCGGCTGGCCCCTCAATGAACCCCACTGCGCCGCACACGCAGGCATACCAGCCTGGCGTGCGGCGGGCCACCTCCCAGGCCAGGCCCGGTCGCAGGTCCATGACCTCTACGCCCATGCCCCAACGGGCATTGGTGATCAGTTTGCGTGCCCCGGCTGCACGCAGCTTGGCCACGTACAGGCCGAAGTGGCGGCAGTGGCGCATCAACAGAACGCCCGCGGTCACGTCGGTGGGGAAGGGCCA